>Ga0255052_10000603_pt1 | contig 28821 bp, 23 predicted proteins | sample JV7_2_21_MG_FD_188632 | JGI IMG/M metagenome (GOLD analysis project Ga0255052, IMG submission 188632) | Seawater microbial communities from Jervis Inlet, British Columbia, Canada - JV7_2_21 | ecosystem: Environmental > Aquatic > Marine > Inlet | place: Canada: British Columbia | collected...
TGGCGCGTTCTTCTGTCGGGATGTAGTCGGTTTCGACGAACAGCCCTTTGCCGCGAACGAAATTATCTATGTGCATTATCGGCGTGCCCATAGGAGCGGCGTCATTGCATGGCCACTGTACGCTGCCAACGCGATCAAGAAACTCCAAACTGACGTTTGCGAATGTAGGAGTTAGTGCTGCGATCTCATCCATGATTTCGGCTTCGGACGCGTAATTCATCGGGTAGCCCAGCGCTTGGGCAAGATCCTGAGTTATTCTCCATTCGGATTTGTTTTGGCGAGGCTGCATTACCGGTCGCACGCGATTGATGCGGCGCTCGGCGTTAATGAATGTACCGTTCTTTTCGAGAAATGAGGTTCCGGGCAGGAATACGTGTGCGAACTTCGCTGTCTCGTTCAGGAAAAGATCCTGCACGACGATGCAGTCCATGTTGCTCAGTGCGGACTGAACGTGCAGCGTATTCGGATCCGATTGCGCCAGGTCTTCACCCTGGATATACATGCCTTTGTAAGTCCCGGCGATCGCTGCGTCGAACATGTTCGGAATACGATAGCCCGGTTCAGCGTCAAGTGTGACGCCCCAATGGTGTTCAAACTTGCCACGTACCTCGTCGTTTTGTACCGGGCGATACCCTGGCAACTCGTGCGGGAACGAGCCCATATCGCATGAACCCTGTACGTTGTTCTGGCCGCGCAGGGGATTCACGCCGCCGCCTGAGAAGCCAATGTTGCCGGTCGCCATGGCAATATTTGCCATGCCCATGACCATCGTTGAGCCCTGGCTGTGCTCGGTTACGCCCAGCCCGTAGTAAATCGCGCCGCGATCGGCGGCGCCGTAAAGCCTCGCTGCCCCGCGTATCTCCTCAGCCGGAACACCCGATATTTTCTCGACTTCTTCAGGAGAATTTTCCGGTTTCAGAATCGACTCTTTCCATGCTTCAAACGACTCAATATCACAACGTTCGCGAACGTACGCGTCGTCTACGAGTCCTTCGCTGACAATAACGTAGGAGAGCGCGTTGATGATGGGCACGTTTGTTCCGGGCAACAGTGGCAAATGATGTTCGGCCTTGATTCGCGCCGACTTCACCAAGCCGATCCGGCGCGGGTCAACGACAATCAATTTTGCACCTTCGCGCAAACGTCGCTTCATCTGTGATGCAAAGACCGGGTGACCCGCGGTTGGGTTCGCACCAATGACAACGATGACATCGGCATCCATGACGCTGTCGAACGGTTGCGTGCCCGCAGATGTTCCCAGAGTCTTGTTCAGGCCGAAACCGGTCGGCGAATGACAAACACGGGCACAGGTATCGACGTTGTTGTTACCCATCGCTGCGCGCACAAGCTTCTGCACGACAAATACTTCTTCATTTGTGCAGCGGGATGAAGTAATACCGCCGATCGCCTTGCGACCATGCCTGGCCTGAATGTCCTTGAAGCGCTTCGCCGCATAGGTGATCGCCTCGTCCCAGCTAACCTTGCGCCATGGTTCATCGACATGTTCTCGAATCAGCGGGTCCAGGACGCGCTCACTGTGCGATGCATAACCCCATGCAAAGCGTCCCTTTACACAGCTGTGGCCATGATTGGCTTGTCCGTCCTTGTACGGCGTCATTCGAACTACCTGATCGCCCTTCATCTCGGCCTGGAACAAGCAGCCAACACCGCAATACGCACAGGTTGTTATCACTTTATGGTCCGGCTGGCCGTGATCGATGACGCTCTTTTCCATAAGCGTCGCTGTCGGACATGCCTGTACACAAGCGCCACAGGAGACGCACTCGGAATTCAGGAAAGACTCGCTAATTCCGGCGGAAACCTTGGATTCAAAGCCTCGACCTTCAATCGTCAGAGCAAATGTGCCCTGGACCTCATCGCAGGCGCGCACGCAACGGGAACACACGACGCACTTGCTGGAATCGAATGAAAAATAGGGATTGCTATTGTCAATCTCAGCGTCGAGATGATTGTCGCCTTCGAAGCCGTAACGCACGTCGCGCAATCCGACAGTGCCGGCGACGTCCTGCAATTCACAGTCACCATTGGCCGAACAAGTCAGGCAGTCGAGTGGATGATCGGAAATATACAGTTCCATGACATTGCGCCGCAATTTTCCCAGCGCATCACTTTGCGTGCGAACCTTCATGCCCGCCTCGACCGGCGTCGTACATGACGCAGGGTAGCCGTTGCGGCCGTCAACCTCGACAAGACACATGCGGCAGGAGCCGAACGGCGCCAGGCTGTCTGTTGAGCAGAGTTTCGGAATGTCGACACCCGACTCGCGGGCTGCGCGCAGAATGCTCGTACCGGCCTTTACGGTTGCCGGTAGTCCGTCGATCTCAATTGTCACTTCTTCGGCGCTGCCTGCAGCCGGGGTGCCGAGATCGGCCTGTCTGACCTTGTTCATTTGTCGGCCTCTTGGGCAGACGAGAAATCGTCCACAAAGTGATTTAAGACACTGCGAACCGGATACGGTGTCATGCCACCCATTGCACACAAGGAGGCATCTTCCATCGTGTCACATAACTCAACGAGCAAATCATGGTTCTGGTCATACTCGACGCCTTCGATCATCTTGTCGATAACCTCAACGCCGCGCGTTGAGCCGATTCTGCAAGGAGTACATTTTCCGCAGGATTCGATTGCACAAAACTCCATGGCGAAGCGAGCCTGTTGCGCCATGTTGACAGTGTCGTCGAAGACGACGATGCCGCCATGGCCAATCGTCGCGTCGATGCGAGCGAACGCCTCGTAATCCATCACTGTGTCGAGCTGTTCGGCCGGGATATAGGCGCCGAGAGGTCCGCCGACCTGAACCGCTCGCACGTTTCTGCCGCTTGCGGTGCCGCCGCCCCAGTCTTCGATAAGTTCTCGCAAACTTATGCCAAATGCTTTCTCGACGAGTCCACCACGCTTTATGTTGCCAGCCAGTTGAAACGCCAGCGTGCCTTTCGATCGGTCGACGCCGAAAGACGCGTACCGGTCGCCGCCGAGGTTGACGATGTTCGCGACCGAAGCAAGCGTGACGACGTTGTTTACGACCGTTGGTTTGCCAAACAGGCCCTTAATTGCCGGCAACGGTGGTTTGTAGCGAACGATGCCCGCTTTGCCTTCGAGACTTTCAAGCATCGCTGTCTCTTCGCCGCAAACGTAGGATCCCGCGCCGACATGCAGCTCGAGGTCAAAGTCAAAACCGCTGCCCTGAATGTCCTTGCCTAGCCAACCTGACTTGTACGCTGCAGCAATGGCACGAAGGAGTATTGGATGCGTTAGAGGATATTCAGATCGAAGGTAGATGTAACCGCAACTCGCGCCGACGGCGTAGGCGGCGATCGCCATGCCCTCGATGAGGCCGAGCGGATCACCCTCCATGAGCATGCGGTCAGAAAATGTACCGCCGTCGCCTTCGTCCGCATTGCAGACGACATATTTCTGCTCCGCGGCAGTCTCGGCGACGGTGCGCCATTTGATGCCGGTCGGAAAGCCCGCGCCACCGCGACCCCGCAATCCAGAGGCCAGCACGGATTCGATAACGATGTCCGGATCAGACTCGAGCGCTTTCTCAAGTGCGCCGAAACCCTTGTGTGCGCGAAAATCGTCCATGCTGGTCGGGTCGATCAGGCCGCAGCGCCAAAAAGTCCAACGATCCTGATTAATCAGGTAAGGAATGTCGATTGTCGGGCCGATCCGGCGCTCATGCTCGCCGCCGCCGAGAATGCCAGACGAAAACAGACCGGGTATGTCTGTGATTTCGACGTTTCCATACGCAATTCGATTGCCTCCGACGTCGACTTCGACGAGCGGCTCAAGCCATGTTGCGCCCCACGAGCCATTGCGAACTATTTCGATACTCTCGCCTGATTCCTTCGCCTGTCGTGCAATTGAAATTGCGATGTCGTCGGCACCGACCGAAATGGCTGCGGTTTCGCGCGGTACATAGATTCTTGTTGCCGTCATTGGTCGCCTCCCTGCAGGGTCGCGACAAGTTCGTCAAAACGTCCGGCGTTGATACGTCCGTAAGTTCTGCCGTCGATCATGACCGCGGGGGAACAGGCGCAATTGCCCAGGCAGTAAACAGGCTCCAGCGTCACATGGTCATTGCTCTTGTGCATTTCGATGCCAAGCGACTGCTCAGCGTGTGCCGACAGTTGCCTGCTGCCCATCGCCTGACATGCCTCTGCCTGACAAACCTTGACGATGTGTTGACCGGGCCGCTCGGTGCGGAAATCGCAGTAATAACTGACGACCCCGTGAACGTCGGCCCGAGACAGGTTTAGCTCGCGCGCGAGGAGTCGAATCGATTCTTCAGAGATCCACGTAAATTTGTCCACGAAAGCACGTAGAATCTGCACCAGCATTTCGGGACGGGCATCAAAGCTCGCGACGATCTCGTGCGCCGCTTTTTCGTCAAAGGCATTTCTTGTCATGTGGCTATCCGTGATTCGCCCGAGTAGATATTGAATGTGTCGCCGCGGAGAAATCCGATCAAGGTAATATTGAACTCGCGAGCCAGCTGCACCGCAAGGCTTGATGGTGCACCAACGGCCGCCAGCAGCGGCATACCGGCAACCAGCGTTTTCTGCATCAACTCGAAACTCGCGCGGCCAGAGACAAGAAGACCCAACCCGTGAGCGGGCAGGCGATGCTGCAGCAACAACGAGCCAACAACCTTATCCACGGCGTTATGACGACCGACATCTTCCATTGTAGACTGAAGTCCGCCGTCCGTATCGAACGTCGCCGCGGCATGCAAACCTCCGGTTTCCTCGAAAGTGTGTTGGGCAGCACGGAGTTTGTCGGGCAAGGTTATCAGTATCTCTCTTGTGAATTTCTTGTCGGCTGCCGTCATCGGTTCAAAACCGGTAAGGCGTAACGCGTCGAGTGACGTCTTGCCACAAACGCCGCAACTCGATGTCGTATAGAAATGCCGTTGCAGCCGAGCGAGATCGACTTTCACGTCTGACCCCAGCTCAACGCTTATAACATTGTGATTGCCACTGTCCGGGGCTGCCGGCCCACAGGTGTCCATTGACGTGATGTCTTTTGCGCGACGAATAATTGACTCGGAGAACAGAAATCCGGCTGCGAGTTCGGCATCGTAACCGGGAGTTCGCATGGTGATTGAGATGCTCTTCGTGGCACGACCGTCCGGCGTCGAGTAACCGAGACGAATCTCAAGCGGCTCCTCAATGGCGACATGGTCGGCAGTCGATCGCTGCGATCCATCGCTGACCACGCTCACCTCTATTGCAAGACTGCTTGTCGCCATCTTGTTGTTGCCGATAACGGTTGGGTCCAACAGTATATATCAATGCTGCGCTTTCCCTGTGCAGCGCACCCACACTCCATCGATATCACCTTGACGTAGTTCTGATCTGCTGCGAGCCGGGGCTGGCGCGGCGTCGCGCGGCGCCGATTCCAGGAGAGACCTCCGACCATGCCAGCAACGCTGGTGAATTCACGTATGGCTGACACTATGTGCGATTCCCGTTATGCTGTCGTTCAGGAACGTCGACTACAATGCACAGTTGGCTTGGGTTTGGTTTAGAGGGGCCTGCGGTGGATTTGTTCCGGCCCGGTCCAAAAACATATAAGGAGATCGTTGTGAGTAAGATTGCGCGCCGAAAATTTATTCAACTGTCAGCTGTCGCAGCTGCCGGATACCTGGTGAGCCCTGGTCGCGAAGCACATGCAGAGGAATTGCCACATATTCCTGAAGACGATGCAATGGCCGTTGCGATGAATTACACGCACGACGCCAGCACTGTGGACGCCGCGTCGCGCAAACATCCTGCGGCAGACCAGGACTGTGCCAACTGCGCCCTGATCCAGGGCAATGATGGAGACGTATGGCGACCGTGCCAGATATTCCCCGGCAAATCAGTTAACGCAAAAGGCTGGTGTACCGTGTGGGCACCGCAGCCCTGATCGCTCATTGAATGTGTGTGTCTGAAATGCCGGCCATTGCGCCGGCATTTTCTTGAGGCCGCGTCTGACCGAGAGCGCACACATTGAGCATGCCGATGATGAGCAGGTCGGTGTATCTTCGATTGCAGCCGTGCTGTAGCCCAGGATCTTCCTCGAGCCTGGTCCGGTTGCGCTGATTACTCATCATTGCTGAGCATTGGCTCCCACAACAGGCGACTGCCTGCGTCGATCGATAGTTGCTCAGTAAGTCCGGCGTTGAGCTCCAGCACGTATCGAACCGGTTCGACTGCGGCAAGTGATCGCAGCGATTGCGGTTCAGTATTTCGGATAACCGACGATACTGTGCCGTCACTGCGGACGAACACCATGTCCAGGGGGATGTAGGTGTTCTTCATCCACATTGAATAGTAGTTGTCACTCTCGTAAACGAAAAGCATGCCCGTCATTGGCGGCAGGTTGCGCACGTGCATGAGCCCGCGACTTGTTTGCGCCCGATCGATGGCCAGATAGACATCGAAACGATAGCAGGCGTGAGCGGTCGCCGAGATGATCAGGACATCTCGAGCAAAAGCCGCTTCAAGATCATCGTCAGCAACCGCGGTTGCGACCAGGGCGAGGCACGCGCAAGCGAGCAATATCCGGCGTTTCACCTGGCGCTCCAGTCAAGCAGGCCCATAAAATCAAGCTCGGAGATAGATACACTGCCCTCGCCATTTACCTCGGTCAGCGGTGCGACACAATATAAATTGCCGCCGATTTCAAACCGATCACCAGAATCATCCAGCGGTTCGAGTGTCGTGATGTCCGTCCAGCAGCTATCGAGATCCCAGGTGCTGAAAAATCGTCCGCTCCCTTCATCGATCAGCGTAACCTTGCTGCTAATCTCGGATCCGGCCACATGGCGTTCGAGCGCGGGCATAGCGATGATGATGGCCAGGCGGCGATCGATATCGCCAACCTGTGCCGCAAAGCGCAGTCGCGCACCTTCGCCATTCGGACGAGGCATCCCCGAGCATTTGAGATCGTCCGCGGACCAGTCCAGGGGGCCGGCGAGCGCCCCGAATAACTCAGTGTGCAGGCGTCCGTTGTCGCCGCAGGCATCAGAGGCTGCCGTCTGGGCCAGAGTGGGCATCACGGTTGCCGGCGCAGGCTCCTGCTGCTCCGGCCCGCAGGCTGCTAGCATTGCAAGCAGGCTGATAATGGCTCCACAATAAACGGCTTGCAGGCCGCGGGTAACGAACTTCTGTCGAATCATCTGCAATTTATCGAATTTGTAGGTGTCGGATGTGGTTGCATTATTACCGAACTGAGGCTGACATGAACAAAAAATCATGGCGACCGGTTGGCCTGCCCGGGCATCCTCACTACAATGGCACGCCGATTTTCCATCCGGAGTGATAGATGAACGTCGTAGAGCAGGTCCAGCAACTCGAGGCACATGCGAGCAGCCTTATTATTGGTCAGTCACGTCTGATCAACCGAATGCTGATCGCGTTGTTGTGTGACGGGCATCTCCTCGTCGAGGGCGCGCCCGGACTCGCGAAGACTCGAGCGATCAAAGTGCTTGCCGAGAGCATAGAAGGCGATTTTCATCGGCTGCAATTCACACCCGACCTGCTGCCGGCTGACCTGACAGGCACGGATATCTATCGCCCCCAGGCAGGCACCTTCGAGTTTCGCAAGGGACCGCTGTTTCACAATCTGATCCTGGCTGACGAAATCAACCGGGCGCCGGCCAAGGTGCAGTCTGCGCTTCTCGAGGCGATGGAAGAGCGGCAGATCACGGTAGGCCAGAAAAGCTACGCGCTTGACGACTTGTTCATGGTCATGGCGACACAGAATCCGATTGAGCAGGAGGGCACCTACCCACTGCCTGAGGCGCAACTTGACCGGTTCCTGCTGCACGTAGAAGTTGGCTATCCGACAATCGAAGACGAACGCCGCATTCTTGTCCTGAATCGCGATGAAGCGAAGTCGGGAGAGCGTGATGCGTTCCGACCTGCGGAGCTGTTGTCGGTCGCATCGATCATGCAGGCACGTCAGGACATCCTGCGGATGCATCTTGCGCCTGAGCTTGAGGAATACATCGTCAACATTGTTGTTGCGACCAGAAATCCCGGGTCAGTGGATGCGAGCGCCGATGGCCAGGTTATGTATGGCGCGAGCCCCCGTGCGTGCATGGGTATTGATCGTGCCGCCCGCGCGCACGCATGGCTCGCCGGCCGGGACTTCGTGGGACCAGAGGACATCCAGGCGATCGCTTTTGATGTGCTGCGCCACAGGCTCGTATTGAGCTTCGAGGCCGAAGCCGACGGCGTCGATGCGAACTCCGTCATTGAGCGCGTACTGGATGGCGTCGGAGTGCCCTAGTGTCCTGCTTGCTTAGTTGGCTAACTCTCAGCGCTATTTGCAGCCCGTCCTGGGAGGCGCAGGAGTGCAGGATTAGCGGGCTACTTCAAGCGACTGCAACGCGGCAGGACGGGCTGCTGGGAGCGCCCGGAGGGAAAGCCTGCAAAGCGCTACTGCGGTGTTGCAGCCCTGGGCAAGGGCCAGCCATTACCGGCAGGCTGCGCCTTGCACTAACGCTTTGCAGGCTTTCTGAAAGTAAGCGAACTAAGCAAGCAGGACACTGCCTGTGAAGCTCGATCACCTTCCCGACAACGCCTCACCGATCAGCGTAAGCCAGGCAGGCCTGATTCGTCTCAACGGTCCGGCGCGATCGATTGCGCTCGACGTATTGCGTGTCAGTTCTTTGCAGAGCGGCGCCTATATTTCGCATTTTCGTGGTCGGGGCATGGAGTTCGACGAATCGCGGCCGTATCAGCCGGGCGATGATCCGCGCAGTATTGACTGGCGCGTGACCGCGCGCAGCGCGACGGCTTATACAAAACTATTTCGCGAAGAGCGCGAACGGCCGGTACTGGTTGTTGTCGACCTGCGTGCTGGTATGCATTTCGCCACGCAAGGCATTTTCAAGTCGGTAAGCGCAGGTCGCGCTGCAGCGTTATTGTCATGGGCCGCGCACCATCGTGGTGATCGCCTCGGTGGCCTCATTTTCGGCGATACGACGCACCGCGAATTGAAACCGAGGCTCGGCAGACGGGCGGCACTCAGATTTGTCCACGAGCTCGCCGAACACCCTGACTGGAATCGTAACGGGAATCCCGCGATCGACAAGGAAGAACCGCTGGCGCGAGCTATGTCCGCGCTGCGACGGGTTGCACGGCCCGGCAGCCTGGTTGTCATTCTCAGCGATTTTATGGGCTTTTCACGAGGTGCACAGTCGTACCTGTCGAGTGTAGCTCGGCACAATGAAGTGCTGGCCGTGTTCATGCACGACCCGCTCGAACGTGAACTGCCGCCACCGGGAAGATATCGCCTGGTAGCCGGTGGCGAGGAACTTGCGATCGACACCTTTGCCAGGGCAGCACGACACGATTATCAAAATGCGTTCGCAGCTCGCCGCCATGAACTCGAGACATTTTGCCGGCGCTACGGCGTCCATTTGATGTCCATGTCCACCGAAGACGACCCGGTCAGTGCGCTGCAAACGGCGCTGGGTCGACGGAGTCACTGATGGATCCGACGCAGATTCCGCTGCGGGATTTGCACCTGCCGAACGCAATCGGCTGGTGGCCACTCGCGCCCGCCTGGTGGCTGTTGATCGGGATCGCTGCGGTTGGTCTCGGCATCCTGATCAGTCGTTACCTCAGGTCACGAACTCATAACGCGGCTCGACTATACGCTTTGCGGCAGTTCGACCGACTGACCGCGGACTACGAGCGACATCGGAATGCGGTCACATTTGGCACAGAGCTCTCTCTGCTTTTGCGGCGCACGATGCTCGCTTACGCCACACGTAGTGACGTTGCAGGTCTTACGGGCGAGGCCTGGCTGGCTCGGCTGGACCGTGATCTGGATGAGCCGGTATTCCGACAGGGGGTGGGCAAGAGTCTTCTAGAGTTGCCGTATCGCGATCCGTCGTCAGATGTATCCGACATCGATATCAACTCGCTTGCAGGTGCTGTCCGCAGCCGGTTGCTCACACCCATCGGGACACGACGCTAATGTGGTCGCTCGCCTGGCCGTGGATCTTGCTCGTGCTGCCATTGCCTTTTGTCGTACGCGCACTGTTGTCTGAGTCAGTCGGCCTGCAGGATGCCGGACTCAAAGTGCCCAGCCTTGGCTGCTTTGCGATGCTGACTGATCGCTCGCAATCAGAACAACTGTTGAACTGGCGTTTCTGGCTCGCGGCTTTGGCCTGGGTATTACTCGTTGTTGCCACGGCCCGCCCTGAACGCATCGGTGACGAGCTTGAAGTGCCTGTGTCGGGGCGCAATCTCATGCTCGCGGTTGACTTGTCCGGCAGCATGGATCAAAACGATTTTGAGCTGGGTAATCGGCGAGTGGACCGCCTGACTGCAACGAAAGCAGTCGCTAGTGATTTCATCAGCCGTCGGGAAGGTGACCGGATTGGACTGATCCTGTTCGGAGAACGGGCCTATCTGCAAGTGCCATTAACTCTGGATCGCGAAACGGTGAAGATTCTGTTGCTCGAGTCGTTTATCGGGCTTGCAGGCGAGAAAACCGCAATTGGCGATGCGATCACGCTCGCCGTAAAACGAATTCACGACCAGTCAGAAGATGCCGGAGAGCACGTGCTTGTCCTGCTAACAGACGGTGCGAACACAGCCGGAGAGATCGCACCCCTCAAGGCGGCACAGCTCGCACAGCAGGTTGGCCTGCGTATTTACACTATCGGTATCGGTGCTGAACGGCTCGAAGTTGCGTCGATCCTGGGTGGCCGACGGAGCGTCAATCCATCGGCTGATCTGGATGAAGAGACGTTAACGCGTATTGCCGAATTGACCGGAGGCCGGTATTTCCGTGCCAAGGACACGGCCGGCTTGCAGGAAATCTATTGGTTGCTGGACGAACTTGAGCCCGTCGAAGAACCCGAAGCCGGTTTCAGGCCCATCAGATCATTGTATTACTGGCCACTCTGCGGGGCGCTCCTGCTTGCCGCATTGCTGGTCGTAATTAGTTTGTTGCAGGGCTTTGCCGTGCGGCGAATGGCAGGCGGGCAGACGCATGCTGGCTGATTTTCATTTTCTTCGGGCCGACTGGCTTTGGGCGCTGCCCTTGATTGTGGCGGCAGTGGCCTTGCTCGCACGGCGCCGGCTTGGGCCGGGCCGCTGGCACAACGTCGTCGATCCCGCGCTCGCTCCGTATGTATTGTCGATCTCGCCGAATCCAAAAGCAGATTATCGCTGGTGGCTAATGGCGGTCGCCGGAGTCATTGCCGTGGTGTCGCTCGCCGGCCCGGCGTGGCACCGGGTTGAACAGCCCGTGATGCGCTCCGAGCAGGCGATTGTCGTTGCGCTGGACTTGTCGCGCTCAATGGATGCCCAGGATGTAGCACCAAGCCGATTGTTGCGCGCCCGACTGAAGATCCTCGACTTGCTTGAGCAACGCAAGACGGGTCAAACCGCACTCGTGGTCTATTCGTCGAATGCATTTACAGTGACACCGCTGACGACTGACACCGACACGGTAGCTGCGCTTGTCAACAGTCTGAGCACGGATATCATGCCAAGTCGTGGCAGCTATCCGGTCGCAGCGATCAACAAGGGTCGACAGTTGCTGGAGCAGGCGGGCGCCACAATCGGCGAGGTGCTCTTGATCACAGACGGCGGATCGTCACCAGCGGCCGAAAAGGCTGCACGCGATCTAAAGGGTGCAGGTTATACGCTGTCAGTGCTGGGTGTCGGCACGATCGCGGGGGCGCCGATACCGAAACCGGGAGGCGGTTTCGTTGCCGACCAGTCCGGACAGATCGCCGTGCCGAAACTGGAGGAGAGCTCGTTGCGCAGACTCGCCGGTGCCGGCGGCGGACACTTTTCAATGTTGTCAGCTGACAGCCGTGATCTCGATGTGCTCTTGTCCGGAGAGATTCACCCTGGTGCGATGAGCGATGAGTCGCTCGCCACCGATCAATGGCGAGAGGAAGGTCCGTGGCTGTTACTGCTGCTATTGCCTCTTGCCGCACTGGCATTTCGACGTGGCTGGGCGTTGCTTCTCCTGGCAGGAGTGCTGCCTGTATCTGAGCCAGCGCAAGCCTCGGTTTGGGACGATCTTTGGCAAACAAGAGACCAGCAGGCCCAGCAGCAACTTGCCGGTGGCGATGCGGCCGCTGCGGCCGATCTGTTCGAACATCCGATATGGCGTGCCGTCGCAAAATATCGGGCGGAGGACTACGCGGAAAGTGCTGCCGCGTTTGCCGAGAGTGGCGACACGCACAGTTTGTATAACCTCGGTAATGCGCTAGCTCGTCAGGGCGAGTTCGAGTCGGCAATCGATGCCTACGAGACGGTGCTGGAAAAGGATCCCGGTGATAGCGATGCCGCATACAATCGCGACCTGCTCAAGCAAGCACTCGAGCAACAACAGGCGCAACAGAACCAGGGTGACGAGCAACAGCCGTCGGAACAATCTGAGGGCGAAGGCGCACAGTCGGAAAGCGATAGCGAATCAGATCAAAAGGAACTGTTTGGATCAAAGCAGCCCGATAGCGATTCGGAGCAGGGTGAATCGTCGCGCGATGATCATCAAGCCAGTCAGGAAGATCTTGATGCCTTGCAAGAGGAGCTGCAGCGTGCGGCTGAAGAGGCACAGCATACCGAACCCGAGCAGCGACAGCTAACCAAGGCCGAGCTGGATGAGTTACGTCGTGCGCAGGAACAGGAACAGGCGATGGAGCAATGGCTGCGTCGTATTCCAAATGATCCGGGTGGCCTGTTGCGGCGCAAGTTCCGCAATCAGTACCAGCGGGATGGTCGTGATCAGGACGGCAACAACACATGGCCCGACGACGAGGTACAACCGTGGTAGAGAAGCAGAAACCTGCCCTGTTCATTATTGCATTGTTGCTGATCGGCCTTGAAGTCGACGCAGCAGTCGTCGCCAGCGTCGACCGCGCTGGCGTCGAGCTCAATGAATCGTTCACGCTGGAAATCGTAGTCGATACCGATACTGATCTCGAGCCTGATATCTCGGTACTCGACAAGGATTTTTACGTCGGACAGAGAAGTCGGCTCAGCAACACTACTATTGCCGATGGCCAGATTCGTCGCAGCAAGACATGGACTTATGTCCTGATGCCCAGGCGCGCGGGACAACTGATTGTTCCATCGATCGCGGTTGGCAATGAAAGTAGTGAGGCATTGATCGTTGCGGTCAGCGAACCAAGCTACGCGCCTCCAGGCGAAGCCGATGTTTTCATAACGAGCGAACTCGACTTCAACGAGACCTTCGTCCAGGCCCAGGTCTTGTACAAGATAAAAAGCTATCGTGCGGTCGCCACGCGCCAGCGGGCGCTGCGTGATCCGGTGATGACGGGTGCCGAAACACTGCTTGAACTCGCCGGCGATGATCGAAGTTACGAAGCGATAATTGGCGGCAAGGCATACAACGTCGTCGAGCGGGTGCTGGCCTTGTATCCACAGGAAAGCGGCGAGATTCAAATTTCACCGGCTCGTTTCGAGGCGCGGGTCTTGCGTGACGGACGAATAACGGGCCGCAAGGTGTATGAATCTGACCCACAAACCATAACGGTCCGGCCGACTCCGGCACCGCCGCCGGACTATCCGGATGCAGTCTGGTTACCGGCCCGCAGTCTCGAATTGTCGGAGGACTGGTCCAAAGATACCGAGGAATTAATGGTGGGCCAGCCGATCACACGGCATGTCACGATCAGTGCGCTGGGACAGCTCGAAACGCAAATTCCGGCCCTTGAGCCGCCAGATGCCGACGGTGTCAATGTTTATCCCGACAAACCTGACTTGAGCCGCCAAATTGAGGCCGGCGGCATACGCGGGGTGCGCAAGGATCAGTATGCGATGATTGGGGTGACACCGGGCATTGTCCGGCTGCCGGCGCTTGAGCTGCCATGGTGGAATATTGAAGCCGGTGCATGGCAGGTTGCGCGCTTGCCGGAGCGGGCGATTAATATACTGTCTTCGGGAGAACCTGTGCGCGTGGTTGAAGCAACGGCCGTCCGGCCGGAGGAGCCAATTGGTGGTGCCGAACCTGGGTCGGTGACCGTGTACAGCAATTTTTGGCGGCACATCAGTGAGGCGCTGGCTGCCCTTTGGTTGCTGACGGTCTTTGGCTGGTGGTGGTCGGCGCGGCCCGAGCACAAACCGCAGGAACCCGAAGCAGTACCGCTGCACAAGCAACAGGCGAAATACCTCAAGGCTGCGCGCAAGGCGGCGCTCCTGGATGATGCGGCGGGTGTTCGCAGTGCAATGCTTGAGTGGGGCCGGGCACAGTGGCCTGACGATGCGCCACGCAGTATCGGCGCATTGGCCAGTCGCGTGTCATCGCCCCTCGCTGAAGAGCTAGGCAGGTTATCGAGCGTCAGTTACGGGCCAGCCGATCGTGTCTGGAGCGGCGAGGTGATGGCCAGGGCGCTACGTTCGTTTGCCGTGCTGTCAGATGACGACAAAGCCAAAGCGCAAGACTTGCTGCCACCGTTGATGCCGCCGGCCGCCTGAGACCGGCACTTCATATTCAACATCCCCCTCTCTATAGTAAGGGAACCTCTGATTGATTATTTCACGGCTGCGCCGGTGTGTCCGATGGCAGAAATGTGTAAAGGAATGATGCACAGACCGACACCAGGTTTGGTGCTCATTATCCCGGCACTCGTATTCGTGATACTTGGTGTAGCGATTCTGATTGCACCGCAAATTTTTGCGCGGCTTGTTGGAATTGTCCTAGTCGTCATAGGTGTTGCCATACTGGTGTTTGGCAGGTTCATGCGAAGATTCGCAGAGCGTTAGTAGGGGGCGCGTATCAAGGCAAGCCCATGACAAACGATCTTGTAGAAGCCCTGAACAGGGATTGCTTCTGTATTGCTGTAAACAAGGAAGCACTTGACAACAGCCTGGAAGCACATCTCAGAGACTCAGGACTACCGGAAGAACTCCTGGACGCGAACAGCCACCTATTTGCGGATTCACCAGTTTTCTTACGGCAGGGACACCTCCAGGAAATGGAGCAGCTTATTCGGGCTGTAGAGAAAGTGGCCCAGAATAGTGCTTATCGTGACACAGTTCTGGCCGCTACTCCCACCCCAACCCGCCAGGACTTCGGCCCACGAGGAGTCTTTTTTGGTTACGATTTTCACCTTGGAGCGGATGGCCCGCAGCTGATCGAGATCAACACCAATGCTGGCGGAGTATTGCTGAATCTATATTTGGCTTCGGCTCAACAGGCCTGTTGTGATGAGGTGACCACTTTCTCTGGCGGAAGAACCAATTTCGCTGACGCCGAATACGAATTAATTGCGATGTTTAAAGAAGAGTGGCAGTCACAGTTTTCAGACAAAACCCTGCGTACAGTTGCGATTGTCGACAGCGAGCCATCAGCACAGTTCTTGTACCCCGAGTTTCTGCTCTTTCAATCACTCTTTGAACGACACGGTATTGAAGCGATAATCGCCGATCCCGGAGATTTCACGATCAAAGAGAACACACTGTGGTCAGGCGGGCAAAAGATCGACCTCGTGTATAACCGTCTCACAGACTTCTATCTGGAAAGGCCTGAATCCGCTTGCTTACTAGAGGCGTATAGGACAGGTATTGCGGTATTCACGCCTTCCCCGTACCTCTATGCGCTCTATGCAGACAAACGCAATCTGCCGCTGCTGTCAGACTCACATCGGCTCGAGGAGCTTGGCGTGGAGGAGGACGTCATCTCCGCACTGAGCCACTCACTGCCAGCCACAGTTACTGTCACGAAAGACAACGCCGCTCAACTCTGGACGAGTCGAAAAGGGCTCTTCTTCAAACCTGCTACCGGATATGGTAGCCGCGGTGCGTATCGCGGCGCCAAGCTCACGCAGCGGGTTTGGGGGAACATTGTCGATGGCGATTACATCGCCCAAGCCATGGTCCCACCCAGCGAACGACAGCTCATCATCGATGGCGAAAGACAGTCGCTAAAACTCGACATTCGCTGCGTAACCTACAAGGGTAAGATTCAACAGTTATCAGCCAGACTCTACCAAGGTCAGACAACCAACCTCAGGACAGCAGGCGGCGGACTCGCTACAGTCTTCTCGATACCGGAAGGCAGCTACTTCTAGCAACAACTCCTGGCCGAACACCGGCACCGTTGATGTTTCTATTACGCCAATCGGTAATGGTGGCTCCACCGTCAACGTCGCCTACCAACTCACCGGGTTGAGTCCGGCTGGAAACGCAGATTTGGAAAATTCGTTTAGCGAATCCAAATATGCCGCAATGATGGAAGAATGGCGAAATATGATTAATGACAGCCGAGAGACGATTGATGAACATTTCGGCGGATAAACTCTCGCACGTAGTCATCTTCAAAATTGCATTTCGGAAATTCCAGGGTCCGCTGTGGGTCATCAGTGGAATGCCAACATCGTATCACGCTGACTTCTGCATTCGAACGCATACCAGCCGCTCAGCATTCGAACAGGCTAAGGGCAAAGTTCGGCCAGAATCGGACGTTCTTTCTGAACGGACGTGAAGCAGATTGGCAACAAATGTTATTCAATTCCATTTTTCGTCGGAGCGGGCAGGTCACCACTGGATTCCCATTCCCGTACCCGAGCAAGTTGCTCAGCCAGATCGGCTTTGACCACCGCCTTGATGTTCTGGAACTCAAGGTCCGCATGAAGTGGGGCAAGCACCGGGTCATATTCGAGGAAATACCACGCGGACCAGCGCCAGCCTTCATCTACCGCATGCCGCAAAGCGGCGATCGCGCTCGCCTTGTCACCACGCAGGGCGTGGATCCTGGCCTGCAGGACGTCGAATGCTTCTATTGTTGTTATGCGGCGTCCCAACGCGATAGCTGCCTCACTCTGATCAAGCAGGAGCTCAGCCTGGGCTCGTTCGCCGGTTTGCAGCAACAGGTAGGCCAAATCGACCGCGGCCTCCCTGTTGTCGCGGTCGATATTCAACGTATTCGCATCGAACAGCTCCGGAAAGTTTTGCTCGAACCGGATCCGCGCCGCTGCCAGATTTCCATTCCTAATTTCATGGTCTCGGATCAACCGGAGGGAGCGAAGATATCCCCAGCCAGACCCAGACTCGAGGTCCTTTTTGGCGTACGCTAATGCCGCGTCATCTTCGCCCCGATAGGTATGCAGTGCCACGGCGACATCCGGTACGACATCCACCGCCAGAGCCAGTGCTCGGTCACGCCAGGACTCCGCTTGCTGGAGATCGCCCAGTTCGAGGTAGATCAGGCCCATCTCAGAGACCCTCCACCAATTATCCGGTTCTATTGAAAGGCCCTTATGTAAGGCGGCCAGTGCATTGTCGAGCCGGCCCAGTCGGGTTGCGTAGAGTGCCCCGATTCGCCAGTATCCGGTGGCGAATCGCGGCTCGATCTCCACGGCCTGCCGGTAATTCGCCAGTGCCTCCTCCAACCTGCCCGCATACTCTAGCGTCTCCCCGTAGTCGTTGACGATGATGGCCGAATTCGGGTCAAGCTCGACTGACCGGCGAGAAGACTCGAGCGCTTCCGTCATGCGTCCGTTCAGCTTGCTCAGCATCTCGCCATACCACTGGTAAGCCGGTGCGTAATTGGGATTCAACTCCAGCGCCCGCTTGAACGACACTTCAGCTTCCTCGTAGTCGCCCTCCCAGTCTCTTCTCTTTGCGACTGACGCGTACGCTTCGCCCAAGAGGGGCTCGAGTTGCAGCGCCCGCTCCGCAGCAGCTCTGCTTTTCGTTAGACCTTCTTCCATCGTCAGGCCGCCGTAGGACGCTTGCAGCAGGTAGGTATCGGCCAGGCCTACGTAGGCCAGCGCAAATGCGGGGTCCCTCTCAACCGCCGCTTCGAAATGCTCGACAGCCCTGGCCAGGTCAGAAACCGTCCGCGTCGCCATGCGCTGCCTGCCCAGGAAATACGCTTCCAGGGCCGCCAGGTTCTCGGTCGGAACGCTGTCGATACGCTCCCGGGCCTCGGGAGTCAGGGTCGCGCGCAGGGCCTCGGCAACGGATTCCGCGACTTCGCTCTGGATCGAGAAGATGTTGGCGGCCGTCAATTGCCGGTCGTAGATTTTCGACCACACATGATCATCGGTGCGGGCATCGATTAACTGGACGTTGATTCGTACGTGTTCTCCCGCACGCTGCACGCCACCTTCCAGCACGGTGCTGACGCCCAGTTCCCTGGCAATCTCGGGGATTGCCTTGGTCGAGTCCCGGTATTGCATGACGGAGGTGCGTGAAATCGTTTTGATGGAACCGATCTGGGAAATGTAGGTCAGCAGGTCATCGTGAATGCCATCGACGAAAAAGGCATCATCCGGATTGGCACTTCTGTTGGCGAACGGCAGTACAGCAATGGAATTGGGTGGGTATTGGGGGTCAGTTGCCTCTGGCTCGAGAGTCTGCTCGTGGTCTGTCTTAACTACTATGGGGTCCGCTGACTGCTCCGCATACCTTGGATCCAACCAAATGCGGTCAACCAGGATGAATGCCAGCGCCACCACGATCAAGCCGATCGTAATCCCGTCCAGACGTTTGGCAGTAACGTGGGTAACGGATGCATCACGCACCACATCCTTCTCACGCTTTAGGCCCTCGGGTGTCATCTCGTAGGCCCAGGAGATGATTAACACCGGTATGAATCCGAGCGCAAACACGATCACCAGGAACCGGAAGACCCAAACGGGTATCCCGAAGGCCGGAAACAGTGTTCCGGCCACTTCGATCAGCAGCCATGCCCCAGCCAGGTAGGCTATGGCAACACGAAACACGTTCCGGCGTTTGAGTTCGTTGTATAACGACATCGTGATTGTTGGCCCCAGGTCGCTGGCCTGATAATGGAGGAAACCGGAAATATTGTCGAGCACACAAAGGGCGCGGCACGTCCGCAATGGGTTGCGTCGACCGGTTGAAATCACAGTCAAAAGGTCCGCATGAGCCGAAGTCATCGCGTCGGGTATTTTAGGAAAAAACTCCGTTTATCGGATCGAACAGATGCTCAGTATTAAGTGGGGGAAGGAGAAACTAGCAAAGCTGCCATTAGCACTAGTAATGACCGGTCTGGCTTCTTGTGGTGGCCTAGCGCCTGGTCGATCACCATTCATTCCGGAAAGTTCATGCGGCGCACCAGGACTTGGAAGCGGGGGTCGGACCGTAGGGGGTCCAACACTGGGTCAGTTTGGATGTAAACCAGTTGAGAAAGGCGGTCCACAAGAGCTTTTTCCAGCCAGACAAACGCCTCATCCTTGTTGTCGAGGCCGATGTAGATAGTAGCTATGCCCCATGATGGTATAAGCCTCTGCTGCGATGGTTGCTTCAATCTGGCGACGATTCTCAGCGCATCTTCGAGCCTTCCCACCACGGCGTAGGCGTGTCCAAGGCCGGCCATATTTTCCAAATCGCTAGGTGAAAGTGATACTGCCTTCTGAAACGCAGCCAAGGATTCCACAAACATTTCCTTTTGCAGATAGACGTGCCCCAAGGCAAATTGCGATATCGCCAAGTTCGGATCCAGTTCAAGTGCCCGCTGGAATTGTGGGATTGACTGATCGTACTGCCGGGCAAAATAGTAAGCCCATCCCAGATCCGAATTAATTAAGAGAGAAATCGGATTGAGCTCTCGTGCCCGCTTGATTTCTGCGAGGGCATCATCGTGCCGCGTCAGTGCAGTGAAATAGAATGCATAGTTGTTGTGAGCCATAGCGTAGCTTGGGTTGAGCTCAATCGCTCGCTTATATGCCCTCTCAGCGCCCTCCCAGTCCCAATCGTAGAAAAACCTCACGTCAGCAAGTAAAGCATGCGCTTCGGCCAGTCTGTCATCCAGCTCCAGCGCTTTCATCACTATTGCTTTCGATCTTGGGTAAGCTTCGTTTGGGGGGAGAACGCCAAAGAGCCCAAGGCTGATGTAGGATTCGGCCAACCCGGCATGTGCTAGCGCGTAGTTCGGGTCCATTTCCACCGCCTGCTGGAAGTATTCCAAGCCTTTCGCAAAACCCTCCACGGTCCACTTGTTCAAGTGGTGCCGGCCCTTGAGGTAGACTTCGTAGACTTCGGGGCTGACGGGGTGCCGCCCCTTGAGGTAGATGTCATAAGCTTCCAGATTTCTGGTGCTGACCTGGCGACTTTCAAAGCCTCTAAGATGAGCTAGAATTTCTCTAGCGATCACTCTCGCGATGTCTTCTTGGATTGCAAAAATGTCGTCGAGTTCACGATCATAGGCCTCGGACCACAGATGTGAGTCGGAGCTCACCTCTATAAGCTGCGCCGTAATGCGCACCCGGTTGCCGGCCTTGCGCACAGAGCCTTCCAGCACGTGCGCGACGTTCAATTGCCTCGCAATCTCGGGGATTGCAACGTCTTTGCCTTTGAAGGAAAACGCAGAGGATCGCGAGATCACTGTTAGCTCGGGAATCTGTGCCAGCAGGTTCAGCAGCTCTTCGGAGACACCGTCGGAGAAATACTCCTGCCCGGGTTCATCACTCATGTTCTCAAACGCCAAGACCGCAATGGACTTCTCGGGTGGTGGGCCTATCCACCACTTGTCGTAAGCAAACAGGATGACGGCCGCACACAACAGTGAGATGAAGACAAAGTCCATGCGCCGGCCTGTAACATGCGTGATTGACTCGGCCGCCGCGACGTCCTTCTCGAGACTGATGCCCTCCGGAGTCAGCTCATAGAACCAGGACAAGATCAGGGCGATCGGAAAACCGACGGCGAGTAGCCCGAGAATGGTTGGCCCGATCCATTCCGGCAAGTTGGCAAGGCCGATGATTACCTCTGCCACCTGCATGATCAGCCAGGCCGCTACCACGTACAGCACCGCCATGCGGAGCACATTGCGGCGCCTGAGTTCCGACACCAGACTCATGAATGACCTCTTACGCCGTTGCCACAGTACTCACAATCCGTATCGACCGCAGGATCGGGTAGATCCTCATACCAGCCGCTCAGCATTCGAACAGGCTAAGGGCAAAGTTCGGCCAACTGCAGTCAGTCGTCGCTTGCTTCTTGCCGGAGTTTTTCTTTGTACTGCTTGTACGCCACACTAATGAAGTGGAATGCGATCACGATCCAGACAATGAAAAGGACACCGCCCGGCGCAAAGCTGCTGGCGGCGATCATTGACACCAGATAGTTCGCAAGCATCAGGAGCGACACAAGACTCATGGCCGCATTCCAAGTGAATGAATCGAAAAGATCATAAAACTTGCTCATATCAGTTCTCCCTGCCTTTTCTTGGGAACCCGACAGTTCATCACAGAACCTAATGATCCTAGTCCTTCGAGCTAATGTCGATACGGAATAGTCATTAGCAGCGAACTAGAAACGGTGAATATCCGCAATGGGTCAGCAGCGGAAGTCTAGCAAAATTTTGTCATTCGGCCGGAGTCGTCCAGAAGGGACACCGGCAGTGAATTTTTCGCGCCATTCAGTCTCTTTGCGTAATGTTGGCTTCAACTAACTGCTGAATTGGTAGGAACGTATGCTTTACCTTGTTCCAGACTTCGCGGACTCCAGGATGATCAATGTACAAGTTGGTCACGCCTGCGATATTTTCCATTTGCTCGTCACGATGGGTGCCCGGCGGTGAGGTTTTGTTCACTTGCTGATACCAGCTTTCGATTGCGATGATTGGGGTCAGAGAAGAAACGCCCTAGCTATTGATTGATCCTAATTCCACAACAGGCCCTCGATTGAGATGACGCTGGCATTGGCCGGTCAGGTGTTCGACTTCAAAGTTTGCTTGGATCTTTTGGTTTCTACTCTGACCCCATTTATTCTGTTGTTGCCTGGAAGCTGCTCTCTCCTACGGTTGCTCATTTGCCATGTTGCGGCCCTCATCATGGTTTGGCCTCCTGCCCGGCCTGCAATTTCTTCCAGTATTCCAGCAGCCCCATCTTGTTTAGGATTACCTCCCAGCGTGGGTCGTTGTGGAGAGGAGTCAGCCACTGGTTGTAGATTAACTGGGACAAATAGGAATCTTTCTGCTCAAAGGCAATATCCAGCCACTCGAAAGCCTTGTCGAGGTCGCCATGCCAGGCGTAAGTCAAAGCGATACCAAAGGCCCAGGTCTGGCTATACTCGTCGATCATATTCTGCTGTAGCAGCCGTTCATCCTCATGACGTCCGAGGCTGTGTAAAACTACTGTTGACATGGCTCTTTGCCACATGTTCTCAGACTCGAAGTCCAGGTATTGCAGGCCTTCTTCCGGTTTTCCCTGTCGTGTCAGTGTGGCGGCCAGCCAGGACTTGACAGAATACGAATGCGAATCCGGATACAATTCCAGAATTCTCCGGTAGATTCGTTCCTCCTCTTCTAGTTGCCCCAGGGCCCAATAAGTTGTGCCGAGATTGAGCAGACCCGAATAGTCGAGCGGATCCAGATCAACAGCAAGCTGAGCAAATCCTAACGCTCGCTCCGCCTCTACCACTGCAAGTGCAACCCATGTGGCTTGTCGAAGTACAGGTGCGTTATGCGGTCCGTACTCTAACGCCGTATGCATGGTCTCTTCGGCGCGGGACCAATCCCAATCATAATAGAATTGTATTCTGGCCAGTGCCAGCCAGGCCTCCGCCAGCTTGTCATCGAGTTCCAGCGCACGCATGGCTGCCTGGCGTGAGGCTTCCATAGCCTCCGGCAGGTCAGTAAAGCCTGACCTTCCCTGTTTTCTCAAAACAAAAGATAGCCCTTCCCAGGCTGGGGCAAAGTCCGCGTCGAGTGCGATCGATTCCTGATAGGCTTTTACCGATGATTCCAATCCTTCCAGGGTACGCAGTGTGGCAAAATGTTTACCCCTCAAATACAGATTGTAGGCTTCGGTATTGGTTGAAGTTGCTATCGGTGCTTCACCGAGCAATTGGATTTGAAGGGCTTTGACGACTTCGCTGGCAATCTCATCCTGGATGGCGAAAATATCATCCAGTTTCCGTTCGTAGGTTTCCGACCAAAGGTGCACATCATCGCGTGCCTCAACTAACTGCGCCGTAATCCGTACCCGGTCACCTGCTTTGCGTACGCTGCCTTCAAGAATATGGGCCACACCGAGTTTTTCAGCTACCGTGGGGATATCGACGCTCTGGCCCTTAAAGGAGAACACCGAAGTGCGGGAAGTCACCTTCAGCTCAGGTATCTTGACCAACAGATTTAGTACTTCTTCGGTGATGCCGTCGGAGAAATACTCCTGCTCAGGGTCAGAAGACATATTGATAAAGGGCAGCACAGCGATGGAGTTGTTATCCCGGCTTTCTTCTTCCGAAACAGGAGGCAAAGCTCTTTTCTCGTTGTCAGGTTTAACTGTTTGTGCAGTGGGTTCTTGAGAAAAAGGTTCTGACCCCGTTTGGATACGCGACTCCCAAACAAAATACACAAGCGCAACAGCAAGTGACACGATGATCGTGTAATTCAGCGTTCGACCAGAAGTGCTGGCACGGGGCTGGCTACCGTTATTGTCTTTTTCCTTCTTCAGACCATCCGGCGTCATATCGAATGCCCAGGCAAAGACCAGCGCGATCGGGAATCCGATGATCAGCAGAAAAGCCACGCCAGAAAGGAACCATTCGGGTAAGCGCAGGGCGGGTACGAGCGTGTCGGAGATCTGCAGCAGAAGCCAGCTGACAATGATATAGGCGGCAGCGACCTTGAAGACGTTGCGCCGTTTGAGTTCGTTAAAGAAACTCATCGCAATTCCCTATGATTGCCGAATTGATGAGCGCGTTCCTTCCAAGCAACACTTTGGTTTCGTCCTCAGGAGAGGAGCATATGCCGCACGGCAATACCACAACATGAAGCAATTGATAACGAAGAGTGCAGCCGCAGCCGGTAACTGACCCGCTTCCAAGATCGCGTGGAACAGCAAGATGTTGAGCGAGATAGGAAAAAGCACGACCGAGGAAAGCGCGGTATAGCGGTTCGTGACGAAGCTAATCCCTGTTATGAGATATATCGCCGTTATGATCGGCAAGAAGTAGCCAGCTTCGTGCATGGCTAGTTGAAAGGGCCTTGCCTCTGGACCTGCAATCGGAGGCTCCCAGCCAAAGATGCCAAGACCCATGAGACCACTGAAGAAAACAAGTATGCCGCAGATTATCCGTGTAATGTCCAATGCACGAGTCATGTCGAGTTCCTCTCTACCGAACGTCCGTTTCGGGTTATCAGTGGAATGCCAACATCGTATCACGCTGACTTCTGCTTTCGAACGCATACCAGCCGCTCAGCATTCGAACAGGCTAAGGGCAAAGTTCGGCCAGGAGTAGCCATTCGAGCGGGTTGTTATTCTTGGGTGCTGCCAAGTGAGTTACAACACATCACTCTGGGTACTCTTCTTTCAATAACACGATCAGCTCTTTCGCGTTTGCCACCAACCTTGGCATTTCGATTTCAGCCCTAGGTCTGATTCCGTAGGAACCGCCCAAAGTCAGGTAACTGTTAACGACAACTTTGATGTCTTCCATATTGTCCGTCAACAGGGACAGGTTTGTCTGTTTGTATTCCATATGAAACGGCGACTCGGGAAATAAAAATGAAATTGGCAATGAAGGGCCAAGAACGTCATGGACGTTCTGATAATTCATGTCAATAATCGTGCCAGCAAGCGCCACGGCGTTAGTGCCGACAGTCCGGTCAAATTCGAAGTCTCCCTCCAAGTGATTTGTAAATGCCTCGTATGCCGAGATCTTCTCAGCCAGCTCTTGATTCTTCATTTGTCGCAAAGCACCTGAACTCTTGATCTGTTCCAGTGCGGTTCGGTTCCAGGCATAGGGCCGGTAGAATGGTGCCCGCATGAGATAGTGAAGATCGATGTTCCGAACTTCTTCAATAGATCTATTCTCAATGTAGGCCGCCAAGGCGTCGATCTTATTGATTAATACATCAATTTCGGTCTTGATAACCTCGATCATGGCAAGGTCGCGCTCCAGATCCTGAATCAGTGCGTGGGCATAGTCGGCGATCTGCCGTTGTTCAATGCGTTCCTCATTCCAGTTGTTGATCTGCAAGGCGATGAGAATGCCGAACACCACAAGAACAAGCTCGCCAACGGCATAGCTGAGGTATCTGCGCGTCTTGTTGCCGAGCAAGATCTCCTCCCTGATTTTTCGGAATATCCGGAACATAGGCAGACAGTATAGGGGATACAGGTATTGCCGGAACAAGCTATGAAGCAATGATTATCAATCCGGCTGCGATGTCTGCTTCGGGTCACCAGCAGCCGGCCAACATCGTATCACGCTGACTTCTGCTTTCGAACGCATACCAGCTGCTCAGCATTCGAACAGGCTAAGGGTAAAGTTCGGCCAGGAGCGGACGATCGGGCCATTTATCATATGATCCGCATAACGCGCACGAAGTCTCAAATCGCGAGCGATAGGCTCTAATCAGTCGTGATCAGTTGTTCCTCCACATACGTCAGAAACTCTTGGCTCGCGTTGCAATTGTCCCAGACTGCCCTTCCGCCAGGGCTATTTACGAGATCTTTCAACACATCTTCTTCCCGTTTCCAAAGCGGCGGAGGTAACAACCCGTTCTGGAACGCGAACCACGATACGTCCATCCGCAAACAAATAGCGTTAACAAGTGCAGAAAAGTGAATCTGTTGGTCAGTATCAAGACTGGAATAATTGGATACGCCGGTAGCGAATAGAACTGCATTTTTTTCATCAGAAGCAAGCATATTAACGATTGTCAAAACTCCGGCGTCTAAGGACTGAATGGCGGCATCCCTTATAGCGCGGTTGTTTTGTTCAATAAGGGCATTGTTTTGACGAAACTCCACGACTAAGAAGATAAGGGTTATCACGACAGCGATACTGCTAAGTATCTCTGCAACGGACGACCATTTAGACAGCTGTTTATTTTTCATGATTATTTGCCGGAAATTGCTGACCTATTCGCGAATTACTATTTGCTGAGCAATTGTTCAGGGTAATCTTGCTAAGGACCACTTCGGGTCAGTGGGAGACATTCTAGCGCAATTCCTTTGGCCGGCTGCTATCCGACCCTTCACCGCCCGTCGGCTTCAGCATCGGCAATCGTCTCAGAAGGGCCAGAAGTAGACATCGTTAACTAAGGCCAGTTATCTCAGTTGCTGGACTAACGGGCTTCGGAAATGGCAATAGAGATACATCTGTTCGACCCCACCCGGCGTAACATGTTGTTCTTTGCAGCGGCCTACTAATTCAAATTCCTCACCGAGTGTTTCATGTAACTGTTCCTGACTGTACCGTTGTACGGGCAGACCACTGCACTTGGGCGGCGCTTCTGGTGCAAAAACACCGATAATCAAGTGTCCGCCAGGCTGCAAGCCTTGTAGAAGGTTGTCCCGATATTTCTGTTGCTGATCAGACTCGGTGAGAAAATGAAACACTGCTCGGTCATGCCACAGTTCAAAATGATGGGTTGGCAAATCAACCGAAGTGATGTCGCCATTCAACCACCTAACCAATTTAGTTTTCTTACCCAAACGTGCTTTGACTGAGGACAGGGCTTTCTCTGATATATCGAGGACCGTGATTGATCGGTATCCGATGTCCAGTAGGTCGTCGACCAATGTGGATGCGCCCGCACCGACGTCGATGATCGGAGCGTCCGCGGTTAAGTTGAGCTCCTTGATCCAAGTCAAGGACCTATGTAAATGAGACTTATACCAACCCAGATTCTCGGTCGGATTAGTGGAATAAACTTGTTCCCAGTGTATTTTTTGCTCCATTGCGGGCTAACCTAAATCAATAATAAATCTGGAAATGCGTCGAATATCATGCCGTCATTGTAGACGAAACCAGGTGATCGTCGTCTTCCGGCCATATACGGACGCCTCCGACTGGTTCAAATTGACACCATGATCCAGCCCAGAGCAATGATGAGGTGGCATCGCTGCCGGACGAATGCCTATCGTACTAATTCGGTTTCCGGGTAAAACGTATACCAGGCGAACCAGAAGAGCCGAATCGGCGAATGTGTATCGCCATTTCCGTCTGTCAGCACAACCGAACCGTCATCGTGGTATTCGACGACAAACTCATCGCCGAGAACCCGGTGCCGGCTCGTACCTTGCTCAATGAGTAGCGACTCGCTGAACGCGACGGTGCCCACCCCCAACTGAAAGCCGTAAACGACGGTCTTTGGATGTAGGCGCACGTCTTCCTGACTGACCGGAAACATAAGGCCCGCGGAGTCCCGATAATTAGCGTAGCGATCCTTTGAGTAATCTTCTTCGAAGCCGGTGTCAGTTGACAAAACGACGGTTTCAGGGTGTCTGCTGCGCCAGCGGGACCAGCGCGTCATCGTTACTGGAACGAGCCTGAGTTTTTCTCCCGTCATCGGGCCAACGATGGCGGTCATCCCAATTTGATCCCACAGGCTCTCGGTGGCGCGGTCGTAAAGAACCTGGTTACTTTCGTAGAGCACGCCGGAAACACCAAATTCGGTGACCCGGCCGCCGATTTCACGATGAATGCCGACAGCCGAGCCGCACAGCGGACACCACGTGATCGCAATTGGCGTACCGGCTATTGTGTCGTTGACGATTTCGTGGTGGTCGAGAATCCGGGCCGGGTAGGCACGGAACTCCCCTTGCCAGGATATCGCGATGACGATATCTTCGTCACCCACGTGATCCGCGTCAGCCGCCGGCACGAAATTCGGGCTGTCTATCGACGCGAAGCAGTCTCGGTCAGGACATCCTTGATGCAGGTCATCGAAAGAAACGACGTGCTTAGTGTGTTCGTCAAAACCAAAAGTATCCGCGAGGATATCGTTGTCGAAAGCGCGTTGCGCCTGCAGGGGAGCTACTAACGTGAGGGCAATTGTCGCCGTGAAGTAGCTAAGTGTTTTCATCTTGTCTCGCCGTGCGACGCTGTCAGGACAGTTATCCAAGTTTGCAGCAGTCAGTCGCTAGTCTAACACTCGACTGACAGCCTCGGCCATGAGCACCCAATGCAGTTCTATCCGCGTCGAAACGAATGTCAGGTTGTTATTTGTAGTGAGCCGCAACCAACTCTACTTTGATTGTAGAACGAGGCCGAGCTGTTGACTCAGACTCAATAGATCTGGAATGAGCCACTGTTCTACAATTTTTCCGTCAGCAATTCGATATATCGACATCTCATTTATGTGAATCTGTTTCCCGGTGGGTGGGTTACCGAGGAAACTACCATCATTCGTTCCGGTGGATGTAAAATGAGTCGCAACTAAATCTCCTTCAGCAACGATCCGCTTGATTTGTTCTGCCCAATCTGGAAAGGCCTTGCGATGGTTGCCTGTGCGATCTCGATATTGGTCAAGACCTCTTGTTTCGGAACCAAAAGGGAGGAAATGCTGAACGAAGTCTGGTGAGAACAACTCCTCTAGTATCTCGAGATTGCCCTTGTTCCAGACTTCTTCGTTCATGCGGTGAACGAGTTCCTTGTTACGCTCCTCCAATGTGGTCTTTTGAATCGATACGCACCCTGAGACGATGAGTAAAACTACGAACAAGAATCCCAGATATGTTTGAATTCTTCTTGTCATTTCTTCCTCCTGGGGAACACATGGAAAAAATAAGCCAATAATTCCATGTCGGCTATGTATATGGACTCCTCCAGTCTAGCAAACAATTTCTTTGATCAGAATTCAGACGCGTATGTATATTCGGCCTTTTGGTGGAGATGCTATCTCCTGGCCCACTATGTATGCGCACTCCGGTACCTCTAAGGGTCAATGGACTCTAAGGCCTCAAAGCAGAACAGGTTCTACCGGAGCGGATATCTTTATCTGATCGTGGTCTCTGTTTGCGGGACTCGTTACGCAGCTACCTTCAGTTGCGGTCGACGTTGATATTCTGTTCCCTGGGTAAGCATCGCCCAGGCCGTTCGTACG
>Ga0255052_10000604_pt1 | contig 28817 bp, 19 predicted proteins | sample JV7_2_21_MG_FD_188632 | JGI IMG/M metagenome (GOLD analysis project Ga0255052, IMG submission 188632) | Seawater microbial communities from Jervis Inlet, British Columbia, Canada - JV7_2_21 | ecosystem: Environmental > Aquatic > Marine > Inlet | place: Canada: British Columbia | collected...
CAGTCGAAGTTTGTGAATATCAGGATCCAGATGGCGAATCGCCGTTCCGCAAGTGGTTCGACGGGCTGGATGCGAGAGCTGCAGCCAGGATTACCAGCGCAGTCGACAAGATCGCCAGAGGCTTGATGAGGAATGTCGAGTCAGTGGGAGCCGGCGTTTCAGAGAGAAAGATCGACTATGGTCCGGGATACAGGGTCTATTTTGGTTCGGAGACGGATGGCCGGACGACAAAGCTTGTGATTCTGTTGCATGGAGGCACGAAAAAGCGCCAACAAAAGGATATCGGTGTAGCTAAAGACTACTGGACGGACTACAAAGCGCGTAAGCGTAGAGGGGAGAGGTGATGCCACTGACTCGTGACTTTAAGGAAACGGTGCGAGCACGCGCACAGCGTGACCCGTCGTATCGCCTCGCACTAATTGAAGAAGCTGTCGAGTGCCTGGTGGACGGAGATCTCGACAGCGGACGAAGCATTCTCAGAGATTACATCAATGCGACCATTGGCTATGCAACGCTGGCGAAATTAACCGGAAAGAACGCCAAGAGTTTAATGCGGATGCTAGGCCCTGACGGCAACCCGACAGCGAGAAATCTGTTGGACATCCTCCGGAAACTAAAAGACAAGGAAGGCTTGGAATTTAAAGTCAGTGTAAGGTATGCGTAAGGGGCATTCACATAGAGGAGAAACAATGAAATATCGTCTGCTGGTGATGTTGGCGAGCCTGCTGGCTACGGCAACCTACGCGAAGGTCTCTGACGCGCCCGAGGCCGCCTTGAAGCTGGCGACGTTCGAGTCTGGTGGGATGGAGCGCGTCGGTATGTTGATCGACGGTCGTTTGCTCGACCTTGAGCAGGCGAACGCCCATCTGCAAACCAACCCGGATATTTCTATCCTGCATTTACCTCGCGATATGAAGACTCTGATAGAACAGTCGGATACATTGAAGCCAAGGCTGTTTCAGATTGCGAACTATTTCTCGGGACAAACCGACGACCTCGGCTTTGCTTACGATCCTGATGCGGTTGCACTTAAGGCGCCGATCAAGTATCCGTGGAATCTGCTCGCCGCTGGGGGGAACTATCGTGCTCATGCGGCGGAGATGGGCAGCACGGCGGCGATCGACCCGGATAAGGACAATCCTTTTCTGTTTGCGAAGTCACCGCGCTCGACGATCATCGATCCAGGGCAGCCGTACGTGATTCCGCCGGGCCGTAAGCGTATCGACTGGGAAGGCGAGTTTTCGATTGTAATCGGCAAGGAGGCGAAGAATCTGACTCTGGATAATGCGATGGATCACGTGTTCGGCTTCACGATCATGTACGACGTCAGTGATCGTGCGGCGCAAATACCGGAAGGTGGCAGGTATGCGCGAGACTGGTTCTCAGGTAAGAGCATGGACAATGCGGCACCGATGGGCCCGTATGTCGTACCGAAGGAATTCTTACCCAACTATGGGAATCTGAGCGTTACGACGAAGGTCAATGGCGAGATCATGCAGGACTCGAATACGTCTTATCTCATTCACGGAGTCGAGCATTTGGTGAGATACGTGTCGTCGCGGATGACGCTCTGGCCCGGTGATGTGATCGCAACGGGCACGCCGTCGGGCGTGGGTGCTGGCCGCAAGCCGCCGGTATTCCTGAAGCGGGGCGATACGGTCGCAATCCAAATCGAGGGCATCGGCACGCTCGTTACGCCGATTGAGTAGGCGGCTGGTGTTTGGCCCGACTGTCAGTAGCGAAAGGTGTAGGTGGCCTTGAGTACCAGGTCGGAGCCTAGGGAACGCCATTCGCGGCCTGCACCGGGAATCGGCTCGTCGACGATAAAGCCGCGATTTAGGACGAATATCATTTCCTGGCCTGCCTTCGGTATCCATCGTAAGCGGCTGTTGACAGATACTTCCTCAGTTTCATTGTCGTACTGGGCCAGCGTGCTCCAGGACCAAGTGCTGGAGAAGGCGACGTCGGCGCGCAGCGTCATCAGCCTGGCAATGAACGAGCCAGTTGACAGATCGATATCGTTGTAGTCGATGCCGGCTCGGAGTGAAAAATGCTTGGAAGGCTGCCACAAGACGTCAGCGGTTAGTTGAAATCTATCGCCGTCATAAAAATCGCCGTTTCCCACCTTTCCCTCTAAGACAATCTTGCGTTGATCGCCGGTGGCGAATTCTATATCCGCCCTGTACCAGCTGTAGTCTCCGACGTCGATGATCACGCCATCGAAAATTTCGAACGGCGATGTCAAGACTTCTCGTTCGCGGCGCAAGCTGACTTCGACACGGTCATCTGTGTTGGTTATGAAACTGACCGGCTCGAAATCAATTATCTCGGTTTCCGTGTTGCCGTCTAGATCCGTAATGTGAGTTATCTCTGCGTTCACATCGATTTGCTGAAACAGACCGCTGCTTGGGAAAAAGCTGTAACCGAGTTCCATGCTTGATGTGCGGATACCGGCGCGATTCACGAAACCCAACGCCGGTGCGTAATTCCGACCAATTGTCGACAACTCCATGTCGCCGAAAAATCCACCAGTCCGGGGCACCTGGGCGGTCAGACCATACGCTTCCTGGCTCGACGATACGCCTTCAGTATCGCTTTCCAAATACCAGGCGCTTGAGGATATGCCTTTGCCGCCGAGAAGATCTCTATTGACATAGTTGAAATCGACGCCAAGCACAGAGTTCGAGACAGCAGGGTCGGGCGAGCCGTCTGTGAATATCAAACCCACTGTCGATAAATCGAATACGTTCAGGTAGGCGCGACCCACGAGCAGATTGATGTTTTCGAAGCTGGCGTCCTGTACAACATCCAGGACACCGACGTTCACCGGGCCAATGCGCCCAGTCAGCTTGCCACCGGCAACAATATCGACCGGCTCCCGATTTTCATCCAGGCCGATACGTCGCGAGAAAAACGGAATGCCGTTGCCATCGAGATTGGCGAACTCAAAAATATCGGCGTCCTGAAGAAAGAACGTTCGCTTTTCCGGGAAAAACACGGAAAAGCGTTCAAGATTGATGACGCGATCGTCGACCTCAACGGCAGAGAAATCGGTGTTGACGGTTAGGGCTGCAGTTAGGAGCGGCGTGATCTTGTAAAGGACATCAATCGAAGGTTCCGCCTTAAGAGTCTCCGTATCGTTCACGAAATCTTTCGACTGACGCAGCGATACGGAAGGCAGAATATCGAGGCCGCGCCCCTGTTTTGCCCGGTCGATGCCGGTCATCACACCAAGAGAGCCGGGGCGGGTCACTTTCGCTTGCGAAGTCCACGCGATCTGTTCGTTGCGACCTGTAATGTTAAGTGAAAACGAGATGCCCCAGTCCTCATTGTTCGGGTCGAAATTGAGGGTCTTGAAGGGAATCGCGAGTTCAGCGGTCCAGGCTTCGTCCGTCTGGTTCGTACGACCGTCCCAGATGCCGTTCCAGTCGGTGTTTGGGCGGCCGACCGAGCCGAACAGGCCTTCCTCACGAACGCCGTTCGGGTTCATGCGGAAATCGTAGCCGGTGCGCTTATTGTTATAAGGGTCGAGAACGACCTTGAGCCGGTCCTCTTCCTGAATGTTGCTGCCTTGCGAAAGCTTGAACGCAGTTACTTCATCGACGTGCATGTTGATTTCGGCACCGACATACAGGTTGTCTTCGTCGTAAAGGACGCGGAAACGTAATTTCTCTTTCGGAGGTGAATACTCGTCAGGCTCCACCTCGTGAAAGTCCTCGATCACAGCTGCCGATTGCCACACTTCATCGTCGAGAATGCCATCGATGACGGGCGGCGTGGACGTAAACACAGCCTCGAACTGTTTTTCGGATGATTGTGCGTGAACCGCGGATGCCGGATAGATAGAAAACCAAAAGATTAAAAAACCCGGCAGTAAGGACTGCCCGTAGCGCAAAATGGTTACCAATGGCATCGAATGACTTGGGTTACGCGCGCGAGATATATTCTTTGCTTCGTTTCCGGACGGCGTACGCACCGGCCAGCAAAATCACAGCCAGCAAAAAGATCCAGCGTTGCAGCACAGTGAAATGTCCATCGTCTTCGTCAGCTTGTTCTGCTTCGGCGTTTGGATCTATTGCAGTCATCGACTGGCCTTGTTGTGCATCAGGCTGGGACTCGACCGTAACCATGTAGCCGGTCTCCGGATCGAAGATATGGTAGGCGTTCGGGCTCATGTCCTCATCGCCGGCATAGAGACAGGGCGAGATCACAAGCGCAGTCAGAAGCAAAAGACCGGTGGAGAGTATTCCGACTGCGCTTCGTTGTCTGGTCATACCGAAATATGTCCTTAGTGCGATTTCATGTATTCCGGAACGGGGGGCGGTCCTTTGAAGACAAAACGATTTTCCAGGGGCCTTGTTGGCCAGGTTGCCGGTCCAACTGGTGAAGCGTTTATCTCGCTTGCCAGATTGGGAAGGAGGTGAACCGTCTTTCCGCCGAGTACTGTCATGAGGACTTTGACCTGAGGAATATTGTCGCGCTCGATATTGAGTAGATCCTGATCCAGTACGATGAAATCGGCGAGCTTGCCCCTCTCGAGTGACCCCAGACTGTCTTCTCGAAGGACGTAATAGGCTCCCCAGGTGGTCAGGGCTTTCAGCTGTGTAATCAGATCCGTGCCTTCTTCTGGCGCCAGGGTGCGGTCAATGCCTGAGTTGTATCGCGTCATTCCAACCCAGACGTTGTAAAAGAGGAAATGGGGCAAGGCACGGTCGACCTCCTGAGTGTTCATGATGCCTGCTTTGGTCACGCTGTTACGTGGCACGGCGTAGCCGATGTATTCCTGACCGTAGTTTCGAAGGCGATACGAGGCGTCGTAGCCTGTTCGATTCTCCCAGATGACAGTATTGATCATGCTGACCATCATGCCCAATCGCTTGATGCGGGGGATCTGATCCGGCCTTGGTGCGCCGGAGGCATGATCGAACGCATGGCGGCGTTGACGAATGTCTTCCAGTGACAGTCCGGCTTCCGCACTCTTGGTCTCGATGACATCGAGTAGATGATCGATATCCTTGTCGCCGCCGGAGTGCATCGCGGCGACACGGCCACCGCTGCGGACAATGTCTTCTTTTACGCGGCGTCCATCGTCACCGGGTTCGAGCCTGCAGCTTTCCTGTGCCTTGACGCGTTCTGATGCTGCGAGCGTCGTGCAATTACCGCCTGAGCGTTCGCCGTGGGCACCGATATTCCACAGGTAATCGGTACCATTTCCCAGGAGGGCCGATATCAGTCGAATGGTCTGGTAATGCAGGTCCGGCCCGGTATAACTCCAGGCAAACCTGCCGGGCATCCGTCCCTGTTCATCGAGAATTCTCAGCGCGTTCAGATTGCCAATCGTATAGGGCGATGAGCCGTAAACCGTTACGCCATGTGCTGCCCACAACTCCATTTCGGCTTCCAGCAAGTCCGCATTCAGCTCGACCTTGTTGTGCAGCATGATATCGGGTTCCAGTTGCCGGCCGGTCGGACCGCGGTTTCCGCGACCTTCAATTTTTTGATCGGGGAAAATGCGGGCGATCTCTTCCAGGGCTTTTGTGTTGACGAGCCCGTCGACCCAGCTGTTCTTTATGCGCACGGGGTTGTCGGGGGCCAGCTCGTCGAGCCTTTCCCGGCTGATTGCCGGCAAAAATGTCGGGAAGAGGTCCGGCATGTATTCAAAGTTCGAGCCCCAGTCGGAGCTCAGCAATATCCATTGCCCGGGTTTTGCTTCCCTGACGGCCGCCTTGAGACCATCCTCCCAGCCTGCCAACTGTTCCTGTGCATTCCCTTCCAGGAAACGAACGAGCATATGTTCGTTGCCTTCCGGAAATACGTGATTGAGGGCGCTGGGTTCGGTCCAGGCCCAGTCAGTTGGATGTTCATGAGTAAGAATTATTCCGGGGAGCACGGTTCGACCGTTGAGATCAGTTTGTTGTGTGTCAGGACCGGCGAGTGCCCGGACTTGCTGGTTGCTGCCGATAGCAAGAATTCTGCCGCCACGAATCGCCATCGCCTGCACGATCGTTCCTGGACTGGAGTTAAAGGAAGGATCGTCCATGGTGACGATTTTTGCGTTATAGATGATCATATCTGGAAAGCCGAGTGCTTCCTGGACTGCCTCAGTCTGGGCCCAGCCAACTGCCGGGGTTACGAATAGAATAAGTAGCAGTGTCCTGAGTACTGAAAAGTTCATTTGCTTTCCTCTTTCATTTCATCGCTCATGGACGAGAGCGCGTCGCGCTTCCATAGTTCCCAGGATCGGCTGTATCCGCGATGCTCACCCCGATCGAGCTGAGCCTGTCCTTCGCGTGGATCAAGATAGGTAACGCTGCCGCCGAGGCTGATTGCCTTGAGTTGCAGATCGGCATTGATCTGCGTGTAGATGCTGCGACCCACCGCATAGGGGAGAGCCGGTCCTGTTACGGCGATGCCGTGTCCACGCATCAGCACCGAAGCACTGTTTCCAAGAGCTCTGACCAGAGACTTGCCGCGTTCCGGTGATGTCACAAGCATGTCGGTCATACCAAAATCGTCCCGTATCTCGAAAACCGGGATGCCCTCGAGCATGTGAGCCGCCATGTGAAAAACCGGTCTTAATGGCACGTCGCTGACACCAAACGGGATAACAGCAGGCGAGTGATTGTGAACAACCGCGGTGACGTCCGGGCGCGCCCTGTAAATCTCCGCGTGAATGAAGCGCTCGGAATACTGCGGGCGTCCATTAAGGTCGACGGCAACTCCGTTCAGATCGTATTCGAGGATGTCGTCTGCCGTCACGAGTTCCGGCGCACGCGAGCGCGAGAGGAGAAAGCGATTGGGAGCCAGGTTGTGGCGGATGCTGACATGACCCATGCCATCGAGAACGCCATATCGAACCAGAATGCGATTGGCGGCGACGAGGTCTTCGATGAGGCCGGGATCTGCGGGCCCGACGGAGCTTGGGCCGTCCTCTGCATTTGCGAACCGGTCGGCAGCAGTCAGTGCCGCGCCGGCTGCAAGTAATGACACTGTCAGGATTTTTTTCCAACTCAGTTCATGCGTTGAACTCGTTCTAACTTTCATTGTTACGCCTCATTACAACTGTTCGATCTAAGCTGACAATACGTCCCGGCCGGTGTGAGCGCAATCTGCAGCAAGTGCGAATTAGTTTCATTCGAATCATCCAGGTCGTGTGTCAGCGATGGCGACGCGATAGAATTTCCTCACATAGCAATAAACAGGGGAAGATCATGGATCGCCGGGGGTTTCTCAAAGCATCATCGATCGGCGCGTTTCTGGCATCAGCGCTGTCTCCCGAGCTGGCGGCCGCACAGCAGCAGCTCAGCTCCGGTATCGGCAAGCGTTTCGGTGGAAGCAGCGGGGCGAAAAGCGGATCCATTCCCATAAGCATTGCCATGGGATCAAACCCGAGGACCTGGCCCGTTATTGACGGGGCGGTCCAGGCTGATGGCGTCAATCTGATTCCCAGTGTTCTGCATCCCTCCGAGATGTTTTACCGGCAACTGAAGTTTGCCGAGTTCGATATCTCCGAGATGTCGATGTCTTCGTTCATGATGACAATGGTCAACGGGGACGATCGATTTATCGGATTGCCGATATTCACGACGCATCATTTCTTTCACACATTTCCGCTCGTGCGCCGCGATGCAGGCATCGAAAGTCCGGAAGATCTCCAGGGCAAGCGCGTTGGCGTTCCGGAATACCAGCAGACTTCGGCGCTCTGGGCGCGTGGCGCCCTGCAGCACGAATGGGGAGTGAAATCACAGGACATCGATTGGTATATGGAACGCAACCTGGCGGAGAGCCATGGCAGTTCGACCGGCTTCAGGACACCTAAAGGTGTCACGATCAATCAGATCCCGTACGAGAAAAACATCGGCACAATGATGGTCTCGGGGGAGCTCGATGCAACGCTGCTGTACATTGTCGATCCCAACCTTGTCGATCGCAGCAAGATTGATCTGTGGAACCACCCGGATATCAGGCCGTTGTTTCCGGACCCGGTTGCTGAGGGAATTCGCTATTTCAAGAAGACGGGCCTGTTTCCAATCAACCATGGCATGGTCGTGCGTCGAGAGCTCGCCGAGGAACATCCGTGGGTGATTCTCAACGTCCTGAAAGCCTTCAATCAGGCCAATGACCTCGTAAATCAGCAAAGGATGAAACATGTCGAACCCTGGCTTGAGACCGGGCTTTTGCCCGAAGCGAGTCGCGAGGCATTAATGACGCCGTTAGTCGAGCACGGAATCGCGGCTAATCGACACATTCTCGAGGCAGCGGCTAAGTATTCCTACGAGCAGGGATTAACGCGACGGCAAGCCGGACTCGAGGAATTGTTCGCGGCGAGTACTTTGGACCGGTAGCACTTATGACGAATCCAAATAAGGATAGAGAGGCGCTGCGTAGACATATTCGAGATAGCCACCCCATGGTCTATCTAACCCTTGTCTCCATCATTGTAGCCCTCGCATTGGAGGACCTCTTCTCTCGAGTACGGGAAATCTATTCATTGGTAGGTCCCGATGCGACTTCCGTGCTGCTTTGGTTACAGATAACAGGTGCCTTTTGTGCAGCTCTTGGCGTCTGGGTTGGCTACTGCCATATTCTGATCACGACCCGGTGGATACTTGGTATCTGGGACGCGTTGAGTGTCCTATCGCTCCTGGTTGCTCTATTCCTGATCAATACCACAGTTGGAGCAGCAAATCCTGGCTGGTGGTTTTTCGCCGTCGGAATACACGCTCTTGGTGGGGGAGGCATCTTGTATGTAAATCTGCGACGGGCAATGAAAGAGCCTGACGTCGTCAATGATGCACTACCCGCGCCTAACAGTTGGTCCTTCTTCCATTTAGTGGTTTCTGGTTGCTTGACGGTAATTTTTGGGCTCGCCATTCTTAGTGGCGTGGTCGGAGCATTTGCGAGCACCCTTTTTGCGGCAGTAACTGTTGTTCTTGTCGCGTCCTGGTCAATCGTATGGGTAAACGCATGGCGCAAGTCAGTTGGTCTGGATTAACCTCGCCTGGCGCGTTCCTTTCTCGTGGAATTCTCGCCTACGAGCAACTGGTGAACGTCGGTGGGTTGCTGGGCAAGGAGAGGATGTACTTCGTCGGCGTACCACTGAACGCAAAAGATAGTGACGGCATGATTGTCCGACCCGTTGTGTTCGTTTATCAAGGATCTAGAGTATGAATAATGTAAATTCGGCAAGTTTCCTGTACCTGCTGTCTGCTATTCTTTTCTCGAATGCAGAGGCCCCGCCACCGGAGTACATACAGTTTTCGCCCGAAGCGACCATGGGTGCCGTGTATCGTCCTGATCCGGAAGTCTTTCCGAATCCGCATATTGCGGTTGTGAATATGCACCGCACGGGGAACCGGCTGGCACATATCTCAATGAGGGAAATGCAGTCGCGCGGATTCGTAATACTGGGGATGAATCCTCGCTGTCAGAATAACGAGGCAAAGTGCGCGCCCTGGGAGAACAACGCGCTGGATGTAAAGCAGGGCGTTGAGTATCTGCGAGCATTGCCCGGGATCGAAAAGGTAATACTGATGGGCGGCAGCGGTGGCGGGCCGACGATGAGCTTTTATCAGGCAGTCGCCGAAAACGGGATCGGTTTTTGTCAACAGGAACAAAAACTCGTGAAATGCTCGGACGAGCTGGCAGGGTTGCCTCGTGCGGATGGGATCGTCTTCCGGGATGCCCACCTCGGTAATGGCGCCAATGCATTGCGGAGCCTGAACCCGGCCGTGCAAAACGATCGGGCAATCATGGAGAGGAATGCCGAACCAAAGATGGATCTCGAACTGGATCCGTTCGATGTTGAGAATGGTTATAACCCTGATGGTGCGTCTGTCTACTCAGACGAATTCAAGGAAGAGTATTTCCGGGCTCAGTCGGAACGGATGAACCGGCTTATCGATATTGCACTGGAGAGGATGGAGAAAATCGAAGCCGGCACCTACAAATACGCGGATGACGATGCCTTCATTATTCCGAGAAGCGACGGGGGCAGACTATTGCGGCTCGATCCGAGCATCGATCACAGTACGCTCAAACCGAGGAGACTCATCCAGAATGACGGCACGATAGAGGACTGTTGTGTGGTAGAGAGCGTTCGTCCTGTTAGTTCGTCGCGAGAGGAGAACGAATCGTTCTGGTCGGGTACGCGGATGATGACGTTGCGCTCGTTCCTGAGCACTCGTGCTATCCGCTCGACCCATGCGATGACTGAGATCGACTGGTGTTCGAGCAACAACTCGACTGTCTGCAATGTCCAGCATATCTCGGTGCCAGTGCTCGTCACGGCAATGGGCGGGCATTACTTCATTCGCAACAGCGAGATCTACTACGAGTTGGTCGCAAGTGAAGACAAGGAGTTCGTCGTTATAGAGGGAGCTGTTCACGGCATAACACCCTGTACCAAATGCATGCCCGCAGGTCAGGAGTACGACGGCCGCTACGATAACTCTGTAAGTAACTATTTCGATTATGTGGCTGGCTGGATCAACGACAGGTTCTGATCAGGTGCCGAGGCGGTAGCGAATCTTGATGACGAGCTGATCGCCGAGCGGCGTGTTCCAGGAGTCGCGGAAGAGGGTATCAAAGTCAGTCAGCGTCGTTTCACGAGAGTCGCCTCTCGTGTAAACGATGAACAAATCTGACAAAGGCGCAATCTGCCAGCGATATCTAATCTGAAAGTTGAGCTCCGATACGCTGAAGTCGTCTGACGGTCCTGGCGGTTTTGGTCCGGGGATCAGGTCATTGGTTCCGGTAGGCAGCGAGTAGAACTCTTGTTCCCGGGCTCTCAGGCCAACCCACTGAAACGCGACCCGAAAATGCTGTTTTGCTGAAGGAAAGTAGTCAAGACTGAGCCGGGGCTGCCATTCAGTGGCGTTAAATGTCGTAAAGTTCTGGTCTTCCTGGTGGAGCAGCCGGCCCTTGCTGTCTTTGTATGCTGCCGCAAGCTCGAAGAGGATATTATGCCGGGGCCGCCAGGTTATGCCGGCCTGGCTTTCAATGGATCGACCCCCGAGATCCTCGGGGTCGTGCTGTACGCGCGCAAATGCGCTAAACGGCTTCGCCGTATTGGTCTGGTATTCTGCCCAGGCCATGATTCCTGAGTCGATTCTGTAGGTACCGTTGCCAAAACTGTTCCTGTCGTCGAAGCGGTTGCCGGAGAAAGCGAGATGCAGGTTTACGTTGTCGAGGTTATTCAAGGTGATTTTGAGATTGCTTCCTCCGCCAGTGCTGGTTCTGAAGCCATCGAAGTTTTCCGCGTACCGAAGATGAGCATCTGCCGTGAAGTTCCGCACGGAACTCAGATCGGATTTGATCCACTCATAGAAGTAACGGAAGTGCTTGGTGTTGTTGCGTCGCAGGAAACCAAAGTCGCTGATGTCGATTTTGTCATCGAATATCGTCACCTGTAACTCATGCGTGCGCCCCTGTCTCGGCCTGTATGCGATATCGGTGAAACCGCCGACACCACTACCTGCCTCGTCAAGCTCTGAATAGATGACCTGGCCCTCGATGTTCCAGCGCCCATCCGTGCTGAGGCGGTGAAAATCGACGGAGTGTACGGTTGCATCAGCCTCTGGGTGGGCGACTATCGTCGATAAGAATCCAAGGCCACGGTAGGCAGCGTCCTTATCATCCTCATAAATGACACGAAAAGCTCCAAAGTCCCTGCCGTCCTGCGGATACAGCATGGCATCGTCAGCAAGGAATTCTGTTTCATCCTCGAGCGCTGCCAGGATACCGTAACGGACGCGACCTATTTGCCCGGTTGCCTTTGCGGCGCCGAGCAGGTCGGACAGCCTGTGCTCTTCGCGTGGGGAAAGATCGACACCCGGCGGCAGATTCGGATCCCGCGGTTGGGCACCGATGCGGCGTGTGTTTACCAGAGTAATTTTTCGTCGGAACGAATCAGATTCTGATCGGGACGTTGCGTTGAAAATATCTTGTCCCTCCTGGAAAAACAATCGTTTCTCCGGGAAAAAGACCTCGTCTGCAGAGAGGTTCACGACGACATCATCCGCCTCTATAGAACCAAAATCGGGGTTGACGGTTGCCGTCAGCTGAAAATTGCTCGAAGGACGCCAGAAAGCATCGAATCCGACTTTGTAACGCGTGTCATCGTCGATCCGATCAAATGTCGTTGCCGCAAACGGAAAAAAACTCCATTGCTGCCTTGGGTCGATACCCGATACCTCCAACGGCTGGAGTTTGCTCATGAATCTGGGCTGCGAATTTGGAAGGGCAGGGAATGCCCAGCGCTCGTCGAGATGTGCGACTTTACGCGAAGCATATAATCCGATGCGGCGAATGCCTTCCTGCTTTGCCATTGCCATTTGTGACCACGGCAGGAAGAACTCGGATGACCAGCCAGTCTCGGTAAGTTGTGTCGCGCCGTGCCAGGCACCATCCCATTCCCGGCTGAACTGGCGTTCAGGCAGGACTGTTCCGTCCATCTGCACATCGCCGATGGAAAGATTTACCCAGTACCCGAACAGACCCGCGCCGGAGGTATCCAATGTGAAGCCGGCATTATCCCGGTTGACATCGAAATCATCTCGCACTGAGTAACGCGTAACAATCGTGTCCTGAGGTTGCTCCAGGTCATACGAGGCGTATACGCCTTTTTCCGTATAGAAAATTCTTAGCTCGGTTTTGTAGGGCGGCGTCGCAAGCGTATCGGGTTCGATGACCACGAACTCATCAATTGCTTCGAGCTCCGCCCAAATAGCTTCGTCGAGATGCCCATCGACTTTGATATCGACTTCATCATGATCGAAACGTTGAAGTCGTACGACGTCACCGGACTGCAGGGGGACTTCAATGCCCCCTGTAACATCAGGCAAGTGATCCTCGTCTGTGTCCGTCTGCGCAAACGTCGCCAGGGCCTGAAATAAGAGACACAGAAATACGATCAACTGCTTGTAATGCAATTTCATCATCGGATCGAAAAGTAATTTTTGAAACTAAATATCCTGAAGGGCACAATCGATTATGCCCTGTTTTTGCTGAAACGATCATCACGAAAACGAATTCGACTTGGCGAAAATCAGCGATCTGGTTCCGGTTCTTCCTGCGGCAGGGTATAAGAACGAAAATGGATCTTGTCGCCCAACGGTGAGCCGTCGTCATTGGCTGAGGTTGCGGCGACATATAAGACAATCGGGCCAGCAAACACGGGTGGCACTTGCCACTGCAATGACCATGAGACCGCACCATTGCTTTTTGCCGGTTGTGTCGAGCGAATCGCCGGGCCGATAAACTCCATGTTCGCGGCAGTCGAGACGAACGCACCCGCCTGATCCGCTTCCGCGATCAATTGAAAACCGGCAGTGACAGCATTCAAGTCTTGCAGGGATATCGTCAGGTCATAGGTCTCGCCGGGCTCAGGCTCGTATGGCAGCCCTTCGATTTGCAGCTGGGTAGAGTCGTGAATCGGTTCATTGTCGAAATGACAGGTGTTACAGGTTTCAGCCGCGGTCGGCCTCGCGGCACCCCAGGGTGCGCCATCGGGATGAGCACGTGCAAACGGTATGGTACTGGCGAATACCCCGATGCAGATCAGGCTCCGCACAGCTGCTACTTATTTGTCGGGTTCAACGATCGCGCGGCCGATAAAATTTGTGTCAGTGCCGAACCAGACGGCGCCAGAAGGTTCGTGATAGTGCATATGACGGATCGTACCGCCGCCGGACTCGACCGCGGTTTCGCTAAAGAACTGTTCCGTGCTCGGGTCGAAGCCGACGAACACGTTCGGCTGTACGCCCGATGCGACGATCCAGAGTTTGCCGGCGGAGTCGGAAGCCATGCCATATGGCCGGGCGTCTTCGCCCTGCGGCATCTGCCATTCTTCGAACTTCTGTGAGCCGGGGTCGTAAACGCCCAACATGCCCTTGGCATAGTCGACATACCACACGCGGCCGTCACTCAAAACTTCGAGCCGTCGCGGACGCGCTTCCCTGCGAGGCAACTCGATTTCATCAAAGGCGAGCGTCTCCGGTTCTATGTGCGCAAGCTTGTTGGATCCGAATAGAACGACCCACACCGATCCGTCGGGAGCCAGCTTGATGCCGTAAGGCCTTGATTTAGCCGTTCTCGATTTCATCAGCTCGACTTTTCTCGATTCAATATTGAGCCGGCCCATCATGTTGCCGCCCTGAACCGTAAACCAGATATTTTTCTCGTCCTCATCGAAGATCAATGTGTGCGGGTCACGCGCGGCGTCATCCGGCATCGGAATTTCTTCGATCTCAGCTGTCGCAGGATCGTATCGGCCGATCAGAGCATTACGATTGCCGGCGAACCAGACAATACCGTCGGACCCGACGATCAGGTTGTGCGGGCCCGATCCGTCTTTAAGATCCACCTTGGTGAACTTGCTGGTTTCGGCGTCGAGGTGCGCGAGATAGCCGGTGCGTTGGCCTACGAACCAGACCGATGATGCACCTTGCGCAAACGGGTCGCGTGGTCGCGAATTCTCATAAGGCACTTGCCACTCGCGAATGTCGATACTCTCCGCGAGTGTGACTGATGTCGCCGTGGCAGCGGCAACAAACGCGATACTACTTAATAAGGTTCGCATGGGTCCCCCTGTCAGGATTCCGGGTCAGCATGATTTCGAAATGGCGCAAAAAACCGCTCGGTATCCTGCGCTTGTTGATTCGACGAAGGCCCAAGAATAACAGCACTGACGATCGCTATGGTCAGATTCAGGGCCAATGCATACACACCGCTCTGAAACCACCAGAAGCGCTCGATACCGAGCATGGCGTACACGGCGACAAACAGGCAACCGGCAATCATGCCGAACGCTGCCGGCCATTTGGACATGCGCGGCCAGTAAAGCCCCAGGATCATCGCCGGATAGAGCTGCGCAAGCAGCTCGACCTTGATTTCAGTAAGGCGCCACAAAGTGGCGCTCGGCTTTAGTGATAATAGTGCGACGGCTACGATCAAGACCACCATAAATACACGACCAACGCTCGTGCTGGCGGCATGTTCGGTCTCGCGGTGCCAAATTACCTCGTAGATGTCCCTGGTAAACATGGAAGCCAGCGTCAATATGACCGATGACGCTGTCGACATGATCGCGGCAAGCACTCCGCAGAGAACGAAGATCACCAGCCAGTAATGGTTCTTGATCAATTCATTCAATAGCAGGGAGAAAACACGGTCGCTCTCGACTCCGGAAAGGCCGGGGTGCGTTACTGCGGCGGCGAGGCCAAGAAGCAACGTGCAGCCGCCGATCATATAGGGAACGACCAACATCAGAGACAGGCTGGTCTTGAGGGCACTCTCATTTCTTGCTGCGTATATCCGTTGAATGGCCTGCGGATACATGGCAAAGCCGATCGATGAGACTAACAGCAAGGACAGCCAGGACCGGCTGAGGTGCCGCAAGGTCTCTGGCGCCTGAATCAGAGCAACGTTACTGCTCTGCAGCTCATCGACGATGCCGGGAATGCCGCCCGCGGCCCGCACGACAACTACGGTCACAATAATGAGTGCCGAGCTCAGCAAAATGCCCTGTACGGCATCGGTCCACACGACACCGCGCCAACCGCCGAGCAGTATGTAGATCAGCATTACGGCGCAAACAAATACGACGCCAGCCCAATACGGAATCTGACCGGAAGTTAGTCCGGCAAACGCATGCCCTGATGCTTCTGCCTGGATGATAAGGTAGGGCAGCATTGCGACGATCGTGATGCCGGCGACGAGCAGCCGAATTGCATTGCTTTGATAGCGGTCTGCATAGTAATCCGCGGGCGTGATGTAGCCATTCAGTTTCGATAACAAATACAGCCGGGGCACATAAGACATCTGCACTATGACGATCAGGCTGATCATGCAGATAGAAATCACCCACATCAGACCGGTCCGGTAGGCAATGCCGGTAAAACCGAAGAAACTGTTGCCACTAAGCTGCGTGGCTTGCATCGTAAAGAACAGGACCAGCGCACCGGTTACTTTGCCGCCGAGAAAGTAATCAACGGTCGATGCGCCGTGGGTGCGGCGTTTCGCAATCCACCCGATCAGGATCATCGCGACCATGTAGGTCGCGAGGACGATGATGCTTCGGGCGCCTAGTATGTAAGCATCATTCATCGTCCGAACTACGTTGCAGTTCTTTTTCGGTCTTCGCGATCGACCAGCCGAAGTGCAGCTGGACGAGCGTCACGACTGTCAGCACGCCCGTACTGACAAGCGAAACAGCAACCCACAATGGTATGCCGATTATCAACGGCTCGACGGCGCCGAGGAAGAAGACCGGCAGGATGCCGATCATACAGATGACAACGAGAATCCAGTACCAAAGTTGATTAGGGTCTTTTTGCTGCATACGCGGATTATTGAAGTGGCATCAAACCGATGCGTTGTTCGAGTTCTGCTGCTTCCCACGGCGTCGTCCTGGCGTCGCCGTCGCGGACCAGACGGACCTCTGCTTCGTGTACGGGTTTCGCCGTGTTGCCAAAAGCGTTGCGAACATAGGTCAGCAGTGCAGCAACATCCTGATCTTCGAGAAATGCGTGCCCGGGCATGACTTCGTTGTACTGTTTGCCGCTGCTTTCCATCGGGCCCTGCACACCGTGCAAAACTGTGCGGATCAGGCGGCTTTCATCGCCCAGGACCCATATAGAGTTCCTAAGGGGCGGGAATTGATCGGGAACGCCACCGCCCTGGGCCTGGTGGCAGGTCGCACAGTATTGCGTATAGATTTCGGCGCCACGACCTTGGCTCGAAGTAACAATGAGTTCCCGGTCATCCTCAGGCTGCACAAAATCGGGCATGCCAGGCTTGCCAGTGTATGTAACTCGCCATATGCGTCCCTTGATGTTGTCGAGGACATATAGCGATCCATCCGGATGAACAGCAATGCTCTGTGGTCGATACACTGCATTGCCGCGCTCATAAAGAGTTGTGAAACCCTTGAAGCCATCGGCAAAGACCTCCCAGTCACCTGTCGGCGTGCCACTTTCGAATGGAACGAAGGCCACGATGTAGCCGTCCTGCGGCATCGGTGCCCGGTTCCATGATCCCTTGAGTGCGATAAATGCACCGCCGCGATACTTATCCGGAAACTGCTCCGCATGATAAAAGGCGATCGATGCCGGCGAGTAGTGACCCGGAAATGTGACCTGCGGATTCGCGTAGTCGACACAACGGCCGACCTTCTTGCCATCTCCGCCGTACTCCGGCGCAAGCAGCTTCTTGTTTTGAAAGTGATCGTAGTAGCAATAAGGCCAGCCGAAGTTCTGGCCTTTCTCGACGCGAAAGAACTCCTCGGAGGGAAGTTCTGCATTCTGTTCGCGATCAAAATACTCGGGCCACAGCGAATCGAGCCGGTCGCGGCCCATCTGGCCGACATAAAGACCGCCATAAACTGCGTCCCAGGTCTGTGCGATGGAGTTACGAATGCCGCCTGCGTACTGCTCGCCATCGGCGCGATTCTGATTCAAGACGTGGCCACGCCAGCGCCAGATACCAGCATGCTGATCGAGTTGTGGGCAGGGATCGAGACCGGGCGAACCTTTCGTCCTGGATTCTGCCTGGCAGGAATTCGAGGGTGCACCAATGCTGACATACACCCAGCCATCCGGGTCGATGGATAATGTTCGCCCACGATGGCTTCTTTGATAAGGAATACCGCTTACGACAATTTCAAAGTCATCAGTCGGCGTCAGTTGCCCGGACGGCAGATGCATCCTTACGAGCTGTTCGTTTTCGACGGCATAAAGATAATCGTCGAAATATTCGATGTGCACCTGCGGTGCTCTTTGTTCCTCCGGTGTCCTGATGTGATAGAAGCGCTCTACCGTGTCGATCACGTGGTCGCCGTCTTCGTCACGCAAGCCGAGAATATGCTTGTCATCCCGGAGACCCGCGAGCGAAACAAACAGGTCGCCATCCGCTCTTACATATATCTCACGGGACTCACCGGTGCCCTCGAACACGACTTGTGCCTCGAATCCTGATGACAGCTCGAGCTCGGGGGCATTGATCGATGCGGTTTCCTGTGCCGGCTGATCTGAGGCGCCACAGGCAGACAGAATTGCAACCATTGCGAGGTAGCATCTGATGTTCACTGGCCTAACTCGTCCGGTAACGCGAATACATAGATGGAATTGTTTCGGCGTGTCGGCTTCAGTTCGGAGACGACGCTCAATGGCCCGGATGTTCCGGACAATCCTTCACCGGTCAATACAGCAACGTATTGCTTGCCGTCTGCGGCGTAAGTGATGGTGCTGGTCTGAATGATTCCCTGAACCCTCGCGTCCCAGAGTATTTCTCCGGATTCCGTATCGATGGCGTAAAGAGTGCCGCTCATGTCACCCCAGAACACCAGGTCGCCGGCGGTCAGCAATACGGCGCCGTTAGCGGGGGTTCTTTGAGTGTGCAGGCGTCTGATATGACCGGTGCTCATGTTTATCTTCGCCAGACCGGCAAATTTATCGGGATCCGAACCCGCGCGCGCATGAGTGGTCCTTCTGTGCCCGTTTGTCACACTCATGTCGCCGGTGCGAGTCACGCAGGCATCATGATATGGCACATAGAGCGCGTTCTCTCCGGGATGGTAGGCCATAGGCCAGTAGCTTCGGGTGTTCTGAAAACAGGTCGTGTGCTGTTCGCCTTCGCCGGTAAGAATCTTGTCGCGACTGATACTCGTAATTCCGGTCTCCACGTCGATATCATCGATATGAAAATCAGGCGTGTCGAAAGGGAACGGCGTGGCCCAGAGAAACTCGCCACTCGCCCCGTCCAGCACCCACAAGCCGCCCGGTTCGCCAACGGACACGACCATATCCCGTAAGTGGCCCCTGTTAATGTTGGGGTTTATCCACTTCACCTCTTTCGGATCCGGGTTGAAGGACGAGCGGAACAAAACTCGTTCATGAGTGTGATCGGAGTCCCAGTCATCGCCCGGCAGGTGCTGGTAATACCAGGCGAGCTCGCCAGTATCCGGATTCAGGGCGACGGTCGAGTTGCTGTAAAGCTCCGCCGGCGCCGACAGGGGCACGTCGAATGGCTTGCCGTTGTGTCGCTTGATACGGGTATGGGGGTTCGGGTTTGCAGTGCCCCAGTAGAGGAGATTCTTCTTCGGGTCGAAACCACCAGGCAGCCCCCATGGTGATGCGAGTCGAAGATCGGCAGGCATGCTGCCCCAGGTGTCGCCACCGGGTTCTCCGGGGGCGGCCGTCGTGAAAAACTTCCAGAGCTCTTCGCCGGTCTCCGCATCATGTGCGGCGATGAAGCAATACTTGCGGGTATCACCGCAATTGCGGCCGGTGATCACCTTGCCGTTGATGACCAGCGGGCCGGTCGTGTGTTGTGTGCTGGATTTGTAATCGTGAATCTGCGTTTCCCATCGCAGCTTTCCGTTACGTGCATCGAGCGCCAGGACATATCCGTCCGGCGATGCGTAAAAGACCGTGTTCTCGTATATGGCCAGCGTGCGAGTCCTGCCAACGGCGCGAATGTAGGCTGTAACGTCATCTGGCAACTCGCGCTGGTACTCCCAGAGCACTTCACCGTCCGCCGCATTGAGCGCCTGGATAATTGCACCGGGGTGTGCAACGAACATGACACCTTTGTAGACGAGAGGAATGTTTTCCTGCGTGCCCGGGTGCATGGCGCGCGCCCAGGCGAGCTTCAAATGAATGACGTTGTCGCGATTAATCTGCCGAAGCGGACTAAAGCGCTGGTTGTCATAGGTCCGGCTATACATCAGCCAGTCGGAAGGATCCGGATTCAGTAGCGCATCATCCGTCTGAGCATGAGCGGCAAAACTGACTAGCAAAACCAGGTACGTTAGTTTGGGTAACAGGTTATCTTTGCTCATGACCGCAGCCCTGCCATGAAATGGCATTCAACGTCAGGGCTAAACTCGCAGATTGTTTTTTACAAGAAAATAAACCTGACATCTTTTTGCCTATTGGTCAACGATGCGCAGAATCGTCGATCAGCTTTATCCGGCAACGGTGCGAACAGTGAGCACCTGATACTTATATCGGTTAACTCTAGGTATAAGTACTAGTTCCAATCGTATTGGGACCTGGGTCAAAATTGCCTGATTATAAGAACCGCAGCCATTTCATTTCCCGCCGGACTGCGGAAATAATTCGACATCGGATTTCGCTGAAGAAATTCAGACAGCCTCATGGACGATCGTTCGCTACTTGCGGGTAAGCAACGGGGGATTCGAACATGCGCCACCGATCGCCGTTACGTCTCTTTAGCTCTCCAAATTTTCTAAGAATCGGACTGTTACTGCTGCCATTAATGGTTGTCGGGATATCGAGTTGCTCGTCCGACAACGTTCCAGATGCGCTTCGGGGCAATCTTCCAAATTCGGCGCCCGTCGCCGACGCCGGTACCGACCAGACCGTTTTCACCGGTGATACTGTGACACTGGATGGCAGCGGTTCCGCCGATGCGGATGGAGACCCAATGACGTACCAGTGGTCGCTTACGTCAATGCCAGCAGGCAGTGCGACTACGCTTTCCGACCCGGCTGCGATGATGCCGACGTTCCTGATCGATGCGCCAGGGTCCTATGTAGCGGAACTGATCGTCAATGATGGTAGTGCTGACAGCGCCCCCGACACGGTTCAGATCGATACCCAGAACTCAGCACCCGTGGCGGATGCCGGTCCCGACCAGAACGTTTTTACCACCGAAACCGTTACCCTGGACGGCAGCGGCTCCGTCGACGTGGACGGGGACCCATTGACGTACCGATGGTCACTTACCTCGCTGCCGCCCGGCAGTGCGACTACACTTTCCGACCCGGCCGCCGTAATGCCAACATTCCTGGTCGACGCGCCGGGATCCTATGTAGCAGAACTGATCGTCAACGATGGCAGTGCCGATAGTGCCCCCGACACTGTGCAGATCGATACGCAGAATTCAGCACCCGTAGCCAATGCCGGTCCGGACCAGACTGTTTTCACCACCGAAACCGTAACCCTGGACGGTAGTGCTTCCACCGACGTTGACGGAGATCTGCTCAGTTACCAGTGGTCACTCGCCACGCTTCCTCCGGGCAGTGTTACTACGATATCCGACCCGGCCGCCGTAATGCCAACATTCCTGGTCGACGTACCGGGCACCTATGTCGCGCAACTGATTGTCAATGACGGTGTAGCCGACAGTGCATCCGACACGGTGCAGATCGATACTCTGAACTCAGCCCCCGTGGCAGATGCCGGTCCCGATCAAACAGTGTTCGTCAGCAGCCTGGTTCAACTGGACGGCAGTGGTTCATCCGACGTGGACGGCAACCCGTTAACATATACATGGACCCTGACTATCGCTCCTGCCGGGTCATTCGCTGTCTTGTCTAATCGGTTTGTCTTCGACCCGACGTTCGTTGCGGATATGGCTGGCACGTACACTTTCTCGCTGGTCGTCAACGACGGATTTGTCGACAGTTCGGCCGATATAGTCCTGGTGGCAACCACAAATTCAGTGCCCGTCGCCGATGCCGGCACCGATCAGTCAGCTGTTGTCAACGACACCGTCTTCCTTGACGGGATCGGTTCTTCTGATGCGGATGGTGACCCGTTGTCGTATCAGTGGTCTCTGCTCAGTCGCCCGAACACCAGCGCCGCCGTACTGATTGATGCGCAAAACCCGGTCGCCTCGTTCGTTGCAGATATTGCCGGACTGTACGTAGCACAACTCATCGTCAACGACGGCACCACTGACAGCGATCCGGATACAGCCACGATCACGGTTAGCGTCGCAGCCCCACTCGATTCGGACGGCGATGGCCTTACTGACGTCGAAGAGGCAACGATTGGCACAGATCCGAATAATCCGGATACTGACGGTGACGGATTGTCCGATGGAGACGAAGTCAATACGCATGTCACCGACCCGCTCAATTCCGATAGTGACGGTGACGGCCTGACTGACGGTGCCGAAGTCGAAACCCACAGCACCGATCCGAACAATGCCGATACAGATGGGGATACGTTCAGTGATGGTGATGAAGTGTCGGATGGATCCGATCCCCTCGATGATACCGACACGCCTGCCGGCGTTATTCCTCCCGACCCCGTCACGATCGCGCCAGTTATCGATCCGACTGTCGTATCGACGATGGATAAAGTTACCGAATTCTTGTACTCCGGCCCGGATCCTGTGCAGACTGGTGTCCCACCGGGAACAATGGATCCACTGCGCGTTGGCGTAATCCGTGGACGGGTGCTGGATCGCAATAACTCGCCGCTCCCCGCAGTAAACATTACGGTCGCCGGGCACCCGGAATACGGCCAAACGCTCAGCAGAGCCGACGGCATGTTTGACCTCGCAGTCAACGGCGGCGGTCTGTTCACTCTGAACTACGTGCGGGATAGCTACCTGCCGGTGCAGCGACAGGTAGATGTTCCGTGGCATGACTTCGCCTGGACAGACGACGTCGTGATGATACAGGTCGATCCCCGCGTCACCACCGTGCAACTCAACGACCCCACGATGCAGGTGGCACAAGGTAGCCCGGTCACAGACGCCGACGGCAGTCGACAGGCAACCGTGCTCATTCCACCGGGGACAGGAGCCGAAGTGATTCTGCAGGACGGCTCGACTCAGGCCGTGTCCTCGCTGAATATTCATATTACGGAATACACTGTCGGCGCCAACGGCCCGGAGGCCATGTTGGCAGAACTGCCGCCGACCAGCGGCTACACCTATGCAATCGAACTGACTGCTGACGAGGCGATAAGAAAGGTCGATGGCAAGGATGTGCTTTTCGATCAGCCGGTTTATGTATATGTCGAAGATTTCATCGGCTTCCCGGTCGGCAGCGCGGTGCCTACGGGCTATTACAACGCTGACACGAACCAGTGGATAGCCTCTGAAAACGGACGTGTCATCCGGATTCTCGGTATCAGCGGTGGGCTCGCCGACCTCGACACCGATGGCGACGATCAAATCGACGACGCCGCGACACTGGCCACCATCGGCGTTACCGACGCAGAGCGTCAACAACTTGCCAGCCTCTATGCGCCTGGACAGACCTTATGGCGTGTGCCGATCACGCACTTTTCAAGCTATGACTGCAACTGGCCATGGGGACTGCCGATAAGTGTGTTGAGCCAGCCGGATCCGGCACCGAACCAGCCGGATCCGGACGTAGAAGAAATTGAAAAGAAGCCGGACTGCTATCTGGGATCGATAATCGAATGCCAGAACCAGGTGCTCGGCGAAAGTATTCCGGTCGTAGGCACACCACATACCATCAACTATCGCAGTGACCGTACGCCCGGCAGGACCGCAGCCTATTCACTGACGATACCGCTCAGCGACAATGATTTGCCATTAGACCTGCTGAAGATCGAGCTTGTGATTGATATCGCCGGTCAGAGGTTTCATGAGGTTTTTCTTCCTTCACCCAATCTCACGCATACGTTCACCTGGGATGGCAGGAATGCCTATGGCACGGTGCTACAGGGCAAGTGGCCCGCCACGATTCAATTGCAATACAGTTATAGGGCCGTTTATTACCCTTCAAGCAGTGATCAGGCGAACAGTTTCGCTCAGGTCGGGCCACAAACGGAAGTTGTTACCAGCAGATTGGAATCAATAATCAGATTAGTCCAGCGCTGGCAAACTGAGCTGGGAGTTTTTGACGCCCGACGTGTCGGGCTCGGCGGCTGGACGCTGGACAAGCACCACCTGTATGACCCAGGCACGCGGGCCATGTACCTCGGCACCGGCCGTGTTCGCAGTGCAGCCAACGAGGGCATGGTGATGAACACGGAGGTTGGCACGTTCTCCGCCAACGACATCCCCCCCTCAGGTATGTTTTGCGGGGATGGGGGCCGGGCAAATGAAGCCTGTCTCTACTATCCTGAAGGGCTGGCAGTTGCGGCTGATGGCAGCATTTACATCGTAGATCGGGGCAACCATCGTATTCGTCGCGTAGATCCACAGGGCGTGATCTCCACAGTGGCAGGTGTCGGAACGCCGGGCGCAACGGGAGATGGCGGACCCGCCATTGCCGCAGAGCTCCGGGATCCGAGCGACATTGCCATCGCGCCTGACGGCAGCCTGTATATTGCGGACACGCAAAACCACCGCATCCGCCGTGTGGACCCGAACGGCATCATCTCCACCGTGGCCGGTGGCGGCAGCGCTCCCTGGCCGGAATACGGGGATGGCGGCCCGGCCGTGGACGCGCAACTGCAGTCCCCTTCCAGCATAGCCGTCGGCCCGGACAATACACTGTACATCGGGCAAAGCGGTCGCATACGCCGTGTGGGGCCTGACGGCGTCATTACGACCGCAGCAGGAACCGGTTCTTATGATTACAACGGCGACGGCATCGCCGCGACTGCCGCAAATATTTCAGGCGCACTCGACATCATTGTGGCCGCGGACGGCAGCGTCATATTCATTGACGGCGGCAATGCTCGCGTTCGGCGCATTCGAACGGATGGAATCATCAACACAATTGCCGGCGATGGTACAACTGTCTACGTCGGCGACGGAATGTTGGCGACCGAAACCGGCCTGGAATATCCAACGAGCATTGCAATGCATTCGGATGGCAGCCTATACATAGCGGAGTACGGACTGAATGCAGCGGTGGGGGGCACCGTTCGCCGCATCGATCAGAACGGACTTATTACAACGATTGCCGGCGGCGTAGATTGGGACTTCGCGTATGCTCAGGAAGGCATGCCAGCAACCGCTGTCTGGCTCAACGGCCCTACCGGGATCGCATTGGCCCAGGATGGCAGCCTGTTGCTCGCCCAATCGGGGCACCATGTCGTGCGCCGATTGAATTCTTTTCTGCAAGGCGCTTCTGTCGCGGACATTCTCATTAGCTCCGAGGATGGAAGTGAGTTATATGTGTTTGAGCCAGGTGGCAGGCATCTTCGGACCCTGAATGCGCTGACCGGTGCGACGCTAGTCGGGTTCGCATACGATGCCGGCGGGCGCCTGTTGACGATTACCGATGGAGACAGCAATGTTACGACCATTGAGCGAGATGGCGCAGGCAATCCAATCGGCATATTGAGTCCCGACGCCCAACGCACGAGTTGGAGCCTTGATGCCCAGGGTTACCTTAACGCTGTTACGAATCCGGCCAACGAAAGCATTCAGTTTGCATACACCAACGCAGGTCTGCTCACGAGCATGACAGACGCAAGAACAAATGCTTCCAGCTACGCGTACGATAGCCTTGGCCGCCTGGCGAGCGCTGAGGATGCGGCCGGTGGCTCAACGACTCTAACGCGAACCACCTTCGATAACGGCTACGAAGTTACACGTAACACTGCCCTAGGACGGCTCACCAAGTATCGGGTACAGCGGCTACCAGTTGGCCAACGTCGGCTTAACACCCTGCCCAATGGTACACAGACCGACACCATAATCGGCACCGATGGCAGCGGGACAACAACATATCCTGACGGGATGGTGGCAATCGTTCAGAACGGGCCTGACCCGCGCTGGGGCATGGCTGCGCCGACACTATCTTCAATAGAGCTGAAGTCAGACGCGGCCGGGATATCCCAGCTCATATCTGAATCACGCAGTATGACTCTCGCTGATCCTGACGATCCCTTGAGCCTGGAGATCTTCGAGCGCACGTTTGAGGTCAATGGGCGCACGTTCACCACCACATACAATGCGACCACAGGTCAGGTTACGGCCATGACCCCCGAAGGGCGGCAAATCGTAAGCGATCTGGATTCGCAGGGACGCACAATACGTATTGAGGTTGCCGGATTTGCGCCCGCATTTTATACCTATGATGGGAGAGGCAGATTGAATACCATCACGCAGGGATCCGGAGCTGAAGGCCGCACAACCATTATTACGTATGGCTCGGATGGGTTCGTGGGTACCGTAACAGATCCGATAGGACAAGGGACAAGCTACGACCATGACGCAGCAGGTCGGGTCACCACCCAGACTCGGTCAGATGGCCAAATCATAGGCTTTGCCTATGACCCAAATGGCAACCTGGCATCGGTCACGCCTCCAGGCCGACCAGCGCATGCGTTCACATTTACACCCGATAACCTTCTGGACACCTACACACCTCCCGATGTGGGCATTGGCAATGGCGCGACCGACTATGACTACAATTTGGATCGTCAGCCTAATCTGATTACACGCCCTGATGCCAGAACGATGGCGCTGCAATTCGATTCTGCCGGACGCCTGGGTACACTGACCATCCCGCGAGGAGTGGTTCAGTACACCTACGATGCAACAACTGGAAAACCGACAACGATCACGGCACCGGATAATGGCGAACTGATATTCACTTATTCAGGTCCATTTCTGACGTCCAAGAATTGGACGGGGTCTGTCACAGGCAGTGTCGAATACACGTATGACAATGATTTTCGTGTCGCCTCGATCGGTGTGAACGGCGGAAACATTATCACCAGGACTTACGATAATGACGGTTTGCTAACTCAGGCGGGCAATCTCACGTTAACCCGCGATCCACAACACGGATTGATTACCGGAACAACACTGGGTGCTATCGCAGACACAAGAATCATCAATTCCTTTGCTGAACTCGAAGGTTACAGCGCGGCTTTCAATAGCACAATATTGTTAGACATACAGTACACGCGTGATAAATCGGGTCGTATCATTACCAAGACGGAAACCATCGGTGGCAGTACCGATACATACGAGTACAGCTATGACTTGGTCAGACGTCTCATTGAAGTCAAGAAGAACACAGTCGTAACTGATACATACGGCTATGACAATAATGGCAACCGCTTGAGCCATAGCGGCGTTAACGGGAGTTACGATGACCAGGATCGCTTATCCTCTTATGGCTCAACTACCTATAACTACACAGCTAACGGTGAACTACAGAGCAAAATCAATGGAGACCAAACAACAAGTTACAGTTACGATGTTCTGGGCAATTTGATCCATGTCACACTGCCGAATGGTACTAACATCGATTACATTGTCGATGGAGCGAACCGACGAATCGGAAAAGAAGTGAACGGTACGCTAGTGCAGGGCTTTTTATACAGGGACCAATTCAATCCAGTCGCCGAGCTTGATGGAAGTAACAACCTTGTTGCGCAGTTTATTTATGGCACCAAGGGCAATGTGCCGGACTACATGCTTAAAGGCGGTGTTATCTACCGATTCATCTCCGACCATCTGGGAAGCGTGCGCCTGGTCGTCAATGTCGCGGACGGTACGATTGTCCAACGATTGGACTATGACGCCCTCGGTGTCGTGATCGATGATACCAATCCTGGTTTTCAGCCCTTCGGTTTCGCGGGGGGGCTTTACGATCAAGACACTAAGCTTGTTCGCTTCGGTGCTCGCGATTATGATGCAGCGGCTGGTCGATGGACGGCTAAAGACAGAAGTCTGTTCCTGGGGAGTAGCAGCAACCTCTATTCATACGCATTTAACAATCCTGTGAATCTGATAGATCCATTTGGCCGGAAGCCATATGGTCCAAGTGAACGAGGCCCAGAATTTTGGAGCGAAATGCGAGATATGATGATTCCGCCGGGATCGACCGAAACAGTAGAAACTCACCCGGAGACTGGGGAGCGAGAAATTGTTGGAAGAGACAGTGACGGCAAATTTAGAGACCGAGCAGAAGCTGAGGGAGGTATCAGTACCGAAACCATTTGGGATCCTAATGAGCCAGATTTACTTCTTAGAGAATCTTCCGATTATCAAACAAACCGCCCGGGTGGTGGGGACCACAACGCATTATTTGGTGAAATATATGGGTTAATTGCGGAAACGGGATATACAGCTAATATTCAATTTGGTGAGCCAATTATAGGCAATAGACTCATAATTAGCTTCGGTGAGCCAAATATTGGTTTCGACTTTTCACATTGCGAGGGCGAAACTTGGACGTTTTGATCGTATCTCGATGAGAGGTGCTGGTGGACAATTTTTTTTGATTGATGGTGAGTTCACCAAATATCGGCAGAACAAATGGGGACATTCTTAATTAGCGCATTGCTGCATTAATTAAGAATGTCTCAATGACGCCTGTGGAGTTTTTGCAGGTAAATAATCAACCCGGAAACTCTAATCTAGCCTGGGACTAATCTGGGGAGGTTTACAACCGGGCTAGTTGTCACGCAATACAGGAATGTCCTCGAGTGCAGGTGGCTCCGGGATGCTGCGAACGTAGTCATAAATGGAGCGAAGCTTTTTATCGCTTAACAATTCTGATGTGTACGCGGGCATTAGGTTCGGGCGCCTGACAATCTGCTCAAACGCTTCGAAAGGGTAGTCTTGTGTCGCAAGACGTGCAGCCGCGCCACCTTGTCCCTCGTAGCCGTGACACTGCCAGCACTGATAGCGCCTGTATAAATCCCGCCCGCCGATTTCGGACTCAGTGGGCTCCTGGGCAAGGCCAAAGATCGAGACGAGAACAAAACAGATCACGACAATGCGGCTCAACAGGAATGGTGGCATACGCATCCTTTCCCTCCACTACCTTGGCTGACACACGACGTCGATCAACGCAGGTTCGCCGTTTTCCACGACTTCGAGCGCACGCCTGATCGCGGGGGCAAGATCACCGGGTTCGGTGATTGGGCCTGCCGACCAGCAACCCATTCCTGCTGCAACCTTGGCCAGATCCGGTTCCGGGTCGCGCAATGCATTGCCGACCCAGGAGCTGCCGTCGACACCGCGCTGCCGCCGCGACGCCATCCTCTGCAGATGCATGAACTCCTGGTGATAGCCGCGGTTGTTGTGAGTGAGGGTCAGGAGTGGAATCCGATGGTGTGCGGCCGTCCAGAACACGCCCGGTACGTACATCATGTCGCCGTCTCTTTGCA
>Ga0255052_10000605_pt1 | contig 28806 bp, 23 predicted proteins | sample JV7_2_21_MG_FD_188632 | JGI IMG/M metagenome (GOLD analysis project Ga0255052, IMG submission 188632) | Seawater microbial communities from Jervis Inlet, British Columbia, Canada - JV7_2_21 | ecosystem: Environmental > Aquatic > Marine > Inlet | place: Canada: British Columbia | collected...
CATGACAACGCTTGGCTATCTCGGCGCCCTGATCGCCTACCAGGTTGGTTCAGTTTAGTCCGACGCGTCGAATTCCTGGAGCGTCTCATCACCACCGGCACTCTTCAGGAGTATTTCGACTTTCTGCTCGGCGTCTTTCAGCGCAGCCTGGCATCTCCGGGTCAGTTTTATGCCTTCTTCGAATTTTTTCATCGCTTTGTCGAGCGGTAAATCGCCACTTTCCAGTTCCTCAACGAGCGTCTCGAGGTCGGCGAGAGATTTCTCAAGATTGAATTTTTTTTCGCTTGTCATGCCCGGTGATTCCATATGCTTGGGTCTCTGGACCGACTACGCTACAACGCCGTCGAGGCGCGGTCAACGGCAGCCAGATTCGTTGACAATACCTGCGGCGGGGCATAGAGTTCCGAGCAGATTTAGACTGAGTCTAAATGATAATCAGACGCAATGAGAGGAACGACCATGTCACTGAAAGGCAGCAAAACAGAGAACAATTTGAAAGAGGCATTTGCCGGAGAATCACAGGCGAACCGCCGCTACCTTTATTTCGCATCAAAAGCAGATGTTGAAGGCTACAACGACGTTGCCGCCGTATTCCGTTCGACTGCTGAAGGTGAAACCGGACATGCGCACGGCCACCTGGAATACCTTGAAGAAACAGGTGATCCGGCCACTGGCCTGCCAATCGGGCCAACTTCTGCAAACCTGGCCGCAGCCATTGCCGGCGAAACACACGAGTACACAGATATGTACCCGGGCATGGCAAAAACCGCCCGCGACGAGGATTTTGAGGAGATCGCGGACTGGTTTGAGACGCTGGCGAAGGCCGAGCGTTCACATGCAAATCGTTTCCAGAAAGCGCTGGACACGCTTGATGACTGAATGAGATGAGGCCGGGTCACGTGCCCGGCCTTTTCTTCCTGAATGGCCACACCTACTGACAAGCGCGAGGGCAGCCTCGAAGCGCCCACTCGCCATTCCATCGACTGGCAGTCAGACGAGTTTTACAACGAAGCTTCTCTGATGACGGAACTCGAACGTATCTTCGATATCTGTCACGGTTGTCGTCGCTGCTTCAATCTGTGTCATTCATTTCCCACGCTGTTCGATGCCGTTGATGAATCGGAGAGCATGGAACTCGACACGGTGCCGAAGTCGGTCTACTGGGACGTTGTCGATCATTGTTACCTGTGCGACATGTGTTACATGTCGAAGTGTCCGTACGTGCCACCACACGAATGGAACGTCGACTTCCCACATCTTATGCTTCGGGCGAAGGCAATTCGTTTCAAAAACGAGGGCGCATCGAGGCGTGACCGAATACTGACATCGACAGACAAGGTTGGGCGATTTGCCGGAATTCCTGTTGTTTCGCAAACGGTCAATGTCGTCAATCGAAGCAAGTCAGGGCGAGCGTTCCTCGAGAAGGCACTCGGCGTTCATCGGGACGCACCTGTGCCGCAGTATCACGCCAAAACTGCAAGGAAACGCTTGAGGCACCTGAATTCAGATTCGGGGGACAAGGCGGTAGCAACGGCAGAAACGCGTGGGAAGGTTATTCTTTTCACTACATGCTATGGAAATCACAACCTGCCTTCGATGGTTGAAGACCTTGTCGCGATTTATGCGCACAACGACATTCCCGTCAGTTTGCCGACGAACGAAGTCTGTTGCGGCATGCCGAAACTGGACCTGGGCGATCTTGATTCAGTTGAGCGAGCAAAGGACATCAACATTCCTGAGCTGGCTGCTCTCGTCGACCAGGGGTGGGATATCGTAACGCCGGTGCCATCGTGCACGTTGATGTTCAAACAGGAATTGCCACTGATGTTCCCGGACGACCCGGATGTCATCAAGGTGCGTCACGCAACCTTTGATCCGTTCGAATACCTGATGCTCAGGCACAAGGCCGGTAAGCTGAATACCGAATTCAATAAATCGCTGGGCAAAGTCGCGTACCAGGTGCCGTGTCACGTTCGTGTGCAGAATATCGGCCTGAAGACGAGAGATTTACTGCAATTGGTACCGGATACGGCGGTCGAAGTGATCGAACGATGCTCAGGCCACGATGGCACCTACGCGGTAAAGAAAGAAACGCACGCGATATCGAAAAAGATTGCCCGGCCGGTGGTGGGTCGGGTGAAGAAATCCGATGCCGATCACTTCATCAGCGATTGCCCCATGGCGGCGGAGCAAATTGCACAGGACCTGGACGATCACGACGCCGGCAACCCTTTCGCGCTATTGCGTGATGCCTACGGAATCTGAAGGCTTAACCTTATGTTGACGAGAGAGTCTCTTTACAGCCTCGAGAAGTATGCCGAGCTTCGGAATCAATTCCGGCAGCAGGTGATGAAGCACAAACGAAACCGGCGATTGCCATTGGGCACAAATGCCACTCTGTATTTCGAAGACTGGATGACGATGCAATACCAGGTTCAGGAAATGCTGCGTATCGAAAGGATTTTCGAGCCGGATGCCATCCAGGAAGAGCTTGACGCATACAACCCGCTCATTCCCGATGGCTCGAACTGGAAGGCAACTTTCATGGTTGAGTTTCCGGACGTCGAGGAACGCAAGGCCATGCTACAGCGGCTCATCGGCGTCGAAGAAAAGGTCTGGATGCAGATCGGCGAATTGCCAAAGATCCGACCTATCGCTGACGAAGACCTCGAGCGGTCGGATGATGTAAAAACATCAGCAGTTCATTTTTTGCGCTTCGAGCTGACTTCCGAGCAAGTGCAGCTCTTGAAAGACGGTGCAGAGCTCGCTGCCGGAATCGATCACGATATCTACCAGGTCGAAATCCCCTCAATCAGCGAGAATATTCGGTTGTCCCTGCTCAACGACCTGGACTGACGCGCAATAATCGACAATCGCGGCTAAAGCCCAGTTCGCCCGCGATTTTCTAAGAACACATTCGGCTGGTGCGAACTGACATTTATTGCACTAAAGATCAATTTGCACCGAACCCTCATACACGCCAATCGAAGCGGGCAAATTGGGCTTTAGCCGCGATTGTTGGAGTTCACCAGATTTCCGAGACGCGTCGCAATTTTTTGCGCTAGAATCGCTGCGGGTAAAATCCTGCTTTCGCTTGGGGCAAACGAGTAGATGAGCAAACGTTACGATGCCGCCGACATCGAGGTTCTTAGTGGCCTCGAACCGGTTCGGCGCCGGCCGGGCATGTATACCGACACGTCGCGGCCAAATCATTTGGCGCACGAGGTCGTCGACAACAGTGTCGACGAGGCACTTGCTGGTCATTGCAAGAAGATTGAGGTCACCCTGCATACGGATGGCTCACTCGAAGTCAGTGATGACGGGCGCGGCATGCCCGTCGATAAGCATCCGAAGGAAAAGATACCGGGCGTCGAACTCATTCTGACTCGCCTGCATGCCGGCGGAAAATTCAACAAGGATAACTACCAGTATGCAGGTGGACTGCATGGTGTTGGCGTTTCGGTCGTCAACGCGTTGTCGAAGAATCTCGAGGTCTGGATTCGGCGGGGCGGAAAGGAATACAACCTGAGTTTCGCGAGCGGCAAGAAACGCGGCAAGATGGAAATTGTCGGCACCGTCGGCAAGGCTAATACCGGGACGACCATTCGCGTCTGGCCGGATCCGCAGTACTTCGACTCCTCGAAAGTCTCGGTTCCGAAACTGAAGCATGTCCTGAAAGCCAAAGCCGTACTTTGTCCCGGCCTTACAGTGAAGCTGAGCGTAGCCAAGCCAAAAGAGAAGATTGAGTGGTGCTATGAGGGCGGTCTGGAGGAATACCTGCTCGAGGCGATGGGCAAGGGTGAGCACCTCCCGGCGGAAACTTTCTCGGGCGCATTAAGCGGTAATAACGAAGCGGTCGACTGGGCGTTGGCCTGGCACGCCGATGGCGGGCAGGCCGTGACCGAAAGTTACGTCAATCTGGTGCCAACGCCGCAAGGTGGCACGCACGTGAACGGGCTGCGAACCGGGCTTACCAATGCAATTCGGGAATTCTGCGAGTTTCGCAGCCTGCTGCCACGGGGTGTCCAGATAGCGCCGGAAGACGTCTGGGATGGCATGAATTTCGTGCTCAGTACCAAGCTGGAAGACCCGCAGTTCTCCGGACAAACCAAGGAACGATTGTCGTCGCGCGAATCGGCTGCGTTCGTCACTGGCGTCATCAAGGATATTTTTGCACTGTGGCTGAATCAGCACCCGGAAACCGGTGATGTCATTGCACAACTGGCAATCGGCAAGGCACAGAAACGCCTTAAGGCGGCGAAAAAGGTTGTACGCAAGAAGATCGTTTCAGGTCCGGCATTGCCGGGCAAGCTTGCCGATTGCACGTCGCAGGAACCGGAGCTCTGCGAGATATTCCTGGTTGAGGGCGATTCTGCCGGCGGCTCTGCAAAGCAGGCGCGCGATCGGAACACGCAAGCGATCATGCCGCTTCGCGGCAAGATTCTGAACACGTGGGAAGTTGATGCGGGTGAAATTCTGGCATCCCAGGAGGTTCACGATATCAGCGTCGCGCTGGGCGTCGACCCCGGCAACCCGGACCTGGATAACCTTCGCTATCACAAAATATGCATTCTCGCTGATGCGGATTCTGACGGCCTGCACATTGCGACACTGCTTTGCGCTTTGTTCCTGCGTCACTTTCGCGAGTTGATCCTGGCCGGTCATGTGTATGTTGCGATGCCGCCGCTCTACCGTATTGATGTCGGCAAGGAAAAATTCTATGCGCTCGATGAAAGTGAACGCCAGGGAATTCTGGATCACATCGAGGCGGAAAAGATCAAAGGCAAGATTTCTGTTACGCGCTTCAAAGGCCTGGGTGAGATGAATCCTTCGCATTTGCGTGAAACCACGATGAATCGTGACACACGCCGTCTTGTGCAACTGACAGTGAGTGCAAAAGACAAAACAGACCAGCTCATGGATATGTTGCTGGCGAAGAAACGCTCGGGCGACAGGCGTAAGTGGCTCGAAGACAAAGGCAACCTCGCAGAAGTATGACGAGTGGACACTATGCAAAATCAGCTGAATCTCGAAGGTGTTGAGCGGCAGGCCTTAAAGGAATATACCGAGAAGGCCTACCTCGACTATTCGATGTACGTCATCCTCGACCGCGCCCTGCCACAAATCGGTGACGGTCTAAAGCCGGTCCAGCGACGCATTACCTATGCGATGAGTGAGCTTGGGCTGTCCGCCGGCCAGAAACACAAGAAGTCGGCGCGCACCGTCGGCGACGTTATCGGTAAGTTCCATCCGCACGGAGATTCTGCCTGCTATGAGGCAATGGTGCTGATGGCGCAGGATTTTTCCTACCGGTATCCCATCGTCGACGGACAGGGCAACTGGGGATCAACCGATGACCCCAAGTCGTTTGCCGCGATGCGTTACACCGAATCTCGCTTGCGTCCGTATGCCAGGTCTCTGCTGGCCGAGCTCGGTCAGGGAACGGTTGACTGGGCACCAAATTTTGACGGCACGATGGATGAACCAGTCGTGCTGCCGGCACGTCTGCCCAATCTGTTGCTGAACGGAACGACCGGGATTGCCGTGGGTATGTCCACGGACGTGTCGCCGCACAACCTGCGTGAAGTTGCCAGCGCGCTCATGCACCTGATCGACAACCCGAAAGCGACGGTCGCGCATTTGATGAAGCACATCAAGGGGCCGGACTTTCCGACCGGTGGGGAGCTGGTATCGCCCAGAGCCGACATCAAGCAGATATATACGACCGGAAGTGGAACATTACGGTTGCGAGCGTCCTTCCGGAGGGAGAATGGTGACATCGTCATCGATTCGCTGCCATACCAGATATCTGGAAGCAAGATTCTTGAGCAGATCGCGACTCAAATGCGCAACAAGAAGTTGCCACTGGTCGAAGACTTGCGCGATGAATCGGATCATGAGGAACCGATCCGTCTGGTCATCACACCGAAGTCCGGAAAGGTTGACGTCAATGAATTGATGTCTCACCTGTTTTCCACGACGTCCCTCGAGCGGACGGTTCGGGTCAACATGAACATTGTCGCGCTCGATGGGCGGCCTCGCACGTTCAATCTTGTTGGACTCCTGACTGAATGGCTCAAGTTCAGGAAGAATACCGTCAAACGTCGTTTGCAGCATCGTCTGCAGATCGTGCTTGATCGACTGCACATTCTTGATGGACTGCTGATTGCCTACCTCAATATCGATCAGGTGATCAAAATCATCCGTACCGAAGACAAACCCAAACCGGTACTGATGAAGAAATTCAAACTGTCTGATGTTCAGGCCGAATCCATCCTGAATCTCCGCTTGCGCAACCTGGCGAAACTCGAGGAGATGAAGATCAAGGGTGAGCAGGAGGAGCTTAATGAAGAGCGGGATACGCTGCAGAAGACACTCAAGAGCGCTGCCAGGCTCAAGACCCTTATCAAGTCGGAAATACTTGAAGACACGGAAAGTTACGGAGATCCGCGCCGTACAGTCATTGTCGAACGCGAGGCTGCGCAGGCACTCGATGAATCGCAGCTGGTTGCCAGTGAGCCGGTCACCGTTGTCCTCTCAAAACGAGGCTGGGCACGGGCAGCCAAGGGCCACGAAGTCGACGCGCTGGCGCTGAGTTACAAATCCGGCGACGGTTTCCTGGCAGCAGCACAGGGCAGAAGCAATCAGCTTGCGATGTTTATTGACAGCACCGGTCGTGTTTACAGCGTGCTTGCGCAGAGTTTGCCATCAGCGCGCGGGCAGGGCGATCCGTTATCGGGTTTGTTCAAGCCACCTGATGGCGCGGAATTCTGTGGCGCAATGATTGGCGAGGCCGATGATCAGTATCTGTTGGCGAGCGATGCCGGTTACGGTTTTGTCGCGACCCTCGGGGACCTGCTGTCGCGCAACAAGGCGGGCAAGTCCATATTGCGGGTGCCACCGGGAGGGAAGGCGGTCGTGCCGTCGCCGGTTCCGCGTGATAGTGAGTGCCTGATTGCTGCCGTGTCATCGATCGGTCGGCTGCTCTGTTTCGAGATGGAGGAATTGCCGGAACTCGCGAAAGGCAAGGGCAACAAACTCATCAATATTCAATCCAGGAGGTACAAAGCAGGCGAAGAGCAATTGGTCGCAGCAGCTGTGGTGCCCGAAGAAGGGAATCTGCAGGTGCATACGAGTACGCGCATGATGACGCTGAAGTGGGATGACCTGGATGACTATTACGGCGAACGTGCTCTTCGTGGCAGTATGTTGCCCAAAGGCTGGCGCAAGGTTGAGCGACTGATTGCCATTGATACCGTGGAATAAAAAAGGGGTCAGAGCCGGCTCTGATCCCTGTTCAAAACATGTAAGCTATTTCTTTTTCGTATCGACCTTGCCGGACTCAACCTGCAGTTCAGCCGTAATATCGCTGCCCGCAGCCGTCATCTCCACCGTCGCATTTGGATCATCACCGTGTGCCACGGGGTCGTTCTCAGCGTCAACCGAGGTAGACAGATTAGCTGTCAGCTCGGCTGTAATATCTGAATCTGATTCGGCGCGTAAATCGTCGGATGGCTCATCAACCGACTCGATAGCCGGCATCTCTCTCGTTATTTCCGGGAAAGGCATCTCTCCCGTCTGATCAATGTTGCCGACGTCGGTGGTCGTCGATTGCGCAATCGGCATTTCGGCGGTTATGTCGCCCGACGCATCTTCTTCCATGCGATTGGCCAGGTCCTTTGCGGCCTGCTCAATTTCAGCATTCAGCACCTGCGTGGCTGTAAATTCTTCCTGATAATCCTGCTCAAGGACGTCGCAGTCCACAGCACTGGTCAAAGTGTAATCACTGTCATCGTCCGTGGCGTCAGTCGCATCAAGCTGCACTGCCTGCAGGTCCTGCGCCGTTGCGTCGTAGTCGCCTATCCGTTGTTTCGTCGCATCGACGATCATCGACAAGTCGTATTCTTCGCCGTCTTCATCAGTCGGCGGTTCCTCTTTCTCCAGGATTGACGGCGATTCTTCGCGGTGATTTGGCGCGATCACGTCCGTTGGGCTTGCCTCTGGCTCCCGGGCTGCCTCTTCCGTGATCTCCATATCAAGATCATTTTGGGCCTGACCGGATGCAGAAAAACCGAAGTCCTCGGCGACGTCTATTTCGCAGGAGGTGTTCAGTCCGGTGCCGGCTTCCAGGTCAGCGTCAAGAGAGATTGCCTGGGCACTGATCGTATCTTCAAACTCGAAGTCGACGTCCCTGAACGCAGGTGGTTTTTGCGCTTGATCATCGTCTCGCCGAGCGGCAGGTGACTCGGCCGAGCCGGTTCCAATTGAACCGAATCGCTCCCTGAATGCCCGGCCAAAAAGTAACAAGCCAAGGATCAGCGCAGCGCCGGTGCCACCAAGCCACAGCAGCCAGTTCAATGCGCCGATCGTGCCGGCATTTTCGGACGTCGTGCCGTTAATAACCGGAACGGTGACTGCCTGGTTTTCGATCGCGGAATCAGCGGAAAAGACTTCCATGCTCCCGGATGGGACCGGCGGCATGACGACATCGCCCGGACGAAGTTCAGAGGCCTGTTCGCTGACAGCTGCCGTGTCTTCTGTGATGGAAGCCGGTGAATCAGGTACGACGAGCGTTTCCTTTAGTTCTTCGATCACGGGATTGGTGCTTGCTTCAGCAAGCGGTTGGACTTCTGCGAGAGCGTCGGCGTCGGCTACGGAAAAGTCACCAACAAAATCTGCAACGGCATTGGATTCGCCGATATCGGTTACCGGGGACGTTGTTGCTATCTCCGCCACGGCGGCAACGTTTTCGGTCAGGTCCGGAATAAATATCTCGGAACCGGCCATCAAACGGTTCATGTCCTGATCGATAAAGGAGTCAGGGTTTGCGGCGAATACGATATCGACGGCGGACCACAGATCGACAGGCCGATCGTCGATTCGGGACGCGATTGTCGAGACTGTGTCACCGGGCTGTGCCCGGTAACTTGCGTTCATGGCGATGGGTGACTGATCGGCTGGAGTTCGTGCTGCAGAGGTTCGGTTTGTACGCGTTGTGGCAGGGCGCGTTTCGTTGGCAACAGACTGTGCCTGTAGCGCCGTTTCTGCAATGGGAACGCTCGCAACGACTGGAGGTGTCGCAACAATCGGTGCCGTCGGGTCAATCATCACCGTGTATTCGCGCAGCAGGTGTGGCGCGTAAGCGCAGTCGACGGCGATTTGCATGCTCAGCATGGGTTCGCGAACGATTGATTTACCGGTTAACAGGATTGCGTTATCGGTAATTGAAATTCTCGCATCACCGATTGCCGGGATGCCGCTGCCTGACGCGCCAGGGCGTAAATAAATGCAATAACTGTAAAGTTCTTCAGTCGGATTCAGCGCGTATGCAATGCTCGCACGAAGTGGTTGACCGAGCGCTGAGTTGACCTGGAGTTCTCCGAGTTCCAGTGCATTGACCGGCACCGAGACAAGACCGCAGGCACCACCTGCAGCGATCAGTGCTGGCAATAGCAACGGTGATTTTCGTTTCGATGTCTTGTTCTTGAGTCTGCTTGATGCGTTCACAGCATACTACCCCGCTGTCCAGTTCGACGTCGTCCATGCGTCCGCGCACTTGCTCTCAGTCCACGTATCCGCCACGTTGCAGCAGGTTAGGGAGCGTCGGAGACACTGTAAACAGATCCTTCCAAGGTTTTTCCAATTGCCCGCAGGAATAGTGTTTTTGGACGCGAAAATGTGACCGATGTCACAAAAGCAGGCATGACAGGATTAACTGAAAAATAAGCGCTGAAGGCGTCGTTTGCACGATTTGCGCTACTTTGAGCCGATGGCCTCAAGGGTCGTCTGGACCACGCTTGCTGCTTCCTGTAGTACGACTTCAGGTTCGTGTACATAATGACCCTGCATGTAATGTACGCCGAGCTGGAAGAGGACAGCCATTGCGTTGGCATTTTCGACGCGCTCTGCAATCGTCTCGATATCACGCTGTTGTGCCGCCGCCGCGAGCTGTCTGACCGCTTCCTGCAACGCCGTATCCGTCATCAGCGAGTGCATTAATTCGCCGTTGATCTTGATGAAATTCGGTTTGAGAATATCCAGAATCTGGAAACGGTTCTTGCCTACGCCGTAGTGCTCGAGCGCGAAGCCGATCCCGGCTTTGCGTAGTTCCTGTGCCTTTTCCTTGGATTCCTTAATGTACTTCGCCGCATCCTGCTCGGGAATCTGTATGCAAATGCAGGCAGGATCGACGCCATGATTTTCGAGTTCCGTTTGCACCCAGTCGACCAGCGATATGTCCTGCATGGATTGCCGGGAAATACGGATGAAGACCGTTTTTGCGTCGTTTTCTTTACAGAATTCGATAGACGCCGTAATGATCCAGCGGTCTATCGTCTTCATTAGGTTGTTGCGACCGGCAGCGGGCAGGAATTCCGACGGAAGGATAGCGTTGCCCTGTTCGTCGATCATGCGCACCAGCATGTCGTACATTTTCGTCGAGTCACTTCGCAGGCCCGCGATCGGCAGTTGTGCGAGTCGGAAACGATTTTCCAACATTGCTGCCTTGATTCGTTTGACCCAGATTTCATCGTACTTGCGGAGTCGTGTATCGATATCAGTCGACTCGCGAAGGCAAACTGCGTTTCCGCCGCCCTGCCTGCCCTGATCGTGTGCCTCCGCGGCCGCAGAGACAATTTCTTCAAGACTGGAATACACACCACTTATACCAACGACACCTACGGTGCAGGTTAGCTGCACCTGTTGTTCGCCAATACTAAATTGGTGCTTCTGCACATGATCGACGAGTTGCTGGCCCCAGACTTCGGCATCGCGTTCGTTGCCGCGCTCGAGAAGTGCCATGATTACGGTGCCTTCGAACCGGCCGGCAACATCGCGGGGGTGCATGCGCTTGCGAACCTCTTCCGAAAACTGTGCGAGTATTTCCTCTGTTTCGAGTATGCCGACGTCACTTCGCACCTGGGAGAAATCGTCAGGTTTGATGTACACAAGCGCGTGCAATCCGGATCTCGGTTTACGTTTCAGCCGCTTCGTGATGCGGTCCAGGAATTGTGCGCGATGAAAAAAGAGCGTCGTCGGATCCCGCTTGAGGGCCTCGTGAACCAGCTTCGTCGGCTCTTCCGGCGCCCTGGCTGGCGGAACGATGCGGATCTGCACATACGGACCATCATCGAATTCAACCAGTTGAAACTCGAGATCGAGTAAGGCTGCATCCTTGTCACCGACGCGTGGCTTAGCGTGCAGTTTTTCGTCCTTCTGCCATTTTCCCTGTGCTGTCGCGACGAGGGCGCCCTTGACGGCGGCGTGACTTTCTTCAAGGAAGTTATCCATCAATGGGAGACCGACAACTTCTTCGTTGTCTTTTGCCTCAAACATGCGGAGCCACGTATTGTTGACTTCAGTAACGATGCCTTCCTGCACGTACGCGATTGCCGTGCTCGAGTTCTGCATGTAGTCGTGCAGTTGTCGTCGATATTCAGTTGCCGAATTGAGGGTTGAGTTTAAGGCGCGTTCCACCCGAAATGCTCGCAGCTCGCGGTTAACAACAGCCTGAAGGCGGGCTTTTTGATCACTTGAAACCAGGTCGCCGGCACCGTCTTTCATCGCCTTCAGGATGGACTCTTCGTCAACTGAATTGCTTATCGCGATGACTGGAACTTCGGGGATGAACACATCCTTTTGCTTGACGACCTGCCGGACCGAATCAGAGTATTCGTTCAGATTGAGAATGATGAGTTCGATGCGTTCCTTGCCGAGGATGTCGTCGAATCGGCCGGGGGTCTCGATCCAGTGGCAATGTGCAGCATGGCCGGCATCTCGCAAGCTTCCGTTGACGAGCTGAACATCGTCCTGATTCCCCGATAATACGGCGATCGATATTGTGTGTTTTTCGGTCAAGTCGGAGCCCTGGAATCCCTGTGGCCGGCGCTATCGGAAGTATTCTGTTAACAACGTAATGAGTCTATACAGATCGTTCGGGGGAGTCCCTGACGCAGTGTCAAAACCGTGACGGGTATCAATAAATCAGTGCTTGGGGGGACCGTTTGTGGTCCGTTGGGGAAATTGTGGCGTCGCCTGGCTGGAATGGCAGCAAATGCTTATCCTGAGCATCATTCACGGGTATCATTGCGCGCGCTGTCCGGATTATGTCGTACGGCAGTCAATCTCACTTTTAATGTCGGCAAATTCGCCGCGACCGGAAGACCAAATGGCCAACTACAACACAAGTGAATTTCGATCCGGGTTGCGTATCATTATTGATGGCGACCCGTGCATCATCGTGGAAAACGAATTCGTCAAGCCAGGCAAAGGACAAGCATTTAACCGCGTGCGTATCAAGAACCTGAAGACCGGAAAGGTTGTCGACAAGACATTCAAGTCAGGTGAGAGCGTCGAAGCGGCTGACGTGCTGGACACTGAGATGCAATACCTCTACTCCGATGGTGAATTCTGGCACTTCATGGTTGCGGACACTTTTGAGCAGTATGCCGCCAACGAAAAAGCAGTTGGCGATGCAAAGAAGTGGTTATCCGAACAGGACGTTTGCCAGATTACGTTGTGGAACAACGTACCGCTTATTGTCGGCGCACCGAATTTCGTCGAGCTCGAAATTACACAAACCGACCCGGGCGTTCGTGGCGATACTGCAAGCGGCGGCGTGAAACCGGCAACACTGTCAACCGGCGCCGTGGTCCGCGTGCCTCTTTTCGTGGAGCAGGGTGAAATTATCAAGGTGGACACGCGTTCGTCGGAGTACGTGTCGCGCGTTAAATAAAGTTCCGCAGATCTGTTTTCATCGAAGTGAGGTGCTGCACGAATCGTTCGCAAAGCTTTTCGACGCCTGACTGGTCATCTGATGAAAACCTCGCTTCATGCGGGCTATCAATATCGAGCACGGCAAAAACTTCTCCGTTGGCAATGAGCGGCACGACAAGTTCGGATTTTGAATTGGGGTCGCAGGCTATGTGCCCATCGAATTCATGAACTTTGCCGACTCTGACGGTGCGCATCTCGGCCGCAGCTGTTCCACAAACTCCCTGACCTGACGAAATGTGCACACAGGCCGGTATTCCCTGGAACGGACCGAGCACGAGTTCGTCGTCGCGTAAAACGTAAATGCCAAGCCAGTTGATGTTGGGTATTTCGGCGAACAACAGGCCAACGAAATTTGCGCTGGTGGCAAGCAAATCAGTCTCACCCTCAATCAGCGCATCAAGCTGCCTGTCGAGCAGTTCATAGTTAGCCGTCATATCATGTGCCTGGTGTAAATGTCGTCACAGAGCGAATATCGTCCAGACCTTCGTCGATCATCAGCAATCGGTCAAGACCAAGCGCAACTCCGGCGGTTGGCGGCATTCCTGAACGCAAGGCGTCGATCAGTGCACGGTCAACCTCGTACCGGTCAAGACCACGGGATCTTCTCTTTTCCTGATCGGATTCGAAACGCGCCTTTTGTTCATTCGGGTCAGTCAGCTCAACAAATCCATTGGCCAGCTCGATCGGCCCGCAATACAACTCAAATCTGTCGGCGACGCCACTGTCATGCGGGCAAATTCGCGCGAGTGCAGCCTGACTCGCCGGGTAATGATAAACAAGGGTCAGGCGGTCGCCCGGAAATGTCCTTGCAACACGACTGGCCATGGCCAGGTCGAGCCACATATCACGATCATCGCCAAGCGACTCCATGAGTTGCGTGTCGGCAGCAACTGCTTTGGCCAGCATCCCGATGTCGGCAAGCAACGGATCCAGCGACAAAGCTTCATCAAACGCCTGGCGGTAGCTGATGAACACGGGCGGCAGCGCGATGGTCGTCTTTGCCAACAGCTCGGTCACCAGGTTCGCCGTTTCCTGCATGATCGCCTGCAGTTCGAAGTCTCGCCGATACCATTCGAGCATCGTGAACTCGGGCAAATGATGGCGGCCGGTTTCTCCGTCGCGGTAGACGCTGCAAATCTGATAAATGTCAGGGTAGTCAGCAGCAAGTAATCGTTTCATGAAATGTTCCGGTGACGTATGCAGGTACATTTGCCGATCGGATACCCGGGCTTCGATGCTTTCAATGTTTGGGTCGGTCGATGTATAGCCGGACAAGCTCGGTGTGCTGACTTCGAGAACGTCTCTCGTTGCAAAGAAGCCGCGCGCCTTTCTTAGCATTCGAGCGCGGACTTTGGCGATATCAGGTGAGGTATTGGGCCGCCAGCTCATGGTGTCGACACAATTCGTCCGATGGCTTGCCCCATTCTTACTGTTTGTCCGGCCGCAAGATCTGCAAAGACATTCGTGGTGCCGGGCGGCCGTAGCAGGATGACAGTTGATCCCATGTTGAACCAGCCAAGCCCATCACCCTTGCGGAACCCGAGCTCGCTGTCGATCTCACGAATGTTGACTTGTTCAACAACGCCGGATTTTCTGGGCCGGATTTCCCCCGTCCATGTCGTACTGATACTGCCAACATTCATTGCCCCGACGAAAATCAGTGCCATTGGTCCCGTGCCGGTCTGCAAATGACAGATGAGTCTTTCATTGCGTACGAATAGCCCAGGCAGTCGGGCGACAGTTGCCTCGTTAACGCTGAACAGGTCACCCGGGACGTAGCGAGCGGCAACCAACTCACCGGTTAACGGTGCGTGGACCCGATGGTAGTTATGCGGAGCAAGATAGATGGTCGCGAAGGCGCCGTCGTTATATGCCTGCGCCTCCATGGTGTCTGTGGCGAGCAAGTCGGCCAGTGAGTACCTGATTCCCTTCGCCTGAAAAACGGCGTCCTTGTTTATCGCGCCGGCAGCACTAACCGTTCCATCGACTGGTGACACGATGATCTCGGGATCCTTCACTATCGGCCGGGCGCCATCTTCCAGCTCGCGGACGAAAAACGCGTTGAACGAATCGAAACCATCGGGAACTGGCAGCTGCACTTCTTCGACATTCACTTTGTATGCATTGACGAACTGTCGGATCAGGAAGTTCTTGAGCCAGGTGATTCGAAGTCGTGCCAGCCTGAAGACGGCAGCTGTCAGCAGATGTTTGGGCAGGGCCTTTTGTATCAACACGAAAAGGCGGGCGGTAATGTCAGACATGTCAGTGAACCGAATTTCGGTAATTACTCGGAGGGCAATCTATTTTGCATCGTTGCGTTGACAATCAGTAATCCAAAGTCGTAATGAAACTCCAGCGTCACCGGCGAGCCGGGCACAACGCTTGCCGATGGGCGCATCAACATCAGGTGTTTTTCGCCCGGCATGAAGTTAACGCTGGACGCGGGTTCGATCCGGATCGATTCGACCGGCCGCATTCTGGAGACGCCGTCCTCGATCGTCGTCTCGTGCATCTCCACGTCGTTGTATTGCGGGCTGTCGATACGACTGACCGTGATCGTCGTTTCGCTCCGGTTTTCGATTTTGAAATAGGCCACGCCGGCGCTGCTACCAGGCATCGGTGCAAGGATTTTGACATCGGTGATCGAGACCGGCGGACCCGGATCCGGAACGCATGCGGACAGAAAAATAGCCGCCAGTGACAAAACCTGCGTCGTTATTTTCATCCTGAACCCATCAGGACAGGCACATCGTTGACGAAGGCATCGATCGTGTGGGGGGCACCAAACGATGCATGAATCGCCCCGTTCTCATTGATCACCAGGACCACAGCCGAGTGATCAACGCTGTAGCCGCCACTCGGCAGCTCCGATTTCTCGAAAAAAATACCAGCGGCAGACGTCAGCTTTCTCAGCTCCGGGATGTCTCCCGTGACGCCGCGAATGTCGCCACCAAAATGGCTGACGTACGCAGCCATGACCTCGGGAGAGTCGCGTTCCGGATCGACACTCACGAGAATAATGTCAGGAACGTTAGTGCCCGATTCCGTCAGCCTTGAATTTGCGATTGCGAGTTGTTGCAAGGTTGCGGGACAGATATCGGGGCAATGCGTGAAGCCGAAAAACATCAGGCTCCATTTTCCCTGCAGACTGGTCCTGGTGAACGCATTTCCGGAATGATCCATCAGGCTGAATTCCGGCAGAGGTTTCGACCCTGGCCAGACCGTCGCAAATGCTGGTTGCGCACGTCCTCCCTGAATTGCCTGATACATAAAAACGGCGCCACCGGTGAATGCCAGCAGCATGAAAATCATGGCCAGAAGTTTGCGTGTAGTACTCATAGTGGCGGCATTCTAACCCAGCTTGTGTTGCAGAAGGTGTGCTCTATCTGTTCGCGACGAGCGGCATCGTGCGTGTTAGATTCCGACTGCACACCTAAGCAAAGTACCCCGATCATGCATGAATCCCCGCCCGGCAAATCTGTTGCAGCGCTCATTCAGGACATTGCCGATCAGTTCTCGTCCGCAGACCTTGTTTACGGGCATGGAACCGACAATGCCGTCGATGAAGCGGCGTACCTGGTCTTTGCTGTATTGGGTCTTCGGCACGAAGATGCGGAAGTGGAATATGAGCGTGACGTAACGTTGGAGGCCGAAGAGAAAATACGGCGACTCGCGTGCAGACGCATGGAAAACCGCGAGCCAGTGGCCTACCTGGTCAATAAGGCGTGGTTCGCAGGCCTGGAGTTCTACGTCGACGAACGCGTGCTGGTGCCAAGGTCCCCGCTTGCCGAGCTCATTACCAATCAGTTCCTGCCCTGGATTGAACCGGATCGGGTGAGTCGTGTGCTTGATCTCGGGACTGGCAGTGGCTGCATCGCAATCGCAGTGGCCACTGAATTTCCGGATGCCAGGGTCGATGCATTGGACATATCGGCTGATGCGCTGGCGGTGGCGCAGATCAATGTTGAGGGTCACGGCCTGGCTGACCGTATGCGCCTGATTCAATCGGACTTTTTCGCCGCCCTTCGAACGGATGCGGAGAGCCCCTTATATGATGTGATTATCAGCAATCCGCCGTATGTCGACGCCGGGGATATGGCAGTTCTGGCGCCGGAATTCGAACACGAACCAGGACTTGGCCTGGCCGCTGGAGGCGACGGTCTGGATTCAGTGATAACGATCCTGCATGATGCATCCCGTTTTCTCGCCGATAGCGGTATCCTCATCGTTGAGGTGGGAAATAGTCAGCGGGCCCTCGAGCAGTACTTTCCGGAGGTCGAATTCGTCTGGCTGGAGTTTGATCATGGCGGCCAGGGCGTATTTCTGTTGACCAGGGACGAACTTGATCGCCACGAGGACCGGTTCAGAGCACAGGATAATGTCAGGTAACAGTTTCGGCAAAGCATTTACGGTAACAACTTTTGGTGAGAGCCATGGTCCGGCAATGGGCTGCATCGTCGATGGCTGTCCGCCGGGTATGGCGCTCTCCGAGGCAGATATCCAGGCTGATCTCGAGCGGCGTCGCCCCGGAAAATCACGCCACACGACGCAGCGGAAGGAGCCCGACCGGGTGCGAATCCTCTCTGGCGTATTTGAAGGGCAGACAACGGGCACGCCTATTGGTCTCGTGATCGAGAACGTTGACCAGCGCTCCAAAGACTATGGCGATATCAAGGACAAGTTCCGCCCCGGACATGCCGATTACACCTATCAACAGAAATATGGCATCCGCGATTATCGGGGTGGTGGCCGGTCGTCGGCTCGGGAGACGACAATGCGTGTCGCCGCCGGAGCGATTGCAAGAAAGTATCTGAAAGATCGACTCGGCATCGGCATACAGGGATACGTCGCGCAACTCGGCCCAATCGAGTTGGCGGCGAAGGACCTTGCGGTCGTGGATAGCAACCCGTTTTTCTGCGCGGACCCGGAGCGGCTACCAGAGCTCGAAGCATTCATGGACGAACTTCGGGAGCAGGGCGATTCGATCGGGGCGAAAATCAGTGTGCTGGCGACCCATGTCCCGCCGGGGCTCGGCGAGCCTGTGTTCGACAAGCTCGAGGCTGACCTGGCGCACGGCCTGATGAGTATCAATGCAGTGAAAGGTGTGGAAGTTGGCGCGGGATTTGCAGCAGTCAGCCAGCGAGGCAGCGAGCACCGCGACGAGATTTCCGAAGACGGATTCGCCAAGAACGATGCGGGCGGAACACTGGGTGGAATTTCGTCCGGGCAGGACATTCTTGCAAGCATTGCGCTGAAACCGACCTCCAGCATCGCCAAGCCCGGTGCCACGATCGACAAGCAAGGCAAGGCGTCGGAAATCGTAACCACCGGCCGCCACGATCCGTGTGTCGGTCTGCGGGCAACACCCATCGCCGAAGCGATGGTTGCGTTGGTCCTGATGGATCATTACCTTAGGCATCGCGCTCAGAACGCCGATGTTGCTTCAGAAACGCCGATCGTGACCGATTAATACTCTTCAGAAATTCACAAACCGATAAAGCACCAGACAAATGTCAGATACTTATGATATTGCGGTAGTCGGCGCGACCGGCGTTGTCGGCGAGGCCCTGCTGGAAATCCTCAGCGAACGGAAGTTTCCCCATGGCAAAGTCTACGCGCTGGCCAGCGAGCGCTCCGTCGGCAAGACGGTCGATTTCGGTAATCGAATGCTGAATGTCGAAGATCTTGCAGAGTTCGATTTTTCCAGGGTGCAGATCGGCTTCTTTTCCGCGGGCGCTTCCGTTTCTGAAATTTACGCGCCGAAGGCGGCAGCTGCCGGATGCGTTGTCGTCGACAACACCTCGCAATTTCGTTATGACGACGACATTCCGCTGGTTGTGCCGGAAGTTAATCCAGAGAAGATTGCAGACTACAAAGCAAAAGGGATCATTGCCAATCCGAATTGTTCCACGATTCAGATGGTCGTTGCGTGTAAGCCGATTTACGACGCGGCAGGAATTGCCCGCATCAACGTGGCGACCTATCAGGCGGTATCCGGAGCTGGAAGAAGCGCGGTTGAAGAAATGGCGAGACAGTCGGCAAGATTATTGAACGGCCAGCCGCTGGAACTGAAGGGCGATGCAAAGCAGATTGCGTTTAATGCTGTTCCGCACATCGATGTTTTTCAGGAAAACCGATACACCAGGGAAGAGATGAAGATGGTGTGGGAAACCCGAAAGATAATGGGTGATGACGATATCGCCGTGAACGCGACAGCGGTTAGAATCCCGGCCTTTTTCGGTCACTCGGAAGCGGTAAATATCGAAACAAAGCGGAAAATATCCGCCGAAGAAGTCTGCGAATTAATGCATAGTGCTCCTGGCATAAAGTTGGTCGACGGTACCGAATCGGGCCAGTATCCGACTGCAGTAACTGACGCGTCCGGAAGTGATGCTGTTTTCGTCGGAAGAGTGCGCGAAGACATCAGTCATCCGAGCGGAATTAACCTCTGGATTGTGTCCGACAATATTCGTAAGGGCGCGGCTCTAAATAGCGTCCAAATAGCTGAAATATTGGCGAAAAACTATTTATAAGCTATAGTTCACCACGAAAGCTTACGGGCATCTACAATGTATCATTTCAGGCTCCGGAGCGGTCCGTTCTGACGGAATTGGGGAGCTGGAGAAACAGACTATGTCGTCAAGACTTAATCGTGTGTGGCTCATGCCATTCCTTTTGCTTGCGAGTCAGGCATGGGCACTGGGCCTCGGAGAAATACGACTGAGTTCGGCACTGAACGAACCTTTGCAGGCTGAGATAGTGCTGTTAGCTGCGACGCCTGAAGAACTCGATAATCTGACGATTGCAATGGCATCGGCCGAGACATTCGAGCGCTATGATCTCGATCGGCCGCTGTTTTTGTCGAGGATGCAGTTCAACATCGTCAGATCCGGGACTGCTGACGGCAATATGATCCGCGTCACCTCGGTAGAACCGGTCACTGAGCCGTTCGTTACTTTTCTCGTTGAAGCCTCCTGGTCACGCGGCCGGCTGCTACGCGAATACACCGTATTGCTTGATCCGCCCACGTTTGCACCACCGCCAACAACCCAGGCAACCCAGACGGTAACGGCGCCAACCCGCGCGACACCGGCCGACTCAGGACAGATCCAACGTCAGGCGCCCCAACAGACGACGCCCACACCAGCGCCCTCACGACCACCGATACAGGCACCGGTCCAGTCCCGGCCGTCACCACAGGCAGCTCCGCAAGAACCAGCACCCACCCTGGGCCAGCCGAGTTTTGATGAGACCCCCGGTGGCGATCTGGTCGTCCAGCGCGGCGAAACACTTTGGGGCATCACCAGCCGGGTTCGCCCGGATTCCCGCCTGACGATGAATCAGACGATGCTGGCGATCTTCGAAGCGAATCCGGAAGCATTCGCCGGCAATATCAACGTGATGCGCGCCGGCGCGACACTTCGTATCCCAAGTGCGGATGACGTTTTCCGTATCACTCGAGGCGATGCGCTTGCAGAAGTGCTGCGGCACAACGCCGCCTGGGGCGGTGAACCGGGCATTGCGCCGATTGACACTCAGCCAAGCCTGACTCTTGTTCCTCCTGATGACGAGGACGATATTGGTCTGACCGATGACAGCGTCGATCCGGGCGTTGCGGACGATTTGCTCGATGATCCGATCGATGACCAGGTCACTGATCCGATTGACGATCGCATCAGTGAAATCGAGAGCATTCTGGCGGATCAGGACGCGCTTATCGAGATCGCGGACAACGAGCTCGCTGCATTGCGGGCGGAGCTGGCCGAACTTCGTGGCGAAGAGCCACCAGTTCAAGATCTTGTTGACGATGAGCTTTTGGCTGACGACGAGATTGCCGTCGATGAGGATGAAATTGTTGTCGATGATGCAGTTGCGGATGACACGACAGAAGTCGATACGGCACCGCCGGTTATTACCTCACCGCCTCGCGGCGAAAGTACCGTCGATACGATTCTCGGTTACCTCACGAATTTCTGGACGCTGGTCGGTGGGGCCCTGGTCGCCACCGTAATTATTCTTGTCTGGTTCATGCGCCGTGCCGCTAACCGGGACGACGAAGACGTAACCGGTGTCTGGGATGCCCTGGATTCGGATGAACTGGACACCGATTCAGTCGCATCGACCGAACGCCTTCGTGCGCTTGCAAGAGAAGACGATGAGTCAATCGTCGTTGTCGAAACCGAGCGTACTCCGGAAGCGGAAGATGTCTTTAGCGTAGATACGATGGAGGCGCCAATTGCCGAAGAACCGGAGCCACCTGCTCCGGCCGATCTGTCGCCGGAACCCGTGCCAGCGGAACCGGTTGACGAGACCGGCACGAACAAAACGCTCGAAGACACGTTCAGTAGTGAAACAGCCATTAACCTGGATCAGTCGGATCCTGTGGCCGAAGCTGATTTCCATATGGCGTACGGCCTTTATGATCAGGCGGCCGATCTGATCAATGGCGCGCTGACAGCTGAACCGGATCGACAGGATTTGCTCTCGAAGCTTTGCGAAATTTACTTTGTCTGGGGCAACCGCGATGCATTCATTGATGCGGCCGGACGATTGAAAACAGCAGTCGGCGGCGGTTCCAATCCGGATTGGGACAAGACTGTCATCATGGGTCAGCAGATTGCCGGCGATCATGAGATGTTCTCCGGCGTTAGCGCCGAGGGTGCCACCAAGGCGGTCGATCTGTCGTTCGAAGGCGGAACGGAGGAATCCGCGGATCTCGATATCGATTTTGCAGGCGGCACCGAATCAGATGCCAGTGACATTATTGATCTGGGTGCAGATACCGGCGACGCCATTGATCTTGGTGGGCCCGTTGATATAGGTGGACCCGTGGACGACAGTGTCAGTCTCACTGATACGGGACAAGTACCGATATCACCTGATCTGGGCGGCGACATCGACTTCAGTGTGGAGGAGCCCGATATCGAGGTGTCGATTACCCGCGAGATGCCACAGACGATTAGTGATGCGACCGCAGAAATGCCGGTTGCAGATGTAACGCCTGAAGACACGACCGACGACTCGTCGTCCGTAACGGTTGAGACGCCAACGATTGAGCAACAATTTGAATTGGAGGCGACCGGTGCGTTGCCGGCATTGTCAGACGATGATGTAGCAATTCCGGACGCTGACTCGACGGCTGAGATAGACCTGGACGATCTTGGGCTCGATATCGGGGATCTTGAGGAGACGTCTGTCGCGACAGATATCGTGGATGACGACCCCATCGGCGATCTGGAAGACACCACGGAAAGCCAGACACTGAAGATTGACGATGATCTGGCCGCAACGGGCAGGAATCTTGCGGTCGACGAAGATGACTCACTGGAAGCCACCGGCAGAAATCCTGCGATAGATGTCGAAATGGGGGATGACACCGCAACAACCGGATTCCAGGAAGCTATCGATGTAGAGGACATTCTTTCGGATACGGCCAGAACACAAACCGCTGACGAAAGTACCGGCCTTAATCAGGCACTGTCAGCCGACGACGCGACGCAATTGGCATCGCCCGATGACTACGACGAAGACACTGATGTTGGTCTGGATACAAGCCTGCTCGATGCTACCGGTCAAACGCAAGTTCTGACTGAAGACATGGCCGTTGAAACGGCGAGCGACGTCGGTGCGGAGTTGTCAGCGGACGATGCGACCATGCTTGCAGGCGGAAAAGGCGACGAAGACACTCTCGATTCACATTCTGATGAAGCGGCAACGATGCTTGCACCGCTGGATGACGAGGACGAAGGTGAATTTGATTTTGCGAAGACCGAGGCGTTGCCGAAAGATGTTTTCAGTTCGGACATGTCTTCGGACGATACTGGCAGAATGCCGAACCTGGCCGGCAGTACCGATATGGATCTTGACCTGGACGATCTGACTGCTGCACTGAAGGTCAGCGAAGTAGGCGATACGGTTAACCAGATGCGCGACGATGCGACTGTCGAACAACCCAGACTTCGTCCGGAAAGCAGTGACGACACAAGCGAGACGAGTGCTACCCAGGCGTTGGCACCGGAAGACCTGTCTGGCGACCTGCATGAGGCGCGCACAATGACCGAGGTCGGCACCAAACTGGACCTAGCGCGGGCTTACGTTGACATGGGCGATCCGGGTGGTGCCCGCAGCATTCTGGAAGAAGTTCTTGACGAGGGCGATGAAGGGCAGAAACAGCAAGCTCAAAAGTTGTTAGAGTCTCTACCTTCGTAATTTGTGACCACTCGATCGAGTGATCCCTGCTTCTGACTCGCGATTCCTTAATTCACGACTATGCGTGTAGCGCTTGGCATCGAATACGACGGTACCGGATACGTCGGCTGGCAACGCCAGAAAACAGGTACAGGCGTTCAGGAACTCGTCGAACAAACACTCAGCAAAGTCGCCGATGAATCCGTAGCAGTGGTGTGCGCCGGGAGAACCGACACAGGAGTGCATGCGACCGGACAGGTCATCCACTTCGATACGGCTGCAGAACGGACTGACAGAGGATGGTTGCTGGGTGCCAATTCCAGTTTGCCTGATGACATCAACGTCACGTGGGCCGCCCTGGTTGACGAGGAGTTTCACGCGCGTTTTTCAGCAACACTGAGGACTTACCGATACCTGATCCTGAATCGGGATTATCGGTCGGCGCTCAATCGCCATCGCGCGTGGTGGGTTTATGAGCCACTTGAAGAAAGCGCGATGCAGGAGGCGGCCACGCAGCTCATTGGCAAACACGATTTTTCTGCATTCAGGGCGGCCGGGTGTCAGGCGTCCACACCGGTTCGTGAAATGAGCGAGCTTTCGATCGAAAGGCGCGGAAACTGGATTGCGATCACCGTAAAAGCCAACGCTTTCCTTCAGCACATGGTACGTAATATTACCGGTACGTTGGTCGCGATCGGCCGCGGAGAGCAGGAACCGAATTGGGCCAAATCCGTAATGGACTCGCGCGACCGGACCACGGGCGGAATCGCGGCACCCCCCCACGGTTTGACTTTAATTGGTGTGGAATACCCGGCCGGATTCGGGCTTCCACAGAATTCGTGTACAGATGAAATTCGTTTATGATGCGAGCTTATGAGCTGGTTTGAAAAATTGATGCCGTCACGCATCAGCACCGAAAAGCGAACCCGCTCGGTGCCGCAGGGCGTGTGGATGAAATGCCCGTCATGTGACGAGCAACTCTATCGAAAGGAGGTTGAGCGAAACCTGAGCGTATGCCCGAAGTGCGATCATCATATGCGCATCGGTGCGCGGGCACGGCTCGACTATTTCCTCGATCCGGATTCGCAGGAAGAGATAGCCGGAAATCTCGAACCGCAGGATCCGCTCAAATTTCGTGACAGCAAACGCTATCGGGATCGCGTAATTCAGGCACAGAAGAACACCGGCGAAAAAGACGCAATGGTTGCTGCGAAGGGCACGTTGAAAGGCCGCCCTGTCGTCGCCTGTGCGTTTGAGTTCGGTTTCATGGGTGGCTCGATGGGTTCGGTGGTTGGTGAGCGGTTTTGTCGTGCAGCGAGGCACAGCGCGGAAAACAATGCGCCGCTCATCTCCTTTGCGGCAAGTGGCGGGGCGAGAATGCAGGAAGCGCTCTTCTCGTTGATGCAGATGGCAAAAACGTCCGCGGCGCTGACCGTGCTGTCGGAAAAGAAGGTCCCGTTCATTTCGGTCCTTACTGATCCGACCACCGGCGGTGTGTCTGCAAGCCTGGCGATGCTCGGTGATATCAATATCGCAGAGCCCAAGGCGCTGATCGGTTTCGCCGGTCCGAGGGTTATCGAACAGACTGTTGGCCAGAAGCTGCCGGAAGGATTTCAGCGCAGTGAATTCCTGCTCGATCATGGCGCAATAGATATGATTGTCGACCGTCGCCATCTGCGTGATGAAATCGCGAACTTGCTGGCGAAACTCGAACATCGTCCAACACCTGCCGATTAAAAAGCGCCTACCCCTATGAACCAACCCGGTTCATTCAAATCTCTTAGCGACTGGCTGCCATGGCTTGAGACGCTGTCTCCGCGCGAGATCGTGCTCGGTCTCGACCGTGTGCATGTGGTCCTCGATCGGCTCGACCTGGCGCGGCCGAAGTGGGTAATCAGCATCGCCGGCACGAATGGGAAGGGCTCCAGCGCCGCAATGCTTGAAGCGCTGCTTGGTCAGAACGGAACGATAACCGGGTGCTATACCTCACCACATGTCAGCCGGTATAACGAACGCATTCGCATTGGTGGCGAGCCAGCTTCTGATGAAGTCATCATAAGCGCGCTGGCGCTCGTAGAAGCGGTGCGAGGCGATGTGCCGCTGACCTTCTTTGAATTCGGCACACTCGCAGCACTCGTTGCGTTCGATTCGGCGGACGTTGACGTATGGATTCTCGAAGTTGGGCTCGGCGGTCGCCTGGATGCAGTGAATGCCGTCGAGCCGGACGCGAGCCTCATTACCAACGTCTCACTCGATCACTGCGCGTGGCTTGGCGATGACACAGAAGCTATTGCGAAAGAGAAGGCCGGCATCATGCGCGCATCCACGCCGGTTGTTTACGGGTCCTCTGAACTGCCGAATGCGATTTCCGCAACTGCGCAACAGCTCGACGCGGTGTTGCAGGTCGCCGGGCGGGATTTCAGCTTTGATGAGAATTCAGATAACGCAGATCTCTGGTCCTGGCAGGGGCAACGTATAACCTTGTCGGGGCTGCAACGGCCGGCATTGCAGGGTCGGGTGCAATTGCAAAACGCCGCAGCGGTTCTGGCACTTCTCGAAGCGCTGGAAATGGACCACTTGCTGGCTCCCGAAATTGTTAGTGCAGCGTTGTCAGGTATCAGGCTGGAAGGCCGGTTTCAGATTGTCGACAAGCAATGTCGCTGGATTCTTGATGTCGCACACAACCCTGACGCTGCACGTGTGCTGGCCAGACTGCTCACCCGGCAACAGACCGACGGGAAAATAACAGCGATCGTCGGCATGTTGGCGGATAAGGATGTTGCGGGAATAATTTCGCCACTATGCGATCTCGTCGATTCCTGGATTGCAGTCACCGTCGCCGGTGCACGGGCAGAATCGGCGAGCACACTTGCCGGAAGAATTGCGAATATGTGCGGCAGGCCTTGCCTGATCGCAGAGAGCACGACAGATGCGCTCCAAATTGCTGAAAAAAGAGCCGGCGCCGACGATCTCGTACTGGTCACCGGCTCATTTTATCTCGTCGGTCCCGCGTTGAACTGGCTGCAGGGTTTGTGACAGCCCCGTCAAATATTCGGGTTATACTCGCGCGAAAAGGAGATAACGTTGTTGCAAGATATGCCTGACAGAGCACTGAAAGAGCGGATTATTGGCGCAATCGTGCTCGTTGTTTTTGCAGTCCTTGTGGTGCCGGTCTTCCTCGACGGGTCATCGGATGAGCAGGAAACCATCAGCGAAGCGGTGACTTTACCCGGGCAAAATAAGCAGGAACGCAAGCAACAAACCATCGTCCTCGATCGGGATCGCAGCGAACCCGTACCAACTTCACGCACGCCGTCCCAGGCCAATTCGGATTCCGGCCCGCAACAGGCTGGCAGCAAGACCAGTAAGCCGCCTGTGCAACAGCCAGCGGCTGTCGTCGAAAAAGACGACAGCAAATCTGCATCCGCCGCGCCGGCAAGCGAGACTCCGGCAGCGACATCGGCTACCGGCATGTGGGCTGTGCAGCTCGGCAGTTTCTCGAGCCAGGAAAACGCGGAACGCCTGGCGGCAAGCCTCAGGGACCAGGGCTATGCAGCATTCCTGAGCCAGTTACAGACAGCGTCCGGCGCCTTGCACCGGGTGCGCATCGGGCCACAAAAGGACCGTGAGAGCGCCGAGGCAATAGCCGCTCAGCTCGGAAAAAGTGGTCACGCAGGTCAGGTTGTTCCACACCCTTGAGTGCTTGCCACAAACACCTGTTAGAATCTCGGCACGGACCAATTAGCAGAACTGTAACGGCCTAAATTCACGCAAAGTTTCTGATGCCGATTGTCGACATAATTATCATCCTCGCCACCCTTGCCTCGGTTACCATCGGCTGGTTTCGCGGCCTCATCAAAGAGGCAATTGCAATTTTTACTCTGCTGGTGGCTATCTGGGCCGCTATGCATCTCGGCCCTTACGCCGGTGGCTGGCTTGGCGGCACGATCGACTCAACTGAACTGCAATTATGGTCGGGACGGTTTCTCGTATTCGTCGTTATTCTTGCTTTGGGTGCGTTGCTGGGGTGGGGAATCTCAAAAATCGTGCACTTGTCGGGCCTGAGCGGAACGGATCGGGCCCTGGGTGGCTTTTTCGGTTTTCTTCGTGCGGTGCTACTCGTCGGCGTTTTCGTTTTAGGGGGTCGGTATAGCGGGCTTGACGCAAAGCTCTGGTGGCTCCAGTCAAGCATTATTCCCTATGGCGAATATGTCGCTGACTGGATTATCGTGATGGCGCCACGCGGCATGGAAATGCTGGACCCCAGCACTCTGCCAGACGAGTATCGTCTGGAAATCCCGGATTTACACTGAACAACGGCACGGAGTCGGAAAAATACATGTGCGGCATCGTAGGAATTGTTGGAAAGAACCCTGTCAACCAGTCTTTATACGACGCATTGACGGTACTTCAGCACCGCGGCCAGGATGCTGCCGGCATTGTCACCTGGGGTGAAGAGGGCCTGAAAAGCAGAAAGAGTAATGGCCTGGTCCGCGACGTCTTTCGTCAGCGCCACATGATAAGCCTGACGGGCAATGTGGGTATGGGGCATATTCGCTACCCGACAGCCGGCTCGTCCCAATCGTCCGAGGCGCAGCCCTTCTACGTCAACTCACCCTATGGGATTTGCCTGGCGCACAATGGCAACCTCACCAATTACAAAGAACTCGCTGAGCTGTTGACTCGCGAGGACCGGCGGCACCTGAGTACGGATTCAGATTCCGAAGTGCTGTTGAATGTGTTCGCGCATGAATTGCAGAAACTGACCAGCGGGCAGCCGACGGCGGACCAAATCTTGAACTCGATAGAAGCCGTGCACAACCGATGCTCGGGCGGCTATGCCGTGGTTGCCATGATCATCGGTCACGGCGTCGTCGCATTCAGGGACCCTAATGGCATTCGGCCCATCCTCGTCGGTGCACGCGAAACAGCATCCGGCCCGGAATACATGGTGGCCTCTGAAAGCGTCGCGTTATCCACGCTGGGTTTCAAAAATGCGCGCGACCTGCGGCCGGGTGAGGCGATATTCATTTCAAATGACGGTGTATTGCACAGCAGGCAATATTCCGGTGCGACGAGTTATTCGCCGTGTATCTTCGAGTTTGTCTATTTCGCCCGGCCGGATTCGATCATCGACAACCTGTCGGTCTACAAGGCACGCCTACGCATGGGTGAACAGCTGGCCGGTCAGATTGTTCGGGAGTGGCCGGATCATGACATCGATGTGGTGATACCGATTCCGAGCACCAGCCGCACGTCGGCGGTACAGGTTGCTCACCATCTCGGCGTCAAATATCGCGAAGGCTTCATCAAGAACCGCTATATCGGCCGGACTTTCATTATGCCGGGGCAGGCTGAGCGTGCGGAATCTGTGCGCCGCAAGCTGAACGCCATCGACCTCGAGTTCCGCGGCAAGAACGTTTTGCTTGTGGACGACTCGATCGTACGTGGCACGACGTCCAGGCAGATTATCAAGATGGCGCGCGAAGCGGGCGCCAGGCGAGTCTATTTCGCCTCTGCTGCGCCGCCCGTGAGATACCCGAACGTTTATGGCATTGATATGCCGGCGGCTTCCGAGCTGATCGCGAACGGCCGCACGGTGGAGCAGATAGAGGAATTGATCGGTGCTGACCGGCTGATTTACCAGGACCTGCACGGATTGATTCGATCCGTCCGTCATGACAATTCAGATATCACCAAATTCGATACCTCGTGTTTCTCCGGGGAGTACGTCACGGATGATGTGACACCTGATTATTTGCGGGCGCTTGAGAAGGCGCGGTCGGATCAGGCGAAGACCCGGCAAAACGCCAAATGGGCCATGCCGGAACTGGCAGTTGGGGA
>Ga0255052_10000606_pt1 | contig 28689 bp, 17 predicted proteins | sample JV7_2_21_MG_FD_188632 | JGI IMG/M metagenome (GOLD analysis project Ga0255052, IMG submission 188632) | Seawater microbial communities from Jervis Inlet, British Columbia, Canada - JV7_2_21 | ecosystem: Environmental > Aquatic > Marine > Inlet | place: Canada: British Columbia | collected...
CGACTACATACTGGGCAAATCCCGTGATCCACGCTGTGCCCGAGATCGTCGGTACCACGGCGTTGTAGTCACCCAATTTCGTTTCTCTTATGAGCCTGCCGGTAAAGGTGGTCCCGAGAATGCCCTCATGGACAAAGTCCTGATTCAACGGCAGCTCACCCTTTGCCCACATGGCCACCATCTTGGCCGATGTCCCCGTCCCGCAGGGGGATCGGTCCAGGATCCCAGTCCAGGTGCCAGGGCGATCCCAATCCAGCTGGCCAGACGACACGATCACCGTGTTCTTGCGGTGGGCCCCTGGTTTCGTGGGTGGCGCTGAAAGCTGCCCGATGGTCACTCCCCGGATGTCTGGATTTTCCGGATGCACCGGTACTTCGAGCTGCTCGACGGTGGCCGCTTTGATCATCTCACCGATGCGGGTGATCTCTTTGGCTTCATCAGGGGCCAGCGTCAGACCCACCTGGTCGGCATCGGCGATGACGTAGAACATCCCGCCGTAGGCCACGTCTACCTTTACCTTGCCCACCTGGGGCACGTCCACCTCGGCGTCCAGATGAACCGCGAAGCCCGGCACATTTTCGAAGGTCACCTGTTTGACCTTGCCGCCAGCGACCTCGGCCCGTACCGCAATGAGCCCCGCCGGAGACTCGAGGAGCAGCTCGGTCACGGGCTCCGTGGAGGGAACCATGCCGGTTTCGACGAGCACCGTGGTCACGGCAATCGTATTGGTCCCGGACATGCCCGGGTACTCGACCTGCTCCATGATCACGTAGCCCGCATGAGCGTCCGGATGCGTCGGTGGCAGGATGAGATTGCAGTTGGCCGCCGGGTAGCCCCGCGGCTCCCGCAACATCCGCAGCCGCAACTCGTCGGCCTCGTTTTCGAGATACGTCATCTTCTCGAACATGGTCGAGCCCGGTACATCGAGGACACCGCCGACGATCACCCGCCCCGGCTCCCCACAGACGTGGGTGTCCACTGCTTGAATCATGTTGGATACGCGCATTCTCGCCAGATCTCCATCTAGAGCAAGGTCGTCTTCATCCAGTCTGCGGTGTTGTGAAAATCCGCCACCGCGCTGCCGGGTGGCACCAACTCGTCGCAGGCCGCTCTAAGGTCGTCGCTGAGAGTCATTTCCAGAACGGGAAGCAGATCCTCCAAGTGCTGCATGGTGCGCGGTCCGATCAGAGGCGCCGTCACACCAGGTTGGTCCTTACACCAGAGAATCGCCAGTTGGGCTGCGGTGATCCCGGCCTCGGCCGCCAGCGCGGCGAACCTCTTACCCACTTCGATGCCGCGCTTCGTCACGCGATCGGCATAGAAGCCACCACGTAGGGCTGCCCGAGAGCCCTTTGGATAGTCCGATTCGTCCGCGTACCTGCCGGCAAGCACACCCATGGCCATGGGGGCCCAGGTGATGAGACCCAACCCCAAGCGCTGACACATGGGTATGAGCTCGTTCTCGATTCGCCGGTCGAGGAGGTTGTAGGGCGATTCCTCGGAGACAAAGCGCACATAGCCCTTCATCTCACTGGTCATCACAGCCTCTGCCACCATCCAGGCCGGGTGGGTCGAGCAACCGATATAGCGCACCTTGCCTGAGCGCACAAGATCGTCGAGCGCCCGCAGAATCTCGTCAAACGGGATCTCTGGAGACGGCCGATGAAGCTGATATAGATCGATGTAGTCGGTCTGCATCCGCTCCAACGAAGCCTCGCAGGCGCGAATGATGTTGAGCCGCGAGTGGCCACACTCGTTGGGCCCGATCTCATCCCTGTGGTCCTCGAGCGTTACACCCACCCGCCGCCTGCCATGATCGATTTTGGTGCTGATCAGCACCTCCTGCCGGCGCCCGCTCGCCTTGAGCGCCCGTCCGATCACCCGCTCGCCTTCACCCTCGGCATAGACATCACCGGTGGCGAGAAAATTGACTCCTGCGTCCAGGGCTCGCTCGAGCATCTGCACACACTCGGCCTCTGGTGTCGGATCCGCGAAGTTGTCGGTGCCGAAGGCCAGCGGTGCCACATGGACACCTGTCCGCCCCAAGATTCGGTACTCCACCATCGAATTTCCTCCCCAGGATCTACTTGTGCCAGCGTCGGCTGTTGTCGAGGCCATCGGCACGAGGGAACTTCTCGTCCCGCGTAGCCGCGTGATAGGCAAAGCTCGCCAGAATCACCGACGCCTGCTTGAGATCTTCGGCGACCAGCCGATCGTAGACGTCCATGTTTGTATGAAACGTGACGTTGAAGAACTCCAGATCGTCCTGGATGAACTGGAACCCGGGTAGGCCCACCTCCAGAAAGGCCATGTGGTCGGTGCCACCGGTGTTTCCCGGCACGATCCAGGACATCCCCACATCCTCGAACGGGGCCATCCAGGCCTCGAAGATCGGCCGTGTCGCATCGTTGCCCTGCAGAAAGATACCCCGAAACCGCCCATACCAATCGACGTTGAAATAGACCGAGAAATTCTCGTGGGCGGTTGAGAATTCCTCGCTATCCGGATCTCCGAAGTGCTCTCGCACATACCCTCTCGAGCCCAGCAAGCCAGACTCCTCAGCGCCCCACAAGGCCGCCCGAATGGTACGGCGAGGGCTGACCCCGGCGGCCACCAGGATGCGCATCGCTTCCATGACGATCGCACTGCCTGAGGCATTGTCGGTGGCTCCGGTGCCGGCAGGCTCGGCATCGAAGTGGCCACCGATCAGGACCACCTCGTGGGACAGATCGGTACCCGGGATCTCCGCCAGGACGTTGTAGTCCATGGGATCCTCGGTATGGAAGTCGTTGCGGACCTCGACCTCCATCTCGACCTCGAAGCCCTCAGCCAAGAGCCGCATCATCCGGTTGTAGTGCTCGGGAGCGATGGTTACCCTGGGCATGGCCCGGGGTTGGTCCAAGGGCAGGGGTCCTTCGCCCGAGACATGCACCACCCCTTTGTCCATGGGTCCCATGTTGGTCGACCCGATCTCGACCAGAACCTCTACTCCCTGGTCGGCCAGAAACTCCTCGATCTGCTCGCGAGCCAGGGGTTCGGGCCTGTCCTCGTCCTCTTGCTGCGGCTTACCGTTGGCCGAGGGTCCAGTGTCCAGACGATCGATCTCGAGCCGCGCCATTCCGCGAAGCTCCTCATCCGACAGGCGCACCGCCTGGGGATCGAAGTTCGGCACCAACTCACGCATGGGTGAGACGAGAACGATCTTGCCGTCTATCTTGTCCTGCCAAACCGCCAACTCGTCCGCATGGAAGATCTTCGAGCTATCCATCGCCACGACCTGCCCGTGCACTACACCCTCGGTACCTCGACTACCAGGCACGGGGTACCCGATGATCGGCTGGTATCTTGGCGCCATCATATGAATAGAGGTGTAGGTATTCTCCCACCCGTATCCGAATTCGCCCCAGGCCTCCAGTTCGACCTTCTGGAGCCCGAATTCTTCGAACTTCTTCTTCGCCCAGGCCACCGCCGCGTCGTAGGACGGCGAATTGGCGAATCGTGGTCCGTAGACGTCGGTCATCATCATCGCCAGGTCCATGACCTGGGAGTTGGCGAATCCCTCCTGTCGAATCTTCACGACCACCTCATGTTCGACATGCTCAGCTGCACCAACACCTGGCCCCGCTAAGGCGAGGTAGCCGACACCCATCGCTACACCCAGGGCACCGAGATTCTGCTCGCGGAGAATCACTGAATCTCCCTCCCATCGAGTCGACACTCTGTCAAAATCGCCGAAAGTATACACGCGCTGAACTTTGTATACAATCCTGATGGAGGCAGTGTATAGTCGGCGCCAATCATGTCGCCGATCGGGTTTGCCGTCCTCCTCTTCATCGCCCTCACCCTGGTGGTGGGCGTTCGCACCTACACCAAGATCAAGGGCCGCGCCGCCAACTACTACGTGGCTGGGAACGCCATGCCCGCCGCGGTGGTCGGTGTCACCCTCTGTGCCCAGGCCTTCGACGCCAACGGTTCCATGGGCAACGCCTCGCTGAGCTTCGAGCGCGGCTTCTGGGCGGGTGCGGTGATTCCCCTCGGTCTGGCCTTGTGCCTCTTCTTGACCGGCAGATGGTTCGCCGAACCCCTGCACAAGATGCGGCTCCTGACCTTGGGCGACTTCTATCGTCGTCGCTACAACAACCTTTCTGAGACGCTGGCCACACTGTTGATGACGGTGAGCAATATCGTGCTGGTGGCCGGCAACCTGGCCGGTCTCGGCCTGCTGTTGAAGCTGGTCTTTGGTCTGCCCTACCTCCTGATGGTCGTGGCCATGGCTGTTTGCATTCTGGCCTATGCGGTATCGGGTGGGCTCTACGCCACGATCACCACCAGCGTCCTGCAGGTGGGGATGTTCATCGTCAGTATCGGTCTGGCATTCGTGTGGATGACCGGTTCCATCGGCTGGGATGCCTACTTGGCCAGCGTGCCAGCGGGCTCCTTTGGTCTCGATCAACTCGTCTCTCCCGAGCGGGGAGCCATCGTCAACTGGGCGGCGCTGGGCTCGCTGGCGCTGGGCGACGTGGTGGCTATCGACTTCATCCAGCGGGTCATCTCGGCTAAATCGCCCCGGGCGGCCAGCCGTGGCTGCTACCTGGGAGGCTCCATCACACTGGTCATCGGCGTTGCCGTGTCCATCGTCGGCCTGTCGGCTTTCTACTTCGACAAGGAGCCGACCCGCTTCCTGCTGGTCGATCTGGCAACCAATGACATGCCGATGATCGTGGGTGGTGCAGTACTCCTCGGAGTCATCGCCGCCAGCATGTCGACCGCCAGCGGAGTCGTTCTGGACCTGGCCAACCTGCTGACCCGGAATCTGCTGCAGCGATACTCGAAAGGGCGTTGGGATAACGCCACGATGTTGCGAATCTCCCGCTGGATTGCCCTTCCCACAATGGGATTCGCGGTTCTGTTCGCATACGTCCGACCGGAGCCCGGGATCCTCCTGATCCTCGCCTTCGACATTGTTCTGGCGGGTTGCTTCGTACCCCTGGTGTTGGGCCTGTTCTGGTCCCGGGCCAATACCCCAGGAGCGCTCGCCTCTATCGCTGCCGGCACGGCGGCGCGCATCGCCCTCCAGTTGACGCTGCCCGAGAACCTGGGTGGGCTGGAGACTCTCCTGGCACCGGTCGTCAGTCTGGTGGCTTTCGTTGCCGTGGCACTCGCCACGCAGAGACGCTATCCACCTCGCCATGAGGCGCTTACCCAGATACCGACTGAGCAGGAATTGGTGAGCGGCTAGGTGACCGCTCTCACTCCGGTTTCTCTTCCGACCCTGTCATCTTGGAGAACTCCCGGTACGTCGTCAGCCGGTTGTTCTCCAAGATCTTCAAGGCTTTTTCGATATCCTTCCTCTCGATCGCCTGGAGGATCTCTTCATGCTCCTGGATGGATTTCTGCCAATGACCGATATCCGAGAACGCCCAGATCTCCAGACTGCGCACTCGGGACCTGAGATCCTCCAGCATCCGGCAGAGCCTCTTGTTGCCCGAGCCGGCCGATAGCTTGCTGTGGAACTCGTGGTTGTTGTCGATGCCAGCGTAGACATCGTTCTCATGGAAGGCCTTCTCGTATGCCGCGTTGATCTGGCGGAGCTCCACGATGGCCTCGGCGTCGAGGAGATCGCATGCCTCCCGGGTTCCCAACACCTCCAGGGAGGTCATGATCGGATAGATCTCGATCAAGTCATCGACGGTCTCTTCCGGTAGGCGAAACCCCCGATGGGGAATCCGTTCCAGAAACCTCTCGGACGCCAGACGTGCCAACGCCTCCCGGACGGGGGTGCGGCTGACGCCCAGTTTTTCACTCACATCCTGTTCGCGAATGAACTCTCCCGGTGGAATATTGCCCGAGATGACCTTCTCGCGAAGGATCTCGTAGACCTGATCGGTGAGGGTCTCCGGCTTGAGAAGAGGCCAGGTTTCAGCCATCGTTCGATTCCTCCAGATTTGCCTCTATTGCAATCACATCCCTGCCCACCGTCTCCCGGCAAAGCACCTCCCGGTCTGGGGCAGGTCGACTTTCGTGGGGTCTGAGACCACGTTAGCTCATTGTATACTGTGTGCGACCAACGAACCAGAACAGGAGCTCGACCATGTCAAGACGAGACCTCGTCCCGATCCTAACCCTCTCCCTGGGGCTTGCGGTTGGGGCGGTGTTGGGGGCACCTGGGGCCCTGCGAGCCGCAGACAATCAGCTGATCGCCTTTCAGTCGCTTCGTGACGGCGACTGGGAGATTTTCGTCATGGATCCCGACGGTGGCAACCAGCGGCAGCTGACCCACAACGACGCGGATGATTCCAATCCCCGCTGGTCGCCGGACGGCCGACAGATCGCCTTCGCCTCGGACCGGGACGGAAACGCCGAGATCTACATCATGGACGTGGACGGCTTGGATCAGACCCGTCTCACCGATCACCCCGCTGCCGACTACTGCCCGACCTGGTCGCCGGACGGCAGCATGATGGCTTACAACACGGACCGCTTCGAAGACGGCGGCACCGAGGTTCTGCGTCAGAACATTGATGGCACCTGGGGCTGGAACCTGACCCGGATGACCCACAATCCCACGGCCGACGACTTCATCTCATGGTCGCCCGACGGCAGATGGATCGCCTTCGAGTCGGACCGCGACCGCGACGACCCGGAGATCTATCTGATGAATGCGGTGGACGGCACCAACCTACAAAGGCTCACATTTAGCCGGGCCCTGGACGAGGTGCCGTCCTGGTCACCCGACAGCCAGCGGATTCTGTTCTCTTCCGATCGGGTGGGTGAGCCGCAGAACGGCAACTACGAGATCTTCATCATGAACGTGGACGGGTCGGGTCTGCAGCGTCTCACCGACAGCCCCGGGCAAGACACCTATCCCTCCATGTCACCCGACGGCAAGAGAATCGTCTTCGAGAGCTACCGAGATGGACACGCGGAGATCTACCGCATGAATTCGGATGGCTCCGAGGTGGTGCGGTTGACCCACTTCGAGGGCCCTGTCACCGAGAGCGATGAGGCTCCGCCGGGGAACGGCAACCCGGCATGGTCGCCTCGCTAAAGGGAGAAGTCGACCACCGATTGACCCATAGGGTCACGGCTGGCTGCGCTGATGATCGTTCACGGCGCGGGTTGAGTTCAGACGCGGGCCTCGAGATACGACCCGCTGATCTGGTCGATCGAAATCGTTCCCGCTTGGCGCATTATGGTCTCGAGCTCGCGCCGCAGGATCTCGAGAACCGCCTCCACTCCCGGTTGACCGAAGGAGCCGAGCCCCCAGAGATAGGGACGTCCGATGGCGACAGCCTTGGCTCCAAGAGCCAGCGCTTTGAAGACGTCGGTGCCACGGCGAAAGCCGCTATCGATCATCACCGGCACTCGGTTCTGGGCGCCCTCGATAACCTCTGCTAGGCAGTCGATGGTACCTCGCCCGCTCTCTTCGCCTCGACCGCCGTGGTTGGACACAATGATGGCATCGACGCCGTGCTCGATTGCCAGCTCTGCGTCCTGGGATGTCACCAATCCCTTGATCACGATCGGCATCGTGGTGGTGTCACGGAGTCGCTTGAGGTAGTCCCAGCTCATGTCCAACGGATCGATGTCCTGCACATCAGACAGGTCGAGACCGTCGAACATCGGCTTGCGAGCGAGGTAGGCTCGCGGATCTGAGAAGACCTCGCCCTGGTGGCAGTCCCCACAATCACGCTCGTCTCGGCGAGCCCAAATCTTCTCGGTCTCCCGATTCGATCCACCCTGAATATCGACGGTCAGGACGAGAACAGGGCAACCGGCCGCCTCCGCCCTCTTGACGAGGGCACGGCCCACGGACCACTGATCGGTAGGGTAGAGCTGGAACCAGACCGGCGCTTGGCGGGCTTCGATCACCTGCTCGACCGGTGTCGAGCTGACGGACGAGAGAATCTGTAGATGGTTCTTTGCCTGAGCTGCCTTGGCTACCGCGATCTCTCCATCCTCATGGAATCCTCTTTGACTGCCAGCCGGCGCCAGCACGATAGGAGAGTCCCAACGGGTGCCAAACAACTCGACGGACATGTCGACTTTGGTGACATCGATCAACCGATGCATCCGAATGGCGAAATGATCGAAGGCCTCACGGTTCGCGCGCAGGGTTGCGTCACCGTCGACACCGGTGGCGATATAGCCGAAGTGTGCCGGTGGCAGGGTGTGCCGTGCAGCGACTTCGAACTCGAATACGTTGAGCGCCTCACCCGGAGAGGAGATGATGTACTCCTCGAGCTCGTGCGCACCCGTCAAGCGAGCCAACGGTCCCAGTAGGGGGCTGGCAAGTAGGAAGTTGAGGAACTGACGGCGAGTCCGCTGGTTCGAATCCATTCCTTATTGTTCCATTTCGAGCGCCATGAAGATGTTTGTGATCCACGCATCAGCCGGCGTATAGCCTGTCTTTCCCCACTGGTCATAAGGGTCAGGCAGACCCTGTTGTTGGATCTCTTCCAAGGATAGACCCGAAGTCTTGGCCTGCCGGACAAAGGCGACAGTCTCCACGAGCATTTCGTGGGTCGCGTGGAGACCGGCTGCGTCTGAAAGCTCATAGTGACCTGGAATGATCTTCGCTCCCGGTGGAAGGATATCGATCACGACGGCCAATGCCGACATCATGCCATCCAGCGTGCCGCCGGCCTCGATATCCACGCTGGGGAAACTGGCCTCGCCGGCGTTGAACAGATCGCCCAGATGAAAGACGTTCGAACCCACAAAGTGGACCACGATATCGGTATCGGTGTGGGCCCTGGGGAAGTGGATCAGACGGATCTCTTCGCCATTGAAATAAAGAGATATACTGCTCTCGGTCGTCAAGACGGGTCGGGCGTCGGCGGGGAAGCCGGCCAGCCGCCGACGGGTGTTACCGGATCCGAGGACTACGGCACCCTGTCCGAACCCGCGATTCCCATCGGCATGATCGTCGTGATAGTGCGTGTTCACGACATACCGCACCGGCTCCGCGCCGAGCTTCGTCAGGGCTTGTCTGATCAGGGGAGCCAGCTCAGCGAACTGCGTATCGACCAGCAGAACTCCATCCGGTCCAACTGAGGCTGCGATGTTACCGGCCACATCCCCGGTCGCCTCGAGCATGTAGATCGACCCCTGTACCGGTTGGACTCGGATCTCGACACCGGCCAGATCCGGCCGCTCCTGCTCGGTGTTCAACACCCTGGGCCGAGAATCGATCGCCACACGAAACCCCATATGATCGTCAGCACTGTTCTGTTCATCACCTGTACGGGCGTAGGCCAGGATCGTGTGGCCGCCTTCGCTTCCCACGTGCCCCGAGCGATCCACCCACGATCCTCCCCGGTTGACCCTGTCTACTTGCGAATCCGACAGGCTCGGTTGCCTGGTCGGGCCGGCCGGGCTGGAATCGGGTGCGTCGACGTAGTAGTCCTCCTGATAGATGTCGTAGACCCACTCGCCCAGGTTCCCCGCCAGGTCGAAGACACCATACGGGGACTGGCCCGCCGGAAAGGCATCGACCGGCGACGTTTCCACAAAACCATCGTCGATCTCCGGGTCCGGATGCCTGGCATGGCCGTATTTGGACATGAACTGCCGATCAGCGAGGTTGGCACGAGTGCCCTCGGGCGGCTCGCTACCCCACGGGAAGATCCGGCCGTCGGCTCCACGCGCCGCCTTCTCCCACTGCGCCTCGGTGGGCAGTCGAAACGGCAAGCCCAGGCGCTCCGACATCCATTGACAATAGGCCTGGGCATCGTTCCAACTGACGCTGCCCACTGGATGATCCTCTCCCTGATCGAAGAAGATGTTGTTCCACCGTCCTTCCATCGTCAGATCCCACGAGTCACGCTCGGGATCTGGCTGCGCCGGAACGTAGCCGGTCCATTGCCACGCCCCGGCCCCCCGTTCCGCATCGGTCTGATAACCGGTCGCCTCCACGAACTCCCGGAACTGCTGTACGGTGACCGGATACTTCGCAATCCAATAGTCGTCGAGGGTGACCTCTCGTTCCGGGTCGGCATTGCTCTCGCCGGTATGACCCATGACGAAGGGACCCGCTGGAATGTGGACCATGACTCCGCCCGCACCGAGATCGGCCTCCCAGAAACCAAGCTCGTTGCGGTAAACGCGGTCGGACACCGCGCGAACCGTGGCCAACTCGGCCAGGCCCCGGGAGCTGACTGCAAGGGTGACTAGAAGAGCGGTCCAGAAACAGATCTTGTGGATCATGCTCCCTCCTGAAGCGGACGCTATCTCTCGTACCAAGTGTCTTCCAGGATCTGGATATCTCGATCCTGAATCGTGTCTCCCACAACCAGCGAGACTCTGTACTTCCCCGGTGGGACGCGAAAAAAGGCGAAGTCTCGTTCGGTCCACTCCGCAAACTGATGCACACGTGTTCGCATGGATCGGCCCCACTTGTCGACCTCTTCATCCAAACCACCATAGTTGTCGACGGTGTCGTAGTAGTCGAAGAACTCCACGTCCTCCGCCAACCACTCCTGCTCGCGATCCCACTCTTCCTTTTCCTCGGCCGAACGGGTCTGGCGTCGAATCATGCCCCACTCAACGCTGTTGAGGCCTGCCTTACCCGGCCCTGTGGTCTCGTAGATGAGGTCGTCGCCATCGAAGAACCGAAGCCGGACATCTGCCTGCTCGCTCCCGAAGTAGTAGCTGACGACAATGCCGTGGGGCTCGTTATCGCCGGCGAAGTTCTGCGCGCTGACTGCCGGCTGGCTAGGCATGACCCACTGCACCCGGGGCTCGACTGCGAACAGATGGATCTCTTCCTGCAGAACTTCCCGCGTCAACTCCTGCAGAGGCGTGATGTCGGTGATGAATACCCCCCGGCCGTGGGTCCCAACCACCAGATCGTTCTCGCGGGGATGGATGACCAGGTCATGCACGGCAATCGTCGGTAGGTTGTTGCGCATCCGGCCCCAGCTGCGTCCTCGATCGAGAGTGGCAAACACACCGACATCCGTACCCACGAACAACAGATTCACGTTGTCGCGATCTTCCTGGATGACGTTTACAGATCCCATGGGGAGTCCGCCAGAGATGGGGACCCAGGTCTTGCCCCAGTCGCCGGAGGTGAACACCAACGGCCGGAAGTCGTCCCGGTGCAATCCAGAGAGACTCACATAAACGGTGGAGCGATCGTGAGGGGATGCCTCCACCCGCGTCACCCAATAGCCGTCGACTCCAGCTACCTGGGAGAGACCAGGACTCAGGTCCTGCCAATGCTCACCCCCGTCACGGCTGAGCTGCACATTGCCGTCATCGGTGCCCACCCACAGCACTCCGGGCGCTAAAGGCGACTCATCCACGGTGGTGATCGTGCCGTACTGAACAGCACCGACCCCGTCGAATTTCGCCGTCTCTTGCCGGCTCAAGTCGGGACTCACCACCTCCCACGTATCACCTCGATGCTCTGATCGGAGAACCACGTTGGCTCCCACAAACAGGACATTGCTGTCGTGGGGCGAGATGAGAATCGGCGTGTTCCAGTTGAATCTATGGGGAGCAGCCTCGTCGTCGACTATGGTGTCGCGCCGTCCGGTCTTCTGATCGATCCGCGTGATGTGTCCGAACTGAGAGCCGCTATAAAGCCAGCGGCTGTCGTTGGGATCGACCTGGTTGTAGAAGCCATCACCGCCATTGACGTGCTCCCAATCCTCGAACCGGATCGGGAATCGTCCCTTCTTCGTGCTCGGACCCTTCCACGAGCCGAAATCCTGCATGCCGCAGTAAACGTTGTAGGGGTAGTCCATATCCACACCGACACCGTAGACCTGCGCCATGGGAAGCTCGTCGGGGTGGTACCAATTGGCTCCGCCATCGTGGGTTATCGCCATGCCGTAGTCGTAGCCCATCAGCATGTGCCGAGAGTCCCGCGGATCGATCCAAAGGACATGGTTGTCCCCGCCATAGCGGATCGGGAACGACCACGACTGGCCTCCGTCCCTTGACTCCCAGACCCGCATGCCGAGCACGTAGACGTGGTCGGCATCATTCGGATCGATGATGATCTGGCCGTAATAGTTGGAACGACCGCCGATGCTCTCTCCTGCCGGGCTGACGAGACGCCAGGACTCGCCACCATCGTCCGACCGGTAGATCCCGTGCCCCCTTGTCGGCTGACTGGCCTTTCTGCCTGCAAAGAGCTCTTCTTTCCGCACTTCATCGGAGACGCCTGGAGAATTCTGATTGTCGACGGTGGCATAGAGAATTCGCGGATTACGCCGAAAGACATCGACACCGATCTTGCCCAGCATGCCTCCGGGAAGTCCATCGGCAAGCTGGCGCCAGGAAGCGCCCGCATCAGTGGTCTTGTAGATACCGCTGCCGGGGCCGGCGACTCGAAAGCTCCAGGGAAACCGCTGCCGATCGTACGTCACGGCATAGAGCGTGTCGGGTTTCTCTGGATCCATGATCACTTCGGTGGCACCGATACTCCTTCCTTCGACCCGCACGTCCAAGGACTTCACCCAGGTCGCACCGCCATCGGTTGTCTTGTACACCCCGCGCTCCGGGTTCTCCGAGTAGAGGTGCCCCTGGGCCGCCACATAGACGGTCTCGGGATCGGTGGGGTGGATCAGAACCCGACCAATGTGGTGAGACTCCATGAGTCCTCGATGAGACCAGGTCTCGCCACCGTCGAGGGACCGATAAACACCATTGCCGTAGTAGGTGCTGTTGCGCAGATTGGCCTCTCCGGTGCCGACCCAGACCACCATGGGATCACTTGGCGCGACTGCCACGTCGCCGATGGACGCCATCGCTTCCTTGTCGAAGACCGGCTCGAAGGTGTTGCCGTTGTTGACGGTCTTCCAAAGGCCGCCGGGTCCGGCTGCGACGAAAAAGAGGTAGGGGTCGGATTCCGAGACCGCAAAGGCAACCACCCGTCCCCCCGGCCGCGTCGGCCCAATCTCGCGAAACTCGAAGTGATCGAAGAGACCTTCGGTGCCGGCGGCGGCAAGGGTTCCACCCTGCAGCATCAGGGCTGAGACCAGCAGCCACGACCAAGCTCTTCGCAGCGCCATCTGAAGGGTCACGGTCGGTACTTTCCGTCCGGAAGGACGGTGGGCATCTTGTATTCCGGGTTCGTCATCAGCGCGTAGACCGCAGGATCCATGCTCGCCACCTGCTCCGTTGTGCAGGGTCTCCATTCATTGGAGATCTGGTCGCAGCGCTCAGGATCCGCCTGGGCACCCAGAATCGATGTCAACGCCCAGTAGAAGTACTCACCAGCCATACACTCGTACTCGCAGGTTTCGTCGTCGTAGGTGTACCACGCCCCATCCGGGTACGGATCGGGAATGGTCTCGAATTGACCGCCGCGGGCTAGATCCATGGCTGCGGCAAGCTCCGTCCCTGCGCCCTCGCCAAAGACATCCGGGTAAAGCTCCGAATAGCCGGTAGCGGAGATCAAATGCAGAACCTCTTCGAGGGAGGCATCGAATCCCTCTTCCGGATTCGTCTCGTGTCCTTCGCAATCCTGCATCCGGTACTGATCCCGAAGCGGCGAGCCCCTCAGACCCGAGTTTTCGAGCTCGTCGAAATCCGCAAACATGATCAGCAGGGCTTTCTGCTCGATCATTGTGTCCACCAGGGCCGGGTTGTCGATGATGCCGTCCTCGTCGTTGTCGAGGTACTGGGCCATGACGTTGGCCGCATGCAGGACCTTGTCGTCCGAGGTGACCGCGGTGGCGACGACGTCGACGCCAAACACGTTCACTCGTTTGGCAAAGAACTCTACCAAGGCCGGGTCGTCGACACCTTCCAGAACCAGTGGCCCTCCACCTGCCAGTGAGGCCAATGGCATCTCTTCCGGCTGCGGATCAGATTTGTCGTTGGTGGCCACTGCACCGCAGCCGCTGACAACTACTGCGACCTGCAGCGCCCACACCAGGATGCCTCGACTTTCCATGAATCTCCTCTCTTGGCAGGATGTGGTCGTTGGGTACCAAGTTACATACAATATACGCAATGCAATCGATGTTGGCTACCAGATCTGGCCTATCTCAATTCGTTGGCTCGACACCTGTTCCTGGCCACGGAGTCAATAGTTGTCCTGTCATCGACAATCTCTGCCCTGCATTGTATACAACGTATTGCACACAATGCTCTCGGTGCTGTATCATTCTGGGAGTAGACAAATCTCTCGGTAATGGAAGCATGGCCATCGGTCATTTTTGCGAGCCCATCGGAGCAGGAACTCACGGTCCTTCCGGATCGGCTCCGGAGGGGAAAATCGGCTATGAGGAGAAGGGCCACAGGGGCACGGGAAGGAGTGATCAAATGATGTGGAGAGCTATGACCAAACGTCGTCGCGGCCTCACGTTCGCGACGAGGATAGCGGTGCTCGCTTGTCTTGGAGTGCTGCTCACTGTTCCTCATGCGTGGTCTCAATCGATCGAGACCGGCGCCATCATCGGTAGGGTCATGGATGACCAGGGTGCGGCGTTACCAGGTGTAACGGTGACGCTGACCTTACCGGCCAAGGGCACGACGGCCACGGTGGTGACGGATGCGACCGGCAGGTACCGCTTCCCGTCGATCATTCCCGGGAGGTATACCGTCGAGGCGGCCCTCGAGAGCTTTGCAACGGCTCGTCAGTCCGACGTGGTCCTGACCGTCACCAGGACACTCACCGTCGACTTCACCATGCAGCTCGGCAGCTTTGCAGAGATCATCGAGGTCGAGGGCGTACCCCTGATCGACGTCCAGGATTCGCAGCTCCAGACGATGCAGATTCCGAACGAAATACTCATGGATGTCCCCATTGCCAGGGATATTCGCTCGATCGTGGAACTGTCTCCCGGGGTTCACTCGCCGGATCCCGACGGCGGCTCCTATTCCGCCTACGGCTCCTCGGATCAGGGCATTCAGTATTCGGTCGACGGCGTCGTCATCAACAGTCCGGAGGCGGGCGAGACCGAGGTGGACATGGACTTCGATGGCCTCGAGGAGGTCTCCATCATAGGACTCGGAGCTCCGGCGGAGTACGACGGCTTCAGCGGTGTCATTGTCAATGCAGTGACAAAAACGGGATCGAACGAGTTTCACGGGTTGTTCAACCTCTACTTCGAGGACAACGATTGGCAAAGCTCGAACACCGACGATCCGGATCTCGAGCGCGGCGGCTCCGAAATGACCGCGTACAACGCCCATTTCAGTATTGGCGGACCGATTACCCGGGACAAGCTCTTCTTCTTCACCGCGTTCAGGTACCTCAACGAGGAATCGCCGGCCGATCCCGGCTTCGCAGGCGACCCCACCTTTACGGCGCCTCGCCTGTTGGGCAAGATCAACTGGCTGCCGTCGCAAAAGCAGAGCCTCACCGCGTTCGTCGAGTACAGCAACCACGAGGCAAAATTCATAGGTGCTGACGACGGCGGATTCTTCACCCCGGGTACAACCTTCGACAACGAACAGACCCAGTGGGCCTGGAACTTTCTCTACACCAACCTGTTGTCCGATAACACCATCATCGAAGCGAAATTCGGCGGGTACATCCAGGAGCAGGACGAGATTCCGGAGAACGGCTTGGACATCCCGGCTCGCTACGACGAATTCGAGGACAAGCTTTTCGACAACTGGTTTGGCCCCTTTGTCGCCGATCGCGAGCGCTACTTGCTTACCGCATCGCTCAGTCACTTCACCGACAATTTCAAGGGCTCGCACGATTTCAAATTCGGCGCCGAATTCGAGCAGACACCGGTCCACACACTGGCCGGCTATAGCGGCGGGAAGTACTACATCGATTATGACGGCGAGCCCTACCTACGCTACGACACCTCTGGCTATAACACCTTCGCGGAGACGGATCGATTCTCACTATATGCACAGGACTCCTGGGCCGTCAGCCCTCGCGTCCGGCTCAACCTCGGCTTGCGCATGAACTCCTGGACCGGTTCCGTGGAATCCTTTGCCAACGAAGAATTCTTCGACCTTGGAACCTTCTTCAAGCCGGAGATCGCTCTGGCACCACGTATTGGCGTCACATGGGACCTCGGCCTGCAAAAAACGTCCGTGCTCAAGGCCCACTACGGCAGGTACTTCCACCAGGTAATTGCGCTTTACTACAGTCGCTTCGCCCCCGAAAGTGACTTGTCGGTCTTTGTCTGGGATCCGGATGAGGAGGAGTGGATCTTCGAATTCACCGAGGTGCGGGATCCCGACCAGTTTACCCTCGACGACAATCTCGACATGCCCTTTATGGACGCCTTCGTGCTCGGCTTCGAAAGGCAGCTGAACCGGCTGGTTTCGATCGATATCACCGGCACCTACAGAGAGAACCACGACTTCCTCGACAAGGTGAATATGACGGGTGAGTTCGAACAGATGCCGTACACCGACGAGTTCACAGGCAAGACCTTCGACGTGTACAACCAGCTCAACCCCGGTGAGAATCAATTCCTCGTCACCAACCCCGATGTGTGCAGAGACTACGGGCAGGCTTACAAGCCGATCACCTGCTTCGAGAAGAAGCGGGAGTACTGGGGTATCACTGCGAGTTTCAACCGGCGTTGGGCGAACAACTGGCAACTCCAGGGCTCCTATACCTACGGCGAGGCCACCGGCAACGATGACAACATCCTGTTGGAGTTTGGTGAGGGTCGCAGCTCCTCGCTGGGTGGCTCGGACTTCTACACCAACCCCAATTCCCAGATCAATGCCACGGGCAATCTGACCATCGATCCTACGCATCTGTTCAAGGTCGTCGGGTCTGCCGAGATCCCGTGGAAGATCATCGTTGGAGGCTTCTTCCGGTACTTCAGCGGCAACACGTACAACCAGCTCATTCCGGTGTTCGATATCGATCCGCCGGACGTCAATATCTACGGTGAGACGGCCGGATCCTTTCGCATCGACGACGGCTTCAGTCTCGATCTGCGGCTGGAGAAGATGATCGGCATTGGCGGGGGGCGCAGTATCGGCGTGGGGATCGACATGTTCAACGTAACCAACGAAAGCACGACATCGGATGTTGAACAAAGTGTCGATAGTGACAGGCCGTTTGGTTCAACGACGAATATCGTGCGCCCGCGGCGTTATCGACTGGGAGTGCGCGTCCGCTTCTAGCTTCCTTGAATCGACTGGGGAGGAGAGGGCCCTTGCCCTTTCCTCCCCGTTTTTATTCCCTGCCAGGCAGCTCCTCGAACTCGGTCGAAATGCGCTAGCCTTGAGCTTCTCCCATGGCCCGCGAACGACCTCGCCAGAAGCCAACTCCGTCCGCAGCCGACACTCACCGGAACGGGCTGCCGAGACCTCTCGTGGTCACGCTTGTCGTGGCCGTTCTCGTCGGCCTCTCATTTGCAGTGATTCGCCTGCTGCCGGAGCCGAGCGTCGATTCGCCATCGGGCGCCGCCTTGGGCAGACTACCGAGAGGCGTCGAACCACAGGATCTGAGTCTTCTGTTGATTACCTTGGACACCACCCGGGCGGATCGGATCGGCAGCTACGGGTTCGCCGACATCGAGACCCGCCATCTCGATCGACTTGCACGCGAGGGCGTCTTGTTCGAGCAGGCCGAGTCGGTGGCACCGCTGACACTGCCGGCACACTCGTCGATCTTCACCGGTGAGTTTCCACCAGCCCACGGGGTGCGCGACAACGGGGGCTTCTATCTCGACGAGGAGCATGTGGTCCTCGCCGAGACGCTCCGGGATGCGGGCTTGCGCACCGGCGGTTTTGTCGGTGCCTTCGTTCTGGACTCCAAATGGGGTATCGATCAGGGCTTCGATACCTACTTCGATGACTTCGAGCTCCGCAGCAAGTCCAGTTTGTCTCTGAGTGGGATCGAGCGACCTGCCAGCGAGGTCGCCGATGCCGCGTTGGCCTGGCTTGATGAAGCGACCGCGTCCCGCTTCTTCGCCTGGGTGCACTTCTACGACCCCCATTCGCCGTACAAGCCTCCTGAACCCTGGGCCTCTCGCTATCGTGACCGCCCCTACGTCGGTGAGATCGCCTATGTGGATGCTCAGGTCGGCAGGTTGCTCGGTTGGCTCGATCGCAACGATCGCGTCAGCGACACTGTCGTGATGGTTATGGGCGACCACGGGGAGAGTCTGGGCGAGCACGGCGAGTCGGGTCATGGGTTCTTTGTCTACGAGGGCGCTACTCGAGTGCCGTTCATCGTGCGCACACCCTTCGACTCGATGCAGGGCCGACGGGTCGCGACACCCGTGCGATCCGTCGATGTGCTACCGACGGCCCTCGACCTGCTGGGAGTGCAGGCAGACCACCCGTCGGCGGGCACCAGCCTGGTGCCTCTCCTCACCGGCAGCGAACGCTCCTTGCAGCTGCCGGCCTACTCCGAGGCTGTCTACCCCCGGTATCACTACGGTTGGAGCGACCTCGCAGCGTTACGCGTCGGTGACATGAAGTACATCGATGCCCCTCGCCCGGAGCTCTACGACCTGGCTGCCGATCCCAACGAAGAGGCGAATCTCTACGCTCAGCGAACTGATCTGGCGGAGCGCATGCAACAGCGGCTGGCCGAAATGAAAATGGCGTGGGAGAACGCCACACCGTTACGGCCCGTTGAGGAAATCGACCCCGACACCCGGGCCAGACTTGCGGCCCTCGGCTACCTGGGGAGCTTCGTGACCATCGATGACGAGTCGGTGGAACGCTCGTCGCTCCCCGACCCCAAGGACAAGATCCACCTCTACAACCTGATGCGACGTGCCCGGGAGGCTTCGCTGGGGGAGGGTGGCGCCGAGATCGCCGCCCAGGCTCTCGAGCAGGTGCTCGCCGAAGACCCTTCGGTGATCGACGCCTGGATCCGCCTCGGAAACGAGCAACGCCGCCTACAAAATGTCGAGGGAGCTATTCAGAGCTACCAACAAGCACTGGCACTCAAGCCAGACTACGATCTGGCGGTCATCAATCTCGCTCATACCTACCGCTCCATCGGAGATGAAGCAGAAGCAATTCTCGGGTTCCAGCAGTTCCTGCGTCTCGACCCCAGGAATGTCCAGGTTCGCTACGAGCTGGCCCAGATGCTCATCGAGCGCAACGATCTGGATGCGGCGGACCAGCATCTGGAAGAGGCCCTCCAGATCGAGCCGGAAATGGCCGCCGCCCAGAACACCCGGGGAGTCATCGCCCTGCGACGTGCTGATCCTGCCACTGCAGAGACACTGATCAACCAGGCTCTGGCCATGAAGCCGGACGTACGACTGGCTCATTTCAACCTCGCCCTGATCGCCGAGGGTCGAAGTGATCTGGCAGAGGCAAAAAGGCTCTATCACCAGGAGCTGGAGCTCTATCCCCAAAGCTACAAAGTGGACTTCAATCTGGGGCGCTTGCTGGGGGAAATGGGAGACCAGGAGGGCCAAGCAGCGGCTTTCCAACGAGCTATCGAGGCCAATCCAGAGTTCGCCGAGGGTCATTTCTTTCTGGCCAAAACCCTCCTCGATTCCAACCAGCGCCTGGACGAAGCGATCGAGCTGGCCCGCACCGGCTTGAGCCTCGGGCCCAGCCCGAGCATGATTCCCATGGGCCACTATCTCCTGGCGGACATCTTTACCCGATTGGGTCGCATGGAGGAGGCGAAGCGCGAATTGGCCTCGGCGCGGGCAACGGAAGGCCAGGGTTGACGGACCTTGTCGAGAAGCACAGATCTCACCAGTCTTCTATTCCTCGTAGTTATGCTCGGTTGCGGGCCTAGCGCCGAAGACTCGATCGGTGTCTCCTCATCTGGCGAGTCGCAGGGGCCACCCGAGTCCTGGCTCGTCGACATCACCGCCACCTCGGGCGTCGAGTTCCTCCACACCACCGGTGGCGAGGGCAAGCTCTACCTGCCAGAGATCATGGGCGGCGGCCTTGCCGTTTTCGACGCCGACGGTGATGGTCGTCTCGACCTCTACTTCACCAACCAGAACAGCCTGCTCCCGGCGCTCGAGCCCAGCACCACAGAGGTCAATCGCTTCTACCGGCAGACACCGGCGGGCGGTTTCGAGGATGCCACCCAGTCATCCGGCCTCGGTGATGGCGGCTACGGCATGGGTGTGGCGATCGGCGATGTGGACAACGATGGCGATCTCGATGTCTTTGTCAGCAATGTGGGAGCCGATCGTCTCTACCTCAATGATGGCCGTGGGGTCTTCGCAGACTCCACCCAGCAAAGCGGCATCTCCATCGGTAGCCTGTCGGCCTCGGCGGCGTTCTTCGACTACGATCGCGACGACGACCTGGACCTCTATGTCACCCAGTATGTGCGTTGGAACGGGACGGTACGCTGCACATCGAGCTCCGGCCAGAACGACTACTGTGGACCCCTGGCTTTCCCCCCTGCCAGCGATCACCTGCTCCGCAATGAGGGCGGGGGACAGTTTGTCGACGTCAGTGAGGAGGCGGGTATCGCCAGAGTCGCCGCCGCGGGGCTGGGAGTCGTCATCGAGGATTTCAACCTGGATGGCTGGCCGGACGTCTACGTTTCCAACGATGCCTATGCCAACAACCTTTGGATGAATCAAAGGGATGGTCGATTCGTGGACGAGGCTCTCATGCTGGGAGCTGCCTACAACGATCAGGGGACGCCAGAAGCGGGAATGGGAGTCCTCGCAGAGGATCTCGACCAAGATGGCGTGACGGACCTACTGGTGACACATCTGGATCAGGAGACCAACACTCTCTACCGGGGCCTCGCCGATGGCGCTGGTTTTGCCGATGCCACCGCCACCTCGGGCCTCGGACAGCCCAGCTGGCATTTGACAGGATTTGGCGCCGTGGCCTTCGACGTGGAGATGGATGGTGATCTGGATCTTGCGGTTGTCAACGGACGGGTGACGCTCGGCTCGACAGCTGCTCCTCACTCGTCACTACCTGATCCCTGGAATCGCATGGCGGAGCCGAATCACGTTTACCTCAACCGAGGTGATGCCATTTTCGAGCTCGGCGGCTCGCTGCTGTGGCAGTTCACTGAACCCGTCGAGATCTCGCGCGGGCTCGTCGCCACAGACCTCGACTCGGATGGAGACCTGGATCTGGTGCTGGCCAACATCCAGGGAGCCGCTCGCCTCTATCGGAACGAAGCGCCCCGCGCCGGGAGCTGGCTGCAGGTCCGGACCTACGATCCACGTTTGAACAGGGATGCGGTGGGAGCCCGTGTAGCGGTCGAGATGGATCAGCGAACGATCTGGCGTACCGTGCACCGGACTTCCAGCTATCTTTCGAGCGGCCCTCCCATCGCCTTTTTTGCTTTGCCGATCGGCGGGCGGTTCCGCAGCCTGCGAGTCCGGTGGCCCGACGGCTTGGAGGAGCGCTTTCCAGGGGGTACTGGGGGCCAGCGGTTGATCCTCCGACGCGGAGAAGGCGGCTCTCCATGACGTCGGACCCGGTCCAGCGCACATTGGTGGCTGGTACGGCAATGATGACGTTGCTGGCAGGCGTCACCTGCAGCGATCGGCAGCCGGGGGAGACGGAGATATTATCCGAGGAAAGCGCCTTCACCATCCCAGCCCCCGACCCGCCACCCACCGAGTGGCGCGTGGCCGAAGCCATCACCGCGGCGACGCAGGCTGTGGCTGCAAACCCCGCCTCGGCCGCCGCCTGGGGAATGCTCGGCGCCGTGCTCGACGCTCACAGCTACTTTCCGGAAGCGGTGGCATCCTATCGGCAGGCGCAGTCACTGGCGCCGGACAGCTTTCGGTGGAACTATCACCTCGCCATCACCCTCGACCGCGAGGCCGGTGACCTGGAAGAGGTCATCGCCCTCTTCACCATTGCCGCTGAGTTGGAGCCACGCTATCCACCTGTACCCTATCGATTGGGCGCCGCCCTGTTCAGGAACGGTCGTCATGCGGAAGCCCGTACGGCTTTCGAGCGTGCCCTGGAGCTGGATTCCCGTCTGACCATCGCTCGGCGACATCTCGGCCAGACCCTCATGGCGCTGGGTGAAACCGATCTCGCCTTGTCCCATCTCGAGCAAGCTGCCGCTGAGAATCCGACGGATGGCGCGGCCCACTCGGCGCTAGCTCAGCTGTACTCCCGTCGCGGTCAGACCAAGCGCGCGCAGGCCGCTGCGGACTCGGCACGCCGGAGCTCTCCGGATCTCGGCATCCCGGATCCCATTCGCGCCGAAGTCACCTCGTTGGGTGTCAGTGGCTATCTGGCCTACAAGCGGGGCCAGGCCGCCCTCGAGGCCGGCCGCCTCGAAGAAGCCATCGCACTGTTCGAGATCAAGCACGAGGTGAACCCCAGCGACTCCAACGACTACTTCCTGGGCGTCAGCCACCAGAGAGCCGGCAGGCTCGAGGAGGCCGCCAAGTACTTCGAGAGGGCCATCACTCGAAGCGATCACGCCTACTCTCACTGGCAACTGGGTAAGCTGAAGATTGAACAGGGTAGCGTGGTTGAAGGCCTGCAACACCTGCGGCGAGCCAGGGATTCGCGGTCCGCTGATGGGGACCTCCTGCATCGCGTCGGGGCGGATCTGGCCAGGCACGGACAACTGGACGACGCGATCCAGGCCTTCGTGGCCGCTGGCCGTATCGATGCCACTAACTCATCCCTCGAAACGGACTGGTGCGGAGCGCTGTTTCAGTTGGGGCGAATCGCGGAGAGTGTCGAGCACTGCGAAAGAGCCGTACAGTTCGACGATTTCTCGGCTCGTGCCCACTTTCACCTGGGCCTGGTTCTAGAGAGTGACAACCGCGCCGCCGAAGCCCGCCACCACTACGAGAGGGCCGTGGAGTTGGATCCCACCAGTCGCGCCCGCGAACGGCTATCTCCTAGGATGCCGTGACGACTGCGGCAGGTCAGGGCTGACGTCGCCACCCTTCCACACTCAAGAGATCCCGCTCTCTCGGTATCACCAGAAGGAATACCACCAGGACCAGAAGGGGGAAGATCTCGCCCGACATATCCATAAACGGATCCTCGAGAAGGTGCCCGTAGCTCACGATGACCAGAATCGAACCGAGCACAGCGAGACTCGCTTTGACTTTCCAACCGATACACACGAGGAAACCGGCAACCAACTCCAGGAATGGGAAGAGGAATCCCAGGGCCCAGAGTAGCCAGATCGGAATCCAGGTCGCTTCGAAACTTTCCACGAAACTCTCACGAGCAAACCGTAACGGACCCTCCGTAAAGACCTTGAAGAACCCGGGCATCAGGAACATCAGCCCCAGAACCCAACGGCTGAAGAACAGAGCCAAAGCCGTGCCATCGACTCCCTTTCTCTCCATGATCTCTCCTCCACTTTGGTGATTCCAGGCGAAAGAGCCATCGCTTTTGTGATGCTAGAAACAGCTATCGCTCGGTGAGTGAGACCTTGAAATTGTATACAATTTCAAGGTCGCGGGACGACAAAACCACATCTGGAGAAGGGGTCTTGAGATGCTTCGATCTGGTACCCATGCCATGCGATGGTTCTGCGCCCTCACCGCTCTCGTGGCTGTGGGATGCCAAACACGGCCGGAGCCCTCGGCGAGCGCTCCGAGTGCTGTTCCATCCGCCGAGTGCCCGGAACATCTGGCTGACGGTGCGGACTTGGGGATCGAGCCCGTACCGACTCAGTTCGAGCACAGCTACGGATCGATCTTCTGCAAGTACACGGAGGTTCAGGCTCCCAGCGGGGACCCGATCCGCATCTTTGCCCAGCGTGAGATCTCCAACGAGCAACTGCTCTACGCCCGGGCGGTGTTGGAGTTCTATCTCGAGCCAGTGCCGGGTTCCCGTCACGGCGCCGAGAAGACTGCCATCGCCAACAAGATGGCCGCGAACGGCGCCATCCTACTGATGCTCAAGGGCTACGACGGCGAATTCGAGATCTTCGAGGACGAGGTCTGGCGAGAGATCGATGGTCAACCGCTCTACGAGGACGAGATCGCCGCTCCTGGCGGCACTTGGTACGTCGACAACGTCTTCGAAGGACACCGTGACGCCACTTTCGAAGAGATCCTGCATCTGGTGCACGACAACGGCATCGGGATCGACGTCGACGGTATGCCACCCGGGGCGGCACCTGAGTACCAGCAGGAGATTCGCCAAGCCCAGATCAACGCCCTCGAAACCGAGGGTCTATGGGCCCAGGACGAGCGCACAGTCGATTGGATCGCCGAGTTGCGCGAGGAGGGCAGTCTGACCCAGGAGTACCTGGCCGCAGTCGTCGACAGCTACTACGGCCTCTGGGGGCCCTACCAAGAACGAGAGGGTGGGATGTGGGGAATCTATGTCGCCAAGACACGCGAAGAGATCACCGAGAAGGATCCTCTGGGCTACGCACTGATGGAGGCGTTTCTCAATCCCTACCTGACCTTCGAGGCTCGCATCGATCCCGAGTTCGATGGAGTCTTCTCGATGGACTTCGATGAGTCGCTCCCGTACACGCACAAGTCGCAGTATCTGACCCGTGCGACCCTCACCGGGGCTCAGGACTCTGGCCTGCGGGGCAACGAGCAGGACAACACCTTGCAGGGCAATCCTGGATCCAATCTGCTCGCTGGCGGCGGGGGTGAGGACACCGCTGTCTTCAAGGGACCCATGGGGGAATACGACATCGAATGGGACGGGCAAGCTCTGGTCGTGACCGACACGGTCGCGGGGCGGGATGGCAGCGATCGCCTGGAGGCGGTGGAGTGGCTACAGTTCCAGGATGGCCGTCAATCGATAACTGAAATCGGTCGCTAGTCCCTGGTCAGCCAAGCCGATCATGCTCACTCGTCTGAGGACCGAAGCTCTCAACAGGCTTCGACCGGTACCATCGCTGCTCCCCATCGTGATTCTTGTGGTGGTGGCGACAAGCGGCTGTGCCAAGAGAGACGAGCAGTCTCCGCTTGACAAGCAAGAGCCCACCGCAGCCGATTCCCGCACCCAAGTCGACTCGATCTTCGTGGACGCTGCTCAGAGAACAGGGTTGGATTTCATACATTTCAACGGCATGACCGGGGAGCTTTACTACAACGAGATGATGGGTGGGGGTGTCGCCCTCCTCGATTACGACAACGACGGCGACCTGGACGTCTACCTGACCCAGGGCCACATGCAGGGTCGCGGCAAGACGAACACCGATGCGATGATCCCAGTGCCCGATGCCGAGCCCCTGATCGACAGGCTCTATCGCAATGACCTCGAGGTCGGACCGGATGGCACCCGGATGCTTCGCTTTTCCGACGTTACCGAGGAGAGCGGTATTCGATCCGGCGGCTATGGGATGGGGGCGGCCACGGGCGACTACGACAACGATGGCTGGGTCGATCTCTACGTCACCAACTTCGGGTCCAACCTGTTGCTCAGAAACCGGGGCGACGGCACCTTCGAGGACGTCACCGCGGCATCGGGTACCGACGACCGCCACTGGACCATCGGAGCCACCTTTCTGGATTTCGACCGCGATGGCTGGCTCGATCTGTTCGCCGGCAACTACCTGGAGTTCTCGATCGCTTCCCACACACCCTGCCCTCTACCCAGCGGAGCCTTGACATATTGCGGCCCCGGGGCCTACCTGCCTGAACCCGACACCCTGTTCAGAAACCTCGGCAATGGGGTCTTTGACGACGTATCCATCCGCTCGGGAATCCGATCCGAATTCGGAGCCAGTATGGGGGTCGTAGCAGCCGATTTCAATGGCGACTCCTGGATCGACTTCTTTGTCACCAACGACGGGATGCCCAACCAGCTGTGGATCAATCAGCACAACGGCAGCTTTACAGACGAAGCCATGCTTGCCGGTGTGTCGGTCAACCGGGATGGGCAACCCGAAGCCAGCATGGGCGTCGATGCCGGCGACTTCGACGCCGATGGCGACGCCGATCTCTTTCTGACCCACTTGATTCAGGAAACCAATACCGTCTACACCAACGACGGTATCGGACTCTTCGAAGACGTTTCGTTCTCGTCAGGGCTGGGACAGCCCAGCCTCCCTTTCACCAGCTTCGGCATCGCGTGGTTCGACTACGACAACGATTCCTGGCTCGACGTCCTGACGGTGAGCGGCGCAGTGGTGGCCCTGGAGCCTCTTCTTCGGGCCGGTGACGAATACCCGCTGGATCAGACCAACCAGCTCTTTCACAACCTGGGCGGTGGCCGCTTCGAGGAGACCACGTCCCTCGCTGGCGAGGTGTTTCAGTGGTCCGAAGTCAGCCGCGGCGCCGCCTTCGGAGATCTGGACAACGACGGCGATACCGATGTGGTGGTGACCAACAGCAACGGCCCGGTCCGGCTGCTCGTCAACCAGGTGGGGCAAGATCGGCCCTGGCTGGGTCTGAGGGTCATGGATCAGGGGCGTGATGCAGTGGGGGCCCAAGTGGTGGTTACCCGAACCGCAGGACCGCCGCTCTGGCGGCGGGTGCACACCGATGGCAGCTATGCTTCGGCCAGCGATCCCCGGGTGCTCATCGGACTGGGAGAGGTGACCACCCTCGACCGGATAGAGGTCCGTTGGCCCGACGGTGCCCGAGAGGAATGGACCGATCTCGAGTTGGGCCGGTACACGCCTCTCGAGAGAGGCGAGGGTCAACCCACCAAGAACGGCTCCTGACAGACGACGCTGCAAACAAACGGAGACTTGCCAGTGGAATATCGAAGTCTGGGCAGAACAGGGTTGCAGATCTCCTGCATCGCCTTTGGCACGGACAACTTTCTCGATCCCACCCCCGAAGAGGAGTCGACCCGCATGCTGAACCGGGCTCTCGATGCCGGGGTGAACTTTCTCGACACCGGTGACGTCTACGCCGGCGGCGAGGCCGAGAAGATGATCGGACGGGCCCTGAAGCAGAACGGTCGGCGCCACGAGGTCCTGCTCTCCACCAAAGTGGATCATTGCATGAGTATTCCAGGCCAATCCCTGGACGAGCACACGCCCGTCTCCAAACCCAACACCCACGGTCTTTCCAAATACAACGTCATCCGCACCTGCGAGAACTCGCTTCGCAGCTTCCAGACGGACTACATCGATGTCTTCTTCGCGCACCGGTATTCCCCAGAGATTCCCCTGGACGAGACCCTGGCTGCTTTCGACCACCTGGTGCGATCGGGCAAGGTCCGATACATCGGGCTCTCTACTTTTCCCGCCTGGGTGGTGATGGAGTCGCTGATGGTCTGCCGGGAGTTCGGCTATCAAAGGGTCGCCGCCGAGCAGTCGCCTCTCAATCTGCTGGATCGCCGAATCGAGAACGAGCTCATCCCCATGGCCCAGAGGAACGGTCTGGGTCTGATCACCTGGGCACCGATGGCGATGGGAGTCCTGGCTGGCCGCTATGACGACGCGGCCGACCTGCCCGCCGATTCGCGTGCCGTCTATCGCGGCGGCTTCTATCGGCATCGGGTGACGCCCAGGGGGGTAGAGATCGGTCGCCAATTCAGCAGGATCGCCAAGGATCTTGAACTGTCCGCCGCGCAGTTGGCCCTACTCTGGGCCAAGGATCAGCCGGGAGTGACAGCGCCACTGATGGGCCCGCGCACGATCGATCACCTCGAAGACCTCCTCCCGGTGGCAGGGATGACTCTCGATGACGAAACTCGCAAGGCCTGTGATGCTCTCGTCCCCCCAGGCTCGGCGGCGGCCGATTTCCACAATACCTCGGGGTGGATGAAGATGTCCGTGGCCTAGAGCCCACCTCAGGTCTTGGTTTTCTAGCCCGGCGGAAAGACGTCGGACGTGGCAGCACAGCAGGTCTTGCTGCTTTCGTAGAGCTCGAGATTGCGACTCAGCCGTTCCACATCCGCCCCTCGACCCAGCTTTTGCGCCTCGCCGAGAACCCGGCGCTGCATCTGAATCGCTTCCCCAAAACGACCCACTGCCGCCAGAGCCATGGCCACGGTCTCTGCATAGGAGGGAGCTCGCTCGGCCTCGAAGACCCGCGTGGCTATCGAGAGACTGCGCTTCCCATCACGAAGCGAATGCTCAGGAGATGCCGCCAGCAGTCTGGCCAATGCATCGGCGAGGCGTCGATTCGCGGGCAGCTCTGCGACTCCCTTCTCCAGAAACCCCTTGGCATCGGCAAACCGTTCCAGTCGCATCATCATGGACGCTGCGCGAAGCCTGGCGATCCCATGATCCGGACGGATCTCGCTGGCCCGCTCGTAGTGGGTCAGGGCCTCCACAACCCGTCCACTCCGTGACAGAAGCTCCCCCAGGTCGAAGTGGGCGGCTGCCAGATTTGGATCCTGCTCGAGCACTCGACGGTAGCTTTCAATAGCCAATTCCGAATCGCCGGTCCGCTTGTAGAACGTTCCGAGATTGAAGTGGGTCAGGGCCAGCCTGCCCGCCTCGGGATTCAAATCGAGCACCGCCAGATGCTGGGCGATGGCACCCTGCAGATCCCCTGCCTCCGCTAGAGCCACACCCAGGTTGAGCCGCGCCCGAGCGTCCCCAGGGTCCCGCTCGACGACCTGCCGCAGCTCGACGGTGCCCTCTTCCAGCCTGCCAGCCTGGGCCAGAGCAGTTCCCAAACGGGAGCGGGCTTCGAGGTGACTGGAATCGATCTCGAGAAGCTGGCGATAGGTGTTCACCGCTTCGTCGTAGCTCCCCCTGCGGGCCAGAGCGTTGGCGAGATTGAACTGCGCCTTCACCAGCGCCGGTTCGAGCTCGACTGCCAACCGCAGATTCTGGATAGCCCGCTCGTCTTCCCCGACCTCTGCCAGGACGACCCCGAGATCGGACTGGGCCCTGGCGTTCTCCGGCGCCAGCTGCACAGCTGCTTCGAAATGCTCCACGGCACCCTCCAGGTCACCCAGCCGAAGAAGAAC
>Ga0255052_10000608_pt1 | contig 28615 bp, 18 predicted proteins | sample JV7_2_21_MG_FD_188632 | JGI IMG/M metagenome (GOLD analysis project Ga0255052, IMG submission 188632) | Seawater microbial communities from Jervis Inlet, British Columbia, Canada - JV7_2_21 | ecosystem: Environmental > Aquatic > Marine > Inlet | place: Canada: British Columbia | collected...
CGGTCGTCGGCCGATGAACCCCGGGCGAACAAGAACAGGAGGATTTGTGTAGATGTGACGAGATCTTCAGGATGAACGGTAATATCATTCCGATAATCGGCATCATTTCAATTGCCATGTCGCCGTTTTTGTTCCTATACTAATAATAGTATTGTTACCTGAAAGCAAGGATGCTTGATAGGAAAGGCTTTATGGAATCGGCCAGCAGCGATGCAGCTATTTTGCTTCGTGGGTTCTAAGTTCCGTAAGGCAAGAAATAAATATGAAAGGATTCACATTAACCGAGCTGTTGGTCACGATCGCGATCATAGCGATTCTCGCAGCTCTCACCGTTCCCAGCTACGTGACGTTTATAGAACGGAGCAAGCTGGTATCCGGTACTGAAGAGCTCAGTTCCCTACGTGGCTTAATGGAACAGGCCTACCAGGCCGACCGTACATACCTGGCGGGTGAAAATTGTGCCATTGCCGAATTCAGCAATGAGTACTTTTCACAAACCTGCACGGGTACTAAAAATACTTTTACCTGGACGGTCACCTCTCTGGAGGGCGTCGGGTTGGGATATGCGGGCGATTATATTTATACCATCAATCAAGATGGTACCAAGACCACCACCAGGTTTGCCGGCAGCATACCCGAGCATACCGCAGGCTGGATAATAAATAAAAAAGACTTGTAAACATATGAAAACAGGCAAAATATCAAGCTGTTCCATGCATTATTACAAGGGCGTCAGTGCGATCGAGCTTATGATGGTCCTGGCGATCATGGTCATCGCGGTTACGCTCGCAGCACCTGCACTTCAGGCGGTTGCAGTACGCGCTGAAATCAAGGCAACCGCAGATGAAATCACCCAGGCGATACGGTTGGCCAGGAACACCGCCCGGGTCAGTAGCCAACCAGTTACTCTCACGGTTAGTACCGGCGATTCCGACAATTCGATTTCATTCGCATTCTCAAATGGCACCGACACGTCGGCCGATGGTATCAGGTTGCCCGCAATTGCGTTGCCCGACAATATCTCTATCACGGCCACCCAGGCGGCAATCCTGTTCGACCCCATGGGAATAATCGTCAACTTTGGTGAAACAAGTAGCATTGTCCTCACATCGACCTCGGACTCTTCAGCAGTATTAACCGTGAGTATTGTCAATAAATTGGGATACATCACCATCGCCGAGGGCATCACAGGTGAGCCTGCGTGAGAGATGACATGGATTTTCAGTTCACAAACAGGTCATCAGGCAGGCATTCAGGGTTTGCGCTTATTGAAAACCTGATTGCCATCGTGTTGGTCACGATCGGTGCGCTGGGAATCGCGGCGAGCACCTCAGCGACCATCAGGTTCAACTCGGATAATCAGGCACGCGCCATGGCATTGGCTGCAGCTACCAAGACGCTTGAGTCAATTTTTGTCGCCGCCGAGGCACCGGGTAACGATGATGCTGACTTTAAAGCCCTGATCAGGAGCTTCGTCGCAACAGAAGCGGTACCGGGCACGCCCGCATTTGACGGTAAAACGGTGCAGGGTAATGTTGCTGCAGGCGCCGGAGAGGATTTTGTTGTCAGTGTGACCGCAGCAATAGATGCAATCGGTACAAACGTTCTCAGCGCGACTGGACCCTATGTTTCTCCAGTAACTGTTGCGGTATTGGTCACCTATCAGGGCAACGCCGGACGGACAAATTCCAGTGGTATCGTTGAGATATCCGATGTCAAGCAGGTCCGTGCCAGCTTCACTTATATTTTACCAAAACCACTCCCTGTTGCACCATGAAACACCGCGCTGCAATCCCGGTCAAAAGCAGTCGTGGTTTCACCATGGCCGGGCTAATGGTAGCGATGGTAATTGGAATGTTTGTCAGCCTCGCAGCCATTGCAGCCTTTAGTGCACATAGTCGCACGGTATTCAACCAGATGACCTATATCCAGTCGGCGGAGGACGTCAGTGAGGCTTTTGCCTTGCTTTCGAGACTGATCCAGCAGGCAGAGCGGAGCAATATTGTCATCAGCGGTGTTACCACGGTGGGAGGCTGTACAAGCAACATCACCGTTGATTTGGCGATCCCCGAAGGCTTTCCGGTGTGGCCGAATCTGTCGGCACCATACGACAAGAACCGGGTGCGGATTGTATTAAGTGACACCGGCGCTAACGCCCATGGCATTACCATCGCCAATGCTGCCCCAGGAGGCCTGGGCGCGGCAACAGCAATGCCGTTCGCGGGTTCGAATACGGGTAATAATACAAAAATCACCTGCATGAGCCTGGTCAGGCAGTTGGATGAAACCTATGCGTTTTCCATTGCCGGCTACGCGCGTAACTACACGTCCGGCGATACCGCCTACGAAGGTGTGATTTATCCACGAAACTGAAGCAATGTAGCGGGTACCCCCAATGAGAAAGATACAAGTCAGGATCGGCAAGCAACAAAAAGGGCTGACCTTGTTACTGGTCCTTGTTTTGCTGGTCGTAACCATCTCTTCCAGCCTCTTTTTTCAGGAACGTATGACAGCATCCACGCGAATTTCAGGGGCTACGCGTGACAACTCTGTGTCATTGATATTGGCCGAAAGCGCGATGGAAAATCTGCGTGGTGGATTTATCAACGATTACCCTCTTTCCGACACCAGCCCCCCTTACCCCCTTTATGCCCTTGACAGTCGCGACTGTACCTGGAACCTGGCTCACGATGTCGCCACCGGGATTGATGCGGCAGCGTGTCAGGCTGATCCAAGGCCAGACGTCCTCAGAGTAGCCGATATCGGTGGACTAATGAGCGATACAGTGGCCCTGGAGACCAGTTTGGGGGCTGCTGATGTGGGTTATATTTACTATGTCGGTGCTGCTGACCAGGTGCTGCCAAATCTATTGCAGCGCGTGGCTAATGCAGGCGCCGGTGTGACGGGGACAGGTTGTACGATCGAAACGGGTACCCACTCCGTTAGTGAGGCTGAGTGCAATCTGGATATCAGTACCCTGTTCGGCGGTACCAACTACAGCCCCCTGGCTTTCACCACCAGTGAAGGTTTGCTTTTCAAAGTTGAAGACCCTGAAAACTGGCAAGCGGTGCTTGACCAGGCTGATAATTATGACGGCACAGTAGCCGCCGCATGGCTGGAACTTACCGTCAATACTGAAAATCCTGATGCTGTGGACGTGTGGGTACAAGCGGTGGCCAGTGTGGGCATAGCAACATCCTATGTGCAGCGCAATGCCGGCACCTACCACCCGGCATCAAACGTACTGGGCTCACTGGCTGGCCTGGTGGAATCGAGCAATATTGACAGAAGGCTATCACCATGAAAATTCACCCAACCATCACCAAACTACTTTTTACCCTGGTTCTTTGCGCCATTTTTGTTTCGGATGACTCACTCGCAGCGAAGGCCCCAGCCTGTGTCGGTGGCAGCAGTTGTATGTTCCTGATAGATATGACCGCCAATCCCGGTGATGTCGCCATCATGACCAATCTTGATTACGTCGCACCTGGCTCCAAAAGTGATACCGCAATTGACGATGGCATCGGCGTTAATACCACCAATATCGCTGATTTCCATGTACTGAGCCGCGATATCACCGAAGCGCCCAATGCCTTGAAGCTAACCATAGGTGAAACCGGCAACAGCGTAGTCGAAGATCAGTTTGGTTCTGACACGCAACTGAAATATTTTGCTGGTGGCAACCACCTTTTTGACCTTGAAAGAATAAGAGTCTCTGCCGACTGGATGGCGCAACCGGGAAACCTTAATCCCGATAGCGGCGTGTTAGCCGGTACCTATGGAACCCTTAGTTTTAGCCAGTTCCTCGGTAATATCCAGGAACACCGGACCATGTATGGCTTTGTACGTGTCAAGATACCGTTGGAATTGGGCGGCTGTCTGAATACCACAGGCAACTGCGACAGAAACGCCCTTGGCGGCGTCGTCACACCATCTGACCTGTACGGCTTTTGTCAATCATCGGTGGATATGTGCAGCTGCGCGCCAACCAGTGGTTTTAAAATCAAGGAAGGCCTGACCCTGTGTGGACTGGTCATGCCATCCTCGGCACAAATCCGTGTAAAAGGCTCGTTACTCTATGATTTCGTTGCCAGCGAGGATAATGCTGTTGCCGGATTGAATGCAGGAGATTCTATCCCATTGAGCCTGTTGCCATGGGCGCCGCGCGAGTTGTATTTCAAGGTGGAAGTTCCAATCATGGTGAATTGGGAATTCGACACCGATGCTGATGGGGCCATGGATAACATGTTCAATATTGCTGCTGTATCTATGGGTGGTTCCAATGGGTTGTTGACCGCACCGCCTATCACATGGGAAATGGTGGCGCCGAGTAATATGGTCGAGTATGAGTATTATACCGGGGAGGTGTTGACCGAAACCGTTTTCGAAGGGCTGGACAATGCCTCAAAATATCATTTGATGATGCCCAGTGGTTATGCCACGGGTTGGGCTGAGGCCTTCGACAAGCTCAATATTACCGGTGGTATCTGGCGGGGTATTCCGGCTGAACCCGCTTATGGCTTACCGGATGGTTTTGAGAATACCATCCTTACCGCCAACGTGGTACGTGATCATAACTTTGAGGACATTCCAACCTATCTGTACAGCGGCGGTTTGATCGATATGCATGACCACGTCAATATATCCGGTCTCGTTTACGTCCCCCAGGGCATGGAACTTGAGGCCAAGGATTCCAGTTTGCCAACGCGCCAATACATTATCGGTGCGGTGGTTGTAAGGGATACTTTTTACATCGAGGCCAAGACCAATACAATTACCGTGATATCTTCGGACCCGACGAGTTATTCAACGGCTGTTATCAACACGGCCATCGTTGCCGCCCGTGGCGGCGGGGGTGTTGTGCCTTCGGCTTCATTTGTTGCCAGTAACTCAGATGCAGGCGACGGGCAAGCCGGGAGCGGATCCGGTGATACCAATACCAGTCATATCACCGGCGATCATTTGTGTTATACCGGCTGTACCAGTGAGTCTGTGGGATCGGCCGGTGCGGCTACGGCACCATCCGGTGCTGCCCGCTGGATCGAGGTCAGGCCACTGGTACCCGCGCCAACACCAGAGTAAATATATTCCGGCAAGGCCAGGAGATTTACACCCGTCAGGTCCTGGTATGACAAAGACCGGGTTGCAGGCCATGCGTGGTGTCATGAACGGCGAAAAGCACCGAATCGCTGGACCGGATCCTGGGAGTCGTCAGGCTGTCGAGGTCAAAGTTTTGGATTCAGAGCAGGTTCCGACCGGTGGCCTGTGGGTGCGGTATACAGCCTATTCAGCAGACCTGTTTAATGCTTCAATCAGCGTCTGGGTATCCTGATCGGTGCTTGTATGCCCAAAAACAAATCGTGCGAGGTCGTCTCTTCCGGGCCACCGGCGAAAATTGATGGCCTGTGACTGTAGCTGATCAAATCCTGGCCTTGTCCACTTTACAAATACTTCATTGGCCTGCACCGGGTACTCGAGACTGGCTACGGGATGGTTCTCAACGGACCGTGCAAACGTAGCTGCCTGCCGGTTGGCGTGGGTTGCCAGATGCAGCCAAAGACCGTTCTCGATATATGCCAGCAGTTGTGCCGAGACATAACGCATCTTGCTCAGCAGGTGGCCGGAGCGTTTGCGCAAACGCTCAGTGGTTTGGCGCCATTGCGGTTGCTTGAAAATGACCAGTGCCTCGGCGGACATGCAGCCGTTTTTGCTGGCGCCGAATGAAAGCATGTCTATACCGGCCTCGACGCTTATCTCGGCCGGGTGGCACCCGAGGCTGGCGACCGCGTTGGCAAAGCGGGCGCCGTCCATATGTGTTTTCATACCCAGGTCCCGGGCAAGATCACACAAGACGCTGACTTCATCAATTGAATAGACCGTGCCGCTCTCCGTACTCTGGGTCAGGCTCAGGGCCGACGGTACATAACTGTGGATACCGTGGCCTTCGGCATTCCGGATGGCGTTTTCGAGTGTTGCGGAATCCAGTTTTCCCTGTTCGCCATTTACCGGAACCAGTCTCAGGCCGTTACCGAAAAACTCGGGTGCGCCACTTTCATCTTTGAGAATATGTGCATTGCCGTGGCAATAAACGCTACCCCATGGCGGTGTGACTGTTGCCAGTGCAATGGAATTGGCGACGGTCCCGGTGGAGACGGGCACCACGATGGCCTCGGTGCGGAACAGGTCTGAAAATGCCTGGTCCAGCTTCGTTGACCAGTCGTCTTCCGCATACGCCCAGGCGGTCCCACGGTTGGCCTCCACGATGGCCTCCATGATAGCCGGTGCTACCGGTGTTTCGTTGTCGCTGCGGAAATTTATCGTCATGTTTTTTGACCCCGTGATCCAGACACTGATTATAGGCAGGCCCACAGGGGTTGTCCTGCAATTAAGTAAAGCGTGGGATAATGCGCCGCGATGGAATCCGCCAAAATAACGCCAGCCAGATTACTCGACCAGATTGAAGGCATGCTTGATGGCATCCTGCAGGTCGATGCTGCGTGGTGTAACCATCGTTTGAAAGGTGCACGTAGGCGTTTGGATAAAGGCAAGCAGATCGACCGGACCCTGGAAATATTGATCGACAGGTGTACACGCTCTGCGCACAAATGCCAACAACGAAAACAGCACCTGCCGGAACCCGTTTATGACCCGGCACTACCCATCGTAAGCCACCGTGATGAGATCATCGCCGCGATCACGAACCACCAGGTGTTGATCATTGCCGGGGAGACCGGTTCCGGCAAGACCACGCAAATTCCAAAGATGTGTATTGAAGCCGGCCGTGGCGTGCGGGGTTTGATTGGTTGCACGCAACCCCGCCGTATAGCCGCCCAGGCCATGGCAGACCGGGTGGCCGAAGAGTTGCATACGGTACTGGGTGAAACGGTGGGTTACCAGGTGCGGTTCCGGGAAAAATTGCACAAAGACGGCATCGTCAAGTTTATGACCGATGGGATTCTGCTGGCCGAAACCACCCACGACCAGGACCTGGACGCCTATGACACGGTCATCATCGATGAGGCCCATGAACGCAGTTTGAACGTCGATTTTTTGCTGGGTTATTTGAAGCAGATGCTTGGCCGGCGCTCAGATCTGCGAATCATCATTACTTCGGCCACGATTGACACGGAAAAATTTGCCCGGCACTTCGGTGATGCGCCGGTCATTGAAGTGTCGGGCCGGGCTTATCCGGTCGATGTTGAATACCATGCCCTGGGTGAAGAACAGGACAGCACAGCACCATCAAGCCGCGATCTCTATTCCGGTATCGTCAAGGCCGTACACCGGCTCAGCAGGTTGGATTCGAGAGGAGACATCCTGGTTTTCCTGACCGGCGAGCGCGAAATACATGAAGCGCGGGACTTCCTAAACCGGCAGAATTTCCGCCACACGGAAATTCTGCCTCTGTACGCAAGGCTGCCGGTCGCTGAGCAACGCCGCGTGTTTCACCCGGGAAACGCGCGCCGCATCATACTGAGTACCAACGTGGCAGAGACCTCACTGACCGTGCCACGGATCCGCTTCGTAATCGACTCCGGCTTTGCGCGTATCAGTCGTTATTCACACCGTAGCCGGGTCCAGCGGCTTCCAATAGAACCGGTTTCGCAGGCATCTGCGAACCAGAGAAAAGGCCGCTGCGGGCGCCTGGGTCCCGGCACCTGCATCCGTTTGTACAGCGAACGCGATTTTGACCTGCGGGGGGAATTCACCGAACCTGAGATTCTTCGCACTTCGCTGGCCTCGGTTATCCTGCGTATGCTGACCATGGGCCTCGGTGTTGTTGAGGACTTTCCATTTCTTGATCCACCCGCCCCGCGTATGATAAATGATGCCTACCACCTGTTATTTGAACTGGGTGCGATTAATGCCACCCGACAACCGGTAGAGCTGGGCCGCCGGCTTGCCCGCTGGCCGCTGGATGTCAGGTTGGCCCGTATGTTGATAGAAGGGGCGAAACAAGCCTGTTTGAATGAGGTGATCGTGTTGGTAGCGGCCCAGAGCATCCAGGATCCGAGAGAGCGTCCACTGGATGCCACTATCGCCGCTGATGAAGCCCATGGCAGGTTCGAAGAAGATAAATCTGACTTCATCGCGCTTCAGAACCTGTGGCACTACCTCAAGGAGAAACGCAAGGAACTGTCTTCCGGCCAGTTTCGAAAGCTGTGCAAACGGGAATTCCTCAACTGGCAGCGCGTCAATGAGTGGTCGGATCTGAATCGTCAATTGCGCCAGCAAGCGCGTGAGGAAAAACTGTTGTTGAGTAAGACGCCGGGTACTTATGAGCAGATACACAAGGCTTTACTGGCTGGTTTGCTCAGTCACGTTGGACACAAAAACCCGGAAGATAACAGCTATATGGGGCCACGTTCCCGGACGTTTAACATTTTTCCAGGTTCCGGCCTGTTTTCCGGGCGACCGCAATGGCTGATGGCTGCCGAGATCGTGGAAACCAGCAAAACCTGGGCCCGCACCAATGCCGTGATTGCACCGGAGTGGTTGGAACTACAGGGTGCCCATCTGCTCAAGCACACTTACTTCGATCCCCACTGGTCGAGGAAGCAGGGCCGGGTGCTGGCCTGGGAACAGGTGGCCCTGTTTGGGCTGGTCATCGTGGAAAAGCGGCGGGTGAATTACAGCCGGATCCAACCGGGTGAGGCCCGGGATATCTTTATCAGCGGCGCGCTTGTAAACGGCGAACTGGATACCCGCTCGGGGTTTTTGCAAAACAATCGCCAGGTTCGTGAAGAGATCGAGGAGATGGAGCACAAACGCAGAAAACACGATGTGATGGCGGATGACACCGCGCTGTTTACATTTTTTGATGCCCGGATTCCTCAGCAGGTGTGTGACAGCATCAGCTTTGAGAAATGGCTGAAGGACCTCGGTAAATCCGGTCGGCAGCAATTGTACATAGGCCACGATGTGCTGATGCGGGAGCAGGCTGGGGAAGCACCGCGTGAGTTGTATCCGGACTCGCTGGAATTCGGGGTGCAGAGGCTGCCATTGAGTTACCGGTTCGAACCGGGTGATGACGCCGATGGGGTCACGTTAACGGTACCGCTTGAGATGCTCAATACACTGGATGGCGGCCAGATGCAGTGGCTGGTCCCAGGCTTGCTCCGTGACAAGGTGATCGCCCTGGTCAAAAACCTGCCAAAGCCCCTGCGCAGGGTATTTACCCCGATCCCGCAGTTTGCAGATGCCGCACTTGAGCGACTGCGGGATGAGTACCCGGCACCTTTGCTTCCGGCACTGGCCGTGGCATTACAGGCTATCAGTGGCATCGAATGTGATGCAGCTGTATTCGATGAGTCGAGCCTGCCGGATTACCTGCATTTCCGTGTGGAGGTCATCGATGGGTCGGGGGAACAGGTCGCTGTCAGCCGGGATCTTGTGCAGTTGCAGCAGCAATTTGGTCAGCGGGCCCGGCGGCGTTTCATGGACAAGCTGGGCCAGGACTACCGGCGTGACTCCGAGGCTGACTGGGTTTTTGGTGAGTTGCCCGTGTCGTTGCTCACCAAGGATGGAGCCGGGCAAAATACGCGGGCGTGGCCGGGGTTGCTCGACCAGCATGACGCGGTCGGACTGCGGTTGTTTGATACCGCGGAAGAAGCTGCACTGGAGCATTATCACGGTGTATTGAGGCTGTTGACAATGCGGCTGGACGGCAAGTTGCGCGACCTGCGCAAACATCATGGTCTGGGTATTTCCGGATCGCTGGCGTGGACTGCCGTGGGTTCGGTGGAGTCACTGGCAAACTGCCTGGCCCAGAGCAGTCTGGCGCTGCTGGCCGGTAGCCGCCCTTCCGGCATTCGTGATGGCGGTACATTTGAAAATTTGTTGGATGATGTTCGCGCAGGGCTTGGTTTGTTGTTCCGTAAACAATCCGGGTACCTGGACAAGACATTGATATTGTGGAATGAACTCTCCACTACGCTCGATGGTGCCTACGCAAAGCTTCGCCCGGAAGTGTTTGTCGATATGCGCAGCCAACTTGACGACATGGTTTATGATGGTTTTCTGCAGGATTTGCCGGCGGGCCGGTTGGAGCATTACCCGCGCTACCTGGATGCCATGCGTATCCGTCTGGCGGGTGTGGAAAAAGACCCGCAGCGTGATGCGGATAGAATGCGGCAGGTAGATCCGTTCTGGCAGCAATATCTCAAATGGCTGGAACACGGCCGTGATTATGATGATGCTGTCGATACCTACCGCTGGCTGGTCGAAGAGTTTCGCGTATCGCTGTTTGCCCAGCAGTTGGGAACCCGCGCCAGGGTATCCGCTCAAAGATTACACCAGGCATGGCAAAAAATTGACTGAGAAATGACAGAAGACGACCATAATAAAGCCCTGACAGTCTGGTTGCTGGCCTATCGTGAATCGGTCGGAAGCGGGGCTGATGAGTGCATACGACTGTATGAAAGCTTACGGCAAGGCAAACTCGCGGACGGAGATAACCTGTCACTGTTGCACAGCCTGTTGAATGTCATGTCAGGCCTGTCAGCAGATCCGCACACGGTAAGTTGCGCCATGTTGTTCGTGGCGTTTGAGTGCGGCGAGGATACCGACCCGTTCAGGGCTGATATTTCACCACGGGTCAGCCACCAGTTGGAGCAGTTACTTCACCTGATTGAGCTCGAATCGGAGAACCTTCCCGCCAGCACCGGGCAATCCGCCGAGGGACTGCGACGGATGTTATTGGCACTGGTCAAAGACGTCCGTGTTGTTTTGATCGCGATAGCCTGGCAACTTGTGAAACTGCGCCAGGCAAAGTATGACAAGTCGCAAGCTGAAATACTGGCCAGGGAAGTACTGCTGATTCATGCGCCATTGGCCAACCGCCTGGGTGTGTGGCAATTGAAATGGGAACTGGAGGACCTGGCGTTTCGTTTCGAGCAGCCCGAGGCCTATCACCGTGTTGCCAAACTGGTGGCCGAACGTCGCGCCGACCGTGAGGGCTTTATCCTCAAGTTTATCGAAAAGCTGGACTCGGCCCTTGATACAGCCGACCTCCGGGGTGAGGTGAAGGGCCGGCCCAAGCACATTTACAGTATCTGGAAAAAAATGCAACGCAAAGGCCTGAATTTTCATGAACTGTTTGATGTCAGGGCGGTACGGGTGCTGGTGGACGACATACCCACCTGTTACTCGGCACTGGGACTGGTACATACACTGTGGCAGCCGATCCCGGGTGAGTTCGATGATTACATTACGATGCCAAAAGGCAATGACTACCAGTCCCTGCACACCGCCGTGGTTGGGCCGGACGGCAAAGTTGTAGAGGTTCAGATCCGTACGTTTGAAATGAACGAGCACGCGGAACTGGGGGTGGCGGCACACTGGCGCTATAAGGAAGGCGGTCCGAACGACCCGGCATTTGACAACAAGATCGTGGTAATGCGGCAGTTGCTGGAGGCGGGTGAAGACAAACTGGATGATGAAAGTCTGCTGGAAAGTTTCACAGCCGCGGCCAGTGAAGACCGTGTGTATGTCCTGACCCCAAAAGGGCAGGTACTGGATCTTACGCTGGGTGCCACGGTGCTGGACTTTGCCTACCACGTCCACACCGAGGTGGGACACCGCTGCCAGGGGGCAAAGGTGAATGGCCGTATCGTGCCATTAACGCATCGCTTGCAGACCGGTGACCGCGTGGAAATACTGACCGGCAAACACCCCCGGCCAAGCCGTGACTGGCTTAACCCGCGTCTCGGTTTTATCCGTGGAGCACGGGCGCGTTCCAAGGTACGCCAGTGGTTCCGCCGTGACAGCCACGAGGAAAACCTGCAACAGGGCAAGGAGTTGGTGGAGGCCGACCTCAATCGTATGGGCCTGGTGACGGGCGATCTGGAAGATGTTCCGGCACGGTTTAATTTCAATAGCGTGGATGACCTGTATGCTGCGGTGGGTAATGGCGATCTGACGGTGGGCCAGGTGGTGCACGCCGTTGAACGGAATCTGGAAAAGGATACCGAACTGACGGTCGAGGACCTGGTCACCCGAACACCTAAAAGGCGCCGGACCCGTTCCGGTAAAGAAGGCAGCGATGTGACCATCGAGGGCGTGGGTAACCTGATGACATCGGTGGCCAGATGCTGCCAACCGGTGCCAGGCGATTCCATTTGTGGCTATATCACGCGCGGGCGGGGTGTCACCATACACCGGGACGATTGTCCAAACGTGTTGCGCTGGCAAAGCGAAGATAACCCGCGGCTGATCCAGGTTCGCTGGAGAAAGCAGCCTGAATCAGGTTACCAGGTCAAGTTGTTGATCCAGGCGTACAACCGCCGTGAGCTGATCAAGGACATTTCCTCCATGCTGGCGACCTCGGATGTTACCGTGACCGGTATCAACAGTAAAACGGAAGAAAAGACAGAAGAGGTGAGTATCCGTTTGCAGGTGATGGTGAAAAATTATCAACAGCTAAGCGACTTGCTGAGCCGGCTGGTCGTTATCCCCAACGTGTTCGAAGCCCGCAGACTCACCGACCAGGGGTAGGGTGGACATTTATGTCCACCGTTCCGTGGTGCCACGGGCAAAGTAGCGTGGACATTTATGTCCACCGTTCCGTGGTGCCACGAGCAAAGTAGGGTGGACATTTATGTCCACCGTTCCGTGGTGCCACGAGCAAAGTAGGGTGGACATTTATGTCCACCGTTCCGTGGTGCCACGAGCACCGGCCCGGTGGACATGAATGTCCACCCTACGTGTTGGTGAAGGAATCGAGCAGGCTGGTGAAACTGTTACGTGCTGCGGTCACAGAAAAATGCTCCTCCACGTTTCTGATCGAAGCATCTGACAGGCGGTACCATAAGGCTTCGTCCTGGTACAGTCTGACAACTTCACGGGCAAAAGCCTCTGCGTCATCTGCTATCAGGAACTCCCGTTCATGTTCCGCAAACATACCCTCTCCTGCTACGGATGTGGCGACGACCGGCTGTCCGTGGGCCATGCTCATATTGACCTTGCCCTTTACACCGGCACCATAACGCAGGGGTGCCACCGCCATGCGGCATCCACTCAGGAAGGACTCCAGTGATTCGACAAAACCATGGAAAACCACGCCGTATCCATGTAATGAACTTACCTGTTCCGGTGCCTTGCTGCCGATCAGGTGAAAACGCATTTCCGGTATGTGTTCGTGGATCAATGGCCAGATGTCATTTACAAACCAGCAGGCGGCATCGATGTTGGGTGGGTGCTGGTAACCGCCGATAAAATAAATGTCTTTTCGCTCCGCAAAACCCTTGCTCCGCCCCGGAACATGATGAATGTTGGAAAGTACATGAACTTTGTTTCCCGGTGCATCTTCAGCCAATACGGCCTTTTCGACGGAACTTACAACCAGCGTTGCATCCGCTTCCTTGATAACCGATAACTCTGAGCGGCGTGTCTGGCGGGCCGTGGCTTTAAGTGTTTTACTTTTTTCCAACTCGGCCAGACGCTGTTCCCGCAGGTAATGCAGGTCCACCGTATCGAAGATGAAGCGCGCCTTGGTGCAGTAACGTTTGAGCAAGGCAACATAGTTGATGGCAATGTAGTGACGGCTGATAAAGACATAATCATACTCACCGCCACGTTCCTCGAAGAAGGTCTGCAGAGCATCCAGCCATGGGTTATACAGAACCTCGATACCCGCTTTTTGGAGGTCATGGGTATAGCGGTCCATATAGGCCCGGTTGTCAGCAAAAAATGTAACGTCGTAGCCCAGGTCCCTGCAGATCTTCAACAGGTTGGTCAGGCGAACGCTACCGGAATCCTGGTCAGGTTCCGGTGTGGTCGCATCGATAAAAAGTATTTGGCCCTTGCAACGGTGATGGCTCGCATCGCGCACCAGGGCCGTGTCATCCGGGTTGGAAATTTGATCCGGTTGGGAAGCGAGTTGGGTCTGCCAGCGTTGCAGGAATTTTTTCTGGTTTATGAGCTGGTATTTCTTGGTGCCGCTCGAGGTGTCGGTACCCGACGTGACGCCTTCATGGTGAACAACAACCGAGAAAGGTTGAACCAGTACTTTCAAGCCGTATTCGCGCACCTTGAATGCGAGGTCGGTATCTTCGTAATAGGCCGGTGCGTAGCGCTCGTCAAGGCCGCCGATTTGATGGAAAAAGCCTGTCTTTAGTGCAATACAGGCGCCTGAGCAATAGTCGGCCTCGCGCAGAAAAAGGTATTCCGGCCGCTGCGCGTCTTGCCCGCGGCCATAATTCCAGCCCGAGCCATCATTGAATATGATGCCACCGGATTCCTGCAGACTGCCATCCGGATAGACAAGCCGGGAACCCACCAGACCTGCCTGGGGTTCCCGTTTAAAGGTTTCGATCAATTCGTCCAGCCAGCCTTTCATCACTTGTGTGTCATTGTTCAACAGTACAAGGTATTCGCCCCGCGCATTTTTGGCGCCACGGTTGCAACTGCCGACAAAACCGAGGTTTTGTTCATTTCTCAGGTGTTTTATACCCTTGATCCGTGCCAGTTCGTCCGCGGTTTCGTCACTGGACTGGTCATCGACCACGATCACTTCAAAGGTGTACGCACCACGGGTTTCCAACAGGCTGTTGAGGCAGGCGGCCGTGTAATTCCACTTGTTGTAAACCGGGATAACAATGCTGGCATCGGGCTGCTCGTAAAACTGGAACGCGTCTGGCCCCGCAGAAGCATCAGGCAGTTCCCTGTCCACATTGGCGTTGGACGCTGGCACCGCCCCGGTTGGCATGGATTGCATTCTTCGAAGGGATTCTTTATATCCAAGAGTGGACAGGTTTTTGACGAGATGTGACAGTAGCCATGGCCATCTTGCCGGATTCCAGGCCCGTGCCTGCATGAATTTTTTACCCAGGCGCCGGAGGGCGCGGAGCGGGCGGGTGATTTTCCAGGAAGAACTTGCCACGATCAGTGCATTCAGTTCTGAAACGCGCCGGAAATCTGACTCAAGTCTCTGAAGACGGGTCTTTTTGTCTTCAATCTCCGCCTTGGCGCTGTCAAACTCGGTGCGGGTATTTTCCAGCTCCACTTGCCTGTTGTTCAATTCCGAGCGTGTGTGTTCCAATTCTGCCTGTTTGTTCTCAAGTTTCGACTGTCTGTCTTCCAGAATTTCCACAGATTTCCCTAATTTCACCTGCAGGTTTTCCAATTCCAAGTTCTTGTTGTCCAGTTCTGCTTGTTGATTGGTCATCACGAGTTGAAGTCTGCTGATCTCGGATTCCAGTTGACCGACCCATTTCTCCCGGCGTCTCTGTTCCTGTTCAAGTTCCCTGTTGGTGTTGAGCGCCCACTCGGTCCTGTTTTCAAGTTCGTTACTGAGTTCGCTGATTTCGGTATTGAGTTGCGCGACCCAGAGTTCGCGGCGTTGCTGTTCCAGCTTCAATTCCTTACTGGCCTTTTGTGCCCACTCGGTGCGGCTTTCGAGCTCCTCGTTGAGCTTGCCGATCTCGGTGTTGAGCTGTGCGACCCAATGATCACGGCGTTGCTGTTCCTGCTTCAGTTCTTCACTGGTCTTTTGCGCCCACCGGGTCCGGATCTCGACTTCCTCGCCAAGTTGGCGATTCTGTTTCACCCACTCTTTGCCACGGGCGCGTTCCAGCTTTAACTGCTTGTTGGTATCCACTGCCCACTCGGTACGGCTTTCGAGCTCCTTGTTGAGCTTGCCGATCTCGGTGTTGAGCTGTGCGACCCATTTTTCACGGCGCCGTTGTTCCTGCTTCAGTTCTTCACTGGTTTTTTGCGCCCACCGGGTCCGGATCTCGACTTCCTCGCCAAGTTGGCGATTCTGTTTCACCCACTCTTTGCCACGGGCGCGTTCCAGCTTTAACTGCTTGTTGGTATCCTCTGCCCACTCCGTACGGCTTTCGAGCTCCTTGTTGAGCTTGCCGATCTCGGTATTGAGTTGTGCGACCCATTTTTCACGGCGCCGTTGTTCCAGCTTCAGTTCTTTATCAGTTGTCTGCGCCCACGCGGTCCTTCTTTCGACCCGCATGCTCAGCTGTTTGTTCTGTTTGACCCATTGCTTGCCGCGGGATCGCTCCAGCTTCAATTGCTGGTTTGTTTTCTGGGCCCACTTTGTCCTGCTTTCAAGTTCCTTTTTCAGCCTGCCGATCTCGGTATTGAGTTGCGCGACCCATTGTTCACGGCGCTGCTGTTCCTGCTTCAATTCCTCGCTGGTTGCCTGTGCCCACTCCGTCCGGGTCTCGACTTCCAGTGTCAGTTGCCTGTTCTGTTTGAGCCATTCTTCACCACGGGAGCGTTCCAGTTGCAACTGCCTGTCGGTTTTCAACGCCCACTCAGATCTGCGTGAAACCTCCTGTGCCAGCTGTTCTTGCTTTTCTTTTGCCCGGCGCAACTCATTCCCTGTTATTGAGCGTCGATAATCAGCGGCGGCCCATTGGGTCAGTTGCGTCCCCGTTTTGACGGGTGTGAACGGCCGCATTTTTGCAGGTAACGGACAGAAACTGTTATAGGCACTTGCCATTTGTTTGGGGGTGCCGGATCCGCTGCCAGGCAATTTCAGACGTACAGACGCAATCTGTGCGGGTTTCAGACACAGTGCGGCCACCTGGCGGACCAGTGCCCCGGGGTCGGCATTTATCAACCAGCCGGTTTTGCCGTGATCAATACGGTCTGGAAAACTCCCGACACGGGTCGCAATCGCCGGAATACGCAACTGCTGCAATTCCGACAGGGTATAGCTGAAGGTCTCGGGTACGACCGACAAAAGGGCTGCAAAATCCGGGCCGATGGCAGCCAGTAAAGCGCCCAGTTTATCGCGGTCGTATTCGAGCACCACGTCCACACCCCGGCGGCCAAAGAATGACTCGCCTGATTTGCCGGTTCCGAGCAGGTATACCTGTACGTGTTTTATCAGGCCGGGAAGCGCTCGGGACAGCAGATTTTGCCCCTTTCCGGGCTGCATTCGTCCCAGGATGACCATACGCAAACGTCCATCCTTACGTGCTCTTGGCATGATGGGTTGCACGTCTGCCAAGGCCGGAAACCCGTGTGGAATAATTTTGGATTTGAGTTCCCTGAAGGCCGGTTCAAGCCTGTTTTGCAGGTCGAGGACCCACCGCCCCGGCGCGGCAACCCTTACCTTGTACCGGTTTAGTGCTTCCAGGTAGGCGCGCTGAATCTGTAACCAGGCAGTCGCATCCTTATCCAAAAATTTAAGGCTTTTGCCATGTTCCCGCAGGGCCTTTTCCAACTCCACGCCACCATCGGCGGCCAGGTAAGGCTCCGGGTTTACACTCAGCAGGGGCCAGACTGGAAAGTGATCGTGCAGGATTTGCACGGTGGCCAATCCGCTGCGCAAGGCATCGAGGCTGTGGCCGATCAACGAAGAAACAAAAATCCTTCCGATGCCGTAACGCAGGCAAATTTCAGCCAGTATCTCCTTGTACCCCTCATCGTTATCAACCAGCGATGGGATAGCTGGCTGCAACCACCAACTGGCGATCGGACACCGTAGTTCGTTGCGCGCGTACAGTGACAGTTTCTGCCCGAAGTCGAGACCCGCCCGGGCCTCCTCCGAACGCAGTTGGTAGTGGACCCGCCGGTTGTCAGCCATGGTGAAAGACTTCAGCCACGACGCTACGCCGCCACCCCAGCTGTGGGTGATATGCAACGTGGCAGGACGTTCCGGGAGCCTGTTGTAGGGTAGACGGCTTATGCCCGCGTTGTACCAGTCCTGCAAGCGGGCACTCAATTCACTGAAGGGTGGTGGTTGCGGCGATTCATGCGGATGGAGCTTCAACGGTTCAAACACCCTGCTGGCTGGATCATGCAGGAATAAGTGATCTGCCACCTTGAGCTTGCCGCCCGCTACCGTTAACCGTTGCATTAGCGTAGAGGTGGTATTTTCACGGGCCAGGCGATCAACGGCCTTGGAGGACAGCAGCACAAAATGATCCGTCCAGGCGGTCAGCGTGTGCAACTGTCCGGGAGCCAGTAGCTTGACCAGTTCGGTGAAATCAAACTCGACACCATTCGCTGGGGGCTGCAGACCGACGAACGGATTTACTGCCGTGTCGGCATTGCAGAGCAGGGTCAAGGCCAACGGCTGTTCGAACGGTTCAAGTAACATTACGAGCCGGTCCAGCATCTGTTTTGACGGCTGCAGACCGGCGCGCAGAAAAATTACCGGTCTGCCGGGAAAAAGTTCGCACAATTCGGCCAGCAACAGTCCGGGCCGGTCAAACCCGTGTTCGGTTTTAACCATACCGTTGTTTGCAATCCGGCTGCACAAGGGCAAGCCCAGCTCAGCAAGGGCCAGGATCTGCCTGTCAGTGGCGCGGTCGGAGCCCTTCGCGTGCACGTAAATGACGGGCATTGCGGACGGATTGCCGGTTTTATTTGTTTCAGTCATTATATTTTTTGTGAAACTTGATGGCAGTGTTGGGAAATTCCTGACCGATGATTGAAACCACATGAAATGTCCGGGCCGGGCCCGTCATGCTGTCATTGTTGTCTGCCCGGATTATACCAAGACAAAGCGCGTCTATTATGGATAATGAGCATGTCGGGCCGTTTTTTTGCAATTAGCGGCCCTGGGCATGGAAACTGGAAATGGAAGTGCATTTTTCACATGGTCATTAGCCCGAACATTTCACCAAGGCGGACGAAAAAATGATAAATTTATTGCTGAATCAGACAAATATGGGTGTATTGGATTGTTTCTGGCGGTTACAGTTTGTCCTATCCGGTTTTGCGCAGCATCTGGCTTCACATTTCGGCCATTCTCGCACATCCATGTGCTTCACGGCACCGGGACTCCTGTCCAATGGCCGATCCCTCTCAAACCATAGCTACCGCTATGCTTTTTCGAACGATCGGCCCAACTGTTTCGCCAGCTACAGCGCACAACCGGATCCTTGATGAAATGTTCGGGTTAGCTGTCAAATATTGAATGTGCATTCATTACTGCAATTTTCAGGGGTGAAGGGTAAATGGCCCGTAAGGTAACCAAATCCGGTCCTTCAAAACGCCGGCAGAAACCGCGGAAGGCCGGTGCCAGGAAGCCCGGGTTATTGCGGTGGCTGCTGCGGGTGTTGATGTTGTTGATTGGTATCGGTATCGGCCTGGGTGCGCCCTGGGTCATCTGGCTCGATGTGCAGATCCGCGGTGAGTTTGAAGGTCGTAAATGGGATGTGCCAAGCCGGGTATATGCGCGGTCATTAAGCCTGTACACGGGCAAGCCCATCTCAAGGCAGTCCCTGCTGCTTGAACTTGACGCAGTGGGCTACCGCCAGGTTCAAAAAATGTCAGGCCCCGGTAGTTTTACCATCGGTGGCAACCATGTTGAAGTCTATCGCCGGGCATTTGTATTTGAAGACAGTTCAGAGCCGGCTGCCCGGTTTCGTTTACAACTCAAAAATGGCACCGTGGGCATGCTGAGCAATGCATCAGGATCCGGAGATCCGGGTCTGGTTCGTCTGGATCCGGCCGAGATCGCCTCGATTTATCCCCTGCATGATGAAGACCGCACGCTGGTGGCCTTACCGGATGTACCCGAACTGCTGATCACCGGGCTCCAGGCCGTGGAGGACCGGCAATTCAAGCACCACCACGGCTTGGCATTCCGCAGTATCGCGCGTGCGGCGGTGGCCAATGTCAGGGCAGGGCGTACGGTACAGGGCGGCAGTACCCTGACCCAGCAACTGGTCAAGAACTACTTCCTGAGCAGTGAGCGAACCCTGGCGCGAAAGCTCAACGAAGCCATCATGGCGGTATTGCTGGAGTGGCATTACGACAAGGCGCAGATACTGGAAGCGTATATCAATGAAATATTTCTGGGTCAGCAGGGGAGGCATGCCATCCATGGTTTCGGCCGTGCCAGCGAGTATTACTTTGACCAGCCCTTACAGGACCTTGAACCGCATAAGATCGCACTGTTGATAGGTATGGTGCGGGGCGCATCTTTTTATAATCCGCGCAGGAACCCACAGCGTGCATTGCAGCGGCGTGACCAGGTGCTGGATATTTTTGGCCTGACCGGGCTGATGGCTGATGGCGAGATCCAGACAGCCAAAACCCGGGCCCTCGGAGTTATCGACACCCCACGCTCAGGTGGCAGTCGTTACCCCGCTTTTCTGGAACTGGTCCGGCGCCAGTTAAAACGTGATTATCGTGTTTCGGATTTAAGCAGTGAAGGACTGAAAATTTTCACGACCCTGGCGCCCTCGGAGCAGGAGTATGCCCAACAGGCCGTGACCGGTGGGCTGGAAGAATTGCAACAGCTTGGATTGCCGGCAGATTTACAGGGCGCGCTGGTTCTGGCTGATGTTGCCAGTGGCGAAGTCCTTGCCCTGGTCGGTGACCGCCAGAATGGCCGCAATGGGTTTAACCGCGCGCTGGACGCTCGCAGGCAAATCGGATCGGTCATCAAGCCGCTGGTTTATCTGCTGGCATTGGAACATGTTGACGATTACAACCTGATCACGCAGGTCAGGGATGAGCCCGTATCATTAAGGCAAGCGGACGGTTCCCTGTGGTCACCGGAGAACTATGACCACAAGTCCCATGGTGAAATAGCGCTTATGGAAGCGCTGGTTCAATCGTATAATCAGGCAACGGTCAGGATAGGACTTAAGCTCGGTGTTGCCAACCTGATTCGCAAGATCAAGCGATTGGGTGTGGACGCTAAAATCCCGGCAGTGCCGGCGACCTTTCTGGGCGCAGTGGAGCTGACGCCGATTGAAGTGACGCAGATATACCAGTCAGTAGCGGCCGGCGGTTACAGTGTTCCCTTACGCGCGGTGACGGCGGTGTTGACGCCCGGGGGCGAGGTCCTGAGCCGCTATCCCTTGAGGTTGATGCCAATGGCTAATCGCGAAGCGGTTGCGTTGCTGAATTTTGCGTTGACCGAGGTGGTATCCAGGGGCACCGCGCGAAATTTACACGGGTTACTCGGGAGTGAAATATTGATCGCGGGCAAAACCGGCACGACCAATGAACGCCGGGATAGCTGGTTTGTCGGATATACTCGTGACCGGCTGGCTGTTTCCTGGGTGGGGCGTGATGACAACCGACCGGCCGGTGTGACCGGTGGCAATGCAGCGATGCGGGTATGGGCCAGCTTATTCCGTAGCCTGCCGGTTTCAGCGGTGGATTTACGCATGCCCGATGGCGCCAATTACGTATGGGTGGATTTGCAACAAACCGCATTGACCGACCCATCCTGCACTGATGCGGTACAAGTACCTTTCATCATCGGTACTGAACCGAAGGACACCACAAAATGTCTGGACAAGCTGGACCGGAAAAACAGAAAATCGTTATGGAGAAAGTGGATTGAAGGAAATGACTAACCTGCATATTGCACCAGTATCGCGAAAGCTGGCGCCGGACAGGTGCGACTGGGCGCAGGGCTGGACTGAGACCCATAGCCGTAGCTATGGGTGGAAGGAAGCTCAAGTCCAGTCGTGCATGGACAAGCCAGGGTCGGGATAGGCCCCGGGCCCGGGACAAACTGTACTTTTGGACTGGTGAAAAAATATGCCATATTATTCCTGCAATTCAGCTAATTACATGGTGGCCCGAGGCCGACTGGTGCAATATGCAGGCTAAGTCGTTTTTGGTGGTTGTGTTACTGACACTGGCTGCATGCGGCAGCCAGTCCCCGGCACCGGTGGAAGAACGTGAAGTCAACACCCGTGTCAGGACACCTGCCAGCCAGGAGAGTGCCGGCGTGCAGGTCTATTCACTGCAAAACCCTGCCGTCAGGCAATTGACCGAACAGGCCGAAGACGCCGAGCGTGCCGGTGATCTGGACCAGGCCACCGGATACCTCGAACGTGCGTTACGCATACAGCCAAGGGATCCACAGTTGTTGCAGCACATGGCTGAAATCAAGTTGCAGGATAAAGATTACCAACAGGCGTTGAATTTTGCCGTCAGATCCTATGATACCGGCCCCCGGGTTGGGGAAATTTGCAGCAGAAACTGGCGAACCATCAGCGTGGCCAGGGAGCATCTCAAGGACACCAATGGCGCCAGTGAAGCCGAAACACGTGCGACCCAGTGCATGAACACACGCCCGAAGGGTCTCTAACAAGACAACCCAATTAAATGCTCCGTAGATCACCCACAGAACCACAGGCTGGTGATACAAATGGACTGCGTTCAGCATGAGTGCGATGCTGGATAACACCAGTGCTCAATTGCTTGATTCCGGTGGCCCGTTTGAGTCGGTGTTGCCGGGATTTGCGCCGCGGCAGGAACAAATGGAGTTGGCCGATGCCATCGAGCGGGCGATTGACTCCGAGGGAACACTGGTAGCCGAAGCTGGAACCGGGATTGGCAAAACCCTGTCCTATCTCGTTCCGGTATTACAGGGCCGCAAACGCACCATCATTTCTACCGGCACTAAAACCCTCCAGGACCAGTTGTATTTTCGCGACCTGCCCCTGGTCAGGAATGCACTGGGTAGCACATTGAGATCGGCATTACTCAAGGGCCGGGCAAATTACCTATGTCTGTACCGTATGGAACAGACCCGCAGGGAAGGCAGGTTGCCTTCGAGGGAGGCGTCCACTGAACTGGAGAACATCCGCCTGTGGGCACCCGTCACCGATGATGGCGACCTGTCAATTTCCGCCGTTATTGCAGAAGACAGCGAACTGTGGCCCCTGGTGACTTCGACGACCGAAAATTGTCTTGGCACGGAGTGCCCGGACTTTGACGATTGTTTTGTCGCTCATGCCCGGCGTGAAGCGCAGGATGCGGATGTCGTAGTGGTCAACCATCACCTGTTGTTTGCGGATATGGCCATCAAACATGGCGGCTTTGGTGAAGTATTGCCCGGAGCGTCGGTGTTTATCGTCGATGAGGCGCACCAGGCCCCCGAAACTGCTTCACAGTTTTTCAGTGTTTCGCTGTCCACAAGGCAGATTGCCGATCTGTGCAGCGATGTGCTCGCCGAGGCCGCTGAGACCAGCGGGGGTATGGCTGTGGTACGAAACGAAGTTGCACATTGCCGGCAAGTACTCAAGGAGTTTCAGGCCACCTGCAGTGAAAAGCTGGAAGACCGTGGTAGCTGGCAGGAAATGCTGCAGCAGTCCGAGGTCAGGGATAGCTTGCAATCACTGGATAATGCAGTTGCTGCATTGGGCCCGGTGGTGAAATCCCTGGCCGGCGCCAGCCGTGGTATGGATGCCTGTGTGCAGCGGTTGGCGGAGACCCGTGCGCATTTTGACCATCTCGATAAACCGGTGCCTGGAACCGAGGTGCGCTGGTTTGAACGCCGGGGCCGGGGAATTTCCATTCATACCACGCCACTGGATATTTCAGAGTTGTTTTCCAGCTTTTGTGTGCAACTGGAGGCTGCCTGGGTATTTACGTCTGCGACCTTGTCGGTAAACGGCCGCTTTGACCACTTCACCCGGCAACTGGGTTTGCACGATGCGGCCACCCTGAAGCTGGATTCCCCGTTTGACTACCCCAACAATGCCCTGATGTGGCTGCCGGAGTCTTTACCGGAGCCACGTGAACCGTCATTCGTTGCCGGCTTGCTGGAACAGGTATACCCGATACTCGAGGCCAGCCGGGGCCGGGCATTCATGCTGTTCACCTCCCACAGGGCACTACGCCAGGCCGCTGAATTATTACAGGCAAAAACCGTGTTCCCATTGTTTGTTCAGGGTGAGATGCCACGCAGCATGTTGCTGGAGGCATTCCGTCAATCGGGCGATGGTATCCTGCTGGGCTCCGCCAGTTTCTGGGGTGGTGTAGATGTCATGGGTGAGGCCCTGTCGCTGGTGGTTATTGACAAACTTCCGTTCGCGCCTCCCAATGATCCCGTCATGGTTGCGCGTAGTGACCAGCTACGCCAGCATGGTGGCAATCCGTTCATGGAATTGTTCTTGCCGCAAGCCGTTATTGCCCTGAAGCAGGGGGCAGGCCGCCTGATACGCGACGTCAATGACCGTGGCGTGTTGGTAATATGCGACCGCAGGCTGCGTAGTAAGGGTTATGGCAGTGTTTTCCTGGACAGCCTCCCGCCCATGCGACAGACGCGGGAGCGAGACCAGGTGGTGGCGTTTTTTACCGGTAAGGGTGTTAGTGGGTCAGCATGAATTTATTGGCGATAGAAACAGCGACCGAAACCTGCTCTGTTGCACTTGAGGTCAGTGGTGAAGTCCTGCATCGTAGTCAGCATGCGCCCCGCCAGCATGCCGGGCTGCTTTTGCCCTGGGTCCAGGATTTGCTGGCAGAAGCCGGAATCGGATTTTCGTCTCTGGATGGCATTGCGTTCAGCCGCGGTCCGGGGAGTTTTACCAGCCTGAGGATTGGCATCGGCGTTGTTCAGGGCCTGGCCTGGGCGTCAGACCGGCCGGTAATTCCTGTTTCAAGTCTTGCTGCGACGGCACAGACGACAGTCAGTGTGGGTATCGATTCCGCCCTGGTTGCTTTGGACGCCCGCATGAACGAAGTTTTTACCGGCGTCTTCAAGAAAAACAAACAGGGGATCATGCGCCCGGCCGGCAAAGAACGGGTCTGCAGTCCCGGGGCAGTGCGGCTGCCTGCCGATCCTGATACACACGGTGTCGGTATCGGGTTTGAGCGTTACCCGGCTTTGATCGGGTTGGCCCATGACCTGGCCGGGACGCGTGCGAATACCTGGCCAACTGCTTCGGCTGTACTGGTGTTGGCACAGGATTGGTTGCTTTCGCACGAGGCACTGCCCGCAGAACAGGCACAGCCGGTTTACCTGCGGGACAACGTCGCTAAAAAGCCGAAGCTCGTTTAGCCCGCATAATTCACCAGTCGGTACAGGGCCTCACTGCATGTTTATGAATCAGTTGGATCAAATAGCATTTTCACCAAGAAATTTCGAGGGGTACTTTGTACCCGGCCTGATACCTATCCCGGCCCTGGCTTGTCCATGCGGCGCCATCATCCGGGATACTGATGAAATATGCGGCTTATAAAGCCCATCCACCTAGCAATAAACGTACCGCCAACGCAATCAGTACGACGCCGAAAATACGTTCCAGCCACACGACGTTTCGCTGCAGCCGGCCCAGCCAGCGTGGATTGGAAAATGACCAGGCGACGACCAGATACCAGCCCATATCAATTGACATCGCGGTGGCTGCGTATGCCAGCTTTTCCATCCAGCTCGTTTCAATGCCGATCACCTGGCTGAACAAAGCAATAAAGAACACTGCTATCTTGGGGTTCAGAAAGACAATCAGAAAACCGTCACGTGCCGCACTGCCCGTGGTCGGTGGGTCGGCCAATGCCGCGTCCGGCGCTGCCTGCGCACGCAGACCCTTGATGCCCAGCCACACAAGGTAGCCGGCACCGCCCCACTGCAGCGCGGAATACAACAGCTGTGAGGTGATGATCACTACCGCGATGCCTGAAATACAGAGCAGGGCATAGAGTCCTATGCCGAGGCCGTGCGTCACCGCGGTAACGACACCTGTCTCGCGTCCGCCACTGAGCGTTTGCTTAAGTACTACAGCCAGTGACGGTCCGGGGGACATCGCGCCGAGCAGGCAGATGGTCACCACTGTCATCCAGATTGAGAAAGTCATGGTGGTTCAGTGTGCAACAATGCTGCCCTGGATGCATCCCCAGACGGCAGATGTGCCTGCAACAATCGATACTGGACAAATTGCCCTCAACCTTCATATGCTGGCGTCGCCTGACAAGGAATGATTACCATGCAAAAACCTCTGTTCGTCATTTGTTTACTTTTCCTTTTTCTATCCGCTCCATTGTCAGCCAATGACGATGCACTCGATAGGCTGCCCGCCATTATTGAAAAGGGCATGGCTGACTGGCATGTGCCGGGGATGGCCGTTGCCGTGCTGACGGACCGGGAGATATTATTTCAACGGGGTTTTGGCACCACCGCGTCGACGGGTGACAAGAAAATTGATACCCACACCCAGTTCGCCATCGCGTCCACCACCAAGGCCATGATAGCGGCCTGTATCATGATACTGGCAGACGAGGGAAAACTGGCGCTGGATGACCTGGCAATAAAACATCTGCCAGAACTCCAGTTTGGTGACACCTGGCTAAATGGCCAGGTCACCGTGCGCGATATGCTGACCCACCGGACCGGCCTGGCTTCGACTGATCTGTGGACCTTTGTACAGGACATGCCACTGGACGAACAGATCGAACGCCTCAGCTTGATTGAGCCATCCGCATCATTACGGTCACGGTTCCAGTATCAGAATACGATGTTTGAACTGTTGGGGCTGATCCTGGAGCGGGTCAGCGGCCAGTCGTGGCCCGATTTTGTCCGGGAACGATTGTGGCAGCCCCTGGGTATGGATGAAACCTTTGCCTCCCGCGGCAGGATAACGTCCGGCAAAGATCATGTATTACCCTACTATTATCTGCACGGGGAATGGGTGCAAGCTGAATGGAACTTCGATGTCGACTTTGTCGATGCTGCCGGCTCCGTATGGTCGTCTGTGCATGACATGGGACGCTGGGCGCAGTTTCTTTTGAGGGATGGTACAACGCAAGACGGCCGGCGTTTGATCGGCAAAGAGAATTTTGCGGAAATATTTCAACCACAAATGTTGGTTTCCGGTGAAGCGTTTTATCCAACAATCGAACTAACACGCCCGCATTGGATGAGTTACGGTCTGGGGTGGTTCCAGCAGGATTTCCAGGGCCGCAAAATCGATTTTCATACCGGCAGCCTGGCAGGCCTGATCGCCATGATTGGCCTGGACCGCGAAAACCATCTGGCCGTGGTTATCCTGGGCAATCGCGACCATGCAGAAATGCGCCACGCCATCTTGTGGGAGGTCATGGATCAACAGCCTGTTGACTCACGCCGTGACTGGAGCGCGGACATACTGGCCCTTTACAGGGGGCTGGATGAGAAACATAAGGCGGAATGGGAGAAAACCGTCAGTGGTCGTTTGACCGGTACCCGGCCTGCATTGCCATTGGCTGACTACCTGGGCCTATACCACAATGCGGGCTGGGGCAGCGTGGAAGTGCAGCAAACGGCAAAGGGGATGCTATTCCACAGTGTAAAAGTCGACCTGGCTTTGACGCACTGGCACCACGATACCTTTCTGGCCGAGCGAAACGGAGAGGATTTCAGGGTCCTGATACCATTCAAGCTCAGTCGTCACGGCACGGTCCAGTCACTGGAGATGTTCGGGTATACATTTGACAGGGTCACAGATGTTGCCGAGTAAATGCCAGGTCCGTCCAATAGCGTGAACGGCTCTTTTTGCGACTGTACACGCAGCTTTATTGCAGGAATTTACAAGTCTGCTTAAACAAAAATCAGATGGAATTAGGTTTTTGACAGGACTATTTGATAGAATTGTCACCGGTTACGTTGACCATATTGTGTCCTCGGTAAGAGTTTATTACGTATAAAAACAGGTAATTTACGTTTAATTAACGAATTAATTTGTCAATTCTGCGAAAATTGCGTTTAAAGCATGGGTGGGGAGAGAGCCAGGCTTGTGAATAGAGAAAGACCAATTGCCAATAATCCCTTAACGTGGTCCTTTTGGGTCGTGATGAGCTTTTCAGGGTGGGGAAACCGCATACAGGTACCCGCCGTATGAATTCTGTAACGCCAACGACTACAAACAAGACCTTACCCATCAATTGCATCGGGTTTTCCAACCTGGTGGATGCGCTTGAGTATGCGGCACAGGGAACTACCGGCTTCAACTTTTATGATGGTCGTGGCCGCTTGTCTGCGGTGCTGACGTACGCTGAACTGGCCGTTCAGGCGAAGACCCTGGCGCGACAATTGCTCGGTCTTGGTTGCAAACGGGGCGCGCGTATCGGCATCATTGCTGAAACAGAACCCATGTTTCATCGCTTCTTTTTTGCCTGCCAGTACGCAGGCCTGATTCCGGTTGCGTTGCCCGCAGGTATTCAACTGGGCGCCCATGGTGCCTATGTAAGCCAGGTGCGGCGAATGCTCAAGGGCTGTGGCGCATCGATTGTGGTGGCTCCTCAAACACACGCCAATTTCATGGCCGAAGCTGTACAGGGTCTCGACCTGCTTATGGCTGGAACGCAGGAGGATTTTGATGCATTGCCCGAAGGTGATGTAGATTTTGTCCCCGCGGGTGCCGATGACCCGGCTTATCTGCAATATACGTCCGGTAGTACCAGTTTCCCGCGCGGGGTGGAAGTCAACCACAAAACAGTTTTGCACAACCTCAAAGAGATCGGCCGGTACGGTCTGAAATTGACCTCTGACGACCGGTTTGTTTCATGGCTGCCGTTTTACCATGATATGGGCCTGGTTGGGTTTATCCTGGTACCCCTTATCGGCCAGTTATCCGTTGACTACCTTGGTTCACGTACTTTCGCGATGCGTCCCAGGTTGTGGTTGAAAATCCTGTCCGATAACGGCGGTACGGTCTCTTCTGCACCGACATTCGGATATGCCTTGTGTTCGAAGCGGCTACGGCCAACTGATATTGAAAATTATGATCTCAGTCATTGGCGGGCGGCCTGCGTGGGTGCCGAGAGGATTAGTCCTGAACCGTTACAGGTATTCGCCAGGATGCTCCAGCCCAGTGGGTTTGATAAACGTGCATTTGTAGCTTGCTACGGCATGGCTGAATGTGTACTGGCAACCAGTTTTGCACCGTTGGGCGAGGGTCTGAACGTGGATGTG
>Ga0255052_10000609_pt1 | contig 28608 bp, 23 predicted proteins | sample JV7_2_21_MG_FD_188632 | JGI IMG/M metagenome (GOLD analysis project Ga0255052, IMG submission 188632) | Seawater microbial communities from Jervis Inlet, British Columbia, Canada - JV7_2_21 | ecosystem: Environmental > Aquatic > Marine > Inlet | place: Canada: British Columbia | collected...
GTGGATCATGCTCGATGAGCTGGATCGCATGTGGATTCCTGTTATCCGCGACTGGCGACTGAACGAGCGGCATTACGGTGCGCTCCAGGGACTCAACAAAGCTGAAACAGCCGCCAAATACGGTGACGAGCAGGTTCATATCTGGCGTCGCAGTTACGCGGAGTCGCCGCCGGCGCTTGATGCGGACGATGAGCGGCATCCTTGTCATGACAAACGATATGCCGGCATTTCGAACCTGCCCGGCACCGAATCGCTCGCCACCACGCTGGACCGCGTGTTGCCCTGCTGGAATGAAATGATTGCCGCTGAATTGAAAGCCGGCAAGAACGTGCTGATTTCGGCGCATGGCAACAGTCTGCGTGCGCTGGTCAAGATGCTGGACGAGGTTTCCGAACAAGACATCACCCAATTCAACATCCCTACCGGTATCCCGCTCGTCTATGAACTCGACGCTGATCTCAAGCCGGTTTCACGTGGCTTCATCGGCGACCCGGACGCAGTCGCTACTGCCATGGCGGCAGTCGCCAATCAGGCAAGGGCCGGCTGATCTACAGCCTCGGAAAAACAGGGACGACTAAGCTTGCAAGAGAGGATCAGAGTGCTTCGACGTGCGCGGTTTATCGAGGACGCGAACCAGACCTTCCTGCGCCGCTGACGCGACCAGAACACCATCCTGCGTAAAGAACTGACCCCGTGCGAAGCCCCGTGCGCCGGAAGCGCTGGGGCTGTCGAAGGAATAAAGGAGCCAGTCGTCGATACGGACATCGCGATGGAACCATAGTGCGTGATCAAGGCTGGCCATTTGCACCATGCCCTGGCCGAACGGCAAACCATGTGGCAGTGCACTGGTTCCGAGTAACTCGTAATCGGATACGTAGGCCAGCAGGTTCTGATGCAAACTGTAATCGTCGGACAGATCGTCGACCGCCTTGATCCAGACGTGTTTCTCCGGCGGGAGACGTTCAGGCTTTTCGAAATCGATTGGTCTGACGGGGCGGATCTCGAACGGGCGCTTGTCCGTCAAAAATCGCCGCATTTTCTCCGGAACCCTGGCCAGCATTTCCGGCGCAATTTCGGTTACATCCTGCAAGCCGTCCGGACCCGGCACGTCGGGCATCTCTGCATGATGCTCGACTCCTTTTTCAGGGCTTTGGAAAGACGCGGCCAGATTGAAAATGGGCCGGCCGTGCTGAATTGCAACGACACGCCGTACCGAGAAGCTACCGCCGTCACGTGCGCGGTCTACTTCGTAAATGATCGGTGCGGACATGTCACCACGCCTGAGAAAATAGGCGTGTAGCGAATGCGCCACCCTGCCCTCAACGGTGTGATGTGCAGCGGACAGTGCCTGGCCCAGTACCTGTCCGCCGAATACCTGCGCACCGCCGATGTCGCGGCTTTCGCCACGGAAGATATTGTCCTCGATACGCTCGAGCTTAAGAAGTTCGATCAGGTCCTCAAGTACCGGATGCATTTGCCGCGCCGCCGTCAACGATAATACCCGTACCGCTGACAAACACGGAGTCGCCGGTCGCAAGAAATAACGCAACCTTGGCGATGTCGATCGGCTCACCCAGACGTTTCGCAGCGGATCGATTGATGCAATAGTCGCGCAACGCCGTATCTTCATTAAATACATCACGACTGTCAGGCGTCATAATCGCGCCCGGTTGAATGTAGTTGGCGGTGATTCCGAATTCGCCACATGTCGCAGCAAGAAAGCCGGTAAATTCCGCAAGGGCTCTTTGCGACGACGCATAGGCGCCCTCTCCGTCTGGCGCGAAGGAGCTACGGACGAGTCCTATGTTGATTACTCTGCCGGCCGGGCTCTTTTTCAGCAGCGGCAAGGCCGCATCACAGATGGCCGACATGACTGTCATTTTGCGGTCGAGCAAACTTCTTAGGGTGCTTTCATCATTGTCGCTAATCGGTGTGTCCGACTGGATGACATAGTTATTGACAACAATATCGAGTCCGCCGAGTTTCGATGCTGCAGCCTCCATGATCTGTCCGGACGATTCCAGGCTAATCAGGTCCGCAGCAAATCCCGATATGCCGCGGACGGAGGAAAACCTTGTTTCGATGCCGGTTTCGGGCGCATCGACCGACAGGACCTCTGCTCCATGCTTGACGAAAGTTCTGGCCACTGCCTCGCCAATGCCGTTAGCCGCACCGGTAACGATTGCCTTCAGCCCGAAAAGACGCCTTGCGTCATCCATGAATCACCTTGATTTTCAGTCTGCATCGCAGCGTCGCCCGTCAGCACAGGCTCGCGGCCGATGCCCCGCGAAGCACAGCATTCTAGTGGTTAACGGCAAAGAAATGTATCCACAAACACATAGATCGTGCCATCGACGAATAAACGAGGATCACCTATGCAGGTAACTGGTAGTCGGCGAACTGCTGACGAAGCTCAACCTTCTTGATCTTACCGGTTGCAGTATGCGGAAGCTCATCGACAAATACGACATCGTCGGGCAGCCACCACTTGGCTATCTTGCCGTCGAACCAGGCGAGGATTTCCTCTTTGCTGGGGTCCTGACCCTCGGCCCTGATTACGATCAATAGCGGCCGCTCCGTCCATTTCGGATGCGCGACACCTATCACTGCGGCTTCGGCCACCGCTGGATGGCCGATAGCCGTGTTTTCGATCTCGATTGAGCTAATCCATTCGCCGCCGGACTTGATCACGTCCTTGGTGCGATCGGTAATTGCCAAATACCCGTTTGGATCGATGGTCGCGACATCGCCAGTATCGAACCAGCCATCCTCCATATGCGAGCCGCCCGTACCTTCAAGCTTGAAGTAATCGCTGCAGATCCATGGCCCGCGAACCTGCAATGCGCCGTATGCCACGCCATCCCAGGGAAGCTCGTTTTTGTCGTCGTCGACGATCCTTAATTCGCAACCAAAAATGCCGCGCCCGGCCTTTATCGCAATCGCGATACTTTCATCGTTGGTCAGAGATTCCATGCCGGCCTTCGGCGAATTCAGCGTGCCCAGGGGACTCATTTCCGTCATGCCCCAGCCCTGGTGAACGATAACGTCGTGGTCATCCTGAAACTCCCGAATCATCGATTCCGGCACCGCCGCACCGCCGATGATCGTACGCTGCAGTTTATTCATCCGTTTACCGGCCTTCGCCGCGTACTGCAGCAGCGCCAGCCACACCGTCGGTACGCCTAAAGCCAACGTGACCTCTTCCGACTCGAGCAGCCCATACAGCGTTTCTCCATCACCCATTTTCGGGCCCGGGAAAACAATTTTGGCGCCCACTATCAGCGCCGAATATGGAAGACCCCAGGCATTGACATGGAACAGCGGCACCACCGGTAACACGCAGTCCCGGTTTGAGAGGTTGATGACGTCTGGCGCTACCGACGCGTATGCGTGAAGAACGGCCGAGCGATGGCTGTAGAGAACGCCCTTCGGGTCGCCTGTCGTTCCCGAGGTGTAGCAGAGCGCCACCGCCGCCCGCTCATCCAGTTCGGGCCATTCGTATTCATCGCTCTCTTCACCGATCAGGGACTCATAGGAGACAGCATTCTTCAACGTCGTCTCGGGCATGCTCTCGTCGTTGGTCATGACGACGTAACCCTGGACGCCGGGTGTGTGCCCGGCAATTTTCTCAAGAAGCGGCACAAACATCGGATCGGTAAAGATCCACTTGTCCTCGGCGTGGTTGATGATGAAAACGACCTGCTCGGGGAAAAGCCTCGGATTAATCGTGTGGCAGACGTACCCGGCCCCGCCTACACCGTAATACACCTCGAGGTGTCGGTAGTCGTTCCAGGCAAGCGTGGCGACCCGATCCCCTTCTTGCAGCCCCAGCTTGTCCAGTGCGTTCGCCAGTTGCCGTGTGCGGCGGCAGCAGTCGGCATAGGTGTAACGATGCAGTGGGATGTCCGCGGTCACCGAGACGATTTCGCGATTCGGGTGGTGGCGCTCCGCGTGTCGCAGAATCATTGAGACGAGCAGCTGGGTATCCATCATCAGGCCATGCATTTTTTTGTTTCCTTTTTATTTTGGCATGAGCAGAAGATGCAATTTAACAGAACATTGCCTCCTGCTCACAGGCCCCGTCGAGTCGTCGCCGGCTGTGAATTAAAAGGGCAGGACACCAGTAGCTGCCAACCGTCAAAAACCGCCGCAAATTGCCGGTTCTATAAGGGTTTATACTGAGTCAAAGCGGGGGCTGGCCCGGAATTCCGTGTTATCCTTCAGCCCACCAAAGCGAACTCCCCGGGGCCACGGACAAGAGCAAAAATAAGCCCGAAAACCGCACTTTAGTCAGTTCGATTCCAAAAGGGGGAATCATGAAACAAATCACACGCCGATCAGACTTTTTCGCAGTCGCAATGAATCTGGTCCTGACAACGACGCTGCTGGCCCTTGCTAGCGGATTCGCAGCCACCAAAGCATCCGCGCAAGCTCAAGACGACGCTTCGCGGGGATACATTGAAGAAATTACCGTCACGGCATCGAAGCGTGCACAAACCTTGCAGGAAGTGCCCATTGCGGTATCGGTCGTCACCGGGGAAGTCTTGGAGAAAGCGCAGATACAAGACATCAAGGATCTGCAGTCCCTCGTGCCCTCTCTTCGCATTACGCAATTGCAGACGACCGGCAACACGAACTTTATCATCCGCGGATTTGGTAACGGTGCGAATAACGCCGGCATTGAGCCCTCGGTAGGCGTCTTTATCGACGGCGTGTACCGCTCACGCTCGGCATCGGCACTGGCCGATCTGCCGAATCTCGAGCGCATCGAGGTTTTGCGCGGCCCGCAAAGCACATTATTTGGCAAGAATGCCTCGGCAGGGGTCATCAGCGTGATCACGGCAAAACCGGACCTCGATGCTTACAGTGGGTCCGCCTCCGTCACAGTCGGCGATTTCAGCCAGCTAGTCGTCAAAGGCGACGTAACCGGCCCCTTGTCCGATACCGTCGCATTCAGTCTGTCAGGCAACGTGAATCAGCGCGATGGCTATTTCATCAACCTCGAGGATGGCGTGGAATACAACGAACATGAACGCTGGGGTGTTCGTGGCCAACTCCTGTTCCAGCCAAACGACAACCTGGAATTGCGCTTCATCGCCGACCATGAAGAAATGGATGAGGTCTGCTGTGGTGTCTCGAATCTCGTCGATGGCCCAACCGGTGGTCTCATACGCCTGATTGGCGGCCAGATACTTCCGGAAGATCCGTTCGCGCGCGCCCAGTTTTACGACTTCAACCCGGTCAACGACATTGAAAACAACGGCTTTTCGCTGCAGGTCGATTACGATTTCGAGACCATGACACTCACGTCAATTACTGCCTTGAGGGATCAGTCCCGAATCGAGAACAGCGACGTCGATTTCACCAGTGCCAGACTAATTAATCCCAACTCGACTGACACCGAGCTCGACACCTTTACCCAGGAACTGCGCCTCACCTCGTCGGGTGACGGTGCCGTTGACTGGATGATTGGCGGTTTCTACTTTGACGAGGAAGTAGAAATAGCCAATGTGTTGTCCTATGGGCAGGACTTCCGCGCATACGCCGATCTTTTGACAATAGTCGCGAGCGGCGGCACACCGGGCGTGGATCCCTCTCCGCTCCCTGGCCTGGAATTTGCTTTGGGTTTGCCCCCGGGAACATTTTTCGCAACCGGTCAGGGTAGGGTCGAATTCGCCGGCCAGGACAACCAGGCGTTTTCGGTATTTGGCACAGTTGACTGGCATATGACCGATCGCGTGACGCTGACGGTTGGCGCGAACTACACCGAGGACGAAAAGGATGCGTTCTTCAATGAGACAAACACGGATGTGTTTTCCTCGCTCGATTTCGTACCGATTGGCTTTGCCCTGATTTTCCAGGGTCTTACGGGATTACCGGCGACACCGGCGAACATCGCCGCCAATCCCGGGGCCGCCGCGGTGGCTTCTGCGCTCAGTACCGTTCCATGTTCGCAATCGCCTCCTCCTGCATGCAATTCGCTGCTTGCGCTTCAGCCGCTGCAGTTTATGCCGCAATTTGTCGACTTCCCGAACTCCGTCGAACCGGGAAGCTCGAACGACGACGAAGTGACCTGGACCGTGCGCCTCGCATTCGATGCCACGGACAACGTCAACATATACTTCGGCGCCGGCACCGGTTTCAAAGCGACCTCCTGGAACCTGTCTCGCGATTCTCTGCCATTTGCGTCCGATATCGCCGCAATTGAGGCAGCCGGGCTCGGCGTGCCGAATCTGGCTTCCGGTTTCCGTTTTGCCGGACCCGAGGACGCAACCGTCTACGAGATTGGCCTCAAGGCCCGCTTCGATAGGGGTAGCATTAACATTGCAATCTTCGACCAGGAAATCGAGGGTTTCCAGTCCAATATTTTTAACGGCACTGGGTTCAACCTTCAGAATGCCGGTAAACAATCAACGACCGGTGTGGAGATAGACGCGAGCTGGGTTCCGACCGATGCGCTCACGCTGACGTTTTCCGGCACGTTTCTGGATCCAAAATATGACTCGTTCCCGAACTTCGTGCTGCCTGGCAACATCACTGTCGACCTGAGTGGTACGCAAGTGCCGGGTGTGCATGAGACCAGCATAAATACGTCGGCTACCTACAGTTTCGACATCGGTGCCAGCACATCAGGCTTCGTGCGTGCTGAGTATATCTACGAAGACGAAATACAGATTATCGAAAACGTTCCTAAAAGCATTGCCTCGCGCGAAGTCAGTACATTTAACGCAAGCCTTGGCATTCAATGGGACAACGGATTCGAGGCCATGCTGTGGGGCCGTAACCTCAGCAACGACGATTACCTGTTGAGCGCGTTCCCGGCGGTTGCCCAGTCAGGCAGCTTCAGCGGCTATCCGAACGAGCCGAGAACCTATGGTCTGACGCTTACCAAGCGTTTCAATTGATCGGCGCATCGATTTTCAAACGCCATCGAATGACGGGCCCCTTCGGGGCCCGTTTTTTTATGTGCAGAACGGCATACGAGTCCTGCGGGTGGTCCGTGATTTATGCGCGGGTCACGTTCTTATCGGTCTCACGAAGCTGCATAGATAAAAAACGCGCCGAAAGCGATAGCCAGAACCGACCAGATGCGCAACACGTTATCAGCCATGCGCATCCACCAGTCTATGAAGCGATCCATGCGTTCCTGTCCGACGAGCAGCAGAACCACTGCGGCGAGAATACTGATGGCGCCGATGATCTTCATGGCAAGTGGAAACTTCAGGTTCGCTGCCTCGGAAAGTAGCAACGCCCCAAACAGCACCCGGATGATCACGGCGAACAGGAATCTTGGCTGGCCCGTCCATCGGTTCATGAGATTTTTGAATTTCTCCGGAAGTATCAGGATAGTCAGGCCTCCCAGACAAATCAGTACACCGAACAGGGTTATGATTATTTTCACTGCGATGGTTCCTTTCCGACGTGAGGCTATCTGCCGCCCGGCCGCCCCAACTCCCTTGCCTATATTGCCAGCGTTTGCTTTGACGCCCCATCATTGTACGCCCGCCAAGACTTAATCAAACATCAGTTTCGCTTGTTTGGGCTTGACATCCGACTATACTTTCCCGGCTACGCTCTCCGATAAGCGACTCCATTGCGCAGGCTTGAACCACAAACTACCGCAAATGAGCAGATAAGAAGAGGATTATTGAGATGTCGGCGAAGTACGAAAATATTCTCGAGACGATAGGCAATACGCCGGTTGTGCGACTGAACAAACTGGCCCCCGACGGCATCAATCTCTATGTGAAAATCGAGTCCTTTAATCCGATGGGATCGGTGAAAGACCGCCTGGCACTTGGCATCATCGAACAGGCGGAGAGAACCGGCGAATTGAAACCGGGTCAGACTGTTGTCGAGGCGACCAGCGGGAATACCGGCATCGGCCTCGCCATGGTGTGCGCCCAGAAGGGTTATCCGCTGGTCGTTACCATGGCCGAGAGTTTCAGCATCGAGCGCCGCAAGATGATGCGATTCCTGGGCGCCAAGGTCGTTTTGACCCCGGCCGAGCTCAAGGGCAGTGGCATGCTTGCCAAGGCAGTCGAACTGGCCGAAAAGCATGGCTGGTACCTGACCCGGCAATTCGAAAACGAGGCCAACGCGGACGCGCACTCAAATACCACCGCCCCGGAGATCCTCGCAGACTTCGAGGGCGAACGCCTGGACTACTGGGTGACCGGATTCGGCACCGGCGGCACCTTGAAAGGCGTCTCGAGGGTGCTCAAAGAGAAACGCCCGGACACCCAGATCATCGTTTGCGAGCCCGATAATTCGCAAATACTCGGCAGCGGCATTCCTCAGGAACGCACGGCCGACGGTACACCAGCCGACAGTCATCCGCTGTTTCGCCCGCACCTGATGCAGGGCTGGAGCCCGGACTTTATCCCGAAGCTGACCGAAGACGCCGTGACGATGAAAACCATCGACAAAGTGATACCGGTCAGTGGCGACGATGCACTGAGACTCTCGAAAGCGCTCGCCAGCGAGGAAGGTATATTTGTCGGCATTTCCGCGGGTGCGACCCTGGCCGGCGCATTACAGGTCTGCGAAGGCGCCGAGGAAGGCACAACCGTACTTTGCATGCTGCCCGACACGGGTGAGCGATATCTCTCCACGCCGCTGTTCGAAGAAATTCCGACTGACATGACCGCAGACGAATTCGAAATCTCCAGATCAACGCCTGGCGCGAGATTCGATGCACCGCCACCGGCCGAACCCGACGAAACAACGACGGAAGAAGAGGAACCTGAGATCGAGGCTCCGGCGGATGCCGTGAAGTTCCTGAACGATACGGTCGGCGACGCCGACCAGCCGGTCGTGCTATTTGCGCTCGAATGGTGTGAGTTTTGCTGGTCGCTCCGCAAGATGTTTGCAAGGTATGAAATTCCATACCGGTCGGTCGACCTCGATTCGGTCGCGTATCAGGAAGACAATAAAGGCGGCAAGATACGCGCCGCACTCAGAGAGCGCACCGGCTCCAAAACGATTCCGCAGGTTTTTGTCGGCGGCCAGTTCATTGGCGGGGCTACGGAACTCTTCGACTCTCAGAAATACGGAGAACTGGCCGAGCTATTGGAAAAGAATTCGGTCATGTATAACAAGGATATCGACGTCGATCCTTACACGTTCCTGCCCGGCTGGCTGCAGCAGCGATGAAAGTTTCGCTCTCCAGGGGGCGACGTTAGCCTGGGGTCGCTTCGCAAAGCTTGATGGGGACGTGGGCGGGGCTCGCCTGGGTGTCGCGAATCAATCGTTAAAGATGTATATGCCGAGAGTCTCGGCGACGCAGGCCGGCTTGCGCTCCCCGTCGACTTCGACTTTGATCTCGCTGAGGAGGTGAAGTGCGCCAGCCCTTTGTCTGGCCTGCAGGACGGTAGCGCGGGCACGAACCCGGCTGTCAACAGGGACCGGCGTATAGAAGCGCACTTTGTTACAACCGAAGTTTATTGCGCGGGCGAGATTATCAACCTGGACAAAGTCACCCGTCAGAGCGGGTATCAGCGCGAGGGTGAAATACCCGTGGGCGATGGTCTTGCCATCGGGCAACTCGTTTTTCGCCCTTTCAGGGTCGACATGAATCCACTGGAAATCACCGGTCGCCTCGGCGAACCGGTCGATTGTCTGCTGATCGATTTTGACCCAATCGGAGAGACCTACCTCCTTACCTTCCAATGCTTTCGCATCTTCAATTGACTTGATCAGGTGCAATGTGGCCTCCCTAACTTGGCCATTTACATATCCTCGTGCCCTGGAGCGCTGTTGAAGTACTTCCCTCATAACACAAGAGATACACAGGTGCAGGGATCAGGGCAAGTTTTGTATTCCCGTTTTTTTGCAGAATCGTAGGTCGATAGTCACGAAAGCCTGTCATTGTGCGGCGTAGGCGTTTTGAAAAATGCTGCGGTTTTCGTGCCGGCAGGCGGCGTACGTATTTGGAGGAGCGCCTGCCAGCATTCATGGATCGCTGACAATGCTGCTGTTTGTGGCTGCTTGCAGAGAATCAAGCTGTGTCTATACTCCTTCCGCATGGCCGAGATTCCTGCCCATGCCTGAGCACTCCGTATTTGCGCTTGTCCTGGCGGCCGGCGAAAGCAGTCGCTTCGGATCGACCAAACAACTGGCTGAATATGACGGCGCAACGCTCGTAGGTCGTACAGTCCGCCTTGCGGAAGATATTTGCGGCGATCGCACGGTCCTCGTGGTCGGCAGCGACTGGAAAAGAGTGTTGGCGGCTTGTGGTCCGCTACGCGGTTTTTTCGTGCGCAACGACAACTACAAGTCGGGTATGGCGAGTTCCATTGCCTGCGGCGTCAAGTCAGTGGCGCACAGTGCAGATGCCGTGCTGCTCTTGATGGCGGATCAACCTTTGGTAACCGCGGAACACTTGAGTTCGCTGATTAGCGAATGGCTTGAAGCTCCGAATGAAATCGTCATCAGCGAGTACTCCGGCGTCAAAGGGCCCCCGGTCGTTTTTCCGGCGCACTGTTTTGACAGTCTCATGAAACTCGAGGGCGATCAGGGGGCACGTTCGGTATTGACCGATACGAAATACCCGATACGGGGTCTCGCGTTCGAAGCGGCTGCGGTCGATATAGATACGCCCGGGGATCTTGCTAAGCTCGTAAGGAATCGCGGCTAAAGCCGCTCCTACAAGCCGCTCGTACGCGCTGCCCCTACAAAGACACTGCGGAAGGATGCGCATGTTCGGCGCAGCGTTCGCAATTAACCCAGCCCGAATTGCCGTCGGCATAGTGCTCTTTTTTCCAGATCGGCAGTCGCACTTTCACCTGGTCGATGATGTAACGGCAGGCAATGAATGCCTCATCCCTGTGCGCGGAAGAGACGCCGACCCAGACGGCACATTCACCGATTTCGAGCATGCCGGTACGATGCACGCAATGGGCATGAAGGATGGCGAACTGTGCTCTGGCCTCTGCAATCACTTTCGCACCCTCGCTGACGGCCAACGGCTCGTATACTTCGTATTCAAGTCTCTCAACCGAATGGCCTTCGTTCTCGTTTCTGATCCAGCCTTCAAAACCGGCATAGGCACCAGCCGCGGGATCGAAGAGTTCGCGCCGCAGAACGTTCGGGTCGATGGGCTTGTCAGTGATACTGATCACATCAGCCACCGGCAACGGGTGGAAATAACAGGACGGTATCGCCATCGTTGACTGCTGAATTCCAGTCCGCCATTTCGTCGTTTATCGCGACTTTACAATGGCCAAGAGGTTCCGATGAGCCATGCCGGTTCTTTAGTTGCTCGAACACATCGCCCGCAGTATCTGCTTCTATGGCAACCGTTTCCTCATCCACGCCCGCATGCTCACGGAAGATCGCAAAGTATCGCACTGTGATGGACTTGCTCACGACGCTATCTTGATCCCGGTTCTGGCCAGATCTTCGGGCGTATTGATGTTATCAAGCGCCTCGGGATTCGGCTGGTCGAGCAGATGAGTATCTGAACCAATCAGTATCTTTCTCGGACAAATGATGCCGTCGTCGGCGAACGCTTTGACGATGGCAGCAGCACCGGCAGCGTAAAAGGCGCAGAGCGGCTCCGGCAATCCGTCAGAGCTGCTTTTGTAAGCGGTAAACGGATGAACGGAGGACCTGTTATCGAGCAGATACCGAATTGTAAGCTCCTCGACATTAGGCAAGTCGCAGGCAAGTATCAGCCAGCCCGCGTCCGGATATTCTTTCATGGCCGACAAGATGCCGGCAAGCGGGCCCAGTTCCTGGTACCCATCGACAATCTGTCGAAACTTGCTTCGTTCGGGCTCGTCCTGCTGGTCGACACGTGTCGAAACGAAGACTTGATCGACGACGGGCTCAAGCAAATGTACGGCCCGACTCAGTTGCGTTTCGCCGTCGACACGCAGAAGCGCCTTGTCCTGGCCCATGCGTTTGCTTCGGCCACCTGCCAGCACCAGGCCGTAAACAGGGTCATTCGTCGTCAAGGTGATAATCCTCTTTGCCGCCGGTTTTCGACACGAGCCGTGTCTGGCCGATCACGATGTCGTGCGACAGGGCCTTGCACATGTCATAGATTGTCAATGCCGCCACCGTGGCACCGGTCAATGCTTCCATCTCGATGCCGGTCCTGTGATGAACCTTGCAATGGCAATCGATGACCGCGCGGCGCATGTCGTCCATTCTTATCGTTATTTTGCAGTTGTCGAGACTCAGCGGGTGACAAAACGGGATCAGTTCGTGTGTCTTTTTTGCTGCCATGACGCCCGCAACGATTGCCGTCACGAAAACCGGGCCTTTGGCCGTTCGGATATCGCCATCCGCAAATTGGTCGGCAACGACCGCCGGAAACTCGACGATCGTTCGGGCATGGGCCTGCCTGTCGGTCTCGTCTTTATGGCTGACATCGACCATCGTCGGCAGGTTATCTTGATCGATGTGACTGAGCTTGCCCATACCGGCTACCCACCCATGCGATACATTTCGACTTTGCTCAGCAGCGGTTGCTCATCGGCTTCGGGTTTTCGCAACTCGCTGTAGCGGTCGTCACGCTGCAACCAGATTCTGGACAGTATATCGGCCAGCTCGGCATCGTCGGCACCGTTTCGAAGGGGCTCCCGCAGGCTGGTGCCTGTGGTCGCGAACAGGCAGGTATAGAGTACGCCGTCCGCTGACAAGCGCGCGCGGTTGCAGGCACCACAGAACGGCTCCGTGATTGAAGAGATAAAGCCGATTTCTCCCTGACCGTCGAGATAGCTGTAACGGCTCGCGACCTCTCCGGGATATTTCCGGTCAATTGCCCGCAGTGGCCAGCGTTCCTGTATTCGCTGGTAGAGCTCCCTGGACGGGACGACCTGGTCCGGGCGCCAGCCGTTGCGGTTGCCCACGTCCATAAACTCGATCAGTCGCACGGTATGACCGCTGCCTCGAAAGTGATCGAGCAGGTCAGGGATCTGGTGGTCGTTCACGCCACGCTGCACAACCACGTTGATCTTGATCGGCGTCAGACCAGCCTCCGCCGCCGCTTCAATGCCTTGCAATACTTTCGTCACGTCACCGCGATTGCCGCTCATGTGCCTGAAGGTTTCCTCGTCAAGGCTGTCGAGACTGATCGTGACTCTCTGCAACCCCGCGTCGGCCAGCTTTTGCGCAATCGGCGGCAGCAGCATGCCATTCGTCGTCAGCGCAAAATCGTCGACATTGGGTAACTTGCCTAGCCTGGCGATGAGGTCCGGGATCGTTTTATCGAGCAGCGGCTCACCGCCCGTCAATCTCAGTTTCGTGACGCCGAGTCCAACCGCGATCGAAGCAATTCTCTGAATTTCTTCGTGGCTCAGGAGCTCCTGTCTCTTGAGAAACTGATAATCGGCATGGTATTGCGTTTCCGGCATGCAGTAAGGGCACCGCAAATTACATCGATCGAGCACCGATATCCTGAGGTCGCGCACGGGCCGCCCCATCGTGTCCCTGGGGCCGATGTCTGCCACCTGATCCTTATCGCTTTGTGTGTGCCGCACAGCCATCCCTTCATTCTGCCCGAAACCGGCCCTCTGGTTAAGCTAAAACGCCTGCCACAACAGCCTGAGAGAGACGGCCAGTACGACGAGCCCGGTCAGCCGCCGGATCGGCGCCGCCGGCAGCCATGTCGCGCCCAGCCGGCTGCCGAACTGACCGCCAATCAGCACGGCCAGGGGAAGAGCCAGATATGCCGTATTAAGTAAAACCTCGGCCTGGCTACCGAGTTTGGTCAGCTGCCCGCCGAGTCCGGCAAGAGAATTGACGAGTATAAAAAAGGAACAGGTCGCCGCAACCGTTTTGGCGTCAGCCAGGCGCATGAGGTGCAGCGTGGGCGCCAGGTAGATACCGCCACCGATGCCCGTAATGCCGGCAAGCGCGCCGAGGACCGCCCCGAGAACGAGGCGCGGCAACATGCCGAACGGTCTGCTGGCACCAGTTACCGAGCCCCAGCGGCGATCCGGAATCATCAAAAAACCTGCGACGAACAGGGCGGCTCCCAGCGTTGCCAAAAAGCTTGCTTCCTCGATCCGAATGTAGCCTCCCAAAAACGCGGCGGGTATTGACGTCACGACAAGGGGAAACGCAAAACCGAGATTGAGATGTCCGGCCCTCGCGAAGTGAAACACGCCGCCGGTCACAACGACGATGTTACACAGCAGTGACACTGGCGGTACGAGATCGTAGGCCATGCCTGTCTCGATCAGGATAGCCGTGTATGTCGAACCTCCCCCAAAACCGACCGAGGCATAAAGAAATGCCACGGCAACAAATGCCAGCGCGGTATAAATCATCGTGTGGTCTTAGCCAAATATATTATTCAATTCAAAAACTTAAGCTTCTTTTCGGCACTTTCTTGTGCGGCGCAACATAGGCCGCTATACTGCTCGCCCCGACGGCGGGTGGCGCTGATGGTAACCTGAATTCAGCCGAGTCCACAGCTACCTGAGCCCGTAATGCGTGAGGTGTTGTACACGCCGTGCGGCGGCGGCGAACTATACAATATGAGAAGGAATTTCGGATGGACATAATTTTCTCTGAAGAAGAACTGGCTTTCCAACAGGATGTCAGGACATTTCTGAAGGAAAAATACACGGACGATATCCGCAAGAAACAAGACAGCGGCATCCCCCTGAGCAGGGACGACATGATCCGCTGGCAGAAAATCCTGTACGAACAGGGCTGGGCTGCCGTCAACTGGCCGGTCGAGAATGGCGGAACCGGCTGGACTCCGATCCAGCAGTACATTTTCGACAACGAAATCGGCGCCGCAAACGCGCCCGAGTTCCTGCCCTTTGGCGTGAAAATGATTGGCCCGATCATTTATATGTTCGGCAACGATGAGCAGAAACAGCGGTTCTTGCCCGACATACTCTCCAGTGACGTCTGGTGGTGCCAGGGCTACTCTGAACCCGGATCCGGATCCGACCTCGCCTCGCTGAAAACTAAAGCCGAAAAACAGGCAGACCATTACCTCGTCAATGGGACCAAGACCTGGACAACAATTGCCCAGCACGCTGACTGGATATTTTGTCTGGTACGGACCAGTTCGGATGTCGCACGCCGACAGGAAGGTATCAGTTTCCTGCTGATAGACATGCACACGCCCGGCGTTTCGGTGAAGCCGATTATTACGATCGACGGCGTGCAGGAAATCAACGAGGTGCATTTTGAGAATGTAAAAGTGCCGCTTGAAAATCTTGTCGGCGAAGAGGGCAAGGGCTGGACCTACGGCAAGGTATTACTGCAGCACGAGCGCACCAATATGGCCACCGTCCCACGCTCAAAGTACCGCTTGAACCGACTGAAGGAGCAGGCCGGACAGTCCGTGCACGGTGGCGTACCGTGCCTGGACGATCCAGATTTCGCCAGAAAATTAGCGGCGGCGGAGATCGAACTCAAAGCGCTGGAGTACACCGAGCTTCGTACATTGGCTGCAGTCGCCATCGGCAAGGCGCCGGGACCCGAGTCGTCAATACTCAAAATCAAGGGCACGATGGTACAGCAGATGCTCGACGAACTGCTCCTGGATGCCGCCGGCTACTACGCTCTGCCTTACGTACCTGAGCAATATGACCTCGAATTCCCGAATTCTGAACGAATCGGCCACGGTGCAGAGACCAAATCGTCACTGAAATACTTCAATAATCGCAAAGCTTCGATTTATGGTGGCTCGAACGAGATTCAAAAGAATGTCGTTGCCAAGCATGTGCTTGGACTGTAGGGAAACATCGACAGGACAATTTATGGACTTTTCTCTCAGTGAAGAACAATCGATGCTCGCGGACAGCATCGCTCGTTTCATCGACAACGACTACGACTTTGAAAAACGGCAAGAAATTGCCGAATCCGAGAAGGGCTACAGCCCCGAGCTCTGGCAGACTTACGCCGAGCTGGGCTGGACGGCCGTGCCATTTGCCGAAGACGATGGTGGTCTCGGCGGTGGTCCGATTGAACTGATGCTCATGATGGAGCAGTTCGGCCGTGGCCTCATCGTCGAGCCGTTTCTGGCAACGATCGTATTGGCCGGCGGAGTGTTACGGAGAACCGCATCTGCGGAACAAAAAGAGCAATGGCTGTCCGGCATTATCGAAGGAAATATTCAGGCGGCACTCGCATTCTCTGAGCCGCAGGGTCGTTTTGAAATTGCAGATATCGCGACAAGTGCAAAAGCAGATGGCGACAAATACGTCCTGAATGGACAAAAGAACCTTGTTCTGAATGGTGGCAATGACGATCTTCTTATCATTCCGGCTCGTACCAGTGGCTCGCAGTCGGATGAGAACGGCATCAGCTTGTTTGCCGTTGCGGCTGACAGCACGGGCATCGAACGAAAGTGTTATGCGACCGTCGACGCGCATCACGCGGCAGATATCACACTCAAAGATGTGCACGTTGATGCCGCTGCGGTTTTGGGAGAGGTTGGACAGGGCTTTGCGACACTGCAGGCCGTTATCGATGAGGCGACTTTCGCCGTCTGCGCTGAAGCGGTAGGCATCATGCAAAGCATGCACGACAAAACGGTCGAGTACTCCAAGAACCGTGTACAGTTCGGTGTTCCGATCGGGACGTTTCAGGCACTGCAGCACAGAATGGTCGATACTCTGATGGCATGTGAGCAGACGAATTCGCTGCTTCTATGGACAGCAATGGTCAAGACCGCCGGCGATCCGGATGCCCGGAAGGCCATCAGTGCACTGAAGTATCAGATTGGCACGGCCGGGCGAAACGTAGCCCAGGAAGCCGTGCAGATTCACGGCGCTATGGGTGTAACCTGGGAGATGGACATCGCGCACTATTTCAAGCGGTTTACGGCGATCGAACTCCTTTTCGGTAACGCTGACTTTCACCTCAACAGGTATATTGAACTGTCCTGAGGCGTGGCCAGCCAGAATGTCTCATCTCTGTTGCGTAAGCCACGCACAAGCGGCCCAAGGCCGCAGTGACTGGCGCTGCCTGACAGGCGATGCGGTATGATTTGTATCCATGAGCAACTGGCAGCCATCCGGCGTCATCACGATAACAACCGACTTCGGTCATAAAGGTCCGTTCGCTGCCGTCATGAAGGGTGTCATTTTGACGCGCTTTCCGGACGCGTCGGTCATCGATCTCGCCCATGACATCCCAGCCCACTGGCCACCTGAGGCCGGTTTCTGGATCGCCCGTTCTTATCAGTATTTCCCCGATGGCAGCATACATGTTGCCATCGTCGATCCGGGCGTCGGCACCGAAAGGGAAATCATCATTGCAGAATACGACGGCCATGTGTTTATGGCGCCCGACAACGGTCTGCTGGCGCCAGTGCTGGAAAAATCGGATGTCGTTTATCAACTTGTTTACGACAAACTGCGGTCACTCGGATTGTCAGCGCCCAGCCCCACTTTTCACGGTCGCGACGTTTTTGCACCGGTAGCGGCGGAAATGGCTGCGGGTCGCATAAGGCCCGTCGAAATCGGCGAAATGACAGCGCAATGGACACCGGCCTGGATCGACGACCCCGAGGTGCAATCGGGACGGGTCAGCGGTGTCATCATCACCGTCGACGCGTTCGGCAATCTGATCAGCAATATCGACGCCACCCTTATCGAATCGTTCAGCAATCCTGTTGCACATCTTGCAGGCCATGATTTTGTGCTCAAAACAACCTATGGCCAGGCGAGACCCGGGGAGTACCTGGCGCTCATCAACTCGTTTGGCGTTCTTGAAATCGCTCGCGCCGAGGGCAGCGCAGCAGAGGGCCTGGGTTCGGAACGCGGCGCACCGATTACCGTAATCGAAGGCGCAATGATTTAACCTGACGATTACACGTAAGTCCGGTTTCTCGCCGCATCAGTCGTAACGAGCTCTCGCTCAAAATCCCGGACTCAGGTGAAATATTCGGGCTAAAGCTTTGCCTGCTGCTGCATCGCCTGTTTTTCGATCTTCGCCCAGCTGTCTCGTAATGTCGCAATGCGATTAAATACAGGCGTGTCCGGTGTCGAATCAATGCCGTCCGGCCGGAAATAACCAAGCCTCTCGAACTGAAATAGATTGTCCGTTTCGGCTTCGCCCAGCGAGGGTTCCAGTTGCGCCGTAACTATCTCGAGTGAGTCGGGATTCAGATACTCTGTGACATCGTCTGATGCGGCCGGGTCCGGCACGGTGAAGAGGCGATCGTACAACCGTACTTCCGCCGCCAGCGCATGGCTCGCGTGTACCCAGTGAATAGTGCCTTTTACTTTTCGATCGCTACTGCCGGTACCACTCCTCGTGTCCGGGTCGTAACTGCAGTGCAGCTCGACAACCTCACCTGATTTGTCCTTGATGACCTCGTCGCAACGAATAATGTAGGCATAGCGAAGCCGTACTTCGCCGCCGGGTCTCAGACGGAAAAATTTTCGCGGCGCCTCTTCCATGAAGTCGTCCTGCTCGATATATATCTCACGGCCGAACGGCAATTCACGGCTGCCGAGTTCGGGGCGATTCGGATGATTCAGCGCTGCCAATTCCTCAGTCTGGCCCTCGGCATAATTCGTAAGAATAACTTTCAGCGGTCGGATAACGGCCATTCGTCGCGGCGCCGCGTGATCGAGGTTCTCCCGGATGCAGTTTTCCAGCGCCGCCATCTCAATCAGGTTTTCCTTCTTCGTTACACCGATCCTGCGACAGAACTCTCGTAACGCGGCTGCCGGATAGCCCCGTCGACGCATTCCAGCGAGTGTCGGCATACGAGGGTCATCCCAACCGCTTACGATCTCATCCTCTACAAGCTTCGCCAGCTTACGTTTGCTCGTGACCGTATAGGCAAGATTCAGTCGGGAAAACTCGTACTGATTAGGGCGGTGTGGTGGATTGATCTGATCGATGAACCAGTCATACAGCGGCCGATGATCTTCAAATTCAAGTGTGCACAGTGAATGCGTTATGCCTTCAAAGGCGTCCGACAAACCGTGCGCAAAATCGTACATCGGGTATATACACCACTTGTCACCGGTCCGCTGGTGAGGAGTATGCCGTATGCGATAAAGTGTCGGGTCTCGCATGTTCATGTTCGGTGAGCACATGTCTATCTTTGCGCGCAACACGTGCATACCGTCTTCGAATTCGCCGGCACGCATACGGCGAAAAAGATCCATGTTATCTACCACGCTGCGATTTCGATTAGGGCTGTCCTTGCCCGGTTTAGTCAACGTACCGCGATACTCACGAATTTCTTCGGCATTAAGACTGTCGACATAGGCTTTACCCATTCCGATGAGCCGTTCCGCTGATTCGTACAACTGATCGAAGTAGTCCGACGCATGGGTCAACCTGTCTTCCCAGTCAAAGCCGAGCCAATGGACGTCTCTCTCAATTGCTTTCGCAAACTCCTCACTTTCCTTGCCGGGATTGGTGTCGTCAAACCGCAAAAAAGTCTTGCCGTTGTTCTCTCTAGCAACGCCGAAGTTCAGGCAGATCGATTTTGCGTGACCGATGTGCAGATAACCGTTCGGCTCTGGTGGGAACCGAGTAATGACATTACCGCCATGTTTGCCGCTTGCAATATCGCGGCTAATAATCTGGCGAATGAAATCTTTGGGCTGGTTGTCGCTCATGAAAAATCTGTTGCCGGGTTTCAGACCGGCGCAATTGTACGCTAAAAGAATTGGGGACGGACCCCGGGACAGACCCCGGGACAGACCCCATTTTCTCTATTCTTTGGCAGAAGAAATAAGACTGGGATTTAGTTGGGGCCCGTCCCCAGGCGGCAATCCTGGCACAGGCCCTGAACTTCGAGCATCTGGTGGACTGCTGAGAACCCAAGATCTGAAGCTTTTTGTTCGACCAGAAGATTGATATCGGCGTCGTCAAGCTCGGCTACCGATCTGCATTCCCTGCAAATCAGGAACTGACCGGTGTGGGAGCTGCCCGGAACGGGGCAACCAACAAAAGCATTAATCGAGTCCAGGCGGTGTACCAGGGCCGCTTCGATGAGAAAATCAAGCGCCCGATAGACAGTCGGTGGCGCCGCCTTTCTGCCATCCCCTTTGAGGCTGTCCAGAATATCGTATGCACCGACCGGCTTGTGACTGTTCCAGACGAGTTCGAGGACGCGACGGCGTAGCGTGGTGAAGCGCAGTCCCCGTTCGCGGCATATAGTCTCGGCCGTCTCAATCGCTCTCGCCACACAATCGTCATGATCATGGTGAGTCGGCGGGAAGCGATTCGATAAAATGTCCCTGGTCATCTCTGCGCGAACCTGCTTGGAAAGCGGAATTGTACACCAGCTGAAAAGCGGCCACTCTCCACCAAATTCATTGCCAGGTTTTTCCGGGAATTGCCGGGTTTTCCCGACCATTCGCGTACAATAGCGCGCCGTGCACAAAGCACTGAATACTTGAAGCAGCGAACAGACGATGCCAACAATAAAGCTACCCGACAGTTCCGAACGCGAGTTCGAGCACGACGTGACGGGACAAGAGATAGCTGGCGCAATCGGCCAGGGCCTGGCCCGCGATGCCATTGCGATTCGGGTTGACGGCGAACTCTGGGACCTTACCCGCAGCATAGCTGATGATTCGTCCGTCGAAATCATAACGAAGGATACGCCGGACGGGCTGGAGATTCTGCGTCATGATGCGGCCCACGTGCTGGCCGAGGCTGTAAAGGAGCTATGGCCGGATACTCAGGTGACTATTGGTCCCGCGATCGAGAATGGCTTTTACTATGATTTCGCGCGAGAAGAACCGTTTACACCCGAAGACCTCGTTGTCATCGAAGAGCGGATGAAGGAAATCGTCGACCGCGACGAGAAAATTCAGCGGGAAGTCTGGGAACGAAACAAGGCTATCGATTTTTTTCGTGGGATCGGCGAAGAATACAAAGCGCGGATTATTGAGGACATCCCGGAGGGTGAGACGCTAACGTTGTACCAGCAGGGTGACTTTATCGACCTGTGTCGCGGTCCACACTTACCGTCTACCGGAAAGCTGGGCAAGGCCTTTCACCTGACCCGCGTATCCGGAGCCTATTGGCGAGGCGACTCTCGAAACGCCATGCTGCAAAGAATTTACGGCACGGCCTGGGCGAATGAGAAGCAGCTCCGGCAACACATGATGCAGCTCGAAGAGGCCGAGAAACGCGACCACCGCCGGTTGGGCAAGTTAATGGACCTGTTTCATTTCCAGGAAGAAGCACCCGGCGCCGTATTCTGGCATCCCAAAGGCTGGCGCCTGTTCCAAAACCTCATCGACTATATGCGCCGGCGTCAAACCGAAGCCGGTTACCAGGAAGTCAACGCTCCCGAAATCATGGAACGCTCGCTTTGGGAAGCGTCCGGTCACTGGGAAGTCTTCGGCGAGCATATGTACACGAGCGAAATGGAGGATGGCCGCTGTTATGCGATCAAACCGATGAATTGCCCCGGTCATGTGCAGATATTCAATCAAGGTATCAAGAGCTATCGAGACTTGCCGTATCGTTTGGCGGAGTTTGGCAAGTGCCATCGATACGAACCGTCAGGCGCGTTGCATGGGATGCTGCGGGTGCGTGCATTTACGCAGGACGACGCGCACATCTTCTGCACACCGGAGCAGATTACGGAAGAGACGATCGCAGTATGCGATTTGATACTCGGCATCTATCGCGATTTCGGTTTCGATGACGTATTGATCAAGTTCGCGGACCGGCCAACCAATCGTGTTGGCGACGATGAAGTCTGGGACCAGGCCGAAGCAGCATTGAAACAGGCGCTCGAAACATCGGGGCTGGAGTACACCCACAATCCCGGTGAAGGCGCTTTTTACGGTCCCAAGCTGGAGTTCGTTCTGCGAGATGCCATCGGCCGCGACTGGCAATGCGGAACGCATCAGGTCGATCTGAACATGCCAGCGCGACTCGGCGCAACATACATTGGGGAGGATGGGCAAAAACATACGCCGGTTATGTTGCACCGTGCGATATTCGGCTCGTTGGAAAGATTTATCGGCATTCTCCTGGAGCATCATACCGGTAACTTGCCACTCTGGCTTTCACCGACTCACGCGAAAGTACTAACGATTACGTCGGATGCAGATGAGTATGCTCGTGATGTCGTAGCCAAGCTTCGCGATGCTGGCATCACGGCGGAAGTGGATCTCAGAAACGAGAAGATTTCGTACAAAGTCCGTGAACACAGCGTGGCAAAAGTACCTGTGCTGCTGGCGGTGGGACAGCGTGAAGTAGCCGAAGAGACCGTCGCTATGCGGCGGCTCGGGTCGAAGAAACAGAAGGTCGTGTCCGTGGTCGAAGCCGTTGCGGAACTCTCCGATGAAATCCACAACCGGGGCCGCAGCGCCTAAAAAAATTCCAAGCAGACCACCCTGGCGGTCTGCCGTTTCACGACTCGCCGAGCCCATCAATATGGCCTTGCTGGTCCCCTGCTTCATCCTGTGCTCGCCGACGGTCTTGCCGGTGTCCCCCGGCGTTGCCCGCCATCCGGCAGTGCGCTCCCGTCCGTACGTGACGCCGGCTGCACACCGACTGTGCGGCTTGTCACAGATTCCGAATCCTGTTGGGGTCCTGCGCTATTTCCGAACCGCGTGACGGCTATAATCTTTGTCCGTCAGGTCTGTCACCGCAATTGAACATAAACCGCCAAGGAGCACGGAAGTGGTGCGCGAGTATTTCAAAACTCAAATACTGTTGTTACATAGTCAGCAGAGCACCCTGGAAGTGTTGAGCGCCGGATTTAACGATCGATATGCCGTTCACACCGCTACCAGTGGTACAGAAGCATTAAATACGCTTGGCGATACTCCGATTCATGTCATCGTTTCTGCTCAGAAACTTCCCGGCATGAGCGGACTGGAAGCACTTCGCGAAGCAAAAAAACGCTCACCGGACACAATCGGCATTTTGCTTGCCGGCAGTGACCGCGACGACGGCCTTGAAGCGCTGGTCGGAGATCAGGAAGTTTTTCAAATCATTCGCGGAGCGATCAGCCCCCCCGAATTACGCGAACTGATTGACAAGGCGACACGTAGCGTGAGGCTCGTTACATTGTCTGAGTCAGCGAACGATCAGGCAGCGAATCCGGATGAGCCGGTTGCCGAACACATAGTCATGGAAACGTTGGAGAACGGCGCATCTGTTATCAGCGATGGCACCGGCAAAATGCCGGCATTGAAACCGGGAAGAGTGCCGGTTGTGCCAAACATCGGCGGACGCCAGATCGACGTCCTCGTCCTTACGAGGGACGACGAGTTTCTCGCAACGATCCGGGACTCGGCCCGCGGTCTTCACGACGTCCATCATGCGAACACACCGAAGCAAGCCGATAGAATTGCTCGGGGACATAAGATTGGCGTTCTCGTCACCGATGCGGCAATGGTCGCTTCCAACATCGAAAAACTGATTCAAGGCCTGCGCGCGGCCGTTCCGCGCCTCGTTGCTGTCGTCGCTGGACGTCGCGACGACGGCGAACTACTGATGGACCTGATCAATCGTCGACAAGTATATCGGTTCCTTTTGAAGCCCGTTTCACCGGGGCGCGCCCGGCTGGCGATCGAAGCGTCAGTCAAGCACCACCTCGAGGCGGCAGATTCCGCGTTAAGGGTCAGACCGAAGTCAGCCGTCAAAGTAGCGCCGTCGAAGCCAGCACCAGCAGCGGAGCCAAAGGCCGAGGCACAACCGAAGCCTAAGGCGCCGCCGAAGGCCAGGACCCAACCGAAGCCGAAGGCCAAGGCGCAACCGAAGCCGAAGGCCAAGGTGCAACCGAAGCCACAGGCCCAACCACAGCCGAAGGCCAAGGTGCAACCGAAGCCACAGGCCCAACCACAGCCGAAGGCCAAGGTGCAACCGAAGCCACAGGCCCAACCACAGCCGAAGGCCAAGGTGCAGCCGAAGCCACAGGCCCAACCACAGCCGAAGGCCAAGGTGCAACCGAAGCCACAGGCCCAACCACAGCCGAAGGCCAAGGTGCAACCGAAGCCACAGGCGCCGCCGAAGGCACAACCGAAACCGCAGGCGCAACCCAAGGCAATGCCTCGTCCGGTACCGACACCAATCGTCGCAGCATCTGAAACCGATCGTTTGGCTGATCCATTTGAGCAAGGCGGCGGCATCAGTGAACCGATGACCGGCATTGCAAGTTCCATCGGAAAATTTCTGTTACGCCCACTCAGTTTGATCATCGCAATAACGGTGCTAATGTTTTCCGGCAAAGCTTTCAAAAAATTACTGGCCATCGCGACTGCCCCACTGCGAAAGCCCAGGAATCTCGCAATCGTTGCAGGTCTGGCGGCCGTTATCGGGGGAGGATACTGGCTTACCAATAACTGGAATTCATTAATGCCCGAATTCGTGCCCGAATTCGTGCCCGAGGAAGCAACGCGAGTTCCGACAATTGTCGAATCGGACTTGCCGATACGACCGTCTGGTCCGCAACCGGTTGAATCACCAGCAGTATCGGGTATTGATGGCCCGCTTGAGGAAGCAAGGATCGCACGAGACTTCGGACAGGTTTTCAGTCCGCCCGGCTCGAACGCCATCGAACTCTACCTGGCAGCGATGTCTTCGGTGCCGAACAACGGAGTCGTCGCGGCGGAGCTCGGAGAGGTCGTAAATCAGACGCTCGGCATGACCGAGACGGCGCTGCTCGAACGGCGCATGGAATATGCGGCCGAGGCACTTCAAATGGTCCGCCTCGCTGATCCTGACAACTCCCGTCTGCTATTCCTGGACGCGCAGTTGCTACAGCTGCAGTTCCGGGAAACAACAGACCAGGCGCGGGCTGCGATTCGGTCCGGTCGCTTCGAAGACGCCGGCAACCTGATTGGTAACGCGGAAGCCCTGCGCACCCCCGACACGACAGAAATCAATATCCTGAAACAGGAACTGTCCGCAGCGCGCAGCGCGCAGCGAGTCGATGAAGTACTCGCGCTCGCAACCGCGCGCCTCGATGACGATATGCTGATCACGCCGTCAAATGACAACGCACGCTATTACTATGAGCTGGTCCTCAGCAATGACCCGCAGAACCCGGCCGCCCAGCAAGGCATAACGATCATAGCCAGTAAACTGGTCCTGCAGGCACGAACAGCAATCGACAAGCAACAATTCGCTCTCGCCGGGAGTCTGCTCCGGGATGCCGAAGCGCTGGATCCGACCAACAGTGATCTCGCTATCTCCAAAACAGCGTTAGATGACACCAGGGCCAGGCAGGAGGCAGAACGCCAGGCAGCCGCTCTGAGAAAAGCAGAAGCCGAGCAGCGTGCAGAAGCTGAACGCCTGGCAGAAGCCGAACGCCTGGCAGAAGCCGAACGCCTTGCGGAAGCCGAACGCCTGGCGGAAGCCGAACGCCTGGCAGAAGCTGAACGCCTGGCAGAAGCTGAACGCCTGGCAGAAGCTGAGCGCCTGGCAGAAGCTGAGCGCCTGGCAGAAGCCGAAACCCTGGCACAAGCCGAACGTTTGGCGGAAACCGAACGGCAAGCCGCCGCTGAAAGACAGGAAGCCGAACGCCAGGCAGCCGCTCTGAGAATGGCGGAAGCCGAACGCCTGGCGGAAGCCGAACGCCTGGCGGAAGCCGAACGCCTGGCGGAAGCCGAACGCCTGGCGGAAGCCGAACGGCAAGCCACCGCCGAAAGGCAGGCCGAGCTGGAGCGACAGCTGGCAGCAGAGCGTGAAGCCGAGTCGCAAAGACAAGCTGCCGCAGAAAAGGCTGCAGCGACGGCGGCAGTAGTGGCTGCAGCTGCAGTGGCAACTCAAACGCAAGCGACGCAGCATGAGCCGAGTGCAGACGCTCAGATTTCTCGGGCTTCGTCTCCCACGGAATCCGCAGGAAGCCAGACGGAGCCGGTAGCCATCAACCGGGTAAAACGAACGAATTACGTGGCACCCAAGTATCCGCGGTCTGCCCAACGGAGAAACACCAGCGGCTGGGTCGATGTGGGTTTCACCGTTTCTCGGGATGGCGCCGTCCACAGCATAGAAATCATCGAGTCGGCGCCTGGCACGGTATTCGACGATTCCGCCACCAAGGCCGTCAGCCAATGGCGCTTCGAGCCTGTTGTCGTGAATGGCGTAATCGTCGAAAGGCGGGTGGCTGTTCGGCTAGTGTTCAACCTGCAGTAAGCATCCCAGACCCTGAAAATCGTCATTTTCTGCGCTGGCTGGGACGTTACCGACATTCCTGAATTTCCGGATTGGACCAAATGCGGCAAACCGGATAACCTACGGGGTTATCGGAGTCTCTGGATGGATGCCGTACGGTGAGCGTGGCAGCGAAAAATACAAAAGAAAAACCACGTCGGAAACAACAACAACGCAGCCTCAAGACCCAGCAGAAGTTGTTGGGTGCCGCGATCGAGGCGTTCTCCGAGAACGGTTTCAAGGGCACATCCACCCGCGATATCGCGGTAAGAGCCGGCGTTCATCATCCGCTTATTACCTACCATTTCAAGAACAAGGAAGAACTCTGGCGCGCCGCTGCCGACCGGATTTTTTCCGAATTCAAGGTGTCCATGAGTCGGGCATTACAGGAATCGATCGACGAATGCCCGCGTACGCGAATGGCCAGTCTCATACGCACGTACGTGCATTACGCAGCCAGCCAACCGGCTTTGCACAAGGTAATGGTGCAGGAAGCAAGTCACCCGAGCAGCCGGCTCGAATGGCTGATCAAAACGCATCTGCGCCCTTTGTTCGAGGTGTCCGTCAAGAACCTCAAAGAGCTTCAGGAACAGGGAATTGCCCCGCAGGGTGATGTTGCGATTTTATTCAATATGATTCGTGTCGCCGCGGGCGGGCTGATTGCACTCGGCCACGAACTGAAGGGCACCAGCGGCATCGACCTCAACGCGCCGGGCAAGATCGATGAGCTGGCGGACATGATCGTCGATGTATTCCTGCCTTTGAGGGCCAGCGAACAATCCGGCACGGGATAAGAACCTGAACTAAGAGTCTGCAAGAGCGCCGTGCATCTCTGCCAGAATCGATAACGCGATTGCCGCCGGCCCGACTGCGGCAATATCGAGACCGGCAGGTCCATGCAACCGGCCTTCCAGGTCCCCGGCATCAGCGCCGAGGTCTTCAAGCAGGCGCCTGCGCCGGTCCTTCGGTCCCAGCAGCCCGACATACGGGATGTCTGACCTGGACAACTGGGCCAGATAGCTGCGATCGGTCGCGAGATGATGACTCATAACGATCGTTGTGTTGAATTTCGCCAGATCGACAGCGTCTGCCATCTCATCCGCCGGACAGCAAATGACCTTGTCCGCATTGCCGAAACTGCCTTTTTCGATGTACGCAGGTCGGTGGTCAATCACGGTAATGCGCCATCCCAGTTCGGCCGCCAGGCGAGTCACCGGTTCGGCATCAAGCCCTGCTCCCAGCACGAGCAAGCGTGGCCGTGGTTTGATGAGGGCGAACAGAACGGTTGCTTTTGCATTGCCGATCTGAATCTTCCTGGTCGAAGATATGTTGTCGGCTAATGCGGCCTTTGCCCCGCCCAGCAGGTCCTTTGCGGCATCGTCGCTCAGGCCGAAGAGTTCCACATTATCGTCCGCCGTAACCAGCGTAGCACCGGGCTCGACGCCATCCTGGTCAGACGCGAGCACCGTTGCGGCAACCTCGGGATGATCACCCTCATATGCCCTGGCTATCGCCACAAACGGTGCATAGTTCTTTTCGGCGAGCAGGGGTTGCAAAAATATTTTCATCAGTCCGTCACAGCCGATGCCGAGACCCCATAACTCTTCATCATTGAGGGTCAGATCATAGGTAACCATCTGTGCGGTCCCGGAGGTAAGCACCTCTCGCGCCCGCTCTGCGAGGTCGCCTTCGAGGCAACCGCCTGACAGCATTCCCTGAAAGTCGCCATTAGAATTGATGAGCATGCGGGCGCCGATCTTGCTGTAAGTGGATCCTGCAGTCTCAAAGACACTTGCGAGTACGAGTTCCTGTTGTTGCTTGCGCCATTCGTCAAAAGATTTCAGGAGGTTTTTTGGCGTCATTGTGTTGCCTGATATGTTGCCAGGTGCCTGCTCCCTCGTCCGCTGTCTGTATCCTGCTGCAATAAGCGACTCAGTTGGCCGAGACTTGCAATATTGTGGGCAGGCAAAAATAAGTCAACATGCGGCAACATCGTCCTGATGCCCATTGCCCTGGGTTCAAATTCCGAATACCTGAGCATCGGGTTCAACCATATCAACTGCCGACAGGAGCGATGCAGCCTTTGCATTTGAAACCCAAGGTCAGCTTTCGAGTCCCGCTCAAGTCCATCGCTCAATAATATGACGATACCGCTTTGGGCGAGCACTCTGCGGCACCAATCTACATTGAAGCGTTCGAGGCATTCGGCAATCCTGGTACCACCGTCCCAGTCTTTCACGTCCGCCGATACTGCGGCGAGTGCTCTGTCAATGTCCTTGTCAGCAAGCCTGCGCGTGATGTTTGTGAGCCGTGTGCCAAAAACGAAAGTGTGAACCCTGTGTTGCCGTGCGGTCATGACGTGGGCGAAATACAGAAACACTCGCGAATAGCGACTCATCGATCCGGAGATATCGCAGATCAATACCAGTGGTCGTGAAACCGTAAGTCGACGCTTCCTGACAAGCTCGATGAGCTGGCCGTTATTCTTGAGAATAAGCCTCATCGACCGCCGCAAATCATAGCGATTACCGT
>Ga0255052_10000610_pt1 | contig 28568 bp, 22 predicted proteins | sample JV7_2_21_MG_FD_188632 | JGI IMG/M metagenome (GOLD analysis project Ga0255052, IMG submission 188632) | Seawater microbial communities from Jervis Inlet, British Columbia, Canada - JV7_2_21 | ecosystem: Environmental > Aquatic > Marine > Inlet | place: Canada: British Columbia | collected...
GAAGAAACCGTGACACCCATGTGTAGCCCGAAGCTGCTTGAAGGACCGAACGCACTAAAGACTCCGGACGATCTTCGAAATCACGTGTTACTGCACAATCATTCTATGGACTACGATCCCAACGCACCCACGTGGGGAACATGGCTGGACGCAGCGGGCGCGAGCGGGGTAGATGCATCACGCGGCATACATTTCAGTTTGCCGGACCACGGGTCACAGGCCGCGATCGACGGGGCCGGTGTCGTACTGGGTTGGCGGTTTCTCTCAGCGAAAGATGTTGCAGCCGGCCGCATTGTGGAACCTTTCGACCTCACCCTACCGCTTGAGTCTGCTTTCCATTTAGTTTATCCAGAGGCTCACTCACACAGGCCGAACATCACTGCGCTGCGTGATTGGTTGATGCAAGAGATCCGCGAGGGCGAGAACAGCGGGCCCGGTGTCTAGACACGAATTTCGTAATACAATAGTCCGGAAATGGTCCGAATCTCGCAGACCGATTTCCTGCAGGTGCCCACTTTGGTGCCCAAACCAGAGTCACGTACCGTTAACCAAGAACATCTACCGAGCGGCAAATCTGACGCATTACGTGCTCTTGAGTTACATTGAGTCATGCTGGATCGTGAAATTCGCTCACTGAAAATCCACGTGTCGGTGGTTCGATTCCGCCGGTTGCCACACCAAAGCGTTCAATAGCTAGAACAATGAAATTTCCTGGCGTGGTTCATCTTTTCGCATCGGATTCCGGTTATCAAGAACAATGGCACCGACCTTTACAAACGCGAAGGCGACGAATGCAGTAAGAATTTGGCCGAACAGGCTGACCAGGGTGTCCTTCACGACCAATTCATACACTGATTGCCGGTTTGACGTTGCTGTGGCTTGCAAGTGCTTCGTATATGCCGAAATGCTCTGTACGTACGCTGTTACTTCTTGCGTATACAGCGTGACTCTTGCGTCATCGAGTTCGGCGGGAGGTGTCGGCGCCCGTGGTGGTGGTGCAAGGGCGACATCAGCCGTGGTGGTGTTGAGAAGCTGAAAGCTCGGAACCAGAATAAACGCGGAAACCAGTACGAACCACACCACGAGAAGAATTTGAATAAAAATTTTCATCGGCGCCTCCGTTGTCGGTCAAAGTGCTGTTGCTTGCCACATAACGGTCTCGCTCACTGGCGCCATTGTCTGGCGCGCTTGTCGCGAATGCAAATGTGATTCGCTCTGTATCCTCTCAGGATGCGTTAGGAGCTAGATTCGATTGCCCCAAAACTTCTTTAGGAAAGTTAGGCCACGTCGTTTCAGCGTAACTCTGCGCTTCGGAAACTCTTGCATCGCCGGGACAGCCCACGTGATTTGTCCTACTGTGTCTTTTTCGAATACCTGCCGAATCGACAGCGAGTATCCACCACTAGAAAGGCTCGGTGCGCCATCGAGTATAAAATAACATTGATGAGTCGCCGATTTTACGAGATGAACCGAAGGCAGAACCAACCCGTTTGAAATCGGCAAACCAATACGAACAGTCTGTTTTTCTTCATTGACCTCGACTTCGCCAATATCACTGTGCGGCAAATCCTCAAACAAAGAGAGCGGCAACTCCCACGAAAGATGAACATCGTCAGGCAAGTGCTGTTGAATATGCAGATCAAATTTTCGCGCGTCATCCGGGGCGCCAGTCACCTTAAACTGCAATGTGAGCCGTCCGTCTGCCATTTCGCTACTGGCATCAATCACATTGAAGTTCCGCCACGCGACGTTGTTGTGGTTGCGCACCATTGTTAGAAAACCATCCCAGTCCGCAGCTTGTGGTATCGGTGGTGCCGGATCCCTGTCGTGTTCGAGCATTGCGACAAAACAATAGTGCCCGGAGCCGGGTACATCCGCTTCGCGCCATGGTATGGTGCCCGCGACTACGAGCGAGTTATCGGCTGGGACATCCATCGCCGCCGATGTTCCAATTTCTGTCCACATACTCGGAGTGATCAGTGTCGCGACCTCGCTCCAATAAACCGTTGACCGCACCCCCGTGGCTGGCGCGACGCCACGATTTCTCATTCTTACGGAGACGTAATTGTCTTGTCCGGCTTTCACCGTGCTGCCGAGCGAATTCGTATTCTCAGTGCCTGATCCCGCGCCATACAATTCCCCGGGATTGCCGACGAGCGTGTCTGTGACGATGATGTCCGGACTCGTGGACAAGGTGCCGGTGCTGGGTACCGCGCCGGTATCGCCCACGTAGTCGCGGAGATAAACGTCGGGGACCATCGTAAACCCTTCATTGATGATCGCTCGCAGATCCGGCATAACGCCGATTGGCTCCGCCGCCCCTCCATCCTGTGGCGTACCCGTCGCCGGGTTCGACAACAGTGCTCGCATCTGGCCTGGGGAAAGTACTGTTTCGGCCACAGATTTATGTTTGCCCTGCACGATAGCGGCGGCTCCGGCTATGATCGGCGCCGCGCCGCTGGTTTCGCCGAAGTCGCTTTTGTATCCGTTGATGGCCGTGGTGTCGGGACCTGGATTCCGATTTCCGTAACCCGTCGTAACAACGTTTTCGCCCCAGGCATAACAATCCACTCGGCTACCAAAATTGGAAGTGTCGTAGCGTTTGTGTCCGTCGGGCGTTCCTGAAACGGCCGAGCGCGCCGAACCAACGACAATGGCACCCGAATCGATAAATTCGTCCGACGCGCGATTGAGCACGTTGTGTCCGGCTTCGTTCGGCCAGTTGTCGAGATTCAGGTTGCCATTGCCGGCTACTTCAATGACGATGATGCCAAGCGCTGTTGCGAGACGAATTGCATCCAGATCGGCCGGATCGGTTTCCGCTGGTAATACTTGCACCGGTGGCGGATCGTCAATTACACGCTGCATTTCCAGCAGCAGAATATCGCCCACAGTCAGAATATTGCCTACTGATAACGACTCGATGGCAGCACAAATAGCGTCGGCGACATGTCCTGTCGTATCGGAATCCTCGTCGTAGTGCGAAACGACATTGATCGACGACAGTCGGGGTGCGATACCGATTACTCCGATTTGATTATCTACGGCAGCGATCTCGCCTAGAACTGCTGTGCCGTGATTGCCTATATATCCCCCAACGCCATTGCGATTATCGCCGTAGTGGAGGCCGGGACCCGGCAGGTCCTGATGGTTCAGGATCCAGCCTTGTTCCAGGTCGACAACGCGCACGTCCGCACCTTCGCCGTTCGCCTGTGTCCATGCCCAGCGGGCATCGATTCCGTCGGGTGCGTGGTCCAGATAATGTTGTTCATCGGCATAAGGATTTGTGCCCGCAGCCGGGCACGGGTCAGTCACGCGCGCCTCGGCGTAAGCATGGTCAATCCCCGTAAATTCCTGCAGCATCAGCGGGATTAGTGTCGTGTCCCCCATATGCCGAAGGTCCAGCCGAAAATACGAGGTCAAACTGTGCAACGGTCGGTACGTGCCGTTAGAGGCCCTTTTTTCGAGCTGCAGGATTCGCTTGCGGCTAATGCTTCTAATTACTCGTCGTGTCGAGACAACCTTGCTGTCTTGAAGGAAATTCCCGAGATCGTGCATGTCATGATGCTGCGCGATCTTCAGGAGATCGTCCGACTCGATTTCGGGTGTGGTAGACAATCGAACCAGATGAAAACCGGTCGGGCCGGTTTTGACTTTGGAAGCCTGTTCTTTTTCCGACATGATTGCGTCCTCCAATCAGATGCGGATGACCAATTATAACTCTGGCAGCCATTATTCAGTATAGTTGAAAGCACCTATTTGGCTCGTTGTGGCACAATTCGACGACGTGGGAATATGATCTGCCTAGCACGTGGTTTTCGGAGTTAGTGTCGATGTCTCGCTTGAAAGGTGTAGCCGATGCGATCTGATCCCGGTGCACACGTCAATCCGCTGGTGATCGGCGTAACCGGTCATCGAGATTTGTTGCCCAGTGAAACAGACGAACTCTACGCGCGCACACGTGCCTTGTTCGATGAATTGAGTCGCCGGTTCCCGAACACACCATTACGCGTGATGTCTGCGCTGGCCGAAGGAGCAGATCGATTGGCGGCGCATGTGGCACTGGAGTGTGGCTGGGACCTGCAAGTCGTCCTGCCGATGCCTGCTGACGACTATCGCCAGGATTTTCTGACCACGGAGTCTGTTGCGGAATTTGACGCTTTGTGCGCACAGGCTGAGGTCCTGTCCCTGGAGGCAGGCAGCCCGGATAACGAGGCCTTGATTACTCTGGGGTCCGCACGCGATGCCCAGTACGCAAGAGCAGGCATGTTTATCAGTGCTCACTGCCACATACTGTTGGCGTTGTGGGATGGTCAACCGTCAGATCGCCTCGGCGGAACCGCGCAGATCATTTACTTCCAGCACTATGACCGTCTCCCGGGCATAGCCGAGAGTGTCCCACGAAGCTCCCTGTTCCTGACGGACGATGAGAGCGATCTCGTATACCACATTGCCTGCTCGAGAAAGCAGACGAATTCAACGCCTGCCCGGCCGCTGACGCCAATGGATACGCGCTGGCTGACGACGGACCCGGATTTTCCGAGTCTGGAGTCGATGCCCGAACGCTATGTCCGCGTGTTCGCGCGAATGGATGAGTTTAATGTTGATGCAAGAGACCATTTGAGCAATGGTTATTCGTTGACAGAGCTCGACCCTGAGGGTTTCGCGGTCATTGGTCATCCGTCGATTCAGCGCATCGGCGACATGTTCGGCGCTACCGACGTTCTCGCCGACCACTATCAACGTCGGGTCAATCAGACGCTGCGGGCAATCTACACGTTGGCGGTACTGACCGGTCTTGCGTTCATCCTTTACAGCGATTTGGTGGGCTTGCATCCACTGATTTACGCGTTTCTCGCGTTTCTGTTGATCAATATTTCGCTCGCCATGGTGGCGCAACGCCGCCAGTGGCATCGCAAGTATCTCGACTATCGCGTACTCGCGGAAGGACTGCGCGTACAGTTTTACTGGGCCGTCGCCGGCGTGCGCGGCGAGGGACAAACCAAGTTCGCTTATGATAATTTTCTACGCCAACGGGACATGGAACTCGGCTGGATTCGAAACGTCATGCGCGTGGCAGGCACGCCAAACGACGCTCATCCTGCTAGCCTGCAGGAAGCCGGCTTGCAGTTTGCGATTGACCACTGGATCGGCACCGCCGATGAGCCTGGGCAATTGGATTATTACCGCGTCAAAGCGAAGCAACGTTCGCGGGCCAACCGCTTGACCGATGGACTGGCCCTGCTCTGTCTCTGGAGCGGTATTTGCGTTGCCATCATACTGGCAGTCTTCACCGATACACTTGCTCACGGTTTTCGCGATACCTTAGTTGTACTCATGGGCGTATTGCCATTGATTGCCGGTGTGGCCGAGGCTTATACAAGACGCAAAGCCGATCGTGAGCTGACCAAACAATTCGTGTTTATGGCGCACGTGTTTGCCAATGCGCGGCGTCGGCTGGACGAAGCGACGACAAACGCAGACCGTCGAGACGTCTTAAAGGGCCTGGGCGATGCAGCGTTGACAGAGCACGCGGAGTGGATTCTGATCCATCGCGAACGCCATCCGGAACCGGCTGGTTTCTAGACTAGCCTGGGCGCCTAATTTAAATCGGTATAAAGGCTTCGATAACCCATCGACCGTAAGCGGGCTGACAGCGTTGCAGCATCGGCCGCGCGGTCGAGCCGGCGCAATAATGTCGCATTCAAGTCCAGAATCACTGGGTCCGACGTCAGGGCGAAATCGCGCTCAATGGCTTCCAGGGCGGCAAGCCAGGCGATTCCGGCTGTGCCATCGTCGCCGCCCATTGCCGCGACATCACCAACAGTGAGTTCCGCTGCAATGAGGTGCCGGCGGGTCTCGCGATTACCCGGTTCCTGCTCCAGCAAGGCGCCAAATGTCTCTCGAGCGGATCGTGCGAGCTGTATTGCTGTGGCCGGATCCCCGCGCTGTGCCGTCTGCCGCGCGGCTTCGATGCGAACCAAAGCCACATCCCGTGTCCACAGTGCATTAGTCGTATCGGTCGCCGACAAGCCACTGAGATCGTCCATCGCCGATGACAACAATACGTGTGCTTCGTCGAGGGCGCCGGCGCGGCGAAGTACGACACTGAGTTCGTATTCGAATATCGATCGCCTCTGTAGCCACGTAATATTGCCGGGGTCGACGTGAAGTAACTCTCGCATAATCAGTATAGCGGCAGCATAGTTCTCTTTTGCCTCGTCGAAATTGCCGCGCGTCGCGAGTATTCGGCCGAGGTAAATGTAACTTACGGCCAGGTAACCTCGCCACAGATTGTGTTGAGGATTACTTCCGGACACTGCGATTTTTATTGCAAGGTCTTCACGGTAATGATTTTCGGCCACCGGCAGCCTGCCGAGAAAGGTAACCAATTTGCCAATATTGTTATGCGCGAAACCGAGTTCGAGTTGCCAATCAATATTGTCGGGCTGCAATTCATTTAGCCGCGTGTTGATCGTCATGACCGTCTGATAAGCGGCGAGAGCCTTTTCGAACTGCCCCTCGAGCTCCAAAATGCGACCGAGATTCGTATGGGCGTAGCCCCGTTCGACCAGCCAATCGGTATTGTCCGGCTCACGGGCGGCAACGGCATCGATGATCGGCAGTACAATTTCGAACTCAGCGCGTGCAGCGCCCAGTTCACCACGCTGCCAGTGCACAAATCCGACATAGTAATGGCTATTAGCCAACGCAACCTGGTATTCCGCGTTATCGACGTCGCGCTCAGCGAGGCGCCCGCTAATCACAAGCGACTCACGAAATGCCCCGAGCGCAGCGGACAATTGACCTTGATCCATTTGCACATTGCCGATCTGGCGCAACGCCTTGGCGCGTTGTGCGAGCATCGAATCGCTTACGTCTTCGTCGCCGAGAGCAGCGAAGTAATCCATCGCCTTATTACCAACGCTCGTGAATATATCGAGACGGCCGATCTCGTGTAGCCGGGTTCTCAGGTCGCCCAGCATGAAGCCGATCAGGTCCTCGGCCTGAGCCCGGCGTTGCTCGGCTTCGGTCTGCGCCAGTATCGCCAGGATGGCGAGGGTTACTGTAACGAACATGACGAGCACAGAACCGGCTGTAATCGCAAGCAGCCGACGATGTCGGCGATGCGTATCTCGTTGGCGAAGCGCATCGAAACCGACGCCAAGGATTCCGGCAATCAGCTTGAGCTTCGCACCCGTACGACCATCGGCCCCCGGTCGGGCATCGGCCGCGATGGGCTCAGCCGGCTCGGTCGTGATAGTGCCGTCGGCGGCAAGCTCGAAGCGCAACGCCGGCGGAAAACACTCGGTCCCATCGCCAGTGTTCGGTTCGCCGTCCACGATCAGGCAGAAAATTCGCTCCGCGCGACCAAGCCGCTTGTACGCGAGAATTTCTTCATTTACCCAGGTCGATGCCGCTGCATTTGGCGAGCAAATGACAAGTAGTGACTCGGACGCCTCCAGGGCACGGTTCACTTCCGTTGACAGGCTGGCCGCGCTCGGCAACTCATCGCGATCGCGAAATACGGGCGCAATTCGGCGAGGCAATTTTTGCTGGGTAAGCTCGGCAAGGCGCGACGGCACCCGATAGGTCTCAAGGGCACGATGGAGCCAGTCGGCCCACTGCTGATCGCCGTGGCTATAGCTGAGGAATACGCGATACTTGAACGAGTCGTTCACATCGGCGAACGCGGTGGCCAGAGGTCGGGTTCTTCAGCCTACATAGTTTGTGCGCAGAAAACACGTAAGGGCACCAGGGCACGATACTGATCGTGCAATTGTCGACCCGCGTTAGCGGCGCAGGTCGCGAGACGTTCACCGCCGGCTTTTAGTTTCGAATGACTGGCTTGTCGCCGTCGGGGTCTTCGATCTGTTTTGTCGTTGTGTACGTCTTGCCATCCTCTTTGCCTTTGACGCTAAGAACGTACTCATAATCGCCTTTCTTCGCGGTGTCGTCCTTAACCTTGATTTTCCTCTTTTGCGGGCCGAGTTCCTCGTCGGTGAACACCGTCGCGTTGATGTCAAGGCTCAGGATCTCGAAATCCGCAGAGCCGCTGGATTTCTTCCACTCGATCTTGCTATCTCCGTCGACCTCGTGATCAACTTGGACTGGTGGGTTCGCCCCGGGAACCAACGTAACGTCGATCTTTCTCGTTCCTTTCTCCAACATGATCTATCCCCTTGGACCTACTGTAGCTGAACCTGTGTAGGCACCAACCAATTATAGTCCTCTAACTCTATTCTTGCAGTCTGCGGGGCCATCGTTGGAGGTCTTTCTTTTCAGTCACTTGCGATACCCTTCTTGTCCTGTGGAGACTTCGGCCGCCCTAGGTGCCCACTTTGGTGCCCAAACCAGGAACACCTACCGTTACTCAAGAGCATCTACCGGGTCACGAAATCGCCGCTTTACACGCTCTTGGGTTACCTTGGGTCACGTTGGATAGTGAAATCTGTTCACTGAAAATCCGCGTGTGTTGGTCACGGTATGTCACTGACTGGAGTGGCTTGGATCACGATTGGCAAGGTTGTGGTTCAACCGAGACGCTTCGCGCCGACAGACGCACGCAGTGCGCCCGAAGGGCGAGCGGAGCGAGTCCATTGATTCAGATCGGCTAAGGCCGATCTTCACCCTTCGGGTTTATGCCCTCCGGGTGCAGCTGCGCTGTCCTGATTCGGTGGATTCCTCGCTTCGCTCGTCACCCCTGCGGGGCGCCTTCGGCGTCCAAATCGGCGGAGCCGATTTGTCGCGAATCGGTCCGCCCCTGGCCACCAATTTTCGGTAATTTCCTGTTAAGAAGGGGCCAAACCGATTTTCCAACTCTATGAGCCAGCATCCTGGAGTAAATATGCTCGACCCCAATAAGGCACAATAATGATAATTGCGACCGGTGCACGGGCCAGGCGCGATGCGGCTGACATACGATCTTCGCATGTGTGCAGATGTCTCGAGAGCAGTAGCACTTTTCTCCTTTTTGCTTTGTCTTTCTGCCTGCGGCGGTAGCTCTGGTGGCAATGTGGCACCGCCTGTCGTTCCGCCACCTCCCGCGCCGGCCCCAATCACATTCCATTGCAGCAAGGACGCGTCCTGCCCTGAGGTGTTGATCATTGGCGATCCGCACTCTGAAGTTAACAACGCGCCGGATCCATTTCGTGGCTATGGTGATCCGAGTCTCGAATATGACGCTACTACAGGAACGCTATGGTTGGCCTATAGCTGGCTCAATACGCAAGTCAGCGACGCGGGTCCGCCAGCCGTTTTCGATCTTGGCGTCCGAACCCGACTCGCTCGCAGTGATGACAATGGCGCGTCCTTCACTTTCATGCGCACCGTCAATGATATGCAGATGGAGGCACATCCCGATACCGGTGTAATGGGGTGGAGTACGCATGAAGTGTCAACTCTGGTGAAAGAGTCGGCGGGCTCGTGGCAGATTTTGTGGCTGAAATACTTCAATCCGTTTGGAACCGTCTCCGGTGTCGACGAACGCCAGGAGTTTCTCTATTGGCGCACAACAGCAGCGGCACCCGATCTTCTCGGAGACAACAGCGTCGTTTGGGGCAAGTCTGCAGCGACGTCTCCGTCCTGGGGCGCACCAATCGATTTCAATGCGATCCCGGAACTCGCCGACTGCATTTTGCAAACCGAGCCAGGCATGTTCGCTTTCAATGGCGAAACGTACCTCGCAACGTCTTGTCTGGTTGTTGATGGGGCGGGTCGACGGACCGATCTTGAACGCATAGAGTTGCTACGACAAACACCGACCGGTTATGACTATGTCGGCACCATTCTTGATGGGCAGGATGCGGCTGATCTCGGTGTGGATACTATCGAACAAGCGGATATCTCGGTCGCACGTGATGGCAGCATCATATTAGTGGTCACGCCGATCATTCTAGCGGCGGACCCCGGGCACCAGGGTTGCATGGTGTTCTCGTTTGACGATTTCGCAACCGCCTCAATTGCACGTGACACCAATGGCGTTGCAATTCCTCGCGCCATTATTACCGCCGATGGCAACAGCTTGGGCCCAGGCCTTTGCACTTACGACGCGAACAGTGATACCGGCGTGCTGTTGGTAATTACAACGGTAACCGGTAGCGGTGCCACGACTGACGTCGAATTTTCCCTGCACGCGACCGGAATTCATCCGTGATTCGGGTGCTGATCGCCGTCTAGACGAATAGCCCGCTTGCTGTTGTATGCTCTGACTTCGCGGAAACCGGAATCATCATGTCATTGATCGGCAACGTCGTATTCTTCGTTTTCGGTGGGTTCGTAATCTTCCTCGGCTACGTTCTCGGCGGCGTTTTATTGTGCCTTACGATCATAGGCATTCCGTTCGGCTTTATGTGTTTCAGGCTCGCCGGTAGCGTCATCGCGCCTTTCGGACGCGAGGTGCGTGAAACGGAACCGCCGGGCGGTGCGCTTACGCTGATCATGAACATCATCTGGATCATTCTCCCGGGGCTCGAACTTGCCATCATGCACCTGGTTCTCGCATTGTTTTTTGCAGTGACGATCATTGGCTTTCCGATCGCGGTACAGCACATGAAACTGGTACCGATGGCCTTGCTACCATTCGGCCATGTGATGCGTGTATTGAAATAGAATCTGTAGTCGATATCGTATCGGATTTAGAATGGCGCGCGATTTTTTGCGTGAATGAGCTGCGTATCGATACCGCCGCGCTTCGTTACGTGGAGACCGAAGCCCGCCGAGAAGGCGGATTACCGACCGGTCAGGATCACGATCGCGGCTTGACCCAACCTTTCTCGACCATGGTCTCCGCTGCTTCGAGGATGCTCTCCTGCGTATTCTTGAGTTTAATCCCCAGTAGCTCCGTGGGGCGGTCGCTCCTGAACTGGTAGCGCAGGTTGGCAGAAGCCCGCGCCAGGCGCAGCGAATAGCGTTTGTCCAGGCAAGCAGCGATGTACAGGACCAGCTTGGGCAATACCCGCATCGGTGTCTTGTATTTGCGCGACAGGACCTTCGAGATCTCGAGCATCGACATCTGCCGATCCGAGAAAATAATGCGATTGTCCGCACCTTTGTCCGACGTCAGTGCGCGCACATGTCCTTTGGAGACGTCGCCTACATCGACCAGGTGAAGCCGCATCGGTGGGCAAGCGGGATAGGTCCAGCCGACCAGGTCGCGAATGAACGAAAGGCTGGAGCGGATGTGATGTTTCGCGAGTGGCCGGCCGATCACCACCGACGGGTTTATGGCTACCGCCTGCACACGATCGGCGTGCTCGTCCGCGAACTCCCACAGCAAGCGTTCCGACTGCGTCTTGCCCATGCCGTAGGGGTCCAGCCATATGTCGTCGCTCGTGCACCAGTCGTCTTCGGTATAAGTCTTGTCCTGCTGGTCGTAACTCATTACGGCGGCAATCGACGAGGTCATGACGATGCGTTTGACACTCGGCGTCCTGGCAACGGAGTCGAGCACGTTCTGCGTGCCTTTGACCGCCACATCGATGATTTGCTTTTGCGGGTCGGGAGCAGCCAGGATTACGGCTGCGGCGGTGTGGATCAACGCATCACAACCCTCAAGCGCGGCATCGAGGCTCCCTGGTTCGAGCAGGTCTGCCTCGAACAACTTTAGCTTCCCGGAATACCGCTCGTTGAGCACATTGAGATGCGAACGCTTGGCGTCGTCACCGAGGTCGCGTACGGTCGCGTGGACGGCATTGCCGTCGTCGAGCAGGTCGATAATGACGTGGCCCGCAATGAACCCTGCTGCTCCCGTTACGCAGACGCGACTCATTCCGAAAGCGAGTCGACTATTTGCTGGTATCGGGGGTGCTTGCGCCGTTTTAGTGCCTCAGGGAATTCGGGCATCGGCTCATTATATAGGAAAAGCTCCTGATCGATTCCTGAGGATTATCGATTCTCAATTCTGAAAATCCGCGTGTCGGTGGTTCGAGCCTACTGGCCACCATCTCATCAACGAATCCCGCCGCGGGCCAGGCAGCAGGGCCGCACAGCGGCCCGTCGCTACAAATCCAGGCGATCCTTCAGGCCTTCTTCCTTCCTTTCGTTCGCGATCGATCCAGGGCTGGAAGGGCCTGAATAAACGATCCGCGTAGTCGCGACATCTAAACCAATCAGGCGGCGATATGCCGCCGTATTGGACTGGGGGTCGGAATGGGACAGATTGCGGCAGTTTGCCTGGCCATCTTGTTGATCACGGTTGCACCCAGCCATGCTGAAGATCGCGCGTTGTCTGACGAGCAGTGGCGTTCAGACATCGAGCAGATGTCCGCGGCGATCAAGGACATCCATTTCAAACCGTTCCACAACGTGACGGAGGCCGAATTCGATAGTGCCGTAGCCGCGCTGTCGAATCGTGTCCCGGCGTTGAGCGACAACGAAATCATCGTCGGTATGGCCAGCATCGTTGCACGGCTTCAGGACGGTCATACCCGAATTCATATCCCGCGACTGTATCCCGAATTCGCACTGGAGGCAGAACAGGGACACAGTGGAACGCCACCGCCAAAGATAGTTTCGCTGAAATTCTCACATCTGCCGGTGCGCTCTATTAGTTTTACCGAGAATGACAGCCGGGCGAAACTGATGGCCTCGGACCGGCTGGCGTTGCCTGGCGTGTTGGCCGTCCTGGGCATCAGCAAGGCAGACGACGTGCTGAGACTCACCACGGTCAAGGCGGATGGCAGTATCGAATTCACGATGCTGCAGACGGTGACCGAACCCGGGCTCGACTACCAGAGCGGTCTGCCGGATACGTTGCCGAGCTGGCAGAAGCACCGCGATCGTTATCGCTGGTATGAGATTCGGCTGGACGACGATACCGTTTACGTGCAGGTGAATGAGTTCGAAGAAGAACCGGTGCGACCCTATGGCGAGTTTGTCGCTGAAACGATTCGTGCGGCGCGAGAGGCAGGCGTTTCGCGCTACATCATTGATTTGCGCCACAACTCCGGCGGCATTGGCGCGTGGGTGACGCCGTTCGTTACCGGTCTCGCCAACAGCGAGTTCAACGAGTACGGTCGCCTGTTCGTATTGATTGGTCGGACGACGTTTTCCGCAGCACAGCACTTCCTGCACAAGTTCGAGGAATTCACCTACGCCGCGTTTGTTGGTGAGCCGAGTGGCGCGAAACCCAGTCACTACGGAGACTCGAACCGTATTGTGCTTGAGAACAGCGGGCTCACCGTTCGTGTCTCGACGATCTATTGGCACAGCTGGCTGGCGAATGACTTTCGTGACGCCATTCAGCCGCACATCCCGGCCACGCTGACCGCCGCGGATTATTTCGCGGGCTTGGACCCCGTAATGAGCGCAGCCGTCGACTATGTGGCGCCGCCCAGCCTGGCAGGCCAGATCGATGAGCAGTTTCGGCGGAGAAAAAACCAGAACGCGCTATTGCTATTCACGCGTTTCATGAGTGATGGAACCCTGGCCGATCACGAGCACGTTTCACCCAAATTGCGCTCAATGGCTGACCGGCTTGCGAAGGACGGCTACGTGCGGCCGGGATTCCTTGTGTATTTTCTCGTCAACCGCACCTTTCCTGGCGATTCGACGACCGAAGCAGGTCTCAAACGGCTAGAGACGTTGATGGAATGAAAAGGGCTTGGGAAGTTTCTCGAGTGTCCAGCTTGTGGCCTATCGATGCTTCTGTATTTGGCTAGGTGTAGTCTAGTTGGATGACAACAATGACTACTGTCATCCTGGTGCTGCGGATACTGGCTACGTCCCAGGTATTGCTCTCGGTGACCGCACTGATAATTTCATCAAATCCTTATCGAACACGCTTGCTGGGTATTGCAGTTATGCTAGGCGTCGTTTCGTACCTGGTTTCATCACCTGTTTTCGGCCACATCAATCTGGAAGTGGGGCCTTGGCTCGCCCTGCCGGCCGATGTTGTTCCGCCTTTGTTGTTCTTCTTCACCTGGGATCTGTTCGAGGATGACAGAGAGCCGCCATTATTTGTTTGGTTGATTGCGGCGCTCTACCTTGTCGTGGCTTTGTGGATTGGGCTCGAAAGGGGTGTAACGAACGCGGCTGTGACTATCTACTTGCTCGTCCCTGTTCAGCTGACAAAACTGGGATTTGCGATTGGCGCGATGTTCATTGTTTGGAGAGGGCGAGAAAACGACGTTGTAGAAAGTCGTTTAAAGCTGCGGCGCGTGTTTGCCGCCAGTATCGGTGTCATCGTTGCAGCTGTCGTAGCGACCGAGCTGGTTACGGGATGGAATGTTCCGGAATTGACTGAATTACTCGGAATGGCGGCAATTTTCGTTGCAACGCTGATGCTCAATCTGGCTTTCCTGCGCCTCAATCCCTCGTTTGTTCTGCGGGATTCACGTCCTCCGGCGCCGGTCTTGCCGGAGGATACCTCGCTGATTGACGCGCTCAATAAACTAATGAGCGAAGATCTCGCCTATACCAACCATGATCTGCGTATCGCCGACCTGGCGGCAACCCTGAAGGTGCCGGAGTATCAGCTGCGCCGTACGATTAACCGGAATCTCGGTTACCAGAACTTTAATCAGTTCATCAACCGGTATCGCGTCGAAGAAGCCGCGCGGCGGCTCATCGAAGAGCCTCGGATCCCCGTGCTGACCATAGCGCTGGACGTCGGCTTTCGATCGATCTCTTCATTCAATACCGCCTTTCGGGCTCATTACAAGAAAACGCCAACAGACTACCGAAAGAGCAGGCTGGCGGATTCTTAGAAAAGCTATCGGATTTTGAAATTCGTCAGCAACTGTAATGATTTCAGGAGAACCGGAGGTGCCCTAAGCGTGTAATTCCCATTGATGTTTCATGGGAGAACAACGATGGGTTACCCGATCAGTGCGGACAACAATTCCAGCGATCTGGCCATCAAAGAGCGGCGTGCAGACCTGGACTGGATGCGTGTGATCGCTTTTTGGCTGTTGATCTACTATCACGCGGCCATAGCGTTCATGCCGGGTGGAATTCCCATGATTCAAAACGCCGATACAAGCCCCGTAATGCAGGTGATGGCGGGCTTCCTGCACGAGTTCAGGCTGGCGTTGCTATTCCTCATCTCTGGGGTCGGCGTGTCGTTTGCGCTTCGGCATCGAAACAAAGCGCAGTTCATGCGGGATCGCACGGTGCGACTGCTCGTGCCACTGGTTTTCGGCGTCTTGGTCATAGTGCCGCCGATGATATTTCTCGAGAAGCAGTTCATCGGCGCGTTCACCGGTTCATTCGCCGAGTTCTATCCAAAGTTCTTCACCGAGGGCGTTTACCCTCGCGGTAACCTGAGCTGGCATCATTATTGGTTCATCGTCTATCTCTACCTCTTTTGCCTGCTGGGCTGGCCGATTTTCGCGTACTTCAAGGGTGCTGCCGGGCGGAGGCAACTTGCGCGCTGGTCGCAAAGACTCTCGCGAGGAGGGTGTTTGTACCTGGCGATCGTTCCCCTGGCCGTTGTCGAGATCCTGTTGCGAGCGTGGTTTCCGGGGTTTCCTGACCTGATACACGATTGGGCGAACTTCAGTCACTGGTTTATGATCTTTACAGCCGGGTTCCTGCTGGCTTCGAGCCGACCGTTGCTGGATCGAGCGCAGCAATTGCGTGGTCTTTCTTTCGCGTCGGCGATGATCGCCACGGCGACCTTGTTTGCGCAGTTCTGGTTATCCGAGAAGGGACATTTCTCACCCCTCGTCAATGGGGAAACCAATATTGCAACCTATGCCTGGTTCTGTGTCTTGCGGGTATCGAACGTCTGGTTCTGGTTGCTTGCTTGCCTGGGTTTCGCGGGACGTTACCTGCGACGCCCGAGCCGTCTCTTGACGTATCTCAATGGCGCGGTTTACCCGCTATTTTGTCTACACCTGACTATCATTGTTGCGTTGGGATATGTGATCGTTCCTCTTGATTGGTCGATCTTGACAAAGTACCTGGCCATTACGACTGGGACGATCGTCGTATCGCTTGGCGGCTACGAGTTGTTGTGGCGCAGACTTGCCTGGCTGCGGCCACTTTTGGGCTTGAAACCCCGGCACGCCGGTAAATCAAAGATCCGATATTACTTAGAAGCCTGATACGCCACTTGGATGTGCGATCGCATCGCCTTCCGTGTGCCCGTGTTTCTCGACGTGCCGGATTGCATCTTCCATGATCTGCAATCCTTCGCGAAGCACCGATTCATCCATATTGAGCGCGGGATACATTCGAATCATGTCTTCGCGATCGGATATTGCCCATACACCGTTTTCGAGCATCTGTCCGCGGACGGCTCGTGCCGTCCACCAGTCTTTTTCATCGACGTCGGCGGATTCGGGTTTGCCGAAACTCACACCGAGCAGCAGGCCGTTGCCACGCGCCTGGCGCACAATGTCAAAAGATTCCCACTCCCGCATGATTCCCACTGCAATATTTCCGAGACGTTTCGCATGCGCAACGATATGGTCCCGTTCAAAGATTTGTAGTGTCCTGATCGCCGCTGCACAACCCGCAGGCATTCCTGCAAATGTCGAGCCGGATTTGAAATCCTGGTTGTCACCCATAATTTCGTCACGCGCGGAGATTCCGCACAGTGGTGCAATGCCACCGGACAGGTTTTTTCCGTACACGAGGATATCGGGTATGACGTCATAGTGTTCGATGCCCCACATCCGACCCGTACGACCCAGCCCCGTCAGCACTTCGTCAGAGATCATCAACCAGTCGTTCTTGTCACAGATCTCCCGAATGCCACTTAAGAAACGCGTTGATGGAATCCAGTTGCCGCCTTCGGCGAGACCCGGCTCGACAAGGATACCCGCGATGTTGTCGCGTCCCGCGATGCAGGAAGGAATGTGGTTGTCGAGGTACCACAGGCAGTACTCGGTGTATTGATCTTCGCTCATCCCGGCCGGAATTCGTTCGCTGTAAGGGTAGGGCGCCTTGATAACGCCGCCGCCCCAGCCTTCGAGATAGGTGCCATAGCTGCCATCGAGACCGCTCAACATTTTGGTGCCGAGCCCCATACCGTGGAACGATGAATCGAAAGTGATGATGTAACGCCGTTTCGTGTGGGTAAGCGCCAGGTGAACAGCGGCTTCGGCGGCCTCGGTACCGGACACTTCGTAACTCGTACGCGGCAACGCGTTGCCCGGCATGATGTCCGCCAGCATTTCGGCGAGGTCATAGCGCAAAGGGTGGTCATAATGGAAACCAAACCGCCGGTTGGCCGTCTCTACCACCTCGAGAATCTCGGGATGACAGTTGCCAAGAGGATTTGTCGCCCATCCGTTTTGGAAATCGATGTAGTGTTTACCATCCAGGTCCCAAACGAAGTCACCCTCCGCCCTGTCGATAACGATTTGGCGAACGGGACGAAAGCCGCGTCGCCCGGCCCGTTCCATTTCGTCTTCGAACCTCAAGCCGTTCTTGAAAAACGGAATGCCGCGCTCGAGCGCTGCGCGTGTTTTAGGACCCGGGAATTTGTCAGTCACGGTTTGAAGCCTCCATTGACGCCCGACGTAGAATTTTCTGGTTTCTCTTGCTGCGCGGGTTATAGCGATCCCAGATTACTTTCATGGCCATCAGGGCAAGTGGCACGTGCAGCACGAAAGCAGCGAACGCAATTCGTGCTTCGCCTGTATTCCAGTTCACCGAGCCGTCGGGGGAAATCTCGCCAGTTCCAATTTGATAAGGGATCACGTAGTACTTCAGCAACAACAAAGGCATCGTAACGCCATAAACGATCAATCCCAATGGTGCCAATAAGGTTTTTTTGTCTTAGCCAGGTCGATATCGGTTGGCGGTGGCCGATGCAGACGCAGGCAGTAGAGGATTTCTTCACGACTGACCGTACCGCGTGCCGAAACGACAAGAATAACGGCGAAGCTTACGGCGGTGCCTATAACCGGGGGGTAGTATTCCCGCATGTGATAAATGCCAAGATAGTCAATGGTTGCCGGTATCACATTCATGAAGAAGCCCGAGACCATACCCCAGAAGGCTGCGTCTCTTGTAATGCGCTTGCTCCAAATACTCATCAGGCCTACCGGCCCCCAACTGGACGCAAAAACCGTTCCGATGAACAGCATGAACCAAAATATGTTTGGCGGGAAAAAGTAGCAACAGACAAGGACGATCAAACTTGTCATTAGCATGATCTTGCGAGTTGAATTCACGGTTAGTGCCAGCGGCTTGTTGCCCATATCGTTGCCGACGCTGAACCCTACCAGCGAAAGAAAAGTAGACGCTGACGATAAGGCGGCAGCCACTATACCCGCCAACAAAAGTGCGCCCAGCATTTTCGGCACCAACGATTTGGCAGCCCATATCAGGACAGTTTCGGACGGAGTGATGTTCGGGTTCGCCAAATTCATCAAACCGCCGACGCCATAGATCAACATTTGCAAAGCAATCACGCAGAAACTGGCCAGGATGGCAGCGCGCAGTACGACATGCTCGTCACGCGCCATTAAATGACGACTGGCCTGCCAGGGACCGACCGCTTAGACAAAGGCCCAGGCAATATCGATGACCACCGCCCAAATCACGTAGTCCAGCGCTGTTGGCCAACTGGTGCCCTCACCGATGATTCCGGTCCAGGAGGCGATGCCTGCCTTGCTTTCCAGCTGGGCCAGATCCGTTATCGCTGTGCGGATACCGCCAAAACCATCGACGATATACACAACAAAGACTACCGATGCCGTCATGAACAACAGAAACATCAGCGTATAACTGAACCAGGCGATGATCAGGCTAGCGAAAAAAGAGGTACCCATGATATCGGATAGCAAGATAGCTACGCCCTGAATCACGATCAGCAGGTAGCCGCCCAGGCCGAGGATGATCGTGAAACCGGCAAACTGTTGCAATCGGCGACTGTTAAAGCGGTGCCCAAAATAGTCTGCCACGGTAGGTGCACGGCTGCGCCGCAAATAGACCCCGAAAAATAGTGCGCCAAGCATGTAGCCGGTTACGGCAATTCCAGGGAAGAGCAAGTAGGCACCCAACTGGCCATCATAGGTAAACGCCGCATGCCCATAAATATGGCGGTGCTCATGACACTGGCAACCAGTGTTCCCAGAATTAAGAGCGTAGGTGCTCGCCGTCCGGCGACAAAATAGTCATCCAGTTTCTTTACGCTGCGCCCGGCATAACTGCCAATCACAACGTAAATCAAAATACTGACGACGATTGTTATTGTGAATGTGTCCATGGTTCATGCCAGGTCGTTGCTAGTTGGTCCGTGTGTCCCCTAGTTTATAGAATCGCAGACAGTTGGTAGAAGAGTATTTTTGGCGGTGATCTCAGTCGATACAAAGGAGAAAACTGGTCGAACCGCCATTATTAGGTGAGCTTACCGCTCACGGAGAGTGCTTAGCCGGTCGTATTGTGATCATAGCTGGAATAGGGGTGACCACCCGGTGCCCATTTTGGTGCCCGAACCAACATCACCTACCGGCATCCAAGGTAACCTGCCGGGTCATGAATTCAGCGCAAAACGTCATGTTGGGTTACCTTGGGTCACGTTGAATCATGAAATCTGATCACTGAAAATCCGCGTGTCGGTGGTTCGATTCCGCCCCTGGCCACCATACAACGAAACCGTCACGAGCGGCATAGGCATTTGCGATAGCCTTCCGATTCCTAGAGCGTATCCCTTTCCCGCGGCATCTTTCGGGTCACTAGGGCGATCTTCAAACTCCTCTGGTCCAATGTCAGTAGCTAACATGTTTTCGATGGTATTGAAGATGCTCTGGACCGCGCCCCAATACTCTCCGTCATTTGGACCCGTAAGGACTTCAAACGCTTGCCAAGTGACGTACGCCTCAAAGGACTGAACAATACTATTGTCGAGGACCTGAATGCTCGTACCACCAACAAAGTACTGCAGTATTGAAGGATAGGAAATCCAATCACGTCGTTGAGACGCGAAGAGCAGGAAACAACGGTTGATTGATGGTGTCGGGGTGGAGGAGTGGGTGCCTTGCGGCGTTGGGGTCTTTTCGGCGTGACGTGTCAGCGATTCGGCCATCACCAGACCGAACGCAATCCACGGACATCGGTTCAGGCAATATCCGGTACCGGGTGATAGGCGAGGGGAATGGTCTCGCCTTCGGGCCAGGGCGGATCGGGGCCGGCGGGTGAGCGGCTCTCGGGCCGTGCGTCCCAGACTTTGAGGTGTTGCTCCAACGCCGGGAACGCGGGCCGGAGCTTATGCTCCGGCCCGTTAACGCTTAGTCGTCGTGGTGACGATAACCGCGGCCTCTGAGCGCGAAATCGACGATCAGCGGATCGTGGTCCGACGCTCGCTGCGGAATCGTGCCGTCGAACAGCGACGGGTTGCGGCCGAAGTCGAGGTTGTAGTCGAGCGCATCAGGCTCGTCCGCGTTAATGTGCCACTGGGTGAGCTGTTGAATTCGCCGTGCCAGCCCGTGATCGACGAGTATGTAGTCCAGCGTGCCGAGCTGACGGTCAAAGGCGAACGAATAGGCGGCCGGATCATTGCGAACCAGATTCACGTAGCCGCTGTTCTCCAGTTCAAGCACCGGATCCTCGTTCAGGTACGCGTTCAGATCACCCAGGATCACGACGTTGTCACCGTGGGCGCGCGTCGGATTGGTGCGCAGCCAGGCAGCAACAGCTCGCGATGCATCCGTGCGGCGCTCGTCCCAGTAGCCGGCGCCATCGCCCTGATCGCAGTTCGGGTCGACGGTCGGGTCCGGACTGCAGGAACTCGAGAGCCCTGAACTCCCCTTCGATTTGAAGTGGTTCACGACGACAGTGTACCGCCCGCCGGCGTTCCGCGGCCGGAAGGTTACGGCGAGCGGCGCACGGCTCGTCGCGAAGCCGTCGAAGACTGGCCCGTCGAACGTCGGGAAGCGGGGCCAACGGTCGGCGAGCCATTGCAGTCCGCGGCTCTCGAGGAACTCGATGAAGCTGCGGTTGCGCTCGGCGAGCCGTTCGAGTTCCGCGTCGTCGAGGATCGCCGGCGAGGTGCCTGGTGCAATTCGTACACGGTCGGCGCAGTAGATCGCTCCAACCGCTATCGCGTCGTCACCGATCCTGTCGGCTGCTGGCATGACCGCGCCGTACTGCTCGCAAGCCGTGCTGGTATCCGCATTCAGCGCATCGACCAGCGTTTGGATCGCACTGGCCGGTCCATCGGCATAGTTGTTCTCGATTTCGACAAGCCCGTATACGTCAGCATCGATCTGCGATAGCGCGGTCACGAGTTTCTCGAACTGCCGATCGAACTCTTCCTGGCTGTCTGCACCGCGGCAGTCGCTGCGCGTGAAGCCCGGGAAGCATTCCGCGCCTGATTGATCGATCGCCGTGAAGAAATTCAACACGTTGATCGAAGCGACCCGCAGACTGCGATTCGCCCGACCTGGCGCGACCTCACGCGGGTTGGACGGGATGACCGTCGGCTCGACGACAGGCTCGAGACGATAGGCTTCGTCGCCCGAGCCGCCGCTGCCGCGGCTGAAGCGAATGTTGCCGATAAGCTGTGTTGCCACGTCGCCGATGCGGACCGTATTCGACGAATCGAGGCCCGGGAACGGATAGCGAACCGGGTCCGGGTTCTGAACCGTCAATCCATCGTCCAGATAGAGCGTGCGGCTGCCGATGTCCTCGAGGTGCGCGGCGTAGCCGGCGGCATCCGGGAGGTTGGCCTGGGTGAACTGCGTAAACCTTCCACCCTGAGCAAGGACTACCTCACCGAATCGATCGAGGTTGAAATGTTCCGTCACTTCGAAGTAGCCGTCGAACCGAACGAGCATGCCTTCGTATTGTTCCAGATCGGCAATCGGTTCACCGGTGCTGCTGACAGAGGTTGCTGCACTCGGCAGAGACACCGATGTCGGAAAGGCGGTAGCCGGAGCCGCTGGCGACACAGCCACCTCGCCGATGGACACGGTTGCGTTGATCTGCGTCTCGCCAAAGAATTCGGCCACCTGACCGATCACGCTCACTTCCTGACCGGGTACGACGTCGACAGCCGGGCCGGAACCGTCGAAGACGAAGATGCCATTCGAGGTTGCCGGGTCAGTGTCGCAGTTCCGGTCCTCGATATAGAAGCCGTTGAGATCGCCGTCCGTCCCGGCTCCGTCCTGAAAGTCACCCGTAACGATACCGACTGCGGTCACATCCTGACCAACAAACGGGCTCGAAGTACCGGCTCCCTGGATCTCACAGATGCTCACCGTCGGTGGTGGTGGTGGCGGTGGTGGCGGTGCGGTGCCGAAGCTCTGGCCTGTGTTTAGGGCACCGAACGTGTTCGGCTGCGGTGCAGCCCACGTGAAGTCCGCGGCCGTGGTGCCTGTTCCCGTCAGCTGCAGCGAGTCGCCGACGGCCGTGCTGCTCGCCTCTGCAACGCCGATGTCCGTGCTGCTCATTCCATCCGCCGGGCCGCCAACCGCAGTAAGCGCACCTTCGTAGCTCAGGAACTCGACCACGGCTCCGCTTGGATCAACCAGCGCAACACCGTCGGGTGAGCCGTTCTGCAAACCGTTGGACGGATAATTCTGCACGACAAAACCGAAGCCTGAGCCGTCGCTCGGAATCGTTCCGGCAAGCGTGTCCGTTCCATACGGCGCGCCGTTGTTGCCGTTGTAGCGAACGAGCTGCCAGCCGGTGAGGTCCGTACCTGCAGGCCCTGCGATCTCGATTGCCTCACCGGTATCGCTGCCCGTGTTGTCGTAGTGGATCTCGTTTATGAAAGGCTCGCTGGGTGTGCCGGCGATGACCTGGCCGGTGTTGACCGCACCGAACGTGTTCGTAGCCGGCGCAGCCCAGGTAAAGTCGGCAGGAACGCTGCCAGTACCGGTGCGTTGCAGGGAAAAGCCGATCGCCGTCGAACTCGACTCGGCCACACCGATGTCGGTGCTCGTCATCCCGTCCGCGGCGCCGCCGACAGCCGTGAAGGATCCTTCGTAGCTCAGGAATTCGACCACGGTGCCGCTCGAATCGACCAGCGCAACGCCATCAGGTGCGCCGTTCTGTAAACCGTTCGACGGATAGTTCTGGACTACGAAACCGACGCCTGTGCCGTCGTCAGGAATCGTGCCCGCCAGGGTGTCCGTTCCATAGGCTGCACCGCCGTTGCCGTTGTAGCGAACGAGTTGCCAGCCGGTGAGGTCGGTGCCGGCAGGTCCCGCGATCTCGATGGCCTCGCCGGTATCGCTGCCCGCGTTGTCGTAGTGGATCTCGTTAATGAAGACCGCGCCCCCTGGAGGAGGAGGCGGCGGTGGTGGCGGTGGTGGCGGCGTGCCGCCGAAGCTCTGACCGACGTTGACGCCGGCGAAGCTGTCCATGTCGGCTGTCCAACCAAAGTCGCCGAAGGTACTGCCGGTTCCCGTAAGCTGAAGCGAGAAGCCGACCGGCGTAGCGGTGCTTTCACTGACGCCGATGTCGGTGCTCGTCAACCCGTCAGCAGCACCGTCGACAGCCGTGAATGAACCTTCGTAGCTCAAGAACTGAACTACGGTTCCGCCGGCATCCACGAGCGCGAGCCCATCGGGCGCACCATTCTGAATGCCGTTGCTCGGGAAAGTGAGCGCTGCGAAACCGAAGCCCGCACCGGCATCCGCCAGCGTCTCGCTCAGAGTGATCGTGTTGTAAGACGCTCCGCCATTACCGTTGTAAAGAACGACGCTCCAGCCTGTCAGGTCGGTACCGGCCGGACCGGCGATCTCGATCGCCTCGCCCACGTCGCTGCCTGCGTTGTCGTAGTGGAGCTCGTTGATGAAAACCGACTGTGCAAAAGCCGGTGCTGCGAGCAATGAATAAGAGACTAGAGCCGCAAGCGCGGCGATAAGACGTGAGGTCATGGCGTTCATTCCGTAGTTTTTATTGGTTAGCCCAGAATGTAGTCGGACAGCGACGGATAGGAAATCCTATCACGTCGCTGAGACGCGAAGAGCAGGAAACAGCGGTTGATTGATGGTGTCGGGGTGGAGGAGTGGGTGCTCGGGGTCGGCGGGTGAGCGGCTCTCGGGCCGTGCGTCCGAGACTTTGAGGTGTTTTAGGATTCGTTCGATAATACCGGCATCGTCGATGAGTGCGATGATGCGCATGGTGGCGCAGCAGCGAGTGCACTTGAGCGGATCGACTTCGCAGACTTTCTGAATCAGTCGTGCCCAGTTGGCCTTGCGCCGGCTGTTGTAAGGCGGCTCGTCGATGCGAATTGACTCGGCCGGTTCATTCCGGTAACTCTATGAAATATAAAGCCTCAGGCGATCCCACTCCCGACTGAAAATCCGCGTGTGTTGGTCACGGTATGTCACTGACTGGAGTGGCTTGGATCACGATTTGCAAGGTTGTGGTTCAACCGAGGCGCGAAGCGCCGACAGACGCACGAAGTGCGAGCTGGCGAAGCCAGCGTTCCATTCCGCCCCTGCCACCATCTCCATCCGCTCCATCCCATTAGAATGAAGTGTTAGCCTTATCTTGGGAAGGACACGTTGATGACCCGATGGAGGCATTAGGAACGAACATGTCAAAGGCGATATTCGATGCTGAAGAAGCTGCTGCATATTACGACAATGCGGCTGTATCGGAGTTTTACCAACAATGTTGGGGAGGCACAGACATACACATTGGTCGTTACGCGACGGGTAACGAAACGGTCGCTGAAGCCTCTGCCCGTATGACTCAGTATCTACTCGAACGCGCTGGAATAAGCGCGGGTGATCGGGTTCTCGATATAGCCTGCGGTTTCGGAGGGACGCTGCGGACCCTTGCTCGATTGGGCTGTCAGGTTAGAGGTATCGACATCTCAAAGAACTGTGTTGACTATGCTCGCAAAGCCAACGCGGAAGCAGGACTTGGTGACCGTATCGACGTCGCCGTCGGAGACTTTCATAGCATCGATGCTGCGCCGGAAACTTGGGATGCTGTTATCTGTCAGGAAGCTATCATCCATTCTCCCAATCGCCCGCGGGTTTTTTCAGAGGTTTGCAGAGTTCTCCGCCCGGGCGGCGTTTTTGCTTTCTCCGACATCCTTACTGGTGAGAACGCAGAAATGTCGATGGTCGAAGCCGCCTTCGCCCGGCTGGGTGCGAGCGCGGGCGCGACGATGGGCGACTATCAGAAGATGGCTCGCGCAGCCGGGCTTGAAGTTTCGTTTGTTGAGGAACGGCTGGAAGATATCAGGACCCATTACGACAGACTGTCCGGCCAGCTTGCCGAGCCGGTCGCCGGCCTTGACGCTGATGCGGTAGCATCGATTGCCAAGAGCGTCTCCCGATGGCAGGCTGCTCTCGCCAAGGGTTATATAACCTGGGCCTGCTTTGTTGCGCGTAAGCCGGTTTAAGGAATAGATACTGAGGTTGCCCAATCACTCCGGGTCGATCCCCTATTTATCTTCAGGTCATCCGAATGACTTTAGGCAACACCAGATTCTCGAAATCCTTATACGACAGCTTGACGAGTTCAGTGTGCGAACCGGAATTGAATGCGATCTCCTCGCAGCCGTACCTTAAGTGCTATGTTTGCCGGCTTCAAAATCACAACTACCGAGTACGCAGATGAACAAGATTCTTGTCCTTACCGTCTCCCTGGTCATCACTTCCGGATTTGCGACAGCTGCGGCTGCGCCCCTGACACTCGAGGATATCAACGTGCTCAAGCAGGTAACGACCGTTGGTATGAATCCTGCGCGTAACCGGATCGCCTACCTGCTGCAGGTACCGCGTGAGGTCTACAAGGAGGACGATGGCTTGCCGTATCACGAGCTGCACGTTACCGACCTCGAGGGTAACTCGATACCTTATGTCACAGGCGACGTCGACATCACGGACATTGCGTGGGCGGCCGACGGCGCATCGATATTCTTCCTCGCGCAACGTGATGAGGAAGCCGATTTCAATTCGCTGTACCAGATCGAGCTAGCTGGAGGCGAGGCGAAAAAGCTGTTCACGCACGTTAATTCCATCGGTCGGATTTACCCGGCGCCGGGTGGCAGTGTACTCGCGTTCACCGCGACCGATGCACCGCCCGAAAAACAAAAGGAGCTCGAGGAGAAGGGCTTCAAGGCGGTCGTCTACGAAGAGTCGGTGCTGCCGTCCAGGGTCTGGATGCTCGATCTCGAGACGCTCGAGGCGACAGACCACGACCTGCCGGGCTCCGCCTACGAATTCACGTGGTCGTCAGACGGCAGCCGTTACGCTGTTGCCCTGGCGCCCACGCCGCTAGTGGATGACTCTTACACGTCGCAGGATATTTACGTGGTGGACACCGCGAGCGCGAAGGTGCACAGCCGGATGGGATCGGTTGGCAAACTCGGTCCGTTCGCGATCTCGCCGGACGGGGAGCGGGTCGCCTACATCGGCAGTATGGACATCAACGACCCGAGCGAGGGGCGACTGTACGTGGCGTCATCGGCCGGGGGCGAAAGGCGGGAACTGGTTCCCGAGTACATGGGACATGTGACCGATTTTATCTGGAGCGACGACGCAAGCGTCCGCTGGCTCGGAAAACGTGGTGTCTACACAGAGTGGGCTACTGCGTCGGTTTTCGAGGCGAAGTCGCCCGGTGCGGCGCCGCATTCGGGGCCGATCATACGCACCGTGCACGGTAATCCGGGCCAGGCTGCCGTGGCAGCCATAGCCGATACACCAGCGCACCCGCCAGAACTCTACGTGCTTCGCGATGGCGCGGAGCCTGTCAGGCTGACGAATTCGAATCCTTTCCTGAACGAACGGGACCTTGCAAGTCAGGAGGCAATCACCTACAAGGCGCGTGACGGCCTGGAGCTCGAGGCCATCCTGATTCATCCGGCAAAGCGCAAGCGCGGCGGTAATCCTCTCGTCGTGATTGCGCACGGCGGACCGGAATCAAATTACTCGAACGGTTGGATGACGAGCTACGGCCGGCCCGGGCAAGTTTTTGCCGCCAACGGTTATGCGGTTGTTTACCCTAATTATCGCGGCAGTACCGGGCGCGGCGTCGGGTTCTCGAAACTCGATCAGCACGACTACGCCGAGGAAGAATTCAACGACCTCGTGGATGCCAAACGACACCTGGTCGAGGAGGGGCTCGTCGATCCGGACCGCGTGGGCATCACCGGGGGCTCGTATGGCGGTTACGCGAGCATGTGGAGCGCCAGCGCTCTGACCGAGGAGTACGCAGCGGCCGTGGCCTTCGTCGGCATCTCCGATCAGATATCGAAATTCGGTAGCGGGGACATCCCTTATGAGATGCACAATGTGCACGCGCTGGCGTGGCCATGGGACGACTGGATGTGGTTACTCGAGCGCAGCCCGATCTACCATGCTGGCAAGACGAAGACGCCGCTGCTGATCATGGGTGGTGACAAGGACCCACGTGTGCACCCAGGCCAGTCGCTCGAGATGTACCGTTTTGTAAAGATCCGCACGGATACGCCCGTCCGGCTCGTTATTTACCCAGGCGAAGTCCACGGCAACCGAAACACGGCCGCGCGGTACGACTATTCGCTGCGCCTGATGCGCTGGATGGATCACTACCTAAAGGGCCCGGGCGGCGAGCCGCCACCATACGAACTCGACCATGCGAAAAGGCTCGAGCCGATTGCCGGGGATTAATCGAAGTGGCGCCAACCATTCCGCCCCTGGCCACCAAATCACAACGACCCCATAGAAGCTTGTGGCTGCACATCGCGGAATTGGACGCGGCGCATTCGCCAGGTCTGTTTTGGGAGGGATCGCCCGGATCACGGATGCTGCGAGAACACTCGAATACTCCCGAGCAGCGCAATGGCGATGCTGATATCAAGAATGACCAACGCCATCAGAGCCGGATAGGTCCCAATCGCCAGCCTTGAAAGGGTCGCCCCAAGCAGGATCATCGTGGTCAGGAAGACGTGGAATCCCGGCCGAAATGCTTGCCACAATTGCGGGTCGTCCAGGTCAGCGATCCTGTCCAGGTTCTTGCGGCAAAATCCGCCGAACAGGTATTGCGCCTTCGCGCCGCTAAACCACACGAACCCGGAGACGATTCTGAGTGTACTTTTCGATACCGCTAACTCACTCCAGGCCCAATCCCTCAGCAACAGTCGATCTGGTCACGCACTTCTTCGGCGGCCTTGCGCAGGTCTGCGATCATGGCGACCACAGGCTTGCGCATGTCCTTTGGCATCCGCGACATAATCAGCGCTACCGCGTTCTCGGTCATGCCGGCGAGCCGCTTGGCCTCCTTTGTGCCGGTAGCGGTCAGCTGGATCAGCCAGCGGCGTCCGTCGTCTGGGTCTTGGTGCCGCTCGACGAATCCGCGTGACTCCAGCCCATCGAGCAGCCGAGTCATAGCCCCTTTCGTCACGCGCGCATGACTGGCGAGGGTCGACGCATCCCAGGTGCCTTCGAGTAGCGTCTGAAGGACCACGCATTGCGCGACGGTCACGGTGCCACAACAGACCTGGTCTCGCTCCACCATCGCGAACATACGACAGAACGCGACGACGTCATCGACGAGTGTGCTCATGGTTGCGTCACCAAGCTCGAGTTCATGGTTTCGTTGCCTGAATCGTGTAGCTAAAGATAGTCCCCGCTACCTCCTTCGCTCGCTCGACGCCAAACTCCGCGATCGCCGCGCTGATGACCGGATCATCCGTGGCAAAGTCGAATATCTCTCCGGCC
>Ga0255052_10000612_pt1 | contig 28537 bp, 27 predicted proteins | sample JV7_2_21_MG_FD_188632 | JGI IMG/M metagenome (GOLD analysis project Ga0255052, IMG submission 188632) | Seawater microbial communities from Jervis Inlet, British Columbia, Canada - JV7_2_21 | ecosystem: Environmental > Aquatic > Marine > Inlet | place: Canada: British Columbia | collected...
GGCTATCGTCGGCAGTCTCTTTTCGGCCGCAAGGGCAATTGCTGACCAGGAAGGGTTTTCCGATATCGGCTACCGGGCCGTGATGAATTGCAACGAGGCCGCCGGGCAGACCGTATTCCATATCCACCTGCATCTCTTGGGGGGTCGTGCCTTCACCTGGCCGCCCGGCTAATGCACGCCTAGTATTTTCCTGCTGACAGCTGTTCGGTCAGATTGATAATGCGTTTGTAACTTTCGTAGCGGCGGCTGCTGATTCCGCCCTCATCAACACCAGACTTCACGGCACAACCGGGCTCACGAAGATGCTGGCAATTGGCAAAGCGGCAGGATTGCGCCGCTGCCGTGATTTCGCGAAACCCCTGTGCAGCGATCGTCGATGACCCGAGTGCCGGAGCATAATCGCGCACGCCGGGTGAATCGATTACGTGCGCGCCGCCGGGCAGCGTTATCATCGCGGAGTTAACGGTCGTGTGCCGGCCTTCACCCGTTTTTTCCGATATCGTCGATGTCTTTTGCGATGGGTCGCCGGTTAGCTGGTTGATGATGCTCGATTTGCCGACGCCGGATTGGCCAACGATAATTGTGCAGCGGTCTTTGAGAATTTCCAGCAGTGCGCTGATACCTGTACCGTCTATCGCGCTGCAGTTCACGACGTCGTAACCAATCTTCTGGTAATTCGCCAATTCATCAATCTCTGAAACGCCCGATTCCAGATCGGTCTTGTTATGAACGACGGCCGCGTCGATGTGCATGACTTCAGCCGCGCACAAATAGCGATCCACGATATACCAGTCGGGCTTCGGCTCCGCGGCCGCGACGACGACCAGGTAATCAAGATTGGCCGCCAGAACCTCGACCTGGCCGCGCATGTTGGGGCGGGTCAGTTCATTGCGTCGGTCGGCGATTTCGGTGATCAGCCAGTCCGACTCAGCATCGATGGGTTCCGCGACGACGAGGTCGCCACAAACGGGTTTGAGCCGCTTGCCCTTGATGCGTGCGTCGACTTCGTCTCCGCTTGCGAGCCGCAGGCGCATACGGCGGCTGTAGGTGGCGATAACGGTCGCCCTATCGTGAGTCATCCTTAAGAGTATGCAGCCAAGCGGGCAGCCTTGCACACCCAAGCCATGTAAACTACGGCGCATAGTTTTTGTTGGAAGTTTACGAGTATGTCGAAGTTAGTCACCGACCGTGCAAGCAAGCTGATCTGGATAGACCTGGAGATGACCGGCCTCAGCCCCGAGACCGATACGATCATCGAGATAGCGACGATTGTCACCGACAAGCATCTCAACGAACTCGCGGAAGGCCCGGTGCTGGCTATCGGGCAGGCGCAGGACATCATGGACGGGATGGACGAATGGAATACGCGTCAGCACGGTGGTTCGGGTTTAACCGCGCGTGTGCTGGCCAGCGAGGTCACTGCTCGCGACGCTGAAGTCGCTACGATAGATTTCTTGAGAGAGTGGGTCGCGGAGCGCGCGTCGCCCATGTGCGGCAACAGCATCTGCCAGGATCGGCGTTTCCTTGCCCGCGAAATGCCGGAGCTCGAGCGTTACTTTCATTACCGGAACCTGGACGTGAGCAGCCTGAAGATACTCTCGCAGATGTGGGCGCCAGACGTCGCCAAGGGTTTCGTCAAGGAATCCGCGCATCTCGCACTCTCCGACATTCGCGATTCGATCGAGGAGCTCGGCTGGTATCGCGATAATTTGCTGGATGCTGCTGCCATGGAATCAACGCCGGACAATGAGTGAAAGACCGCATGCTGAGTATGCGGAGCGCAATGCCGAGCCAATTCTCGAGGTGTTGCGGCGCGAGTTTCGTGATTGCACCAGAGTACTTGAAATCGGTTCCGGCACCGGACAACACGCGGTCCGATTCGCGTCCGAACTCGATCACGTAAGTTGGCAGACCAGCGACCTGGATGAAAACCATGCCGGCATACGTGCATGGATTGCCGAGTCGGGGTTACGCAATGTTCACGATCCAATTTCGCTCGATGTCATGACAGCGGATCTGCAGGCTGCGACGTTTGATGGCGTCTATTCGTCGAACACAGCACACATCATGGGCTTTGATGCTGTCGTCAGAATGTTCACAGTCATTGGCAAGGCTTTGCGCGCGAATGGGGTGTTCTGCCTTTACGGACCGTTTCGCAAGGATGGCGAGTTCAATACCGAGAGCAATGCAATGTTCGATGCGAGTTTACGAGCACGCGATGCGGTAATGGGTATTAGGGATCTCGAAGCTCTGGATAGACTCGCGACCGAACAAAGCATGCGGCGAACAGGCTTATACGCCGTACCTTCCAACAACCTGGTGGCGGTATGGCAAAAGGTGGTGAGCAATGACAACACATAGCGGCGGTTGCCACTGCGGGCGAGTCCGATTTGAAGTCGATGCGCCTGCGATAATTCAAGCCGACGAATGCGATTGCAGCATTTGTAAAAAGTCCGGTTACCTGCACTTGCTGGTGTCGGCCGACGATTTTCGGTTACTGCAAGGCAAGGATGTGTTGCAGACGTATACGTTCAACACGGGTATTGCGAAACACTATTTCTGTCGGCAATGTGGCGTGAAGTCCTTCTACATTCCGCGATCCCACCCGAATGGCGTCAGTGTCAATGCCCGCTGCCTCGATCCAGAGACCATCGAGTCCATCAAAATCACGCCGTTTGACGGCCAAAACTGGGAGCAGAATGTCTCGAAACTGTCTCTGATAAGCGACTGATTTGACTGATTTTTGCTTGGCTAGAGCAAGGTCCTTGGCTTATAGTTGCGTGTTTCGGGTTGGGTCCCTCAAGAGAACACGATGAAGATGATATTTCGGCTATTACTGGTTTGCGGTTTGTTTGCATTCTCGGCGGCGTTCGCGGCGCCGGCGTGGGTGAGCGATCAGTTTGAAATAACCCTGCGCTCGGGACCCAGCACGAGCAACGCGATACAACTCATGGTTGACAGCGGCCTGCGTCTCGAGGTTCTGGAGCGAGATGCTGACTCTGGTTATTCGCGCGTTCGTACCCCCGGAGGTACAGAAGGCTGGGTGCTAACCCGCTATCTCATGAATGAGCCGAGTGCCCGAGAACAACTCGAGACTCTCTCCAGTCAGCTGACCAACGCCAATTCGCGTGGCAGTTCTCTCGATACGCAAATGAAAGGGATAAAGGGTCAGTACGATACAGCGAACAAGAAGATCAGCACGTTGGAACGTGAAAAAGCCGCTGTGGAAAAAGACCTGGCCGACATCAGGCGAACCGCCGCCAATGTGTTGGCGATCGACAAACAGAACAAAACCCTGATGGACCAGCTGGCAGCAGCGCAGATTCGGGGGGACACCCTTGAGCAGGAAAATCGGCAGTTGACCGGGCAGGCCACCCGTTATTGGTTCATGACAGGCGCACTCGTGCTGCTCGTCGGCGTTATATTGGGCATCTGGTTGCCGCGAGTGCGCTGGCAGCGACGCTCACGCTACGACCGCTTCTAGAAACACCGGTTCCTCAAACGGTCTCGCCGGCGAGGAACATCCAGGTCTCGATCACGGTGTCCGGATTCAGGGACATGCTCTCGATTCCCTGGTCGAGCAACCACATCGCGAGATCCGGGTGATCGGACGGTCCCTGGCCGCAGATTCCCACGTACTTGCCGTGCTTCTTGCAGGCTGCAATGGTCATGGCAAGCAACGCTTTGACCGCATCGTCGCGTTCGTCAAAGGTGTCGGCGACAAGCGCCGAATCGCGATCCAGTCCCAAAGCCAGCTGTGTCATGTCGTTCGAGCCGATGGACATGCCGTCGAAGTGCTCCAGGTATTGATCAGCGAGCAGCGCGTTCGTCGGCAGCTCGGACATCATAATGACTTTCAGATCGTCCTTGCCGCGTTCCAGTCCGTTCTCTGCCATGAGGGCAATGACGTCTTTTGCCTGTTGCACTGTTCGGACGAACGGAATCATGACTTGAACGTTGGCCAGTCCCATGTCGTTTCTGACTCGCCGCAGTGCCCTGCACTCGAGTTCAAAGCACGGCTTGAAACTGTCGGCGACGTAGCGAGACGCGCCGCGAAACCCGATCATCGGGTTTTCCTCAACCGGCTCATACTTCTCCCCGCCGATCAGGTGTGCGTACTCGTTCGACTTGAAATCTGACAGGCGCACGATGACAGGTTCGGGCGAGAACGCCGCGGCGATCGTTGCAACGCCTTCCGCCAGTTTGTCGACAAAGAACTCGACTGGATCCGGATAGCCGGCCATTTGTTCGTCGACGGCCGCGCGCGTTGCATCGTCGAGCTGGTCATACTCGAGCAACGCCTGGGGGTGCACGCCAATCATGCGGTTGATGATGAACTCGAGGCGCGCGAGGCCGACACCATGATTCGGAATGCTCGCAAAGTCGAAGGCGCGATCGGGGTTGCCGACGTTCATCATGATTTTTACGGGAATGTCGGGTAGGGAGTCGAGCTCAATCTGCGTTTCTTCGAATTCGAGATTACCTTTGTAGACGAACCCTTCGTCGCCCTCGGCACAACTTACGGTTACGTCCATACCGTCTTTGATAACTTCGGTAGCGTCGCCGCAGCCGACGACTGCGGGAATCCCCAGCTCGCGCGCAATAATTGCGGCATGGCAAGTGCGTCCACCGCGATTTGTCACGATCGCGGCCGCGCGCTTCATTACGGGTTCCCAGTCCGGGTCGGTCATGTCGGAAACGAGAACGTCACCGGCTTGCACGCGATTCATCTCGGCGACCGAGCGGATGACCTTCGCTTTGCCGGCACCGATCTTGTGTCCGATGCTGCGCCCGGAGATTACGACGTCGGAACGTCGTTTCAGCGTGAAGCGTTCAATCGTGCGACCGCTGCGGCTCTGCACCGTTTCCGGTCGTGCCTGCAGGATGTAGAGCTTGCCGTCATCGCCGTCTTTGCCCCACTCGATATCCATGGGGCGCCCGTAGTGATTCTCGATCGTCACCGCCATTTTTGACAACGCGATGATGTCATCGTCGCAAATCGAAAATGCGTGACAGTCGCTCTCATCGACATCGACCGTTTCGACGGTCTTGCCCGGCATTGGATCATCACTGTAGATCATCTTGATCGCTTTACTGCCCAGGTTTTTGCGCAGAACCGGGTGCTTGCCGGTCGCGAGGGCGGGCTTGTAGACGTAAAACTCATCGGGGTTTACGGCGCCCTGAACGACGGTTTCGCCGAGGCCGTAGGACGATGTTATGAGTACGGCGTCGCGAAAGCCGGTTTCCGTGTCGAGCGTGAACAGCACGCCCGATGCGCCGACGTCGCTGCGCACCATCGTCTGAATGCCAGCGGACAGTGCAACCTGACTGTGATCGAAACCCTGGTGAACCCGGTAGGCGATCGCGCGATCGTTAAACAGGGAGGCAAATACCTGGTGCATCGCCTCCACAACAGCGTCGAGACCACGAACGTTGAGAAAAGTCTCCTGTTGCCCCGCGAACGAGGCTTCTGGCAGGTCCTCAGCGGTCGCTGAAGACCGCACAGCGACCGCAATGTCATTGCCGCCACTCATTTCATCCCAGGACGACGCAACGATCTCCATCAGACGATCAGGCAGGGGAGTCTCCAGGATCCAGTTGCGAATGGTGTCACCGGCTGAAGTCAGTGCATCAATATCATCGACATCGAGCTCATCCAGCACTTTGGAGATCTTCTTGTCGAGGCCGTTGGCACTCAGGAAGTCCCGGTAGGCGGCCGATGTTGTCGCAAATCCGCCAGGCACAGAAACACCCAGGCCGCTGAGGTTGCTGATCATTTCACCGAGTGATGCGTTCTTTCCGCCGACGATGTCTACGTCGTCCATGCCAAGCTCTTCGAGCTTGATGACATATGGCTGCAAGACTGACTCCCTTGTGTTCCTGGGCAGGACATGGAGAATCCCACCAATGGTTGAACGCGCTGTATTCTTTCTCTCGGATCAGACCGGTGTAACGGCTGAGGCCCTGGGGCACAGCCTGATCACACAGTTCGCCGGGCAAAATTTTCGGCAGATGACTTTGCCATTTATAGATAGTGAAGACAAGGCGCGCGAAGCGGTCGCGACCATTAACGCTGCGAGCGAAGGCGGTGCCCCCAAGCCGATCGTTTTTTCGACCCTGGTGCAGCCGGATCTCAGGGAGATCGTCAAAGACTCAAAGGGCTTGTACCTCGATTTATTTGATGCATTCCTCGAACGCATGTCGCTGGAACTGCAAGAAGAGCCGACGTTCGCGCTGGGCGGCGCCCATGGCATGAGCGACATCAATGCGTACATGAAGCGCATGGAGGCGACCAATTTCGCGCTGGCCAACGACGATGGTGGGATTAGTCGCAACTACGATGTCGCAGACGTCATACTGATTGGCGTATCACGATCGGGTAAGACACCGACATGCCTGTATCTCGCGTTGCAATATGGCGTGTACGCAGCGAACTACCCACTTACCGACGAAGAACTCGAAAACGGTACGTTGCCGGATTTTCTCGTGGCGCAGAAACACAAATTGTTTGGCCTGACAATCGCGCCAGAGAGATTACGTCAAATTCGCAAGGAACGACGGCCATTGGGAAAGTATTCATCCGCGCAGCAAGTGAGATTTGAATTGCGGGAGGCCGCGAAAATCTTTCGACGCTACGGCATAGCGCACGTCGATACGACGGAATTTTCTATCGAAGAGATTTCCAGTCGAATCCTGAATAGTACCGGGGTTGAGCGCCGAGTGCGACCCTGATATTGCTACGCGTCTGCATGCTATATTGATTGCATGTTGCTTGATTCACATCTCGTTCCACAGACGATTGTAAAGCCGCGTAGCTTTGTCGGATTGATGGCGCTCTACGAAAGCAATTACTTGCGGTTGTTACGAGTTATTCCGGAAATCGATCGGCTTGATGGCTGTTTCCGCTCACGTGTCGCAGGTGATTGCGACCTTTATATAGAGATACTTGAGCGCTGTCGCTACACCGTGACGTTATCGCTGACCTATCATCTGGAAACCGACGACGGGCTGCTCATCGATCCGGACATGACCATTCGCGTCTACCTTGATGGCCAACTGACCGAAGCCATGGCTGTGGGCGAAAGGCAGCGCCACGTGGCGCTGCGGAGACTGGTACGAGAGCACCAGCGGGAGCTGGATAATCGCTGGCAACGCAACATAATTCTAAATAAGTGGCTCGAGTACCTTTCCGACCAGGGTCATCTGGTTCTGGACCGCTAAACGCTGGTTTTAGCGGGTTCGTGAAACTGTCGATTAAGTCAAAGATCGACAGTCAATCAATTGCCATCATAGGCGTCCTTATTCTTTCGGGCGAACTTCCGCCCGATGAAGATTATGTAAAGAGGCGCGGCTTTGGCGAGTCTGACGACATTATTCAGAAATGACGCAACGGGTGCCCAGGAGACCGACAAGCTAGTCGATCTCTTCCGCAACCGTTCCGAACTCAAGAAGGAATTCGCGGCGCTCCGAAACGAGAAGTACCAGCTTCAAGATCGCATCAAGCAACACCAGGGTGCGACCGCGCGCGTACAGCAGCAACTTCTGCATCTCGAGAACTTGTTGCACGATCCGGAATGGGCGCACAGCGTAGTCGCTTTCTACCAATTGCGGCAGCTGACTGCGCAATGCAAAGAACAACTGAGTCGCTTCGCCGAAGAGCTCAAGCAACAAAGCGAGCAACGCGTCCATAGTAAAGCGCTCGTATCGTGGAACGAGCTGCGCAAGCAAAAAGCAGGTCAGATTGAAAGCCGGATTGGCGAGCATCGTCTGGCTTCGCAGTTGCTCGAAGACCGACTATTGTCGGAGCGGCACAGGCTAATGACCATGAACGGATTCGTGAAGCTGTTTCGTGGCAGGGCGCTTGCCGCAGAAATCGACGAGATTACCGCGCGACTCGAGTACGGCCAGAGTGAGGAAAACGAGCTGCTGCAGACGCTTGATGGCGTCAACAAACTCAATCCGCCAGATCATCAAGGTCTCGATGTCGGGGCGAAACGCTCGATTAACTTCATGATCCTGTCGTACGCACAACATCTCTACCTGGGTTACGAGGAAGATAATATTGTTGACCTGGCGAAAGAGGCTACCGAAAAGAGTGTCGGCGCGATCAAGTACGGTAACAAACAGGATTGCGACGATATTCTTGCCCTCATCGACAAACGAAAATCGGAAGTCGAGCAGGATACCGACTTCGCGGAAGTCATACAGCGACGGTCCCGTCTGCTGGCAGAAAAAGCAGAATTTCGTCATAGCGACGACGCTGTGCCGGTGCCGGCGAGCGTCGCTACCGCCTACGTCATCGACGCCGATGGCAACGTCGACGAGCAACAGGCAAATTTGCTAGGCGATAATTACTTCGCGATTGCGAAAATTCTAAGCCGGTAGGCGCGAATCAAATATCCGTCCGGTACATCTGTCGCTTGTACCGCGCCAATTCTTCGTCAGATACCCCGGGTACGCGAGTATTCATCACCGGAGCTTCGTCGGTTTTGGCTTTGTCGCTATCGGCGAGCGGGGTCGTCGTATTCTCGAACACTTTGCGCAGCGCCGCCTCGACCCTCGGCGCGAGGATATGACTGCGCGGGACGGATTCGATCACGATATCCGATCTCTCGGTGCCCTTCGCGTCGACCTCATTACTGACCGCATTTGCCTGCAATTGTTTTTCAGGCACCGCGAATGCCAGATTGACGACGTCGTCGGACAGGGAAGGGGAGTTGGTCGATGCGGATGCTGGACCCGTATGCCAGGCGGCCATCATCAGGAACGCTGCGGCTGCAGCGAAGCTCTTGCCCTGTTTCGGCATTGATTGCCGTGCTGCCATGGCCGCTCCTGTCTTTGTAATTGCCCCAGGCACCCAAGCCCGCACACCGAGGTGTTATAGCTGAGTATAACACCCGAAACGCCCGCTGCAAGGCGCCGCGCTCAGGGCTGAACCTGGGCGGTTCGCTCGGGCTTGCTCGAAACCTGGCGTATCGTTGCCAGGTCAGAAACGATACCTGCCGCCTGTTGCAGCAGCACGTCGGGCAGATCATCATTTTCGATATCGTCCAGGCTTTCTACGGCTTCGAGGTTCAGCGCTTTGCGGCGGTCATTTTCGCGTTGCAGACGTTTTGCGAGGTCGTCCTCTCGCTGGGTGCGCCGCGCATCGATATTGAGCGAAATCGTTTTTTGCGAACGTACTTCCTCGGCCGCGCGAATCATGTCCACCTGGTACTGGAAGTTGGGGTCTCCCTTCGCTCGCTCGCTGTGACTGGCGGTCAACGACTGGATTGTGCTGTCGAGCGGTTTGCCGGCCCGAAAACGAGTGGTCTGGACCGTGTCCCAGGGCAGGGCACTGTCACGGACGCTCTCGCCAACGAGCTCCGCGTCGATGCCCGATGGCAAGGAGATATCCGGATCGACGCCGCGGTGTTGCGTGCTTTCACCAGTGACCCGATAGTATTTGCCGATAGTCAGCGTCAGCTGGCCAAATCCTTTGTCGCCTTCCGGCCTCAGGTATTGATCGAGGGAATAGAGGTTCTGCACCGTTCCTTTACCAAAGGTCTGCTGTCCGACGATGACTCCGCGTGCGTAGTCCTGGATGGCAGCAGCGAAGATTTCCGACGCCGACGCACTGAACCGATCGACGAGCACCGCGAGCGGGCCGTTGTATGCGACACGTGGTACCGGGTCCGGGTCATCCAGACGACTGATCCGTCCATTGGCATTGCGCAGCTGCACGACCGGTCCGTTGTCGATAAACAAGCCCGACAAAGCTGTCGCTTCAGTCAGGTGACCACCACCATTGCCGCGTAGGTCGATGACGAGTCCATCGATTCCTTGTTCCTCCAGCTCGGTAATGAGACGTTTAACATCTTTAGTGGTGCTCGTGTAATTCTTGTCGCCGTTGCTGAGCGCGCGGTAGTCGCGATAGAAGCTCGGTACGTCGATAACACCGATGGACCATTCACGTCCTTCGCGAGGAATCTTGACGATCTCACTCTTGGCCGCCTGTTCCTCCAGCTTCACTTGGTCGCGCGTGAGGTTTATTAATTTTTTCGGACTACCCGGCGCTGCGTTCGCTGGAATAATCTCCAGGCGTACGACGGAATCGGCGGGACCACGAATCAGGTCGACGACATCATCAAGGCGCCAGCCGATCACGTCCTCAAGGTCGCCTTCTACGCCTTGGGCCACGCCCGTAATGCGGTCATTAGGCTGTAATACGCCGTCGATCGCGGCCGGTCCGCCGGGAATAATGCCGACAATTTTCACAAAATCGTCTTCAGTTTGCAGCGACGCACCGATGCCAAAATACGACAGGCTCATCTGAATGCGATATTCCTCCGAATTCCTCGGCGACAAGTAGCTTGAGTGCGGATCCAGCGTGTGCGCAAAAGCGTTCATGAAACGCTCAAAGACGTCGTCATTGTTAACTTGATCAAGGCGCTTGATAAAGCCCTTGTAGCGCTTCGTCAGCACCTCCTGGATTTTTTCCCAGGATTCTTCCTCGAGGGCGAGATTCAGAGCGTCGTTAATCACGCGCTGCCGCCAGATTTCGTCAAGCTCCGCGCTGCTCGAAGCCCACGGCGATTCTGATCGATCAAATACGTATTCTGCGTCCGAGGTGTAATCGGGTTCTGACTCGAGCTGCGCCAGTGCGAACGTCAGTCGCTCACGGACACGCGTCTGATACACCTCGAATATTTGAAACACGGGGTCCATCGGTTTGCTTTTGACGATGTCGTCGAGCTCGTTCCGATAGGCGTCGAAGTACTCGACGTCGCTGGCAAGGAGATACATGCGGTTGCGATCAAGCGACTCGATATAGACGTCCATCACGCGCGATGACAACTCGTCGTCGACGGCAATGTGCATGTAGTGGGAATTCTGAATAAACTCTGTAATTAGCGTGCCGATCTTCTCGTGGCGTTGCTCGGGGAAGAGAAACTTGTTTTGTTCGACCGCCGATGTGCTGGCTACGGCCTGCGCTGCGAGCAGGCTGACCACCGCAGATGTAAACCACTGAAATCGACGACTATCGGGTTTTTTCAAAATTCTCTCCAAATCTGTCAGAGACAGCATTGCAATACGGCTACCCTGGCTAGGCTAGTGGGCCTGCGCCCTTCGATCAAGGGCACACCCGTCATAATCCCTAATGTTCAATGAATAAATTATACCGTTATGGAAACTAACTGATGCGACCTTTGACCGCTGTGAACCTGATTATCCTGGGATCCTGTTTTGCGATCACCTTCAGTCTGGCCGCTGTTCTGATTGTGGTCCTTGTCCTCGGCGATGAGTACCCACGCCTGCAGAGCGAATTCGACCCGCTGCTGCAAAGCTCCCTGCTGTTTCTCGTTATGACCGCGATATCGGCGGCAAGTTTCTACAGTCTTGTCAAAGAGCATCGCCTGTGGCCCTTGGCGCAAGCCTTCATGTGGCTGGGTTTGCTCGCGACAGGTTGGTTCTACTGGCCGTAAAAAGTCAACTCCGGGATTACCTGAGTAAAACGGACCGACCCTTCCGCCGCCGCCGCATCCGCGATTGCAGCGCTTTGCGTCGCTCGCCAAGCCAGCCTTCGCGACTAATGTTCGCAGCGTTCCCCTGTTCGCGACGAGTGCGATCGCGATAGTCGCAAAAGTCCTGGTAAGCCTCTACCTCGTGCTTGAGCTCGCGTACGACGAGTTCGATCATGATGGCGTCGTCGAGTAAACCCAGTCCGGGTATATGGTCCGGAATAAGGTCTTCGGGTTCCGCGAAATATGCCAGGGCATTCAGGACGCGCGTCGTTTCCTGGTGGGGCAATCGCCATTCGAGGTCCGAAATCATGTCGATCATCAGGCGCAGTTTTCGTAGCCGATCGACGATAAAGCCCGGCGCACTATCCGCACTCACATCCTTGAGCGAGACTTCGGCGCCAGCGACGATGTCTTCAGGCGCCATTCGAACCGCGGCTTTGCGCGCCTCATCCATGATGAGTTGAAAATGCTTGAGATCGTCCTCGTCAAGCTCGAAAGAAATTCGCAACGTCACGGCTTTGCCGACCCTTTGTCGATTGAAGGTCGCAGATTATCACGCTGGTTCGGTTTTGGCTCGGTGCTAATGTCCGGGCATTATTTGCGAAAGCGTTGGTCCCACTTTTTCGAGCGATCGAAGCTACCCGTGTTGTACGGGTCCAGCCCCTCTTCCTCGCCGGTGTCGAGAATCGAGTCGTCGAGAATTTTGAGCTTTTCGTGGGTGCCGGTTTCCTCTCGCACGTAGCGATTGCGAATCAAGACATTCTTGCCAGGCCCCAGGCTTTCGACGGAAGACTCGATCTCCTGATCCTCATCATTGAACTCAGGAGTGAGCTCCGGAACGTCGCGTTTCGCTGAAGGCGGACGCAATCCCTGATTGTAGCTCTTCTTGTGCCCGGCTTTGGGCGGCACAGGATTCTCCCCGGGGAAGAGACCTTTCATCCAGTTTATGAGCTTTTCTATCATCTCGTGGTGTGCTGCGTACTTCTCATTGTCTGCGTAACTAGCCTCTATTTTAAGAGAGTCGGGCGCCTAAACGCCAGCGAATACCAAAAAACGTGATCCTGCTCACATTATTGCACGTGCCGCCTGGCCCAGAAGGGGCAGCCTCAGGCGGTTTTGCCCGACAGGCGCCACGCAAGGGCGGTTAGTCGCAGGCATTGCCAGGCCAGATATGGGGAAAGCACGAGGAACCAGGCGACCCTGTCCCCGGTGCGGATTTTCAGACTCAGTGTCCCAAAGAAGTCGCCGTAGCCCTGGCCACCGTAGGCGCCAAACAGGCTTTGCCCAATCCAGAAAATTGCAATGGGCATTAGAACGAGTCCAAAAAAGACCAACCACAGCAGCAACAGTGATTCCTTGCAGGCGACTTTTTTGAGGGTTGAGGGAGTTTCGCTCACGCGCGGCGCCTTGCTTATGTCACAGGACGCACTATCGTTGCGCAGCTGATATTGGCCGTCAAGCCCGGTCGCGAATTTCAGCTAGGCGGATTGCTCAGGCTGTTGTGGCGTTTTTCTGTGTCGTCGCCGATAAACGGCGGCAAAAAGATGCAGGCATGCGGCGCCAAACAATATGTAATGCGGAACTACCCAGAACCACTCGCTTATGTACAACGTCGCAAAGAACGCGGCAAAACCCGACGCAAGGTAAAAGTAGGGTAGCGCATCGTAAAGTAGTTTCGGCAGCCAGACTCTTCTGCCAACGATACTGTCAGTTTCACGCCCGCGTTGCCGCGTCTGTGTGAGACTGCTCGCTTTCCCTGCGGCTGTGCTCAACATCAATTTGACTCAATTCCGTGTCAGTTATTGAATGATAATTGAACTGAACGAAAAAGACCGTGATTGTTCTCACAGATCGTGTTGCATCGCGCAATGGAATTACGAGTCGCGCTTTTGGCGTTCCTCGTAACGAAATTCTGCGTTACCGACAGCAACGATGTCGCCGTTTGACAAGACGTGTTCTTTGACGCGTTTCGAGTTTATGAAAACGCCGTTCTTACTGCCCCAATCGATTACCTGCGTCTCGTCGCCGACGGTCAAAACCACAGCATGCCGACGACTGACATAAGATGTCTTAATCTGTATATCGTTCTCGTGCGTCCTGCCAATAGTCAGTCTGTCCTTGAACAAGGGGAAACGCAGGACCTGGTCATCGACGCTTCCAACCAATACACGCGTGACCCTGTCGCGATCGCTGTGAGCATGTGTCGCGTCGGGCTCCGCTACTGCCTCTTTCGCGTGTGCATCGTCGAAACGGCCGGACATCCGGTGGTCGATGTCCTGGATAACCTCTTCGATCTCGCCGATGGAGTCCATTTGTTCGGACTTCTTGGCCAACTCGCCGAGCAGGACATTGATGGCGGTGCTCTTGGTGTCGAGTTTTTGCTCGAAGTCTTCCGTTGCACGCGAGAGTCGTTTGATTTGATTTTCAAGGTCTTCAATACGTTGTTGAGACTGCTCATCGTTCTGGCTCAACATGCTCTCAAGATCATTCTTGAATCCACGCGTGTCCATCAATTCAGACGCAAGCTGTGAATTCATGTCGGCGGTTTCGGCGACCGTATTCTGCGCTTCGTCCAGTTCAAAGCGTAGCGTCCGCATTTCTTGCTCGTGGCCTGCCTGTTGCTTGTCGATCGTTGCTTGCATCTGTGTCTTCTGATCGTCGATCGTTGCTTGCATCTGTGTCTTCTGATCGTCGATCGTTGCTTGCATCTGTGTCTTCTGATCGTCGATTGTTGCTTGCATCTGTGTCTTCTGATCGTCGATCGTTGCCTGCATCTGTGTCTTCTGATCGTCGATCGTTGCCTGCATCTCCGCCTTCTGATCGTCAATCGTCGCCTGCATCTCCGCCTTCTGATCGCCGATCGCTGCCTGCATCTCCGCCTTCTGATCGTCGATCGTCGCCTGCATCTCCGCCTTTTGCTGGTCGGTCTTGTCCTGCATCTCTGTCCGCTGCTGTTCGAGCGATGAGCGCATTTCCGTAATCGACTGGTTTGCAGTGCTGATTTCTTCCGAAAGATCGTTATTCCGGGCAGTCATCTGCCGCAGGGAACGGCTTAGCTGATCACGCTCTCGTGACAGCGCCGAATTGGAATCCGCGAGATCCTGCATCTTGTGCCGCAGCGTGTCCGCATATTCCTCGGTCCTCGCGATCTGCGCCTGAATTTCCTTCGCGTCAGACGTCGTTATATTCGCGAGTACTATTTCAGGTGGGCCTTCGTTCAGTGCCGTTTCCAGATCGAAACTCAAGCTTTCCAAATCGCGTTCCGCGGTATCGAGGGCCGTGTCTTTCTCCGCTATTGTCTCGCGATGTTCTTGCAGTTGCAGCGTGAGTTTGGCGCGTTGTTCCTCAAGCGAGGCCAGCGAATCATCGCGTTGTGCGGCTTCCGAGTGCAGGGACGTTATTCTGTTTTCTGCTGAATCCAGCTCGCCGTGTACCCTCTTTAGCTCGCGTGCGGATTTCTCGAGTGACGTGACACGTTCCGCTTCGGCTACACGTAGTGCCGTGACATGTTCCGCTTCGGTTACGCGTAGTGCCGCAAGCTCGTGGCTTATGTCGGTGTGCTGTTGTTCAAGCAGTCCGTGGACTTGGCCGCGCTTTTCGACGTCTGTTTCGAGCGCTGCTATTTTTTCCACGGCGGATTGGAGTTCGGACCGGACATCTTCCAATTCACGCTTGGTATCTTCGAGCGCCCTTACTTGCTCTGCCTCTGCCGCGCGAAGCTCTGCCTCTGCCTTGCGAAGCTCTGCAAGCTGCTCCTCAATTTCAGAGCGCATCTGCAACTGTCGGCGGCTTTCTTCTTCGCGATCCTGGATCTCGGCTTTGAACGCCTTGATTTCGTCGTTGCGATTCTTGAGTTGTTTGTCTCTGAGTTCAACGTCGCCTTTGAGTTTGTCGACTTCGCGATTCAGGTTATCGACAATTTCTTCGCGCGCACTGATCTCGGTCTCAAGTCCAAGCCACTTTGCTCGCAACTGCTCAATGTCGTATTGCAGTCGGCTAATCGTCTTGGTGCGTTGATGAAGATCCTGTTGTAATTCGGGAATGGACTGCTGACGAGACGATGGTTCATCGTCGCCATCAACGCCATACGTATGCGCATCGGATTCCTGTTCTACTTCCGCATCCGCCGACACGGCCTTACGCAAATTGGCGACATCCAGCTCGGCAGTAGGGTCATCGTCTTCCGAGACTAATTCATTGATTTTGTTGTTTTCATTAGCCATGAGTACAGTCTATCACGCATGTGGGGTCACTCAACTGTGAACGGAGTCGGAATATGAGAATTAAGTCAACCCCAGATTTAGTCACATGGCACCGTTCGCCCGGCGGCCCAGTCGCGCAGAGTCGAGATTTTCTCCTTCAGCACGACTGACAATGGTCGAGTCTGGCCGATTTCCGCCAGTATGTGCTCTGTTGCGAGTGGCTGGTTTTGGGCGTGTGCCGCATACAGTGCCGACACGACGGCTTGCTCCACTTCTGCGCCGGAAAACCCGTGCATGGCTTCGGCAATTCTTTCGATGTCGAAATTGCCCAGCGATTGATTGCGACTGGCGAGGTGAATCGCCAGGATCGATGCCCGGATCTTCGGCGTTGGAAGATCCACGAAGAAAATTTCGTCAAAGCGGCCTTTGCGAACCAGCTCTGGGGGGAGGGTGCTGATGTCGTTCGCTGTCGCCACAACGAAAGCCTTGCTATTGCGCTCCGCCATCCAGGTAAGGAATGTCCCAAGAACGCGCTGCGTAGTGCCGGTTTCACCGCCACGACCTGCGATGCCTTTTTCGATCTCGTCGATCCAAAGAACGCAAGGCGACATTACATCTGCTGTTTTCAGGGATTCGCGAAGTTTACGCTCGGTTTCGCCATGGTACTTGTCATAAATGGCGCCGAAGTCGAGGCGTAATAGCGGGACGCCGAAAATTCCGGCGGTCGCCTTGGCGGCGAGGCTCTTGCCGCAGCCCTGGATTCCAAGCAGCAGAATGCCTTTCGGTGCATCGAGATGCGATGCGCTCGCGTCGCCACGAAATGCGTCACGACGTTGTGACAGCCAGTTCTTCAGACGCATGAGGCCGCCGACCTCGCTGAATCGGGCCGTATCGTACTCGAATTGCAGTGCCCCGCCGCGATTCAACAACTCGTATTTTGCCTGCATCACGCCCGGTAAATCGCTGCGCGTGATCGCCCCGTCGACGTAAATGGCATTGCGTGCCAGACGTTCTGTGTCGCTATAGGTCAGCCCGGCAAGATTTCGTATTAGCAGCGCATGTGCCTTGGCGTCGACTTGCACAAGGTTTCCGGGGTGGTCTTTGCCGTACTGATTGACCGCGCGCTTTACGATACGTGCGCGTTCTTCCTCGGACGGCAATTCCATGTCGAATCGCGCGCAATAGGTGTCGAGTTCGCTCGGGACCTTGATCTCATGGCTAATCAGAACCAGCTGCCGTTGCGATTCCTTGTAGCTGATGCAGATGTCCTTAATAAGGCGCACATGCACGGGATCCTCAATGAACGGGTGGAAGTCGAGTAACACGTAGATGCCCGCGCTCTTGACGGCTCGTATGTGCTTGAGTACGTCTGTTGGCTGAGAGTTGAGCGCCTGTGGTTCCAGCGCAATATCGATTCGCTGTAAGCCGTCGGTGATCGTCCAGCGAAACACGGGCGTGTAGGCGTCTGTCCCATTGCTAATGGCCATGGACTGCAGCAATTCCAATACGCGTGCTTCATCCTGCGACTCGATCACGATGATCGGCGTGCGCGATCGCAAAATCAGTTCGAGGTCGTGACTTCCGTCCATTGTGCCTGTCAGTTACTTGCTTCGTCCGACGCTATTTTAGGGCAGCCGGGCAGGTTGTCGATGTGAAGTGCGTCGGACGGCTGGCCAATTAATTCGGCCGCATTAGTCGCTAGCGTCGCGTGATCGATTGGATCTTTGACCGTAAGTAGCCGTCGTAACAGGTCGTCGAGAGTGCTGTTCCCGGCGGTCTTGTCCCGTATTTCCCGGTCGAGCGCGCCGAGTATGGTGACGGCAAGTGCCGTTGTGGCGCCCGTTGACGCTGTAGCACACAGCGTGTCGGCCTGTTTCGACCAGTTGGCTTGCTCCAAGATCGCCTTCGCATATCGACGGGCCGAAATGGCGCCGCCGCGCTTTAGCAGTTCGAGGCTGTAGAATTCGGCGAAGCCCTCAACGATCCAGTCCGCACCCGGCTTTGCCTCCATGGACGCGGCGGTGTGCATCAGCTCGTGCAACAGGGTGCTGGTCGCGTTTTCGCTGATTAGTGGACGGTGCGCGTGCACATAGATTGACGCCGGAGCTGAAAGGCCGCCCCGCCACATCGGCTCGCCCGCGCTGACTATCGTCAATCGTGTCAGTGGTTCGGGAAGCAGCGCCGTCAGTTCGGGCAGCGTCCAGTTGAGGAGGGCCAACATGTCCATGCGCCGCACGGCATGCCCCTGAGGCCCGGCTACGGCCACGCGTACGCCAGCGATCGTCTCGCGCCTGACGCCAATATCGCCAATCAACATCCAACCGGTCGGTTGATCGAAGCGTCGGTCAGGCCGCCGTATACGGATCGGGTCCCTGGTACTCGAATACTCTGTCACCACCGACCAGCCCTGGGGCAGATCGAACGACAACGTCGTGTTCGATTTCGCACCCTTGAGCGAACGACTTTTGGCACGGGGAATGATGTCCTCGGCGCGGAACAGGCCCCAATGGCTATTGAGCCAGGCGTCGAAGGCCTTTTTGCCGCGATGGTGGGCGACCTTGACACGCCACCGCAATTGCCCGCCGGAGGCGGGAGGCAGCCAGCGCACCTCGGTGCTGCTGATCGTCAGGTCGCCGTCGCCGCTGATGTCACTAACGGCATCGGAAAGCGATGGGAAACGCACCTCGCGCAGCAGGTTTCTAGGCTGCCGGATACTCAGCGTAACCTCAATAGCGAGATCTGCCTGATCGATATGGACCTGGTAATGAGCGTCGTATTCCCGCTTGTCCGTACTGTCGGCGGACTCGGAGGACTTGACGCCACACGCGGCGACTGCGATGAGGCTCACGACCAAAGCCCAGCGGCGTTTGCTCGCAAATGAGGGTGGCAGGGGCCGGGGCCCCCAACCTGAGATGTAGTTCATACTGGATTAAGGCTCCGTGCCGTATGGTGGAACATGACCGCGGGTCAGAGTGACTCAGATGATAGCGCAGCCAGCTCGTATTATTCGGATTTTTTCCTTAGCAATCACTGTGTTGGGGATGATATCAGCGTGCGCCTCGAACCCGCCACCAGGTGCGGGCAAAGCGCTGCCAGCAGAGCGGTCCGGGCAGCATCGAAGCGTTGGCGAGCAAGCAGCGGCCATCGCGATGGACCAGGTCGGCGTGCCCTATCGATATGGCGGCAGCGGTCCGAGCGGATTCGATTGCAGTGGTCTCGTGCAGTACTCGTATTCACGTGCAGGCAAACGCTTACCCAGAACAACGGGACAGCTGTGGTCCGAGTCCCGCACGGTCAACCGCCACGAGCTGCGTGTCGGCGACCTGTTGTTCTTCAACATAGCCGGCAAGATGTCGCACGTCGGAATGTATCTTGGCGGGCGACATTTCGTACACGCGCCATCGTCTGGTCGCACGGTGACTGTCGCCTCGCTGGATTCGCCGTATTACAAGTCAGCCTTCACGCGAGCGGCGCGTCCGAAATAGCCAACGCCGAATTGCGCAGGGTCGCTACTGAATAATGAAGGCTCGAAGCTGCTGTGCGAGACCCTTGCAGGCGGCCGACTGCGTTCTGGCAATGAGGGGAATCGGCACGATCAGTGCGGGCAGGAACGAGGTCCCGCTGACGCTCGTGGTCACGGTGCCGGCGTTCTCATAACCATCCAGATCCCATACAGACGCTTCGTAGTCCGCATCTTTCTGCCACCAGGCGAAACCAAAACAGCCACCACCACCAGGACCGGCCGCGCAGGACAGGCTGCCGCCTTGGGCAACCGTTTCCGTGTCGCCATCGAGCCAGACAATGTAGCGCACGCCCATATCCTCCACAGCTTCAGCGACGCCCGGCTTTTCCATCAGCTTGGTGAGGCCCTTGGTCTCCGCGGGTGCGGTGCGTGGTTCAAACCAGGGAAACAGGGAATCGACAAATTGCTGGCTGGGAATGACTCGCAGGCCCTGGGAGCCACGACCCAACGCGCCTTCGACGCAACTGATGTAGTCGGCCTCGGTTTCGTTGCCCTGGTGATAGCTCTTCGCCATAATGACGACGGAGTCTCCCTCGTTGAGTCCGGTGACGTTCTCACGAGCGTCCTCAACCCTGGAGGTCACACAAGCACTAACACTGAGCGAAAGTACTGCGACAGTACTGAGAATTGCGAGTCGACTACTCCGCTTCATCGTCGATTCCTCCGATCGCGAAAATGCCCATGTCATCTTCGTCGTAAGCTTCAGCCTGCTCTGATTGTACGCCATCAGAGGCTACAGCGGCCTGAATAGTCGGGGCGGCAACAGGACCGTCTGCCAGGCTGGCAATAATGGTCGATTTGTTCAATTGCATGATGATGAGCGCGGCCGCATCGCGCATTGCCAGTACCGCTGCCCGTTGCAGGGAGCTGGATCCTCCGAGGCCTTCCTTCTCGCTCTTGCCGTAGGCGCTGACCGTCCAATTCGACGCGCTGTTGCCCTCGCGATCAAATATTCTGAGTCGATAGCGAATCCAGACCGCGAATGCCTCGGTTTTGCTTTGGTTGGGCACGGAAAATTCAAAACCGTCGATACTCGGCTCGATCAGCGCATCAAACTCGTAATCGCGGGCATCGTCATCGGGCCCGATCACCGTGACATTGTCGAACAGGTGTCCGCACAGTTGCGTGAAGAACGAGGCGTTGGCGCTGCCGAGATCGATGGTCCACGATTCCTTGCCGAGAACATTTTCTTCGTGGACGAATTTGTTGAATTCCTCGGGAATACGAAGCGCCACATCGACGTGGATTTTCTCGACCCGCGGTTCCGGAATGGTCGGTCCATCCATGGTGACCGTCGAACTGCAGCCCGCAACCAGGATCAGACCGAAGGCAAGTGTAGGACGTAGGCTAACTATCAAGTGCTTGAAATCCGCGCGAATAATTTAGGGTGATTCATACATCAGAGCATTTCCGGGCAACAGAGTTCCTCGAATCTGGCCTGATTGCGAAGCTGATCCACTTTAGTTGCAGGCCGTCGGCAGTGCAAATCGAAATCGGGTTCACGCGGCGGCCGGGTAGCGGTATAACGGGTGCAGTCTCAGAGCGAGGAACGCGTAAGCCACCAGTCATGCCACGACCTAAAATACTTGTATTCCAGCATGTGCCGTACGAACCACTCGGCACATTGGATCCGCTACTCAAAGAGTGCGGGTTTCGGATTCGTTACGTAAATTTCAGCCGCACGCCCGAAGCGCTGCCGGCACTCGACAAGTACGAAGCGGTGATCGTTCTCGGCGGCCCCATGAACGCGGACCAGATCGAAACCTATCCGAATCTCATCACGGAGGTGAAAATTATCCGCGAAGCCGTCGAACGCGATATGTCGGTTCTCGGCATTTGTCTTGGCGCGCAGTTGCTGGCGAAAGCGCTCGGCGGCGAGGTATCGCGCAATCCGGTGCGTGAAATCGGCTGGTATGCTGTCGATCTTACGGAAGAGGGTCGCGACGATCCTGTGCTGGCTTCATTTGCCGAGCATCAGGAGGTATTTCAGTGGCACGAAGAAGGCATATCGTTGCCGCCGGGCGTTGTGCGTCTCGCCAGTTCCAACGCAAGTTCCGTGCAGGCGTTCCGCTACGGCGAACATGCGTACGGTTTTCAGTTTCACCTCGAAGCCAGCCGCTCGCTGATCGATCGCTGGCTGACCGTGCCGGCACACCGGGCGGTATTGGATGAGGAGCGCGGCCAAATCGACGCACAACGGATTCGATCGCGTACGGAGGATGCTATCGAGCCGCTTGAGGCGCTGAGTCGTGAGACGTTCTCGCGTTGGATCGACCGATTTGAAATCGGACCGCGACAACAGCGTCTGCCGTCGCGATAGCCAGCGACAGTCAGAAGTCGCGCCACTCCAGCGGCGGTTCCATCATCAGCGCCACCTGTTCGCGGAGCGCCAGTACGTGATCGTCCCAGTAACGACGACTGTCGAACCACGGAAATGCGATTTTGAACGCCGGATCTTCCCAACGACGCGCCAGCCACGCAGCGTAGTGCATGATGCGCAAACTCCGCAGCGCTTCAATAAGGTGCAGCTCTCGCGCATCAAACGTTCGAAAGGACTGGTATCCCTCAAGCAGCGCAGTGAGTTGTGGCGTCTGCTCATCGCGATCGCCCGACAGGAACATCCATAAATCCTGCACGGCCGGTCCGTGGCGTGCGTCGTCCAGGTCGACAATATGCAATTGGTCACGAGCGACCAGTACATTGCCGGGGTGAAAGTCGCCATGCAGGCGAATCTCCCGCACATGGCCGGAACGCTCCATGCACGCCTCGACGCCGTCAAGAACCAGCTCCGCGACACTTTCATAAGCGTCCCGGTTATCGTCGGGAATAAAGTCGTTGTCCAGCAGGTACCCTAGTGACTCCACGCCGTAGGAATTGATATCGATAGTGGGGCGGTGCGCAAAGCGTCGTGTTTCGCCTTCGAGGTGGATACGAGCCACCAACCGCCCAAGTTGCGTTTGCAGATCGTAGTTGTCGAGGTCTGGTGCCCGTCCCCCGTGGCATTCATACACCGCAAGACGGTAGTGACCCGCGTGGTGCAGTGTGTTGCCGCCGAGTTCCAGTGGCGGAATGACCGGAATCTCCTGGTTGGCCAGGTCGATCGCAAACTCGTGTTCTTCTTGAATCGCTTTATCGGACCAGCGTTTCGGCCGATAGAATTTTGCGACGATGGGGGCATCGTTCTCGATGCCTACCTGGTAAACGCGGTTCTCGTAGCTGTTCAGCGCCAGGAAGCGACCGTCACACTCGAAGCCCATGTCACTCAAGGTAGTGAGAATGTCGTCAGGCTGCAGGTCGGCAAAAGCCAACGCGGCCGCGTCACCGCTCATGAGACTTTCCTGCGCGAGTCCCTTTTGCGATCGATTTCCGTAAGAAGCTTCTTTCTGAGGCGCAGGTTCGCCGGAGTGACTTCAAGCAATTCGTCGTCGTCGAGAAATTCGAGTGATTGCTCCAGCGAGTAGCGTGTCGGCGTTGTCAGGACGAGATTTTCGTCCGTACCGGCGGCGCGCACATTTGTCAGTTGCTTGGCTTTGGTCGGGTTCACCATAAGATCATTCTGGCGCTTATGGATACCGATAATCATCCCTTCATAAACGGGTGCGCCATGACCGAGAAACAGGCGGCCACGTTCTTGCAGGTTGAACAACGAGTATGCGAGCGCCTTGCCCTGGGCCATCGAAACAAGGGCACCGTTGTTGCGTTGCGCGATCGTACCCGGAACTCTCGGCGCGTATTTGTCGAATACGTGGTAGATCAGACCGGTACCGGACGTTGCCGTGAGGTACTCGGTTCGGAATCCGATAAGTCCTCGCGTAGGAATCTCGTAGTCCAGGCGAATGCGGCCTTTGCCATCCGGCAACATGTCGACGAGTTCGCCTTTGCGTTCTGCGAGCCGTGTCATGACGGCGCCCTGGTAGGCTTCATCGAAATCGACGGTCAGCTGTTCCCATGGTTCGTGTTCGCTGCCGTCAACGTCGTGCATGATAACTTCAGGCCTCGATACGGCCAGTTCGAAGCCTTCGCGACGCATTGTCTCGACGAGCACCGAGAGGTGTAACTCGCCGCGACCCGAGACGCGAAATTTGTCCGGGTCTTCGGTTTCGTCAACGCGCAAAGCGACATTGTGTTTAAGTTCCTGGCCGAGCCGTTCGCGAATCTGCCGGCTCGTCAGGAACTTACCGTCCTGGCCGGCGAACGGCGATTTGTTCACCGAAAAAGTCATGTTGACGGTCGGCTCATCGACGCTCAGCGCGGGTAGGGCCTGTTCGTGGCCGGGCGAGCACAAGGTATCGGAGATGCCGAGTTTCTCGATACCACTGAAGACGACAATGTCGCCAGCCGCAGCCGACTCCACGCGCTGACGTTTTAGGCCGTCAAAGCCAAACAGTTCGAGTACCCTTGCGCGCCGCGATGATGAATCAGGTGCGACAACGCTGACCGACTCATTGGCACGCAACGTTCCGCGGTTGATGCGTCCAATTCCGAGCACGCCGACGTAGGTGTCGTAGTCAAGGCTAGACACCTGCATTTGCAGTGGGCCGTCTGGATCGACGTCGGGCGGGGAGACGTGTTTGACGATGGTCTCGAACAACGGTGTCATGTCGCCGTCTCGCGTGTCGGCGCTTTCGCTGGCGTAGCCGTTCAATGCCGACGTATAAATGATCGGGAAGTCCAGCTGCTCGTCGGTCGCACCGAGTCGATCGAACAGGTCAAAGGTCTGGTCGAGCACCCAATCGGGACGCGCACCGTCGCGGTCAATCTTGTTGACGACGACGACCGGCACGAGGCCCTGGGCAAATGCCTTTTGTGTCACGAACCGCGTCTGCGGCATTGGACCCTCTACGGCATCCACGAGCAGCAGAACACTGTCGACCATTGACAATACGCGCTCGACCTCGCCACCAAAATCGGCATGGCCCGGGGTATCCACGATGTTGATTCGGTAGTCGTTCCACTTGACCGAGGTATTCTTCGCGAGAATAGTGATTCCTCGCTCGCGCTCGAGATCGCTCGAGTCCATGACACGATCGGGCACCGCAGCACGCGGACCGAGCGTGCCAGATTGTTGTAGCATCTGATCTACGAGGGTCGTCTTGCCATGGTCAACATGCGCGATTATCGCGATATTGCGAAGTTTGGAAATATCCGGCATCGGGGGTAAGGCTCTGGAAGCAGGCGCCGGATTATAGAGACCCGCTCCATGAATTGATATGGCATAGCCAGTGAGAATTATGAAGAAATCGTTCCCGGCAATACTGATGCTTATTCTACTTTCTGCCTGTGGTCAGGCGGAGCCCTTATTCGACGTGGCCGCCTACGAAGCGGAGGTGCTTGAGTGGCGGGCAGGCCGCATTGACAGGCTCAAAGCGCCGCAGGGCTACCTGACGCAAACCGGCCTTTTCTGGCTCGACAAGGGCTCCTACAGCTTCGGTTCAAGTGTTGACAACAACGTCAGGATTCCGGGGAATGCCGCGGCAGTCATTGGCGTCCTCGATGTGAGCGAGGAAGGCGTACGGATGACGGTGGAGGATGGTGTCGATGTGCAGAGCGACGGCAGAGCCGTGCAGAGCGTTCTGATATCAGACGACACGACGGAGAAGCCGGTGCAGGTTACGCACCGTTCCCTGGCCTGGACAGTCGTCAAACGCGACGAGCGTTTCGCCGTGCGTGTGCGCGACTTCGAACATCCATTCGTGGCCACATTTGGACCATTGCCTTATTTTGGTGTCGACGCAGCGTTGCGTGTGCCAGCGACATTACGCCGCTACAAGCAACCCAGGGTCGCCAACGTCGGCACCGTGATTGAGGGGCTTGGCTATCATCCCGAGTCGCCGGGAATTGTGGAGTTCGAGATTGGCGACAAATCGTACGAACTCGAGGCGTACACGTCGGGCGAACGGCTGTTTTTCGTATTTGGTGACGAGACGAATCGCAACGACACCTATGGCGCCGGGCGATTCCTGTACGCCGATGCGCCGGGGGAGGACGGTCAGACGGTGATGGATTTCAATTTGGCGTACAGCCCGCCATGTGCGTTCAACGACTTTTCAACCTGTCCCGTCGCGTCGCCGCGAAACCGTCTGCCGCTCAGAATCGAAGCCGGTGAGAAATTCGATTCGTCATTGCACTATTCAGCGGACGCGAGTCTCTAGTCTCGCAGTTCGAACGTCAATCCTGCGTTCGTTTGCAGACGTTCGAGGAGTGGTTTTGCCATCGCTGACGCCGGCGTCCAAATGCCGCCACCGATATCCAAATCGTCCTTGGCAAGACACGCGGCGCATTCACTGAGCATCTTGCTGGTCGAGCCATAGCCCGGGTCCTGATCGCCCGTAATTCGTGTGCGCAGCGAAGTACCGTCTGGTAATTCGCCGATCTGCAAGAGATCAAAAAAACCGTTTTTTTGCAGTTCCGCATCGGGGCCTTCGCCCGGATCGGGGAGCACAAACGTCTGCAGTGCCTTTCGCGTTGGTGAGAAAGAGGCGCCAACGACCAGACCGCCGATAACCGCCGTCATTGCGCTGCCTTTCATCCAGCCTGTCGGGCCGTCTCCGGTCATTACCGCTTCGTGATAGCGAAAATCTTTGCCGTACGGATAACCAAGTAGTGCATGACTACGCCGGACTACCTTGGTGTTGACTGCGGCCATCACGAACGGTGCCGTCCAGGACCTGGCTTCCTTGTTGTAGAGCACTGTTCGCTGGTCGCGGTCATCGGGCCCTTCGCGCTCTCCTTCCGGATTCAGGGAGTAGGGATCGACGAGAATTCGTGCGACAGCGCGATCCTTACGACTCTCCTCGATGAGGTTCACCAGGCTCAGGACAGTGCCACCACTGGCAGTGCCTTTGGTTGCCTTCACGAGCATCGTGATCGATTTACAGTATTGGCCATCGCGTTGCTTGGCGGCCTCCTGAAAAAACCAGACACCGATGTCCATGGGCACCGAGTCGAAGCCACAGCAGTGCACGATGCGTGCACCGGTTTGTGTAGCGCGGGCCTGATGCTCGTCGATCATTTTTCGAATCCACTGCACTTCGCCGGCGAGATCGCAATAATGCGTGCCGGCCTCGACACACGCTTCTACCAGGGCTGAGCCGTAAAGTGCGTAGGGACCGACAGTTGTCAGAACGACGAGAGTGCGGCTCGCCATGGCTCGCAGCGAACTTGCGTCGAAACTGTCAGCAACAACCGTTTCGAGTTTGTCGGGACTAACATCGAGCGCGTCGCGGAGCTTGTCGAGTTTGTCCCGGCTTCGTCCGGCGATCGCCCAACGTATTTCACCATCGACACCATATTGTCTCACCAGGTACTCGGCAACCAGCGTACCGGTGAAGCCGGTCGCCCCCCAGACGATAATGTCGAATTCTCTTGTTGCATTCGCCGCGGTCACAGTTTCATCTCCAGTAGTGCAACTTCTTTCCTGCCGCTGTCAGTTTCCTGAGTCGCCACTTGAACGAAACCGAGTTGCACGTGGTACTGCATGGATGACTGGTTAGGCGGGCGTATATTGACCTCACAGGTCATGACCTCAACGCTGCCGGCGAGTGTCGCGGCAAAATCCTCATAGAGACGCGACGCAATACCCAGGCGGCGCGCGGTCGGAGACACTGCAACTCGGTCGACGTAGCCGAAGTCTTTGTAATTTTCACTAAACCAGCGGTAGTTCGGGCTGGCATAGGCGAGGCCCGGCCTGAGTCCGATAAGAAATCCAGCCAGGTCTCCTTCTCGTCGTACGATGCGAAAATAATTCGCGTGATTGGCAAACCACTCCATTTCGGCCAGGTCAACGCTACTCACGTGTGGCACAGAGTCTTCGTTGAGACGCAAGACGTCGGCAATGTTGTCGTGGCTTACATCGACTATTTGCATTAGCGCAGTGTACCTTGATATTGTTGGCACAAGACGGCAGGTGACACATCACCGGAAACTCAGATCGTCAGCGTTCGCTACTTTACTCGTCTTCGAATTGGAATTGGCTCCGCAGACTGTTTGCTGCGGATTCGCGCGTGTGTCATCCGGCGCTGCCGTCGTGACACACATGTGTAGGCATTGTCACGTTTAGGAAAGGAATAGCCGCTCATGTCCAAACCAGTCAGAACCACCGTATTCGCCCTTGTAGCGGGCATCGCGCTACCGCTTGCTGCAGCAGAGGCTGCATCGCGCCATGCAACGGATCTGCTCAAGTACGTCCCGGCAGATACGCCTTATGTTTTTGTGTCGCTCGAACCGTTACCAGACAAGGTCGCCGACAAATTCGAACCCACCGTCGATCGGATCATGCTCGCCTATCAGCGTGTCATTCGTTACACCATGGAGCAAAAGCTCAGCGAAGGCGCGGTTGGAGACGATGATGCCGGGGAGATTGAGAAAATACGTTCGTTGGTCGACGAAGTTCTCGGGTTAATGAGCGTGAAGGGCATCCGTGATATTGGTATTCAGAGAGATTCGGTGTTTGCGTTTTACGGTCACGGACTTTTGCCTGTGTTGCGACTGCGACTGTCGGACGAAAAATTGTTTGATCAGGCGATTGCGCGAATTGAAGGCAAGGCGGAAAAGCAGCTCACTGTCGGTAACGTGAGTGACGAAACCTACAAGTACCTTGAGCTGGAGGGGGTACGGCTGGCGATCGCAACCCTGGACGGTTACGCGGTCCTGACGGTGGTGCCTGCCGAGTTCGACGAATCACAGCTTGCGGTCGTCTTCGGCCTCGATAAACCGCGCAAGTCTCTTGCGAAGAGCCGTGAACTACGGTCAATTGCGAAGCAATACGGATTTACTGACTATTTCGCGGGTTTCGTCAACAATGAACGTATTGCGAGCGCTTTCGTCGACGAACCGACGGGATTGAATGAAGCGCTACTGGCGTTATTCGACTATGACGCCGCCGTATTGCCCGATGCCTGCAAGTCCGAGTTTGTCGAGGTGGCCGGAATCGCTCCGCGCATGGTGTTCGGCTATTCGGAATTGAACGACAAGTACATAGATAGTGAGGTCATTGTCGAACTGCGCTCCGATATCGCGAAGGGCCTTGCGACGCTTCCCGCAACCGTGCCTGGACTTGGCCAGGATTATGGCGGTCTTGTGTCTCTTGGCTTTAGCGTGAATCCGCTGGCCGCGCGGCAATTCTATGAAAGCCGGCTGGACGCGTTGGAGGCAGATCCTTTTGAATGTGAAATGCTGGCAGGCGTGCAAAACGGCGTCCCCGCCGGCCGAGAAGTGCTGAACAAGCCGGTACCACCGGTGGTTTATAATTTTCGTGGATTTCTGGCGGTAGTTTCGGACATTCAGGGAATGGACATCGCGTCCGAAAA
>Ga0255052_10000613_pt1 | contig 28532 bp, 20 predicted proteins | sample JV7_2_21_MG_FD_188632 | JGI IMG/M metagenome (GOLD analysis project Ga0255052, IMG submission 188632) | Seawater microbial communities from Jervis Inlet, British Columbia, Canada - JV7_2_21 | ecosystem: Environmental > Aquatic > Marine > Inlet | place: Canada: British Columbia | collected...
CGCACGTTCGACGACGATTCCGGACACCCGTCGTCCGCCGTCATCATCGCCAGTAGCAAAATACATTGTCGAAGCGAGCAACGGACTCTCGAAGTCATCCGGATCGAATTCGGTTGCCTTTTCGAAATTGTCGATTGCTTGCTCAATCTTTCCCTGGTGATATTCGGCTCGCGCGAGGTGGTGATAGGCTCTGCCGAAAGTCGGGTCGAGCTCCAGGGCCTTGCGCAGATCACGTTCGGACTCGGCGAATCGCTCGCTGGCACTGTGTGCGTATGCGCGAGCCGCGTAGCTGCTTGCCTGATCGGGCGCAAGCTGCATCGCTCTGGCTGCGGCCTTGCCAGCAAGAAGACGCCATTTTTCGTCTTTGCTGAAGAAGTTCGCATTTATGGCGCATTGCTCGGCCAGATCAACCCACGCCCGAGTGAACCCGGGGTCGATGTCGACCGCTTTCTGGAACATTTCCAGGGACAATGCAGTGTCTCGGTCACCGCCGGAGATCGCGTAGCCACGGCCACGCAGAAAATACTCGTACGCCTTGGGATTTTCCGTAGTCGCATCGGGTTTCGTCTCGGTGCTGAGCCGACACTGCAGCGCATCGAGGATCTTGGCCGCGATGTCGTCCTGGATCGCGAAGATATCGTCGAGTTCACGATCGTAGGTTTCCGACCACAGGTGCGAGTCGGTCGACGCCTCGATCAACTGTGCTGTCACGCGAATTTTGTTACCGGACTTGCGCACGCTGCCCTCGAGGATATGCCCAACCTGCAGTTTTTCGGCAGCAGCTTTGAGATCCGTCTCTTTACCCTTGAACGAGAACGACGAAGTCCGCGAAGCCACGCGGAGTTTGGGAATGCGCGTGAGTACGTTCAAGAGTTCTTCTGTAAGACCATCGCAAAAGTGCTCATGATCCTTCTCGGCACTCATATCGGGGAAGGGCAGCACCGCAATCGACGGCCCATCGAACAATTCGGTGGCCTCTTGCTTCGCCGCGACAACAGCCTGCACATTGCCATCGGAGCGGCGAATTCCCCCGGGCGTGATATCAAAAATCCAGCTCAACACCAGAGCCAGGGGAAATCCGACGATGAGGAGACCGAGTACCAGCGACGTCGACCAATCAGGCACATGCATAGCCGGGAAAATGACGTCAGCGAGCTGCAGGACCAGCCAGGCAACGATTAGATAGGCAATACCAACCTTGATGACCTGTCGTTTCTGAAGCTCACGGAAGAATGCGCGCATCGACGCATTATAGGGGAACGCTTCTGCTGATCTAGAGTCTTGTGACAAATAACCCTTTCTTTTTGTTGAACATCTGTTAGAGTCCGCTCCGTCCTGGCGCACATCGGTCGCGCCAATCACTCCGACACCGCAATTCCGCGCTCTCGGAGTCACCATTTAGAATTCCAGTCTGGGCCGAACCGTGCATGGTTACATCGTGCTGCGGGTCAGACGATTCGGAGTACCACCAAATGTTATTTAATCAACTCGGCCTGTCGGCCGAATTGCTGCGTGCGGTCGAAAAACAGGGTTACCGTGAGGCGACCCCGATTCAGCGCGAGGCGATACCTCATATTCTTAAGGGCCGCGACATCCTGGCCAGCGCCCAAACCGGCACTGGCAAGACAGCGGGCTTCACGCTGCCGTTGCTACAGCGACTGCAAGCATCCAAACCCGGCAAACGGCGAGTGCGTGCGCTGATACTCGTTCCGACGCGTGAACTCGCTGCACAGGTGAGCGACAGCGTCAGAAACTACGGCTGCAACCTGCCAATTCGATCCATGCAGATCTACGGCGGTGTCAGCATTCGCCCGCAGATTTCTCGCTTGCGTGAAGGTGTCGACATTGTTGTCGCAACGCCAGGCCGTTTACTCGATCACGTGCAACAAAAGACAATTGACCTTTCGGCTGTCGAAACACTCGTGCTCGATGAAGCGGATCGCATGCTTGATATGGGTTTTATTCGTGACATCCGAAAGATCATCAAGCTGATACCGAAAGAGCGGCAGAACCTGCTGTTCTCGGCGACGTTTTCTCAGGAAATTCGAAACCTTGCCGGCGGTTTGCTGAATTCGCCTGTTGAGATTCAGGTCGCGCCACAAAATACGACAGCGGATCGCGTCAGCCAGCTTGTGCATCCGGTGGATAAGCGTCGCAAGCGCGAACTCCTGTCGCACCGTATTGGCACGGAAGACTGGCGCCAGGTACTTGTCTTTACCCGGACCAAGCATGGCGCGAATCGACTGGCGCAACAGTTGAACGACGATGGAATACACGCGGTTGCGATCCACGGCAACAAGTCGCAAGGCGCACGAACGAAAGCACTCGCGGATTTTAAAGCCAACAAAGTGAGAGTCCTGGTCGCAACGGATATTGCCGCACGCGGCCTGGATATCGACAGTCTTCCGCACGTTGTGAATTACGAACTTCCGCATGTGCCTGAAGACTACGTGCATCGTATCGGGCGAACAGCTCGCGCCGGGCTGGATGGGCACGCAGTCTCGCTCGTTTGTGTCGATGAAGCGAAGCTTCTTCGAGAGATTGAATGCCTGCTGAAACGCGACATCGAGAAAGATATCGTACCGGGCTTTGCACCTGATCCGCGGATCAAGGCTGAGCCAGTGCAAAGAGGGCGCCCACAGCGTTCGAATGCACAACGAGCGAATCCTCGCAAGAAGAAGCGCCGTGTTGCGCCGAACGCTCGTGGCGGTAAACGTCAGAATTCGTCCGGTCGTCGGAAACGCGCGAGCTAATTCGCGCTTTGCGGGCCAGCCTCTTGGCCCTGATGGATTTGAAAATCGTCACAGTTTGTTGCGCTAGAAATATCCATGCAGCTCGATGAAGACTTCATCGCGGTTTTGCACGTCTACCTGGGGAATACCGTCATAAAGCCGAATCCCGATTCGGGCTTGCAGGAATTGTATGGGGGAGTGCTCCCACACCAGTCTCCAGCGTGTTTGATGATCTTCGTCGACATCGTCATCCGGGTCAAAGTAGTCAAAGCCTGCTTTCAAGTTGTGGCCTTTGCGAAACAGCCAGTTTGCTTCGATCAGGCTTGCAATAGCATACTGGTCGCGGGAACCTGGCACCTCATCTTGAATCCTGTTGACTTCGGCAAGCCACACTATCGGACCTGTGTTTAGGCCGAAAAAAGCGTTCTGCATCTGTCGATCGCCCAGGTCAGAATTGTTGTTGTTAAAACTAACGCCGGCTCGCCAATTTCGCCGAACATAATTCGCTATGCTGCCGATTTGCTTGCCGGAATCTGTCTCCTGACCGCCACCGCTACCGTTGGTTGCAGACAGAAGTATAGACCATGGCCCGTTTTCGTAGCCGACCTGCACGCCTCGATCCGGATTATTAAAATTGACTCCAGTGACCAGGCGGATGAATGCCGAGTCATCTTGCAGGCGCAACCCGTACGGGATGAAGAATTGTCCAGCAGCCAGATGGAACTTTCCGTCTCGGTCTCTAAGCTTGACGTAAGCCTCGCGATTGATACTGGAGCTAGGCGCGATCTGCTGATCGAGGTAAATGGACAGTCGATCCTGGATAAGATTGGCTTCGACGTAAACGGTACCACGCGTGACATCAAATTCGCTCGTGGCATCAGCGTTCGGAACGTCGACGTAGTCAAAACCAGCTCGCAGGTCGGCGCCGATTGACAGCCATTTTGTGACCGCGCCCGTCCATAATTCGGTGTCCTCAGCACCGATAAGCCTCGCGGACAGCGCCGATTGTGCGAATACATTGCCGTACGCGTTGCGCTTGCCGCCGCCTGCCGGGCTACTATGACAGGCGGAGCAATGTAGGCCGTTGTCCACTGCCAGGTAGGGTTCCGCGGTGGCTCGACTTGATAATGTTGCTATGCCGAAGATCAACAGCGCAATCTGAATCGGGAATGTTCGACAAGTCATTTGGGCAATTCCAGGTGTCAGCGGGCCGCCCCGTCGTCAATCCACTGCCGAATATCATCGATGACAGCCTGATCAAGCGCCGGTCCGACCGCTGGCATCCTACCGCCTACCGCTGCCGTGCCTTCGAGCTTTTGGATCAGATAACTGTTATCTGGATCGTTTGCCGCAACTCTTGACAGCGATGGGACTTGCAGACTGGAGACGCCAACGAGATTCGCAAAGCTGGCGTCGGCATCAGTAAGATCCATGATTCCAGGTAACGCCCCTCCGGTCCCGCTGTGACACCCGGCAGACGAACAGGTCGGCGTAAAGACACTTGCCTGAATGTCGTCGAGCGTCGGGCCAGAAACCACGGGCGTGGTGACAGTGAACGTGGCTTCGAAGTCGCCGCCCTGAGTGCCATCGCCCGATGGAAATGCGCCGGAGAACTCACCGTCAAGCGCATTTGCATCAATGTCCATAATCACCGAGGCGCCCAATCCAAGCAGTTGGACACGATACGTCTCATCGGCGAGTGCGACACCAGTCAGATCAAAGGTCGCGCTCATCGGATTCGCTGCAGGTGTCGTTATGCTGGCTGCGTTGATCTGTACTTCATTGCCATCCGCAAATGTACCATCACCACCGCTTGCCTCAAGGACAAACGTAGTAGCATTGACAGTCGAGGCATCCAGTTGCCTGTCGAACATTGCGATTATCTCAGTGGGCGGTGTGGCCAAATCACTACCGGGTACTGGCGACAGCGAAGTCACCCGAATCGGTGCTGCGGATGGCGTCCTGTCATCGGTGGCGCCGTCAGTAATCCACTGCCGAATGACATCAATGGCGGCTTGCTCGAGAGCTTGTCCGCCCAACGGCATCCGTTCGCCGACCGACGCTGTTCCTTCCAGCTTTTGAATCAGATAGCTGTTGCCCGGGTTGCCAGGGTTGACACGCAGGACCACCGGGTCTTCAGAACTCGCCACACTGACAAGCAGTCCATAACTGTTCGCATCATCAAGACGCAGACCTTGTGGCGCGCCTGCTCCAACATGGCAGCCCGCTGTCGCGCACGTCGGCGTAAATACACTGGATTGAATCTCAGAGAAAACCGCCCCAAATGGCGGTCCGGCAGGGGGCGGTTGTTGAGGTGGGTTGTTGCCGCCACCGTTGCCGCTGCCTCCGCCACAGCCAGCAATCATTCCTGCTAGTAACAGTGATGCCGAAATGGACCTTCTGGCTCGAAATACGCGTTGAAATCTCATGTGACCTACCGCCTTGTTAATTCACTCAGTATTTCGGTGAGTGCCCGTAGGGCCCAAAACGGTTCATTTGTCACCTAAAAGGTGCCGTATTATGTTTAAACGACTGCTGATAGAAGAAAAAATGCTGCTGCATTGAACCTTTCTGTCGGTCAGATGCCACTAACGTAATGTTCCCCCTCGTCGGTAGTAGGATGAACACGCGAACTGATAAAGAATTTGATAGCACGAATGAGCATGAGCGTGATTTGCTCCGCAAGATTGTGCTTGAGGATCGTGAGGCGCTAGGTGATTTGTATCGAATCTACCAACCGCGACTTTTCAAATTCATCTTTCGTTTGACTCATTCTTATAGTGCTGCCGACGAGCTTGCCAACGACATCATGTTGATTGTTTGGCGCAAAGCACCGACATTTCGCGGTGACTCAAAAGTTTCGACATGGATCTTCGGCATTGCGTATCGGCAGGCAATGCGACGCGTCTCTCGCAAGAAGTTGCAGATATCGTCAAATATGGACCTCGACTCCCTGGCGACAAGCGATGAAGGGGCGATGGAGCAGGAAGACTGGGTAAGGCAGGGACTGCTTGAACTTCCCGCGGCGCAGCAGTCGACGGTACTGCTCGTTTATTATCTCGGAATGTCCTATGAAGAAGCGGCCAAGGTAAGCCAATGCCCGGTAAACACGGTTAAGACGCGGATGTTTCACGCAAGAAAGAAGCTAAAGAAGTTGCTTTCAGCATCCGCCACACCCGAATCAGATTCGACCGAGGACTAGTATGAACGATCAGATCAAGAAGTACGGTCACGATGATGTCGATCTACTGTTGCCATGGTATGTAAACCGCACACTGGACTCCGTCGAGCATGAGGACGTGCGGAGTCATATTACAACTTGCGCCAGGTGTCAGGAAAATGTTTCATTGCTTGAGAAGGTTCAGGCTGGAGTCCAGCACGATTCAGCTACGCCAATTGTGCAGTCTCGATTTGATGACTTGCTTGAAGAGATCGAAGCAGATTCTGGCGAGCGAGGACATCGCTCGTGGTTGCCGGCTCTGGCGATGGCTGCGTCGATTGCGGCTCTGGTGATTGCCGCAACGCTGGCACTTAGCAACAAGGGGCCTGGAGTGGATGGCGCGACACGATTTGAAACGGCGACAAGTTCGGAGCAAACCGCCCGCTTGGACTATGTGCTGACCATACAGTTCGAAGGCGGTGTTGCGCTGAGCGAGCGTGAACGGATATTGCAGGAAATCGATGCGGTTGATATAGCCACCGGCAGCGAAGAGGATACTTTTCGGGTCATTATTCGCTTACCAGCCACGTCACTCGAAGACCTCGAGCGCTATACTCAGGAAATCGCAGCGCGGAGTGAAATCAAATCGGTCTCTGTCGTCGCCTTGCAACTGCCAATGAGGTGAGTAGCGTGCGAAATCGCCTATTCCTGCTTGTGTTTCTGCCGCTGATATTCTCATATACAGCTACAGCTGACTCACGAATCACGGACCCGACGCGTGACATTCTTGTTACGTTCGATAACAGCGGCGCGCGGGCGTTTGGCATTGGCGCAAGTGCTCCGTATCAGAATCGAAAACGTTATTCCCTCTCTGCACAAGCTCGCCAGCATGCCCGCGCAGTAGCGGCGGAATATGCTCTTGCAGAGATTGATCATTGGCCAATACGTTCCTTATCCGTTTATTGCTTTGTCTATCGTATTCCGGAGGGTTCCAATCGCAAGGCTGCCATTGAGCGCCTTAATGTCGATCATAGGGTCGAGTCAGTACAGCCTTTGCAGGAATTTGAGACCGGGATTAACGATGTTGACGAATACGACGACACCTACGTCGGGCTGCAACACGGATTGGTGTCGCTGGATATTATTGAGGCCCATCGTTACTCTCGCGGAGACGGTGTACGAGTGGCAATGATAGACAGCCAAGCGGATACAGATCATGAGGATCTAAAAGGCCGCGTTAGCAACATTGAGGATTTCGCCGGCAGGGAAAGAACACCAGACAATGAGCATGGCACGGCGGTCGCGAGCCTGATTGCTGCCAATGCCAATAATGCCCGCGGCATCGTAGGTGTGGCTCCTGAAGCAAAGATGGAGATATTCGTATCCTGTTGGGCCGAGGCCGGTTTTGACGGAGCTGTGTGCGATAGTTTCACCCTTGCCAAAGCGCTTGACACAATGCTTGACCACCCGCCACAGGTATTGAACCTGAGCCTCAGGGGCCCACCTGATCCACTAGTTGAGCGATTATTGATCAAGGCTTTTCGTGCTGGCGTGATTATCGTCGCGGCGAGCTCTGCAAACTTGAATTCGGAAAAGAACTTTCCGGCGAATCTTGACCAGGTTATCGGAGTCGGCAGCAGTACCTCGGGACCCGGACTGTCAGTAAAACCTGGTGAAGAGAATCAAACATCCGTACCAATTTTTGCGCCGGGAAATGAAATCCTGGTTGCGATGCCGGACAACGCATACGACTTTCGATCAGGTAGCTCTCTAGCGACCGCCCAGGTCAGCGGGGTGGTTGCCCTGTTACTCGCTGTGGCTCCTGACATGCCCTTCGATAGCGTTAAGTCGCTGCTGTATGAGTCACAGCACGTCGATCATGATCCTTTTACGACGGTTAACGCCTGCGTAGTACTCCAGCTCGCCGATCGGAGTCGCTCTTGCAGCGCGAGAGTCGCTGCGTCGGGGCGTTAGAACGGAATTCGTACACCCAGCACCAGTCGTTCTTTCGCTCGATCCGCTGTGCTGATGATTGGCACCCAGCGGTTTGTGTCGTGGTAGCGAAGATCAATATCGAGCTTGTCGAAGTGCCGCGTGATTCCAGCTTGCCAATATGTGTAGCCACTACCCGTCAGTGCAGACGGATCGTAGTAGCCAAGTCCGGCGCTCACGCTCCAGGAACTCGCAATTGACCATTCGCCAGATAACTCGATGTTGTGTGATTCCTTCCCGCTGTTGTAAAGGTCGGGCGAATAAGCGTATTGAATCCAGATTCGATCGTCGAAATTTGCAGTGAGCGCGTACTCGAAATAGTCGTAGTCGAAATAAGTGTCCGCTCCGGGATAGGTATAGGCAACGACATTGGCGCTCACATTCCAGCGATGGCCTACATCGTGACCGAAGCCGACATAGTAGTTGGTCTCAAGATCGCGGTGTTGTTGCGAGCCATTATGGATATCAACAGTTGACCCCCAGACACCGAAATAGAGCCCCGAGTCGAATGCGAGATCAACACCGAGTTGTACAGCTCCGCTGCCATCACTCTGCGTTACGCCGCGCTTGACGTAGTCTGTGGTCACCACAGCATATCCACTCAGGTCAGCTGCGCTAACATCCAATGGAGCTACTGTGGTCATCAAAATGGCTGCGGTTGGGACCCGCCAGCAGGCGTTGTCTCGCACTATCGAAGGCCTTGATCCACCGATGGTATGGAAATTCTATCGCGTTCGCGCAAAGAAAGCGGCAGAGACGCCTTCTCAATATATCAATTCCCCACCGTGAGATGATTCTTGTCCAGGTCCCGCTGCAACGTTGCTGCAAGTGCGCGCGAGCCCTTCAGGAAGAAGAACCCGTAAAAGAAGCCACTGATGCCGCCGGCAACGTGGGCGAGCACATTGATCGTGCCGTGGTTGTCCGAGACGAATAGCTGATAAATGTCACCGCCGATGTACCACGCCGCGAGTACCCAGCCCGGCACGGCTATTGAGCCGAAGATGATAATGAACCAGTAGTAGCAACGGATCTTTCCTCTGGGTATCAAGTAGGCGAATAGCCCCATCATTCCCATGACAACGCCGGACAGACCCAGGGTCCAGTGGTGACCGTCGATCAGTTCGGAGACGATCGAATCGGTAACACCGATAATCAGGGAGCTGGCGACGATGAAGATGACAAAGGCAATCGGGCCAACAAGTGCTTCAACGGTTGCCGAAAACGCGAAGAAGAAGATCAGGTTGAAAATGATATGCCACCAATCGCCATGCGCAAAAACCGAGGTAATCATGTGCAGGGGATTCCAGGAGGCCGTGTTGTAGGCGAATGCACTGTCCGGGTCATCCGGAACGATGGAGCGAAAGTGCCTGAGTTCATCGTTTAGCATTTGTGTGACGTATTCGCGCGATTCCTCCTTACTGAGACCGGTGAGAGGCTTGATGGAGCTTACTATCTCCGCGATATCCCCGGCCTCGTTCTCGGACTGGCTCAGGCGATACATGACCTCGCCACAAAACTCGGCGTCCTGCAGCGCTTCCACGCGGGTCATGACCATTTCAGTCAAACGGCTCTGTGGCTTGGCGCAGTAACGCTCAACGGCCAGGCCGAACTCCGACCAGTCGCTCTGCTGCTTGAGAAAGACGCCAAAACACAAGAAGCAAACCAGCGCAGTCAGCACCGGCCATTTAGGTAGAGGAAAATCGGCTTTCACAGGGACGAACATTCGTCACAGGTTAGCACGCGTGAGCACGGGCAACCCTCGACTCTCGAATAGCGGTTACTCAGTCAGACCCAATCGAATTCGGCTGTGAAATGCCGCAGGAATTTTGGCGCCCGCACGATACGCATCCCACGAATATCTGCGCGCCTCTCCCAAACGAGACCAACGCCCTCGAGGACATAGTCCATATGGCTCTGCGTATACACTCGGCGCGGGATTGCGAGGCGAACCAGGTCGAGTCGGGCAGGGCGTTCCTCTCCGGTATGCGGGTCAGCGCCGAACATCACGGTGCCAATTTCGACGCAGCGAATTCCAGCCTCCAGATACAGCTCCACCGCCAGGGCCTGACCCGGATATTGCAGCGGTTCTATGTGGGGCAGGAAACGGCGCGCGTCGAGATAGACAGCATGTCCTCCAGCAGGCGTGACAACCGGGATTCCCGATTTATGTAAACGCTCGACGACGTAGCGGGTCGACAGCAATCTGTAATCAAGATAATGCTCATCCAGCACTTCTCGCAGACCAACGGCGATTGCTTCGAGATCGCGTCCGGCAAGGCCACCGTAAGTCGGGAAGCCTTCTGTGAGGATCAGGATGTTGCGTTCCCGGTGTGCGAGTTCCGCATCGTTGGTGCACAGGAAGCCGCCGATATTAGCGAACGAGTCCTTTTTGGCTGACATTGTGCAACCGTCGGCGTAGCTGAACATCTCGCGCGCAATCTCGAGTGCGGATGAGTTCTCGAATCCGGCCTCACGTCGCTTGATGAAATGTCCATTCTCGGCGAAACGACAGGCGTCGACATAGAAAGGAATACCAGCCTGCCGCGCGACGCGGCTGATCTCACGAATATTGGCCATCGATACTGGCTGACCACCACCCGAATTGTTTGTTACGGTCACCATTATCAGCGGAATGTGCTCCGCTCCCTCGTCCGCGATCAGTGTCTCGAGGGCGGCGATGTCCATATTGCCTTTGAACGGGTAATCGGAATCGAGGTCATTGGCCTCTGCACACGGCAAATCGACCGCCTGGCCACCGCAGAATTCGATATTTGCCCTTGTTGTATCGAAGTGGGTGTTGTTTGGAATAATCGAGTCGGGTTGCACCATCACACTGAACAATATGTGCTCGGCCGCACGGCCCTGGTGCGTCGGAATTACCTGTTCGAAACCGAATATGTCCTTCACGGCGTCACGGAAGCGATACCAGCTTCGCGCCCCCGCATAGGATTCGTCGCCACGCATCATCTCAGCCCAGGCATCTGATGACATTGCGCTGGTGCCGGAGTCGGTTAACAGGTCGATGATGACGTCTTCTGCGCGAAGCAAGAACGGATTGTATCTGGCCGCCACGATCAGCTCTTCGCGTTGCTCGCGAGTGGTGAGCCGTATCGGTTCTACCATCTTGATCCTGAACGGCTCTATGATGGTCTGCATCATTTTCAAAACTCCTGCGTCTCGTAGTCTGTTATCTTGGCCAGCCCTGTGCTGATATTGTTGCCTCCTGCGAGCCAATACTCCACAGTATGCCTCATCCAAAGAGGATCTATTTGTGCTCCCAGAGTTCAGCGACATAGAAGCCCGCATCATTGGCTGCCTGATCGAAAAGTCCGTCGTTACACCGGATTTGTATCCACTGACGTTAAACGCCCTGACGAATGCCTGTAATCAAAAGTCTGGCCGCAACCCGGTGATGGCATTGCAGCAGGGCGAGGTGCAGCGAACGATTCGCCTGCTCGAGGCAAAACACCTCGTGCGCATGGACGAGAACTTCAAGAGCCGAACCGAAAAATACACGCAGCGATTCTGCAACACTCGCTACAGCAACCTTCAGTTCGATGATGCACAGCTCGCGATCGTCTGCCTGCTGTTGCTGCGTGGCCCGCAAACGCCGGGCGAAATACGCGCGCGCAGCGGTCGCCTGCACACCTTCACCGACAACGACGAGGTCGTGATTTCCCTGGATAGCCTGATCGAGCGAGAGAGCGAGCCAATGCTCGTGAAGCTACCGCGGACGCCGGGGCGCAAAGACTCGGAGTACATGCACCTGTTTTCGGGTACCGTTGACGTGGAAGCTCACGCAACTCAGGCGCAAGCGGTGAAGGCGACGGCGTCTTCAGAGCGAGTCAGTGTGGCTGAACTGGCAGAGCGGGTCAGTCAGCTGGAAACGGTAGTTGCCGAGCTCAAGGCAAAGATAGGGTGAACTGGTAATCAAGATCCGGCGAGCATTAGTCGCACGGTATTCATCAGCCCGTCAGCATCTGCGGCATTGTAACGAATGATCAGATCGGCACGGCCGTCACCGTTGATGTCCTCGGCGCTGACCAGATCACCGTTGCGCGGCAATACGATCGACATCTCGACTGCATCTTCTGCGAAAAGACTTGCGCTCGGGACGCCATGAAAGAAGCTCAATCGATCGGGTTTGGTCTGCAGCATGAGATCCTGCATCCCGTCGGCATCGAAATCGGCGACTTTAATTGCGGGAATATCGACCTGGCCGCTCGACATGCTGAAGCTGACATTGGTCCTGGTGACGTAGTTGGCTATATCCGCATAACTGTCGTCATCCGTCATTCTAAAGAAATGCAGCTGCAGCGATACGTTGCCGGAGAGCAGTGCCCTGATAACCCGGGCGAAGGTCAGGCGAACCTTCCTGACGAGCAGGTCCTGCTTGCCATCGCCATCGATATCTGTGGTGATCAGGCCGTATTGAAGTCCCTCTGACGCGAGAAGCGCATCCTCCTTTTCACGGTACACAAGCTGTTCACCGTCCCGACGCCCCAAATACAGGCGGAAGTCATTTTGCTTGTCGAACACGCCTTTGCTCAGCGTGGTCTCGGTCAGGATGTCCGGCAGCTGATCATTATTCAGGTCCTGAATCGACCAGATTCGTTTCTCGATGAGTCCGATCAGGTCAATTGCGCTACGGCCTGTCCGCAATGCCCGCGTCTCGGCCTCGGTTGGAAGGCCCAGCCCGAGTGGCAGTGCCTGCGGCTCACCATCGAATCGTTCGTCCGGCAATTGCAGGTAGACACGCAGTGAATCACCGCGCCACACCGCGAGGTCGGTGAGGCCATCGAAGTTTATGTCACCGTTGAACAGCGGCCGGCTCTCGAAGCTAACGATGCCGCCCGACACCGTCATGCTACTGCTTTCCTGCAGGACGATTTCATCTCCGAAGTTGCGGTCCGGATGTTGCAGGCGTAGCCGATATCCCGCGGTGTCCCGCACGATCAGATCGTCCCGCTCATCGCCGTTGATGTCGCGGAAGAAATCTATCGGTACGATTTCACCAACACGCTCCTGACCGTAAATCGTTCGGATTTTCGTGAATTCGGCGAGTTCACCAATAGCGAAGTCGTAGCGCAAGACGCGTCCGGGTTCGATGAAGAACAAGGCGTCACGATCGCCGACCCGGCCGACGTCGTAAGCAATCAGGTTGGGGTGGGGGGACAGCGAGAGGACGAGTTCTGCGCCGTAGTCTTTGGCATTGCCGAGTCTGAAGACCGCCAGGTGTTGTTGGTGGCCATCGTCGCGACCGGCCAGCACTATATGTGTGCTGCCGTCGTCAGTCAGTCTCGCGACGAGAACGGGTTGTTCTACGCGGAATCCGGCGTCGATGACGATCTCGGTGAAGCCCGGCTCGGCGGCTCCGGCCGCGAACGAAATTAACAGGCAGAGGAAGATGCTACGCACGGTTGCCAATATACCAGCAGGTCGCGACGCTTGCGGTATGGTGTCGGCTCTGGTCCAATTTCCATCCCTTGAAAATACTGCTCTCCATAGTCCTGATGATTCTGGCTGTACCGCTTGTGGCACAGGAGAGATTCGTCGTGGCGGTGGTCAGCGATGGGTCACCCAATCGACTGGCGGGTCAGCATCAAGTCTACGTTGATGAACTGCTGGCGCTGACGGAGAGCGAATTCGACGTGCAGATTCGGCATTTTTCGGGCAAGTGGAGCAAAGAGTCCGTTGATGCAGCGATCGAGGCAGCTTACGATGCTCCCGACGTCGATATGGTGCTGGTCACTGGCTTTGTTGCGAATCAGATTGCGGCGTCCAAACGTGAGTTTTCGAAGCCAACGTTTCTTCCTGTTATCGTTGATACCGGACTGGTTGCTGGCGACGCGACAATCGGCAAGTCCGGCGTCACCAACCTCAACTATTTGAGTGCTTACGCGGACTTCGCGATCGATCTGGACACGCTTGCGAGAATAATCCCATATCGAAACCTCGCCCTGTTTGTCGATTCGATCCTGGCATCGGCCATGCCGAAACTTCGCGATGCCGCCTACGCGGCGAGCGATGCAAGAGGTATTGAGTTACTCGAGGTGCATCATGATGGAATAGACCATCGCTTGATGAATCGAGTGCCCGCAAATACAGATGCGATATTTGTCGTCGGATTGCCACGAATGCCAATGGCTGATTTTGATAATCTCATTGAGGCGATCAACGCGGCTGGATTGCCGAGCTATAGTTTCGTCGGCGTACCAGATGTGGAAAGAGGTTTGCTTGCCACCAATTCAGAGCCCCGCGACGTCGACCGCCAGGCACGGCAAAATGCGCTCAACATGCAGGCCGTCATGCTGGGCGAGCGCGCCGAGGATCAACCGACCGGATCCGGGACCAGGGAGCAGTTGACCATCAATATGGCAACGGCCCGTCGCATCGGCTTGTCGCCGAGTTTTGACGTTCTGGGCGATGCCGTTCTCCTGAACCAGGACGAGGAAGCTGTTGGTCAACAGTACGGCATCGTTGAGATCGCACGTTGGGCATTGGATCAGAATCAGGATCTTCAAGCTGAGATATTCGGCGTGCAAGCGGGTCTTGAAGAGATCGCTCGAGCCAGGTCGAACTTGTTGCCGCAGATCGGCGCATCGACGGGCTACACGCAACGCAAAGATTCGATATTGGTGTCTTCCGGCCTGTCCGCCGAGCGATCGAGCGATGCCGCACTCAGTCTGGACCAACTCATCTATTCCGACGCCGCGAGTGCGAACCTGAAGATCCAGAAGGAGCTGCAGAGGAGCCGTCTGGCCAGCCTGGAGGAATTCAAACTCGACGTCATACAAGCAGCGACGACATCGTATTACACGGTACTGAATGCGCGCTCGCAGCTTACGGTGCAGGAAGACAATCTCAAGATCACGCGGGCCAACCTCGAGCTGGCGGATGACCGGGTCCGCCTGGGAACGTCGACACCCGCCGACGTTTATCGATGGCAAGCGGAGGTCGCCCGAGCGCAGATTCTCGTGTTGAATGCCAGGGCGGTGCTGAACCAGTCATGGGAAACTCTCAGCCGCATTCTGCACCGGCCGCAGGGCACCCGAATCGCCCTGAAAGAGGCGAACTTCGACGAGCCGTTCATCATGAAACTATCGGAGTTCGATGACCTGTTAAGAAGCCCTGCGGACTATGCTCGCTTTTCAAGCTTCTACATCGACATGGCGCTCCGCCAGGCGCCGGAGCTGGAGCAACTGGCTGCACAAGTAGCGGCCAAGCGACGTGAACTCGACAGCCAGCGACGCGCCTACTGGCTGCCCGATTTCTCAATCGGTGGGCGGTACACGAACAATCTGAGCCAGTCCGGGCTTGGTGCCGGGCCATTGGCAGGTCAGGGCCTCGACGATTGGAGCATTGGTGTACAGGCGACGCTGCCGCTTTTCTCGGGCGGCCTCAGAAAGGCGAACGTCTCCAGGGCCAGTTTCGAATTGCGTCAACTGGAGTTATTGCGCCTCTCTACCGGAGAAAGACTCGAGGAGCAGGTTCGAAATCGGCTGCATGCGACAGAAGCAGCCTATGGCCAGATCGAACTGGCCGCTACCGCCGCCGACGCGTCGCAGAAGAACCTTGATCTTGTTAGTGACGCGTATGCCAGTGGTACTGTGACGATCATCGAACAGCTCGATGCGCAAGACACCAATTTAATTGCATCGGCAGCAAAGGATGACTCACTGTATAGCTTTCTCATTACGATTATATCGCTGCAACGAGCGATCGGTGGCTACGACTTCATGTTAACGCCTGAAGCCAGAGACGCTCAGGCGGCCAGATTGCGCAAGGCACTGACGGGAGCAAGATGATGAAAATCAGCGTTTGCACTTTAATCATTGCGATCCTGATATTGGGTGCATGCGGTAAATCCGATGAAACCGTAGAAGAGAGATTGCGGCCGGTCCGTTACGTTACAGTGAGCGATGACAGCTTTTCTCGTGATCGAAGTTTTTCCGGAACTTCAAAGTCCAGCAGGGAGTCTCGTCTCAGCTTCAAAGTGTCAGGGACAGTGATTAATGCGCCTTTGCAAATCGGTCAGCGACTGAATGCGGGTGACCTGATTGCCGAGATTGATCCGGCGAGCTATGTGCTGCAGGCGCAGCAGGCACAAGCATCGCTGGTCGAAGCGCAGGCGAACGACCGCAGAGCCGCCGCCAACTACGAAAGAACGAAGGGGCTTTACGCGAATGACAATTCGTCGTTGAACGACCTCGAACTGGCACGGGCGCAGGCGGAGTCGTCGGGGGCCGTAGTTGGAGCCGCGAGCAAAGCGCTCGAAATTGCGCGGCTCAACGTTTCTTATACGAAGTTAACTGCCGATACTGACTGCTCAATCGCCTCGCTCGATATCGAAGTCAATGAAAACGTGGCTGCGGGCCAACAGATCGCGGCCGTAAGTTGCGGCGACTTATTCGAGGTCACCCTGGACCTGCCTGAAAGCCTGATCGGTAGTGTCAATGAAACGACGCCCGTGAGCATTCGCTTCGGTTCGATTCCCGACCAGATTTTCGATGGCGTGATCGCTGAGGTTGCAGTCGCATCTACCGCGGGTTCGGCAGCGTTTCCAGTCGTCATCAAGATCACCGGAAGCCACCCATCGCTGCGTTCCGGTCTTGCCGCCGATGTAACGTTTCAATTCGACCTGTCCGCGGGTCAAGGCGGCGGTGTGGTAATTCCGGTTACCGCCGTCATCAGTGACCCGGGTGGGACATTCGTATTTATTGCCGAGCCGGCAGAGATCGATGACGAGGCAGTTGTGCATCGCCGTGCCGTGACATTGGGAGAGCTATCGCAGTCGGGTATCGAAGTCGTCGAGGGTCTGCACGTCGGTGACCGGGTTGTAACAGCAGGTATTTCGGTAATTCGCGACGGCCAGCGCGTGTTGCTTCCGCCCCCGGATTAGAGGCGAAACTGCCTGTGAATCTTACTGCCGTAGCCATCGAACGGAATCGCATTACGCAGACGATTGTCGTCCTGGTCGTACTCGCGGGAGGTTTCGCGATTCAAAACCTTCCGAAGGCGCAGGACCCCGGCTTTACTGTCCGCACCGCAGTGATTACGACGCGTTTTCCGGGAGCAAGTCCCGAACGCGTGGAGTTGCTCGTAACGGACAAGATCGAGAAGAAAATTCAGGAAATGCCGGAAATCGACTCGATCATCAGTGAGTCACGAACTGGTATCTCGGTGATCTACGCGAATTTCAAGGCAAGCTACAAGGTGATGCGGCCCATCTTCGACGACCTGCGTCGCAAGGTCGACGCCGCTACGCCGGATTTGCCACAGGGTGCGCAGTTGCCGGAGGTCAACGACGAGTTTGGTGACGTGTTCGGCAGCGTGTATACGCTTTCAGGCGATGGATTTTCGTACGCGGAACTCAAAACCGTTGCCGACGAATTGCGTGACGAGTTGCTCAAAGAGCCGGACATTGCCAAGGTCTCCATTCACGGCGAGCAGCAGGAAGTCATTTTCGTTGAGTACAACAATGCGCGCCTGGCGGAGCTCAGACTTTCGCCGCAGCAGCTTTCTGGATCGCTTGCCAGCGTAAATATCGTCTCCTCTGGCGGGGACATCGTCAGCGGACGCGAGAGAATCACGCTTGAGACCAGCGGCAACTTTGAATCCGTTGAGGACCTGCAACGGACGGTGATCCAGCTTCCGGGCGGGGCGCTCGTTTACCTCGAAGACATTGTCCATATCTATCGTGGCTACAAGGACCCACCAAGAAGCGTCAGTCGCGTCAACGGCAAGCCGACGCTGGCGATCGCCGTCTCGATGCGTGACGGTGGTGACATCCTCAAACTCGGTGAACGGCTCAATGATCTGATGCCGGAGCTGGTGTCACGCTACCCCTGGGGTATCAAGATTGACAAAGTCTGGTTTCAAGCGGACCTGGTAGATAACGTCGTGCAGGCGTTTACATCGAGCCTGGTGCAGGCCATTGTCATCGTCATACTGGTCATGATCGCGTTCCTCGGCATCCGCACGGGCCTCGTCGTCGGTTCACTGATTCCTACAACCATCGTTGCGTCATTTTTCGCGATGCAGGTTTTTGATATCACGATCAATCAGATATCGCTGACAGCACTGATTATTTCGCTCGGTTTGCTGGTGGACAATGCGATCGTGATCGTGGAGTCGATTCTCGTGAAGCGAGAAAAAGGCCAGGACGCGGTCACTGCAGCAATCGATTCTGGCAAAGAACTCAAAACGCCGTTACTGGTTTCGTCGTTAACAACAGCCGCGGCGTTCATGCCTATTGCAATGGCTAAATCGGACGTTGGCGAGTACACGTCAGACATTTTCTACGTCGTTGGCATCGCGTTGCTGTTGTCCTGGTTACTGGCGATGACGTTCGTGCCGATGGTAACGACGATCACTCTAAAGGTGACACCGAGAGAGAAGCAGGGTAGCGAACCATTTGAGGGTCGTTGGTACGCGGTCTATCGCAAGCTGTTGACCTTGTCGTTACGTTGCCCGTACCAATTCCTCGCCGTGATCGTGCTGCTGTTCATGGTTGCGATCGCTGGTCTGGGCCTGGTTCGCCAGGAATTCATCGCGCCGTCGGAGGACCCGATTTTCTCGGCAAAACTCGAGCTGCCGCTCGGAACGTCGATCGAAACCAGCCAGGAAATCGTTGCAGAGGTCGACACGTTCATCCAGGAAACGTATTTCTCACCGGCGTCGGGCGAGCCGCGCATCCGCAACTGGCTGACGTTCATTGGCGAAGGCGGGCCGCGTTTTCAGCTGAGCCTGAATCCGCCCAATCCGAATCCGGCCAATTCGTTTGTCATAGCGAACACAGTAACCGGAAAGGACGTTGATGAGGTCATCGCTGGAATCGAAAGCTATGTTCGTGAGAGACATCCCGATCTGGCGGCGCAAGTGAAGCGTCTTGAAAATGGCCCGCCTGTGGACTATCCGATCATCGTGCGCATAGCCGGCAGTGATTTCGATGCCTTGTATTCGATAGCGGACGAAATAATCGGCTTTCTTTACGGCATTCCGCAAGTATCGGATGCCCGCAATTCATGGGGATTGCAGACCAAGAAGCTGCTCGTCGATGTCGACCAGGAATTGGCGCGGCGTTCGGGTGTCACGAGTGAGGACGTTGCCTATTCATTGCAAGCGGGATTGACCGGCATCGATTTGACCCAATACCGGGAAGGCGATGAGCTGATACCGGTTACGCTGCGGACAATCGCAGCGGACCGCCAGGATTTCAGCAAACTGGATGGCCTGACTGTTTATTCGCAAAGCACAGGCAACAATGTGCCGTTGAAGCAAGTGGCGAACGTCGCGCTGACGTTCGAGCCCGGCATTATCGAGCGCCGCGATCGGAATCGGACTCTGTCGATCAATGTGCAGTTGCTTCCGGAAGCAACTGCCACGGAAATCGTTGAAGTGTTGCTGCCCTGGCTGGAGCAGGTGGCAAAGAGCTGGCCAGCCGGGCATGGTTTCGAAATCGGCGGTGAGACCGAGGAGTCCGGCGAGGCCAACGCATCGATCGCCGCGGAATTGCCCATGGCTGGAATGCTCATCCTGTTATTACTGGTTGGGCAATTCAATTCTCTGCGCAAGCCGGCGATCATTCTTGCCACGATTCCTCTTGGCTTGATCGGTGTTACGTTCGGACTGCTCGTCGCCAATTCGTCGTTCGGCTTCTTCACGATACTGGGCCTGATATCCTTGTCCGGCATCATCATCAACAATGCGATCGTGCTGCTGGACCGGGTTGCGATCGAGATCCGCGACTTCGGGCGTAGTCAGGCCGACGCAGTCATGACGGCCTGCCAGCAACGGTTGCGGCCCATTCTTCTGACGACCGCGACAACCGTGCTCGGAATGACGCCTTTGCTCTGGGGCGGTACGGCGATGTTCAAACCAATGGCTATCACGATTATCTTCGGCCTTGCGTTTGCATCGGCGTTAACGTTACTCGTTGTTCCGGTGCTTTATTCGTTGTTCTTCCGCGTTTCGTTTGCGTCAACCGAGTAGAAGTTTATGAAACACTGTCGATTGCTCGCCACGCTGCTGGCGTTTGTGTCCTTGTCTGCCAATGCAGATATTCGCGATCTCATTGCCGAGGACGTGTTGATGAATATCGCCGAGGAAACCTCCGGCGAGGCCGCCAAACGTAATCTCGATACGATCACGCTGCAGCATCGCATGCGGGCCAGTAGCCAGTTTGAAACGGCGACACAGCACATCGTCGAGCAAGTGAAGGCTTACGGTCTGGATGACGTCGAGGTGCTCGAGTATTCGGCCGATGGCAAGACCATGTTCGGTACGCAGAAATCCCGGCCTGCCTGGGACGTTCGCTTTGCCCAGCTATGGGAAGTCCGCGATGAAGATGGTGAGATTGATCGCGTTCGCAAGCTCGGTGACTGGGATTCGGTGCCCCTGACGCTCGCGCAGGACAGTCTGTCGGGCGATGTAACGACAACGCTCGTCGACATTGGCACTGGCACGAACGACGCCGAATACGAAGGCAAGGATTTGCGCGGCAAGCTGGTATTGACGTCAAGCCAACCGGAAGTTGTCGTTGACCGCGCCGTGGCCGAGCTGGGCGCCGCTGGTGTTATCTCCTATGCGCCGAATCAAAAGTCGGCCTGGTGGAAACAGGATGATCGACTTGTTCGTTGGGGTCACCTCGACGCTTTCTCGAAAACCGAAACATTCGGCTTCATGATCTCGCTGGGTGAGGCACGTGCTTTGCAGCAGCGTCTCGAGACGGGGGAAACCATCCTGTTTCACGCCAAAGTCGATGCCAGTCACGAGCGCGGTAAATATGGCTTCGCGACCGCAGCGATTTCCGGTACCGATAAATCTGGTGAAGACATCAATCTCACCTGTCACCTGGATCATCCACGTCCGAGTGCAAATGACAATGCGTCTGGATGTGTCGCCATTCTCGAGACGGCTCGCACGCTGAATTCACTGATCAAGAATGGGATCTTGCCGCGACCATCACGGAGTATTCGTTTCCTGTGGCCTGCTGAAATCGAAGGCAGCATCATGTACCTGTCACAGCACGACGATTCATCCCGAATCAAAGCCAATATCCATATGGACATGGTTGGCGGTGGGCCCGTGACGAAGTCGGTGTTTCGTATCTCGGGCGGGCCGTACAGCGTGCCGTCATTTATCAGCGACGTGGGCCACGAGATTGGGCACTTTATCAACGACCAGACTGAGCGTTACGCTGGTGGCGAAGACGTCGCGTTTCCATTGACGGCACCGGAGGGCGGCAAGGAACCGCAACTCGCCCTGATGGAAGGGCTCGACATGGGCAGTGATCACGATATCTTTTTCGAAGGCTCGTGGCGTATACCCGGCCTGTACCTGCACGACTGGCCCGATCGCTACATACATACCAACTTCGACCTGGCTGCGAATATCGATCCGACAAAGCTCAAGCGTGCGGCGTTCATCGGGGCGGTGAGTGCCTGGTATCTGGCTAACCTGTCCGATGACGATGTTCCGGCCATCATGAGTTTACTGCGACGCAATGCGCTGCAGCGAAGTGCGGAACTGGTGGAACGACGTGCAACGATGCCAGGGAATGATGCAGCGGCCGTTACGGGTGTGCATTTTGTTGTTGAGCGCCGCAAGGTGCACAGCGTTGAGCCATTCGCGAAACTTGCAGACAGTGATCACACAGCAGCCATGGCTTTTCTGGAAAAATTACAGGACCTGGTCGCGGTACCAATGCTGTTGATCGAGGCGCCACGGAACGAAGTCGTCTATGAACGCAACCCGGATATTGAAGGACCGATGAGCGCGTTTGGCTATTCTTACATCGAAGACAAGTTCGGCAAACAAAACGTCGCCAGCTTACAACTTCCACAACACAGTACCGAGCATGGCTACGGTGGCATGTTTACGTACGAAGCGCTGAACTTCGTCAATGGCAAGCGAACGGTTAGCGACATTCGCGACTGGCTGGTCGCCGAACTCGGTCCGGTACCGGTCGAGTACGTGGAGGAGTATCTGCAAGCGCTGGAATCTATCGAGGTTATCCGCAAAAAGGACTGATTGGTCTCTCAGTCGTGTAATCTTGTCGCACGTTCTGGCCAAGGGGACCGAGTGAACCGATGGAAACCAAGTCACTGATAAACAGAATAATGAGCGGCAGTCTCGTGCTGCAGATCGCGATTGGCATCGTTGCCGGGGTCGCGTTGTCGTTGATCTTGCCGGAAGCCGCAAAATCGGCCATGTTGCTTGGCGACCTGTTCGTCCGTGCGCTCAAGGCAGTCGCGCCTGTGCTGGTCCTGGTCCTGGTCGCCTCCGCCATCGCGAACCGTCGCAAGAGCCACACGTCGCAAATGCGGCCGATCGTGCTCATGTATCTCGTCGGTACGATCGCGGCTGCACTACTGGCGGTCACGATGAGTACCTTGTTTCCTACTACTTTAACACTGCAGCTCACGGGCGTTGAAGCGACGGCACCGCAGGGTATCGCAGAGGTGCTGGGAGGGCTGCTGCATAAGCTCGTCGATAATCCGGTCAATGCCATACTGACTGGTAACTTCATCGGCATTCTCGTCTGGGGCGTGCTGCTCGGTATTTTTTTGCACCACGCGGCCGAGTCGACACGGCGGATGCTCGCAGATACGGCGGATGCGGTCACGCACATCGTTCGAATCGTCATCCGGCTGGCGCCTATCGGTATTTTCGGGCTTGTCGCTGGCAACCTTGCCGAATCAGGGCTGTCCGTGCTGGGTGGCTATGTGCGCATCCTGTCCGTGTTATTGGGCTGCATGCTGATCATGGCTTTGCTCATCAATCCACTGATCGTATGGATCAAGACACGCCGGAACCCGTATCCAATTGTGCTGACAGCGCTGCGAGAAAGTGGTGTTACCGCATTTTTCACTCGCAGCTCGGCGGCGAATATTCCGGTCAACCTGGCATTGTGCGAACGCCTCGACCTGGAAAAGGATACCTATGCCGTTTCGATTCCACTGGGTGCGACGATCAACATGGGTGGCGCCGCCATCACGATCACCGTGCTGACTCTGGCCGCAACACATACGCTCGGCATTATTGTAGACCTGCCTACAGCGCTGCTCCTGAGCGTCGTTGCTGCTTTGTCGGCTTGTGGTGCGTCCGGTGTCGCCGGCGGGTCGCTATTGTTGATTCCTTTGAGCTGTGGCCTGTTCGGCATTTCCAGCGACATTGCAATGCAGGTCGTCGCCGTTGGTTTTGTGATCAGCATCCTGCAGGACTCCGCGGAAACCGCGCTGAACAGTTCGACGGATGTCGTCTTCACTGCAGCGGTCGCCAGCAAAGAGAGTTGAGACAAATACATAAAAGGAGTCTGCAGATGAGTCAGGTAACCAGGGTTCTTTCGATTAACGGGTCTTATCGTGACAATGGCATTACCGATCAGGCTGTAGATGCGGCGATTCGAGTGCTAAGCGCTTCGGGTGCCGAGGTAGAAGACATCCAGCTCCGCGATGACCAGATTGAGTTCTGCATCAATTGCCGTGCGTGTACTCAAGAGCTCGGCGAATCTCCGGGTCAGTGTATTCTCGATGACGGTATGTCGGAGTTGCTCGAGAAGATCGAGCAGGCAGATGGATACATTCTCGCTTCACCTGTGAACTTTGGATCCGTTACAGCGGTTTTCAAGCGTTTCATGGAGCGGCTGATTGTCTATGCCTATTGGCCCTGGGCTGAGAACAAGCCCGTTTTTCGCAAGGCCGGATCGCCAAGGAAAAAGGCGCTCCTGATTTCCTCAGGTGCAGCACCACGCATTTTGGGCCGCTGGACGAATGGCGCGGAAAAACAGCTGAAGATGACGGCGCAAACGATTGGCGCGGATTCCGTTGGCACCTTGTTCACGGGCTTGGTCGCAGGTGACGCGGAGATGCGTTTGCCTGAACGGGCGATCCGCAGAGCTGAAGCGTTGGCGAAAAAGCTGATGTAGCCGTCGGCTGTCTGTCTCAGAGACTCTCAACTGAGCCGAAGTGCCGCCTGACATAGCGACCACCACATTTTTCACACTGATCTTTGGGTTCCCAAACTCGCTCCAATTCTGAAAATTGCGAGTACATCTCCTCATCGACGTATGAAAAAATAGTTCCACAACAGGCGCACTTTGATTGTTGAGATGCAAAGGCAAAATCTGGCCCAGGTGTATGTTTTGCGTGTTCTACTCCGTGCTTACATTTTGTCATTGCTCTTATCCTTGCACCCTCTGGCAGGGTGCTTGCTAAAGCTGACTCACCGTTATTCTACACCGGTTGTGGATCTTCAGCAGCCGCCAAACACCACATTACTGCAGTTAGATCACGCAACCCTTTGATAACCGTGACCGATTAAGACCTGTTATGTCACCGAATCCCCGGGCAGGTAACGAACAAGCAGCGCAAAATCATCGATCATTTGGGGATCAGCCTCCGCCGGAACAGGGATTTTCACGACGTGACCAGAACCAGGGGCGACATCTGTCGGCTCGTCATCGTCACCTAACATATCGCTGAGCCGAAACGACAGGTTGCCTGATGGTGTAACCAGTTCCATCAGGTCACCGGTCTCGAAACGGTTCTTGACATCAATGCTCAGCCACTTGTCATTTATGCCCTGCACTTCACCGACAACTTGTTGCCGGTCAGACCGCGAGGCACCTCGTTCATAATTCTGGAATTCGCCGGGAGGGTGGCGGCGATAGAAGCCCTCGGTATAACCCCGGTTTGAAAGACCTTCCAGCTCGTCCATCATGCCCATATCAAACGGTCGTCCTGCGGCTGCGTCCTCGATGGCGCGGCGGTAAACCTGGGTCGTACGCGCGGTGTAATAGGCCGATTTGGTACGACCTTCGATCTTCAGTGAATCGATGCCGATGGACGCCAGCGTATGCACATGCTGAACCGCCCGCAGATCCCTGGAGTTCATAATGTAGGTGCCATGTTCATCTTCAAATGCCGGCATCAGCTCGCCAGGGCGTTGTTCTTCTTCCAGCAAAGCCACAGGCATCACATCACCGGTACTTGTTTCGCGGGACTCATAGGCGTTGTATTTCCAACGGCAGGTATTGGTGCACGCACCCTGGTTGGAGTCGCGATGAGCAAGGTAACCGGATAAAAGACAGCGACCGGAATAGGCAATACACAGGGCGCCGTGGACGAAGACTTCCAGTTCCATGTCCGGACATTCCTCACGGATTTGTGCAACTTCCTTCAACGATAGTTCACGCGACAGGATGATCCGGCTTAACCCGATGGTTTGCCAGAACTTCACGGCTGCGTGGTTAACGACATTGGATTGCACTGACAGGTGTATTGGTACCTGCGGCCAGCGTTCACGTACCATCATGATCAGCCCGGGGTCTGACATGATCAGGGCATCGGGACCCATCTCAATAATCGACTCCAGGTCCTCGAGGTAATTTTTCAACTTGTTGTTGTGTGCTGCGATATTACTGGCCAGGAAAAACAGCTTGCCCGCTGCGTGGGCCTCCTCGATTCCCTGGTTAAGCACGGATTCCTTGCTGAACTCATTGTTACGTACGCGCAAGCTGTAACGTGGCTGGCCGGCATACACGGCATCGGCACCGTACGCAAAAGCGTAGCGCATGTTCTTGAGCGTGCCGGCAGGTGATAGGAGTTCAGGTTTTTTCATACACTGGGGCGAATCGTAGCAGCAGCAGGCAAAATTTTCTGCCCGGTGCACCTGAACCCGTTCTGTTCGCATCTCTTGTAATATCAGCGGGCAAAATGGAGAAAGAGAGGCTGACGCGTGAATCTACTCGACAGGGCAGCATTGCTCGTACACATACTCCGCTGGCGACTGACCTGGGACCGTCGCGACACCTCCTATTTGCCGCCGGAGCCGTTGCCGGGCAAGTTCAGGTCCGCGCTTGCGGCCGCTGATATGATTCCCAATGGTGCCTGTGTGATTTCCTGCGGCATTTCCGGCAATGCACGTTGCTCGATTCTATTCTGGGCCGTGCGCGAGCGCTTTGAGCAAAGCGGCTATCCTAATGGACTCACCTGGATCTCGGTGGGTGGACAAGGTGGGCGTGGTCGTGCACCGGGTACGGTGGAAGAAGTTGGACTGGACGGTCTCGTGACACGGTACATCGCCGGGCACACCGAAACGGCAAAGTCGTTTCTGCATCTGGCCGATGCGCAGCGGCTCGAGCTACACACCTTGCCGCAAGGTGAAATGATCCAGGTCATCGAGGCGCAGGGACGGGGTGAGCATCAGGTACGCAGTCGTACTGGTATTGGTTCGTTCCTGGACCCGCGTGTCGGTCGTGGCTCGCCCGTAACGCCGAACGCGACGATGCAATTTGCACAAGCAGACGGCGATGACATCGTCTATACCATGCCTGCAATCGACGTAGCTCTGTTCAGTGCGCCGTATGCGGACCGGGACGGCAATATCTATTTTCACAACGCGGCGACCATTACGGAGAATATTGAAGCGGCTCGCGCGGCACGGCAAAACGGTGGACTCGTACTCGTGTCGGTCGCCGGCTTGATCGATCACGAAGAAGCCTCGATCGGATTGCCGGCAGACCAAGTCGACGCCATCGTCATCAATCCACGCAATGAGCAAACCGGGTCGGTTCCACAACGCAAACACTGGCCCATGTTTACGGCTGGCGCGAACGTCGACGTGCACGAGGCAGCCTCGCGGCTCAGATTTATCAACAAAACGCTGGGAATTACGCCGCGCCGCAGCCCACTCGACTACGCGCTGGCGCGGCTTGGAGCACAGACCTTTGCTGACCAGATGCCGGCTGGTGCGACGGTCAATATTGGTGTAGGTCTGGCAGAAGAAGTCTGCCGCGAACTTTACGAGAGCCGCATGCAGGAACAGATCACGTTTACGACCGAGTCTGGACCGTTTGGTGGCTTACCGGCGCCGGGCATTTTCTTCGGTGCGGCCATCAACCCGCAGCGACTCGAATCCTCGGCCTGGATGTTTGATTATTATCGCGAGCATCTCGATGTGGCCATGCTCGGCTTCCTGCAGCTCGACTCGGCCGGCAACATCAATCTGTCCAATCGCGGGCCAAGGATGCTGGACTATGTCGGACCTGGTGGTGCACCCAGCATCATCGAAGCGGCCAAAATAGTGCTGTTCGTTGGCAAGTGGATGCAGGGAGCCAAGGTCAGCATTGAGGGTGAGCGGCTGCGTCTCGATAAACCCGGCAAAGCCAAGCTGGTCGAACAAGTCGACGAAGTCACCTTCAACGGCCGTGTTGGTCTGGCACGTGGCAAGAGAGTCTTCTACGTCACCGATCTTGCAGTACTCGAACTGACCGATGCCGGGCTGACGCTGCGAGCCGTCATGCCGGGTATCGACATCGAACGTGATTTGCTCGCTAACACCCGCGCACGTATTGTCGTGCCAGACGATCCTGCGCCACAAACAGTGGCAGCATCGATCGTTACCGGAAGGGGTTTCCATCTCGACCCGCAACCCGGACCTCACACGTGAGCCTAATAATCTTCGATAGCACGTTGTCCGATCGCAATCGGAGCCTGGCCGCCGTCATCGCATCGATGGTTGTTGTCAATCTTGTGTATGGATTGACCTTGCCCCTGCTATCACTGGTGCTCGATGCGCAGGGCATCAGCAAGACCATTATTGGCACCAGCATTGTCGCCCAGGCGAGTGCAGGTATCGTGATCGCACCGCTTGTGCCACGTCTGATTATGCGCATAGGCCCAGGGCGGGTGATGCAGTTGGCAACCTTGCTCGCTGCAACAACCCTGCTTGCGATGGGCCTTTTTCAGGATGTCTATCTCTGGTATCCGTTGCGGTTCTTGCTTGGCGCGTCTGCTGCCATGCTGTGGTCGGCAAGTGAGGCGGTGATCAATGAGCTTGTCGACGACAACTGGCGCGGGCGGATAATCGGGATATACGGATCGGCCGGGGCGGCTGGTTTTGCGATGGGGCCGCTGATACTGGTGGCGACAGGCTCGGCAGGCCTCATGCCATTCGTCGTGACCGCATCCATTGTCCTTATCGCGAGCCTGCCTCTTTTCTGCTTGCCTGATAACGGGATTACCGACGAGGAAAAGAACCGGCCCAGTCTCCGCCGGATTTTCCGTCTTGTCCCGCACATCATGCTTCTTAACCTGACTTACGCCGCGGCGATCGAGGCATTTATCGCCTTCTTCCCGTTGTTTGGTATTCACATCGGCCTGGGAGAGGCGCGCAGCTTGTCCTTGTTGACGGTGTTTGGCGTGGGCGGCGTGGTGTTACAGCTACCGCTCGGCTGGCTCGCGGATCACATGCATCGCCAGCGATTGCTGCTGTTTTGCATCCTGCTGACGGTCGCCGGTTTTGTCGTCCTGCCCAGACTCATCGCTTTGAGTATGGCCGGGCCACTGTTCGTGTTTACGCTGGGCGGTGTTGAGGGAATGATCTATGCGATGGGTATGATCTTGCTCGGGCAACGGTTTCGTGGAGTGGAACTGGCCTCTGCGAGTGTTTTGTTCACCGGTATGTGGGGTGCCGGAACGATGCTCGGACCCGCTATTGTTGGCGCGGGGATGGACTTGCTGGGCGATGACTCAATGCCGTATCTGATAGCGGGCGTCTACGCTTGCTACCTCCCCGTGTATTTGTTCTCAAACAAGGAGCAATAGGTTACATTTGCGGATGGACTGTAGACCTGCGTTGGG
>Ga0255052_10000615_pt1 | contig 28487 bp, 44 predicted proteins | sample JV7_2_21_MG_FD_188632 | JGI IMG/M metagenome (GOLD analysis project Ga0255052, IMG submission 188632) | Seawater microbial communities from Jervis Inlet, British Columbia, Canada - JV7_2_21 | ecosystem: Environmental > Aquatic > Marine > Inlet | place: Canada: British Columbia | collected...
CACCAGTATAAAAATCCATTACATTTGGGGCTGATTCGGTTAGATATGTATCATCACCGCCATCAAGCATTAGTAATTTTGTTGCTTCAACATAAATGGCTTGTGATGAATCAATGGTTAATCCTAAATTGCCACCTACAACAAATTGTAATGTATTAGCAATATTCTCTCTAATATTTGTATCACCACCTCCATCAAAATATAAAAATAAACCAGAAGGAATTGTTACTGACCATCCAAAATCGGCTGTTTTAGGAGATGATTCACCATCTAAGGTTAATCCAATATCTGCCGCTGCAACAAATTGTAAATTATTCAAACTTATTTCATGAATATAAGTATCCGCATCACTTCCAAAAAATAATTTTTTCGTTGCAGCAACCGTTGAATTATCATTTATTGTGATACCTGCACTAAATACAGGAATACCGCTAAATGTTTTTACACCAGCAACAGCAATATCACCAGTTAATAAATCTGTTCTTAAATTGTTATACTGCGATGCAAGAATTGTATCTCCCGCCGAAACTGTACTACTTAATATTGCCATTGTTGATCTCCTTCTCTAATATATATTCAGTTATTATGCTATCACCAACGTGAATATTCCTGTTAATTAACCATTGTTTAAAATCATCTTCATTAAATGATTTTAGATTATTTATAATAATTTTTGCTTGATGGCTATATTTTATCATCATGCTATTGATAACTCACTTTCGATAGTTAATGTTTCATTAGATGTTTTTGTAATCGGGCCTGCAAAATTAGCATATTGAAACATTGTGCCAGTATCAGCAGAGCCGGAAGCATCCTCACCAAATAAAGCAAACTGTGAAAGTGTATCATTTCCTTCACCTGCTGCAAGAAATGTTTGAATTTGTGATACTGAATTTGTCGTCGATGCTGATGCGATTAATTTTCTAAAAAATTCTGAAAACATTTGTGTATCACTTATCAGTGGTGTTGATGAACCAGTACCAACAGCACCATAAGTCACTATTCCTTCGTTTGCTTTCGCACCAATATCTCCTAACCGGTTTGCTATAGCAACAAGTCCTTCTGTCGGTACAATATTATGATTCCACGGTGTAATTAATATAATCTTACCAGTATGTACACTTCTTAAAATCCCTCTTACCCTGCCTGTTATTGAAATTATCTGTTTCATATATTATCCCCTTAACCATACTGCGATGAATTCCATTGACCTCGATCTGGTGTAGTTTCTGCATCATTACTCCATACCACTGGATTAGCTGATACATTCGTTAATAATGTACTCGCTATTATTTCACTTACTGTAATTGTATTCTTAAATTGTTCAAAATCATGTAAATTTTCGTCTGTTCTCTCGAATATTCCAACACCTTGCGAATAAAGATATAATAAAAATTCAGTTAAACCTTTCAACTTTGTTGCAAATTCTATATTATAATTAAATATACCATGTCCAAGTGATGTTGATGTCACCGATCTAATTAAATATGTTGTATTTATATCTCTTGACGGGATATTTACTGTCAATAATTGACCTGATCTATACCCATTTTGTGTTGTTGTAAATGTTCCTGTAACTAACGGATTTGAGAATTGTAATATCTCTGCATTCGCTCGCTCTGCTGCTGCTTCTTTTGTATCAATCGTATCATCAATAATTAATGGTGCTTCATATATACCTTGACCACCCTCAATCGCTTGTACCGCTTCAATACTTTCCTGATCCCGTACCCTTGCCAGTATCGGTTTTTCATATTTATATGTTAATTTTAATACATCGCCTGCATTTAATGTAGCAAGATCAAGATTCTTAATAACTTTTTCTGTTACATTTATAACAAAATCAAATCCTGATGTATCAATGTTATCTATACCAACAGTTTTTGATACGAAACCACCACCAGCATCAACTTCTACTGTAATTGTACCTCTAGCTGCATAATCAACATCAAACGATGTTTGATTTCCATCCGCATCTTTTAATTGTGGATATGTTGATGATAATTCAAATCCACCACGAATAGTTTGTTGATTCTTTAATTGTGTCCGATCAATCATTACAACAAGATCGTTATATTCTCCATCGGTAAGGCTATCAGTTAATTGAAATGGTGCTGTATTAGTTAATCTATCAAAAAAATGTAATTGTCGTTCATAATCAACATACCATGTATATCCAGTCATTTCCGCTAATCGTTGTATCGCATCGGCAGGATATACCCAGTTAAAAGATATTGAATCAATTGTCAATCCATCTTCAACAAAAAATGTACCAATACTTTTAACATTTGTATCCATGAAATCTCTTATAATACCACCAGCAGATGTGCTTGTATAACTATTAACAACCATTGCTCTTGTTAAATCTTGTGTAAAATCAGTCGCTAATATTTCATACATATATATTTGAATACCAACTTTTGATTGCGGTGCTTCGGTTATTTTACCACCGAATATCAATATTGTATTTCTGAATACTTGTACTTCCTGACCAACTGACGGTTTATTCGTACCATCTGAATCAACAAGCATAAATGCACACGTATCAGCTTCTTGATTAAGTATATCCGTTATTATAAGGCTGTTTTTTTGAATTAACGATGATTTATCTATCCCATCAATAAGAATCGTTGTATCAGCAATTGTAATGGGTGTACCGCCACTTGTTACGGGTATCCAATCGCTTCCCATAAGCATATACGCTTGTGGAATTGATGGTTTTATCCATAATCTACCCGTATAAGAATTTGATGGAGCTGTTTCCGATATTATAAACCAATTCATTTATGCACCTGCGTATGGAACATATGTACCAAACATAAATAGATATGCTTGATTCGTACTCTCTTTAATCCATAACCAGCCAGTTTTTATTATATCATCTGGTGTCGCTTCCTGAACAACAACTGTTCTATAATGATCATCGGCGTTTGTTTCAGTGATAAATGTACCACCACCGACTGCTGGTATCCATTGAGCGTTAATATATATAAATTCCTGGTATGAAGCTTCACCGATAACCTTTATCCACCCTGACCCCAAATCAGGGCTTGTCGGCTCGGTAGCTGATACCTCAACTTTTACATATTTTATACCCATTATACCCTTCGTGTACGATTAACTTTACTGAATATTGTATCAGCAATAATATTGCCGACCTCTCTTGCTGAACTTCTTGTTATTAACGGATTGTGTATATTAACCGTAATACCACCAGCACCATCACCAATACTTTGCCGACCTAAGAATTTTTCACCGCCTAATGCTTGTACCAATACGGGTTTACCAGCCGGAGCGTCAACAACACCACCCCTGTCAAGGCTCTGTAACCCTGCCATAGCCGCTGTACCGGCTGCGAATTGTGCAAGAACAATACCAACTTGGGCAGCAGCAACACCGAAGGTTATCGTTGCATTTGATAAAGCAATCGCAACAGCTTTAAGCCTGGCAGCAGCCATTTCTTGCAATTGTAATGCAATAAAATCTTTTAACCGACGCTTTAAAGATTCTTTTATTGAATCAGCAACCGATCTGGCAGTAAATACTTCCAAATCAGCGACATCTTTTGCCGCATCAACAGCAATGTCTACACCTTTATCAATTCGTGCCATCTTTTGATCAAATAATCGTTCTTCCTCATCGGCTACAAATTGACCAACCTCTTTTCTTATATCTGCAACTCTTTCAAGTCTATCGATTAATATTTTTTCTTCATTTTGTAATCTAATTTCTTCTTGTTCGGAAATTTCATCCTTTTTCTCTTGTATTGCATCTTCTTTTTCTATAAATGATTCAATTTCAAATTCATTTACTTTGCCAATTATATCTCCTGTATTTACAATCGCTTGTGATAAAGCATCGGCAGATTCTGTTGCCTTATCGTTTGCTTCTTTTGCAATCTGTCCAAACTGTCTCGCCGCAGCAAAATTACCTGTTAGAGCTGCACCAACTTTTGATATATGTGCCATCCAAACAACCATCTTATCTGTTATAGCTGTTATTGATAATCGTACTATATTTAAAGTTCCAACAAGTCCGATTATTGTATTTATAAAGAATTTTACACCTGTTGCACTTGCTCTAATAACACCCTCAAGATTTTTTCCATCCTTTATCCACTCTTGGGTCTTTGGTAATATCTCATTTGCAATTAAATTAGTAGCTTTTTTTGCTGTAGGAATAAATGAAGTGCCTATGTCTGCAACAAGGGTATCAAATCTAGCTTTCATTATTTTTAATGAATTTGCTAAACCATCAGATGTTCGTTGAAAATCACCTTGAGCATCAGCACTGTCTTTTTGAATTAAAGCAAATACTGCCATCGCTTTTGTCTGAACAGATAATTCTTTTCCTGTTTCAGATAATCCAAGATTAAGTGCTTCCTGTTTTATTCTAGCTTGCGTAACATTTACACCATATTTACGCATGGGTAATGGCATCCCATTTAATGCACTTGTTATATCACGCATTACTTGTTCTGTCGGCATATTATTAAATGAACCAATATCAACTGATAGTTGTACCATTTCATTTGATAAATCTGCTGCTTTATCTCTTGCAAATCCCATCGGAACAAGTAAATCCTGCATTGACGACAAAAATCTTTTTGATTCTTCTCTTGATACACCATAACTATCAACAAGCACTTTTGACATCGCATTTGCTTCTTTTTGTACCCCTCGAAAAACAACATTAAATTTACTTGTTGTTTCTTCAAGATCAGAAGCTTTTTTAACAGCAAATGCCATCGCTCCACCAAATGCAAGAGCAAAGGCACCGACTGCTTTACCAACAGCATTAATTGATGATCTTGCTTTAGTCATACCTTTAGCATCAAATTTACTGCCTATAGTAACGAAAAAATTACCTAAACTTGCCATTAGCGTTTAAACCTCGTTTTCGACGGTCTACCTGCACTCAATCCCAATGATCGTAATTGAGTTAATGAAGGCATATCAACTTGTTTCTTCTTTTCTTCATCTAAATTAGATTCAAATGTATTTCTATATGAAGCTATATCTTTCGGGTTTATTCCATGTAATTGTAAATCAAACATATTTCTTTCAAACTCAACTTTCGATATTGCATTTATCATCGCATTAATCCAGTCAATATCGTGATCTAAAACTTCCTCAATGGTGTAACCAAGATGCTTTGATATATTAACGCATGAATCTATTATACCACCTTCTGTTTTTCTGGTTTCATTAGCCCTTTTATCTTTGTTGCTATCTGTAAAAAATTTTTTTTTAACTTTTCAATATCATGACATTCTAACAATGCGGATAATATCTCTAATATATCTTCTACACCGAAAACATCTTCTATTGACTTCATATCCTTTTCTTTTAAGATTATTCCAAAGAATTCAAGCACTCTATCTTCTGGTAAAAGATTAATGATAATCATTAAATCATTCAACTCATCTTTAGAATCTTTTGTTTTACTGCCGATTTCTTTTATTTTATCTTTATCAGATAAAATATGCTCATTAACCATTCGTAAAAGATTATACATCTGTTTTAAACTTAATTTCTTGATATAATAATCTTTTTTACCGATTGTTACTTTGACTTCTCTTGGAATTAGTGTTTCAATTTCGTTCATAACATGACCCCTTTTTTTATTAGCGAGTGGGGTATCCTCAAACCGCCCACTCGCCCGCCCTGAATCAGTTAAGCAGTAACGCTGAACTGTTCGATTTTTGGTGTTGCCAATCTATTACCATTAGCATCTGAAAGTCCCGTAGTAACAATTGCTTGCAATGTATCTGAACCTGTCCAGTTACTTGTTGGTGTAAATAGAACGGTTTTTGCTGTACTATCATATACAATTGAACCTGCGACCAAAACAGTTGATGCCGGTGTTGTCGTATTAATGATCATAAATGTTGCATCATCATCATCACCATACTTAATTGTACCTTCATTCATTGCATTGGTTTCAGTTATTGTCCACAATACAGTAGTTTGTGCATCTTTTGCAACTGTTCCGCCATCTGCCGGAGTTGTAAGCACAACTGTTGGTGCAGTCGTATCACTTGCCGAATCAACAACAGAAAATAATTGCTGATTGCTTGATTGTGCTGTATCCTGTAATACTCTGAACTCACAATCAATCATCGTTTTATCATCTTTTTTGTATGCGTGTTCTGCTGCCGAAAGAGCGACACATCGATGAAAAGTATATTTCCTTGTTCCGTCGGTTACTCCGACAACATTCAAATAAATTGTTAATGGTGTAACCGTTGCATTGCCACCAACATTCAATGTAGTACCTGCCAAAGCACCAGCAGGATAATCCATAGCAATACGCAGATTATCAAGTGTTGATTCTGCTAAAACAACTTTAAGTGTTGCGGTTTCAACAGTTTTAATAAGCTCAAGATCACCTAAACTCTGATCTGATCGCTTTTCAAAATACTCCCGATCAACCGATATTGTTGCACCCCCTTCTGTTGCTCCTAAATCCGCTGCTGCACCTTCTGCTTGGTCATAAGTGCCGACTGTTAGGAAGCCAGAACCTAATCCAACTACAATGTTACCTTTTGTTAAAGACATTATCCTTCCTCCTTTTCTATTTTAAACCTGTAGCCCAAAAGTACTTTGGCTTGCCAGTAGGTTTTTTTTTCATCGTTTACTATTTCATAATGATACAATGCCAGCGGCTCAAGATAAAACCCATGTTTTAACGGTATTTTTTCAGATACTTTTGAATCAATTATCTGTCTTGAATTTGCTAATTGATATGTAATATTTATTATTTTATTAGCATATCCCAACATTAACATCGGCTCACCATGATTCCATTTTTGTGAGTTTATTCCACCTCCTAAGCTCCATTGATTAACCGGCATTTTATATGCAAAACTTTGTGAATCTATGTTTTGTGCTTCTTTATATATAATATCAGAATAAAAATGTTTACTAATCCGATTATAAGTAAAACCATCATATATAACTCCATTCTCTCGTTCACGGTATCCAGATATATGAGTAAATTCGGTCTCAATACCGCCTTTATACTCATAATCAGTCGGTGCATCAGGAACATTAGCTGTTCTTAATGATATACTTATAAATGCTGATAATAATAATTTACTTAACACTTAATTTTATTCCTTGTTTTGCTAAATCATCCACCATCTGATTAATTGCTTTATGAAATCCCTGTTCAATATAAAAATCTTTTGATGCAATACGACCATCCCTGTGACCGAATTTATATCCTGAATATATACAAACTAAAGATATACCAATAACCAGTAAACAGTATTTAATTCTTGTCTTTTCTGTAACCATTAATTCTACCAACCGTTTGAACAATCCCGTCAAGCACAATAATAATTTTTTCATGCTCACCTCTTTGATATTCATTTGCTCTGCGTTGTTCATTTTGTGTTTCTTCTGATTTTTGTGTATGTTCACCAAGTCTTGTATTGTATGTATCCATTATCCCGCTCAACCGTTCTTCTCTTTTAACCGCAATATCAGTTTGTTTTTCCTGTTGTTTCATTACCCATTTTAAAACTAAAATTAATAATACAACAGCAAGTCCCGTTACCCCATATTTATCTACTAACTCCATCACAAATCTCTCAATCATTGTTGTCTCCAATTATTGTAATAAATCATCTAAATCAGACGCTGCCTGTGCTGCTCTTGCTTTAGCTGCTGCAATCTGTGCTAATATCAATGTGTCATTATTAACGTGCGGATCAAGTCTAAGTAATGCTCGTACATCTTCTCGTGCATCAAGAATAATACCGACCTTTTGATTTATCACGGTAAGCGTTGCGTTGATAGTTGCAATCTGCACTTCCGATAATGCAGATACATTCCCTACCATTAAAAATAATACAAATACTATCGCTATAAGTTTTCTCATACTACCTCCTCATCTTCAAATTTTATACCACCAATAGAACCGAATAGGTAAGGTATATTCCTTGATACATTAACCTTTTTAATGAATATTACTGTACGATTTGACGGTATATGACTTCCCGTACCTGAACCTATGCCTGACGCTGAAGGTGCTGGTGTTTCATTAGAAAATGTCCATGTATGTGTATGAGTATCTGTATCAACTCCAACATTCCATGCTAATGCAGTTACTGATCCCCCAAATGTAGGTACACCAGTTTCCTGATCTAAGGTTACCGGATTTGCATTATGGTCATGTGTCGCACTTGGATGCAAATGTGTCTGTGTCCCTGGATGATCGTGTTCTGTTGTCCCACCCGTAAGACCAATATCCCCATCATTAGCTGACATTGTGGGAAATACTTCTCGTAAATCAGGTGTTCCATTATTGCCATCACAATAAACCCATCCTTCAGGAATACTTGCTACCGTATCCGTATAAGGGATAATAATACCAGTTGATGTTCTAGCCGATCCACTCGTATTGACAACACCTAACAATTCAAAAAATGGGAGGACTATTTCTTTGATAGTTGCACGACCTGTTCCATCAAATATTGTTCCGCCCGTTCCAGAAGCACCAGTTACCTCATGATGAGTGCTTGTCCTCGTTCTTCTAACTCCTCCTGCTGCTAAATCAGTTCCTGCATCAACACCACCAGCTCTTTTTACATTATGAAGATGCGTATCTGTATTAGTATGGTCATGTATGAACGTATGGTTATGAGTTCGGCTAACTCCACTCCTAATTCCACCATCAGCCCCTGTTGTTGAAATCTTTACATGGCTGCCTTCCCAAAATTGTCCAGTTATTTTTGTAAACCCTACTGGTAAACTTGTATTATTGGTAAAACAAAAAGAACTTGTAGGCATATCCAAAGCCCCGTGATCGGGTTTAATTGCAATCATTGAAACAGCGATCCAATCGTTACTGTCCGTCTCAAATGTCCCTGATGTTGGGTCACTATCTGGACTTGCTGGTGATGCAAAGTCAGAGAACACATCTGAATGTGTATGCGTTTCGCTGGGTCGTCTTGTCCCACCGCCTAGCACAACTAACGTGGATGCTCCTGCTGCTGCACCTGCACCAAACTCATGCTCATGATCCGGTAAAGTATGAAAATGTGCTGTAGCTGAATGATCGTGTTCTGTAGCACCACCCGTAAGCGGTGTGGTAAATGTATCAGTCCCACCTTTAATAAAGTAATCATCAAAATCAGTATCCCGTGTCCATCCTGCAGGTATACTTGCATGAGTATCAGCATACAATACTCTAGCTGATAATGGAATATTATATGTAGGTGATGCTTGCACTAGAATACAATTAATTCCAATTAATTGCGTGCATATTAAAAAAGATATAAATAAATTTTTCATATTACCTATCAATTGTATAAGTAAATTGACCCCACATTTGTGTGGGTGCTCCTAATGTACCAGTTGATGTAATCACAAAAACACTATTTGCTGGGATAGTTGCATCAGCAAACCCCGACGCACCAAATTTAGAGCCAGTGCCCACATTTATAGTACCAGTTAATATATCAGTAGTTGCTCCAAATACGCCGCCGTCAGAAATCCAGCCACAATCAACACCTGTTACTGAACCGCCGTCAACTTCAAATGTAACAGATGAACATGTGATTGCATATTTAAAACCTTTTGTAACCATATGAATCGAACCCAGATATGCGGTTGTGGCAGTATCAATAAATACTTCAAAAGTTAAAGACAGTTGTTTAATCGTATTCGTTGACTGCTCCAAAGTATTGCTTGCTGTTCCAAATGGATAAACCTCATTTGCACCTTGCCCAGTATCTACCGTTGTAAACGTAGCAGAAGTAGGTGAATTTATATAACCATTCGAAGTTATTGACAATCCATTCAAATCTATTATCGATGCGGTTATTTCAACCTCATCAACTGCATCAATATCCAATTTTCCAGCTATACTTGAATAAATTGCTTGTGCTGAATTACGAAATTGAAATACCGTATCTTCAAACATTTCTTGTCTGCCTGACCATACATTTGAACCGTCAAGTGCTGGTATTACGTTACCCGATATACCCACATGTAATCCATCAAGTAAATCAGCATTAAGATTAGTAACAACTGTAGATGAAGCTGCAATAAATGGAGGTGTACCAAAAGCAACATCACTTTCAAACTGTTCAGCTGTTATCTTAAAACTTCCTGCATCCCAATCAGAAGTAAGAGGAGTCGTTCCATCCTGTTTTATATAAGTTGTTGCAAGTGCTGATAATTCAGTATCTAATATTGCATGAGTATTGGTACCTGTTGACTTAATTGCAATATGTTCTATCGTGCCATCCGTTTCAGCAGTAAGTGCGATTACTCCAGAAGCATCAGGCGTTTGCAATGTTCGAGTATTAGCAGTAGTTACATTCGTACCTACATCAAATGCCATTATTTTTGTTACATCTGCTTCATCAAATACCGTAAATTGATTATCTGCAAAATTTGCTCCGCCTGCTGATCCACCACCACCACCACCACCACCAGCTTCTCTTAAATCGGCTGTTGATATATGCGAAAGAGTAGCTAATCCACCAGTCCATCTTAATGTCATTCTGCATATCGGTACGCCCACGGAAGATTCAAGAGAAAATTCTCTCGGCATAACTTCGTTATTAAATTTATCAACATCATTTTCTGCTGATGTCTGCGATACATAACTCCCACTTGGTAACTGGCACATAATCGGCGCATATTCACCGCTTTTATTGCCTACTGCAAAAAAGAATACATTAAAATATTTATTACTTAATGATGCACCAGCAGAATCCGCTACTATATCAGCTAAATCATGTATATCGTGGTAAGCATCACCATTCCAATTAACCACATGAACATCGTCTGACCTTGTATCTTTAGCACTTATAGTATGACGATGCATTTGATAAATAATACCTGTTGTAGATTTAAAATATGATTCCGTTCCGCTAACATAATCAAAATATGATGAATTTGTATCTTGATCTGTCCCATCAGGGTCAAGTCCTGAAAAGTAATATGCACCATCCCTTCGTGATCTTTCAGCAATATGCAACATATGTCCCATGTTGTCTGTCCCAGCAAGATGGTCATTCCAATTTTGATTAATGTATGCACCATCAGAATCAATATATGATGTACTTGCTAAAAGTAAATAAGCAATTTTTATATGTTCTTCTGTTGTCGGAAATTCTGTTGTAGACACAACCATCTTCTTTGTATCGGATGTTATACAAACATAGTTTCCTTGCGGTGAAGAATCTAATCCATGAGTTAAAACAACGGTTGATGATGGAGTTGTATCAAAAGTAGTTAATCCATCACTAAATTGCATCGTTAAATCACCGCCACCAGATTGTTCTACGCTTAATATTGCTTGTTCTGCCGAAACAGTTACTAATGCATTAAAACTTTCAACAAATGAACCGTTAACAAATGAACGTGGAGTAAATGTCGATGCGTGTACACCATCTAAAAGATCAGCATTAAGATTTGTGTTAAGTGTAATTGAATCTGTTGCATAAGGTTGTGTCCCCGTTGCTACATCCGATATAAAATTCAATGCAGTTATAACAAATGACCCAGCATCCCAATTTCCTGTCAATTCAACCGTGCCATTTCTATTAAGATAATTTGCAGTCGCAGAAGATAATTGCAAATATGTCGCAGTTGCGGAAGATAATTGAAGATATGTTGCGGTTGCCGATGATTTGGTCAAAAATGTTCCTGTTGATACTATTAAAGCATCAACATCTGTACGCAATGATGCTGTATCAACCCATAAATCAAATATATAGCCCTCAAGTGTTGAAGTTGATGCCCATAGATCAAATATATAACCTTCGAGTGTCGATGTGGATGTTTCTAAATTTGTTATACTAACTTGCAATGTTGTTGTACTTGTTGCTAATAACGATAATTGAGTGTCGATCTGTGCGTGTGTATTCGTTCCAGTAGATAATATATTTATATGATCAATAACAGCATTAATGTTTAATAGATTATCTATAATCAACTTTTTTGTAGTCGGTGTACCGGCTACATCATCAACAACAACAAGCAAATCCGATGTTGTTGGTGCAGTCAATTCGGATAATTCAGTTATTTTACTATCAGCAAATACTAAATTAGTACATAAAACAATAATAGTAATTGACATAACTATCATATTAAAAAATATGCATATCTTTCTAAATCCTAAATTAGTAGCAATTAGTATTTGATTAGTAATTAGGAATTTTTTCATGGCTCTAAAATGATTCTTCCACCATCTTCAGTTAAGATAAAACTGCCATCCTCTGCTAACAAGAAATTTCCGGCATCTACTGATAGATACTTGAATCCAAATAAAACAACATCATGCAATAACTGTGTATCCGTATCAATAAAACTTGTACCGCCTATAAGTTTACACCAAAAATATCTAAAATCATCCGATGTAATGACTTTGCGTATTTTATCTTCAACATCAAATAATGTCGATATACGTTCTTTAATATCGTTTGAATCAACCCATTCACTATCGATACAATCAAAAAACATTACTTTTTCAAGCAAGTTTTCTTCAATTGTTCCATCATCCGGCGTGTTATAAACAATATACGGTGCAGTGGAACCTATTGGCGATTGTATAGGATATATCTTCGTATCTCCATTAGCACCTAATAGGGATGTTAAGGTTGAATCGGCATTTAATGTTGATATCACATCTGTTTCTAAACTCATAATTATGTTAACGTGTTATATATAACTTGATAACTCGATACAGTATGATATAATCGTGTATCTGTATCAATAGAATCACTGCCACCAAATAATTTCATATAATAAAATCTGTATGTCGCACTCGTAACAAAAGTCCTTATCTCATGTTCAACATCTAATAATACTTGTAATCTATCCTTAATATTTTTTGATTCCAGGTAAGAATCACTTACCGAATCAAACTCAATCGTGAATATTAACCAATTTTCGTCTAACGTACCATTATTTGTTGTGCTATATACAATAAACGGATTGCTTGACCCTGTTTTTGTTATTGGCGAGAATACAGGAAATATTTTTGTTGATCCATTTGCACCAATAAGCGAATCAAGTGTTGAATCACCGTTAAGTGCTGATATAATATCTGTTTCGGGTGTACTCATGGTCTTAAACTTTTAATATCTCTATTCAATAATTTAACAAAAAACCTTGTTGCTTTACGCCATGCTGGTATAATATAAGGTTTATTCGTAAACTCAACTTTTTTTGCGTATGGAACATTTGTACCGAATTGACCAGTCGTTTTATCACCACTTTTTATAATTTTATTTGTTATACTATTCTTTAATCTACCTGTATCAACAGGCACCTCTTTTTTTGCTTGCGATTCACCGAGTATAACCGCTTTAGTAACAATTTTTTTGAATTCTTTAGGAAATTTCCGTTCCATTTTCTTGATATTAGCTAAAACAATCTTTTCACCAGTAATTTTTGCTTTAAACGATACACTCATGCCAATACCTCGGTCAATAATTGAAGATGATGTTCTCCACTAAAATCTATCATAGAAGATACAAGTAATATCCGATATTTTACACTGCTTATATCTATTCGATGATTTTGTGTGGTGATTGTTACGCCGGATGGATTCTCTAAGAAGATTCTATGCGTCGCCAAATCAAATATTGAATCAGAGGTATCAGTTACCCCGCCAGTTAATGCATCAACCCTACAAGGTACGCTTGAAGCAGCTGTAGCCCAACTCGCTATTTCTTGCCCTGAACCGTCTTGAGCAGGGGTATTAAGCTCTATTGTACACGTTGTGTTAAGTAATCCACTAAAAGACATTTATACCCCCAAAATATCTTTACGATACAATTTGACTATATTATATACCTCAAGTGGTATTGGTATCCCGATTGAACTCGTATTACCGCTCGATGTGACATTCTTATACGCATAATTACCGATTTGCTCTGAATCTTTAAGCAATCCTGCCTTTTGTGTTCTAACTTGATTACCAAGAATCGCACACGCATACTTTAAATCAGGCGGAACATTAGCTATTGTATATCCAGCGGTATACGTTACACGCCATCGTTTTCGACCAAATGCCCATCTGCCACCACCACGGATTGCATCACCATAAAATGAAGGAAATGTATCGTTAAATTCAAAACTATTCGGGAAAAACCCTCGTTTACCGACCATTCCTTCTTCATGATAAATCATATAATCTTGATTATCTGTCAATGTTATTAATGCAACATTATTGACTGTATCCCATTCTTTGACAATAAAATCTTCGCTACTATTAACGGGTAAGTTTTTTAAATACAAGAATTGTTGACCATTGCCATCATAAGCTTCTTCAGTATATGCTTGCTCAATAAAATTTCTATTAGCAATCGTCTCAATCTGCTGCGATGCAATATTAATCTGCATTTCAGCAGCAGGAGTATCAACTGATACACCGATAATAAGCTCATAATCTGCTTCGGTCAATAAAGCGTTAGCATTTAAAGACATTATTCCACCTCGTAAAATTCAAGATATATCCCAATATCTATTGCGTCCGCACTCTTATTTATAACTTCAACAAGGTACTCTGTTGCAGGTACCGCAATACGTTCTGACTGTCTTTTAATAAAGTTACCTTCATTAAAAACTGTTCCTGAAGATACAACATATTGTGGTGATATAGCTGTGCCACTTGAAGCAAAATTACCTGTATGGTAAAACAATGCTTGTACATCAGTTGCATCAGTTGAATCATTGACGCTAAACGATGCTTTAACCGTACCACTTGATACACCAGTGATTGTTGGATCAGAAAATAAACTTACATATGATTTACCTTCAGAGAATACAGATATATCATAATGTAATTTACTTCTTGTGAACGATTCAGTCGATATATCAATAAGAAAATTTATTGATGCCCCAGGAGTAACATCTTGAAACAAATGTCCTGTTTGATATAGTTGTCCTTGATGCGATCGTGCATAAGCATTGGTTATCTGCCCACCTGTTTGACCATTCGCATCACGGTTTGAAACACTATTCGCAAATACAAGATTCGCACAAAATAGTATTGCTATTATGCTTAATATTTTTTTCAATTTAACCACCTCCGAATAAGGTATGCGGGTTATCTGCCAGTTTCCCAACAGATAACCCACACATTAGTTTTAACGATAGATTATCGTTAATAGTATTGTTGCTGTTGCAGCTGCCGTGTTTGATACAAATGCAGGATTCGTATAGATTAATGGATTATGCGCAGGATAATCAATAACCAACGTATGCGTTGCACTTGACGTTTCAGGCATTACCCAATATCCATCGATAGTTGCTGCTTGCGTTGTTTTGGCTGTGTCGTAAGCAGTTATTAATATCGGCGACGTAATAGTATTCGTTGTCGTAAATATTAATTTATCGATTTTTGCACCTCCACTAATATTCGGAAATTCAGATAAAAAATCTTCAGCTGAACCCGATGCATTAGAAGGTACGAATGTCGTTAGTGATACCGTGAAGTTTTTTGCCTGTACTGCACCTACAAGGAACAATAGTCCTACAATCATGAAAAAATATTTTTTCATTTGTTTTTTCTCCTTCCTTTCTTATATTGTTTGTTTGGTTTACTATCTTGAGTATTTACTTCTTCTGACAATTCAACAAGATGCTTTAAACGAGAATATTCTATATCAGTCATTTCAATAACATCACCCATGTTGATACTACGATGATAACTGAATGATACTTTCGCTATAGCTCTCATTTTTATGCAATTCCTATTCCAATACTAAATGCTTCAGGATTCGCAACGACAACACTTGCTCGTTTAACGAATCGGTATCCCGTTTCATCAGCCTGCCATAAGTTTTCAGTTACGGAAGTCGATGTACTGACTATTCCTTGCGTATTGATATTTAGTGAAATACCACGGTTGCCTCTGCGTTCACCCATGATAACATTCCGTAAGTTACCAAAAATAATCGCCGATTCATTAGTACCACCATTGAGCGTATAGGTATTAAGAATCTGATTTGAAATATTAATCGGTGAACCAAAAATCGTATTTACCATACGACCATTGATTGACTGAATATTCCAAAGAGGTCTACCTTGTATATCAACTAATCCCATAACCTTACCGAATACAGTACGATTCATTGTCCATTCAGCACCATTACGGTTTTTCTCAAGCACGTTTGCATTGTTCCAAATACCTACCAAATCATCATAGGCAAGGCTTCCGCCAACCTGTGAAACAGTTTTCGTACCTGATGTGAATAGTATACCGTTAAATGGATCAGATAAACCAGATACATCACCAGTTAGAATCACTCTTTCAAATTCAACATTCATGTTCTCGCCAACTAACCGAGTAACAAGTCCAGTTATATCAGAGATGTCGTCTTCGATATATTCATCTGAAAAGGTTACAATTGCAGCTAATTTTTTGAGAGTTGATTGTTTATTTTGAAGAGTTGGATTCGTTACGGTTTTATCCGTAACTTCAGCAGTCCAGGTCACTGATAAATCAGCTAACCATTTAGGTAAATTACGTGTCAACGTACCTTGAACCAGTTTGGTTACTTTAGGAATAATCGTTGCAGGATCATTCAAGAATCCCAGGATACTTGATTCCCATTCTTCAGGAACAGTAAATCCACCACGAGCATCCGTACCTTCAATCATCGATGTTTTAAGTAGTTTGCGTGATTCAAAGTCTCCACCATGTGCTTTCTTTACGGTAAGAACATAATCACCAAAACTATTAAATCCATCTTTACGGATTTTAGCTTTTTCAGCATCATCATCCTCTTTAGGCAGTTTACTTACTGCACGTAAAGATTTGATTTCTTCCTCAAACCCTTTTGTAATGTCGGCTTTCATTTTTTCCATCTCATCACGATGAATAAAATCACCGTTTGGAATACCATCTTTCTGCCCTCTCGTTGCTTCGATCGCAGATAATTTTTTCTGCAATTCGTCAACAGTCGAAAGTAGCTGATCAATTTTCTCCATTTTTATTCCTCCTTTTTGTCATGACCAAGTGCGGTAACTCCGCTCTTAATCTCATCCATCTTTTTTAACGCTTCTCCGAGTTTAATATCTTCATCTATTTCTTTTTCAAGTTTTTCTATTGCATTATCCAACTCTTTTTCTTGATCTTGCATTTCTTTACGCACTTTTAAATCATCAAGCCGATCTTTTTTCGCTTCAAGTCTTTGTGTTGTATCGTCAATTATTTCTTGCTCTGTATTATCTTCCCAATCAGTCTTGAGTTTTATTTCTTCCTTCTTTTCTTCTCCTTGTTCAGGCTCTTCCTTTTTTTTATCTGATTCTTCAAATCGTATATCTTCAGCTTTATGTAATTGAATATCGCCATCTTTACCTCCATGAGTTTTGACAAAGCTTTTCTGTACAAAATCAAGATATGTAGCTGATTTCAATGCCTCTGGATTAGCCGGTATGTTTACCGCCGATATTTCAAGTAATTCCCATTGTTTAAATTCTCTACCAAGCCTTTCAAATGGATCAGGATTCTTTTCTTCTGACGGTAACACCTCAAATTTGATTGGATCAAACCGTATAGAGAATGCCCGCAAGAATCCACCTTTAAACATCTTGAATACCTGATCAGCAAACGGATTCATATCAGATGTGGCAAATTTTGGTTTAAAAAGAAGTTTATCACCATCAACACGGATATCGGTTGCCTTTGCAACAGGTAAAGACCTATCATCATGACCAAATAATACAACAGGATTCTTCCTAAAATTCTTTAATTTCGCACCAGATACCCTCATTATATCGCCATCACGATCTTTTGTTTCAGTTGATGCAATTGCAGTGAATGTACGCTCCTTTTCATTAAAATCTTTTAACTCACAATCATATAACTTTGTTACAGGCTTCATTTCGTACTCCTTCCCTTCAGATAAATTTATTGTCGTGTTTTTACCCATCAACCATCCAAGCGAATCAGTATCTTTTGCTTGAGAAAATATCCATTCATAATGTTTTGCGTTTTCTTTTACCCATTTTCTTATTTCATCTAACTTCCATTTGGATTTATCAAATACAAATGATTCAATAACCGAATGGTTGTGTGGATCAGATTTTAGTTTACCAATAACAGCTTTTATACCCTTATCTTCAATCCCAATAGTTACATATTTTATTGAATCTTCAATAAATAAATCATTTTGTCTTATTCTTATCTTCATATTTTATTTCAATACTTTCTGCGCATCTACTATCTCTCGGTAACTGATAATCACAATATCTAGTGTAAGAACATATAAATCCTATTGTCGCCATTCCTCTATAACTACATTGATTTGATGCAGAACAAGTTTTTGTTAAAGTATCACTCATCTAAGCTCACTTATTATCCTTAAACATATCTATTTTAACTCCTGATTCAGCTACTGCTTTTAATAAATTATAATGTGATTCTAATTTGATTAAAGTATTTTTGTCGAATAATTCGTACATAAATATTTCAGGATAATTTTCAATAACTGCTAATATTTGTTTTTTACTTATCATTCACGCATCCTCATCAACAATCGGTATCAATGTACACCGACAATTTATATCTTCCGCAGCAGTCCCAATATTCCCAGGAGCTAATCCACTACCACCAGCTAAACTAAAGTTTTGATCTAACGGTATCGCACCCTTCTCATCGTATGTTGTCCCTGCTTGTAAATGTGATTCCCTTAATCGATCATCAAACTCCGGCAACCATTGCTTTTTCTTGACTACACCTGACTGTTTATACGATTCTAAGGCACCAAAATTGCTTGTACCGATAACCTCTGTCCTGGCTATACGTTCAGCCTTAAAAGCATCGTTTTTGTAGCCCACAAAGACGTTCTGTACCCTCTTGGTAAGCTCTGGTATGCCCTCACCAGCTGATACACCGGCCTGTAAAGCCTTTATAACGTCTGATCGGGCTTGACCGATAACCTCTTTAGATTTCGTTAATCCATAAGTCTTAAGATATTTGATAACTCTCGGATTGCTTACATCAAATGCCTGATCAATTCCTAAATTGCGTAATTCACGCTGACCATTTGACCTTACTGACGCTGTATGTACCCTTGTTGAGGTATTAAACCACCGCTTTTCAGTAGAATCTTCATCCCATAAGAATATACTTACCTTCGGCGGTGCTTTTACATAATCTTTTTTGTTATTTAACCGCATAATAACACCCAACTCAAGCTGAAAAAAGAATTTATCGATTATCCCCATATATGCATTCATTACTGCCTGTGTTAATCGATCAAATTGTTTCCATAAAAATAGTTTTTGTTCTTTTGTATGAATACGTGTTTTCTTTACTGATTTTTCATCATCATCTTCACCGGCATCCTCATCTTCATCTTCTTCTACCGGCAATCCTGGTGCTGGCTCTGGCTCTGGCGGATTAACAACTGTCTCAATTGGTGCTATACTAAATGGCACAAGCCCAACATCCCCACCTTCAACCGGCTCAAACGGTAGATGCATTTTATCGATTATATCGTTAATCGGGATACCCATACCCCAATACGTTTTAGCAATCTCAGATTTTTCTTTTTCATCATCTCGTAATGCGGTTATATCAGATAAATCAAACTCAAAGAATAGATTTTTATCAAATAATTGTACAACCTTAGTAATAACTTCTTCCATACGATGTGTCTTAGGCACAATATTAAAGTTATAGAATACCTTCGTTGCTTCCTCAAAATTGCTATACGATGCATTATCAAGTATGCCCACAAGCATCGGCGGTACACCGAATGCAGCGCATATTTCTTCTCTCGTAAGCTTTAATCCGTTGATATATTCCAAATCTTTAAGCGTTGACATAATCGCTTTATATTTCAATCCTTTAGTCAATACAGCGGTTTGATGCGCTCTCGTAAATGTACCGTATTTACTATTAAATTGTGAATCTAACCGTCTCCATAAATCGTCACCTAACTCTTGATCAGTTTCAAGAACCGCATCAAGTTTCGCACCATTTTCAAATATCTTTAAATTAGTGTTTTGCGCATATTTGTGAGTGGTATTCGATGTCCTTGATGCGGTTACAGAGCCTTGACCATATAATCTAGTCATTGACGACATATACTTAAAATGTGTTATTTCTTCAGGTGTAAAATCAATTTTTGAACTATCATTACGAATATATTTATATCCTTCAACAACTCTATCCCTAACCGTTTTACCACCAACAACACGCATCCGCCATCCATCAAGCATTTGTATCGATTTCGGTCTACCACCGACCAATTCATCAAGTAACCAGTATGCATTCCCGATTAAATCAAGTGATGCCGATGTCCATTCAATAAGATTAAAGAATGTAGAATTTTCATCATTACTATTTGGTTTATGAAACAAATCTTCGACGATTTTATTGTTTACTTGTACTTTTTCACCATTAGCATTTTTCTTAAATAATCTCCACGGTAATTGTGCAATCGTTGTCGCATTGAGATATGTGCAAGCATATACCCATACAGAATTAGAATACTGTGCTAAATAATTACGGTAATTCTCTGGAAGATTCTCACCTAATGGATCAAAGAATGGTGCAGAAAACTTATTCTCGAATGTTTCACCGATACGTCTTGCCTTTTCATTAGCTTCGTTCAATTGCTGAACTGTTGCTATGCCAAACGTATTTAAAATTCTTTGTTTTAAGCTCACCCTTTAACCTCCGATTTATTCGGTATCATTTCACAATTAATTATAGCAACAATCGATACATCATATTCTTCAACATGAACCATCATTATTTTTTCTAATTCATGTTTAATCTGAAACTTCTTTTTCTTAAATTCTTCGTTTTTATCTTGTCCTGCTAACGCACCTGTTAAAACCATAATACCTCCGGCTTAGAATATTTATGATGTGTATAAATACCATATCGACCAGCATCACAAGCATGATCATTTAATTTTACCGGCTCATCCATCGATTTACCCTCTTTATCTAATCGCCATTTATATCTTTTCCAATCTTTGTTAAAATTCTCGTTTGCAATAACGGTGTGGATATTATACCGTTTGCAAAAATCAATCCCGAATTTAACCGAATCTTTTGCTTTATCAGCAGGCTTACAATTGAATTTAACCTTTTCACCGTTAATCTCTGTTTCCCTTGCAAGCTCCTCAATTCGTGCCGGCTCTGCACTATCGGCATACATATCACATTGTCGCTTATCTTTAGGTATCAACTGCGCAAACTTAGCCTTTAACTCGCTGTTAGTTAATCCTGATTGATATAACAACTCACGGATATATATCTCGTTATCTTTAAAATTAATCTCTAAAAGAACGCTAGGGTTATTAAACCCAAAATCAACACCATAGATACTATAATCAAAGCTTTCAGGATATTCAGTCTCCATAACCAAAGGTTTGTATATTAAACCTTTGAAACTAGCCCGCTGTCCAAGCGTATAAATCTTATAATACGTCTCATCGATATTTTTATAATCTTCAAGTGTCTGAATATAATCTTGATTGGCAAACGGATTATCTTTGTAGTTTGAATAAATAAAACTAACATTTGGTTGCCCTTCAAGATCAAATATCCAGCAATCTTCAGGATTAAATGACATCCAGATTCTAGGTTTAAATCCAGGGTCTTTAATCCCTCGGAATAACCTTGTTTTAAGAAACAAATAATCGTGTAAAGAAAATTCATTTGCTTCTTCAAGCCAAATATCGTGCCATTCAGTAGATTTAATTTTTTCATGATCATCCAGTCCAGAGAATCGTGCTTGATTAGAACCGATATTATAAATCAAATCACTTTTATTATAGGCCTCACGATTAAAGATATTATATTCTTTTGTAGCATTAATGAAGTCTTGATGAACAGATAAATTATTTGATTGCCTGGTAAATCTTAATACCAGCAACTTATAATTTTGTTTGATCAATAACCTCTTAAAAAGAAAGAACTGTATTAATGAAAAACTTTTACTTGACCCCGCACCGCCAGCATTGACAATAGTTTGTTCAGTCGCATTTTCAATTTTCTCGAATAACGGGGTTACCTTCACTTTGTTTATTTGCATATTCAATTATATATTTAATTGGATCATTTTTATCACCCGAATGTTCTACTCTTTCAGTAAATAGTTTTAAATGTTTCCCAAGCAATTCAAGAGAACGAACTTTATCACTCAATTTTATTTTCTTGGTATATCCTATTTTCTCACGTTCCCCACCACTACCTTCGTATAATTCATTAACTTCAATTCCTCCTATCGCATGCGCAACATCTTCAGGAATATCGGATAAATCTCTAAGCATACCTTGTTCAGTAAACGCACCTCTAATATCTAAAAAAGCAATTTTTTTTAATTCGTTTATAACTTCATCGGCTTTTACAAGAGTACGTTTCTCTTGAAGTTCGATTTGATGCGTAATCTCTTGCTGAATATTAGCATAGGTTAGCAGCCTACAACCATTAATAGCAGCACAATTTTTAGAATATCCAGCACGAATCATAGCTTGAGTCGCATTTTTATCAATAAGATACTCTAAAACGAATGATTTTTGTTTTGCTGTTAATTTCTTTTTTTCCATATAAATAAAAAAAGGCTATCTTTCGTAAAAGATAGCCGTAACCCCGTGTAGTAAATATGCCAATGATGAAAATATAATCACTTCACCGCATATTATACTTATTATTTATTATTTGTCAAATTTTGAATTACATTTCATCAAGCTTTTGTTTGGTTATTTGTTTATATTCGCCATTAGATAAATTGTAATGTAGTACACACTCATCAACCTTACTTTTTGCTAGGTCTATTATTTGTTTCACTCTTATGTTTATGTTTTCTTCAGCATTGATGGATGATGCATGAAATACTAAATCAACTAGTATAAGCCTTAACTCCGATTCTTTCTTTTCTTCTTCAAATGCAGATGGAAATAAACCTCTCAAAAGCGATGTCAGCATTGCTGATTCTGCCTTATTCCAACCTATCAAAGCATCATTATACGCCTTCAAAACATTAGACTTTTTTACTTTAATATCATCCATGATTCCCCCTTCTACAATTTCAAGTATTCCTGCTGTAGTCTACGTCTTGCTATTTCATTAACAATACTCCTATCGATAAAATAATCGCCCCCGCAAAGTACAAAGCTCTCGCCCAGTCTTTACAAAATAGATATACTATACTTATGACAGCATATTCTATTATAAATAAAAGCAACAATTTATTTCCCATCATCAACCTGTAATTTTTTAGCTTTTTTATATTTCTTTTTTTTCTTCTTTTTCTTATCGACCTTTTTAGCTTCAAGTCCTTCAATATAATTAATAACTGCTGTTACTTCACGAATCAACACTTCATAACTTAAATTCATTTGTCTGCGTTCTTCAATTAATGCGTCACGTTTAGCGATATGTTCTTCCAAATCTCCTGCTTTAACTACTGTTACACATATTATGAGTAACATTGTTACGATAAACCTTTTCATGAATCCCCCTTTAGATTAAATCTTTTATTTTCCCACATTTAACACAAACTTTATGAATTATCGGCATAGATACAATCTCACGATTCCCTTTTTGAAATATACCAGTACCTGTTGTTATGGTATAGATATGACAGCAAAACAATTCTTTCATAAACTTATCAATTTTATCTCGTTTACTCATAAACTATCAAGTAACTCGTGAGCAAGCATAACAGATTCAAAAGTTATGATTCCAGGCTTTGATACTAGCACCCAATTGCCTGTTAATATATCTTGACTCGGCATCCAGATACTTAACTTTTGTTCACGACCATTCTTTGTTTGTTCTGGTGTTAGATTTATTTTTGTTTCAATAAACTCAAACTTATCTTCAATTAACTCAATCTCAATGGGGTTACTGCCTAATTCGTTTGTGCCAGGAGTAGTTATCATCAACCATGCAAGCATTAAATAAATCATTTAACCTTTTTGTCTACTATAAGAAAATATATCAACAAAAAATACGCAGCATTAATAAATAATGGAATAGAACAAATGTTTCTATAAACGATTAAAAGATAACCTCCTGCAAACCAAGAAACTATAAATCCTATCATCATAAATTTTTTCATTTCCCATCCTCATCCCCAAAAGTTATTTTTCGTTTACCTTCAATGTAATCTGCAATAGCCCAGATCAACAACACTGTGCATATAAAATTAGTAACTATCGAAACATATATATACCACATTGGGACAGTCATTATAATCCTCCCCCAAAAAATAAATTATCAATCCACTTATACACTTTATACGGAGTTCTCACCAAGCCAACGACAAGCAAAAGTGGTAATGAAATAATTACAATAAGTATAAACATTGCAAAATGAAACCATGAATTAATCTTTTCTATTATCTTCAAAACATTCTCGAATCTGTCCTTCAAGCATTTTAATACTCTCAGACGTAAAATATTCATCTAACCAGTTTGTTAATATCGTATTCAAACCTTCTTTATCCATCTAACCTCCGAATTTCCATGTCTATACAATCCTATTTTATCGACACGTTTTATTCATGTGTCGATTCAATCCTTTTCTTCTGTGCTTAAAACCCGTTCCCGTACCCGTTCCCGTTCCCGTTCCCGTACCCGTCCCCGTACCCGTTCCCGTACCCGTCCCCGTACCCGTACCCGTTCCCGTACCCGTACCCGTCCCCGTTCCCGTTCCCGTTCCCGTTCCCGTACCCGTCCCCGTTCCCGTTCCCGTTTCCGTTCCCGTCCCCTTCCCCGTTCCCGTTCCCGTCCCCGTCCCCGTTCCCGTTCCCGTTCCCGTCCCCGTCCCCGTTCCCGTTCCCGTACCCGTTCCCGTCCCCGTCCCCGTTCCCGTTCCCGTTCCCGTACCCGTCCCCGTCCCCGTACCCGTTCCCGTAACTATTCTGATTTTCGTCGTAATTTATAGAATTTTTTGCCATACTTTCTCCTTACAGTCAATTGTAGAGATAACGGTTAAATAATCAAATTGAACCACTCCGTACATTTTATCCAAAACAGTATCTGATAATTTACCGTTTTCTGCTAATTCTCCTAATCCTTGAGTAGTTCCCCATTTTCGCACATTATATGCATTACGCAATATACAATCATTTCCGTCTCTCGTAAATATACCTACCATTATCCAACCTCTTTGAAGAATAACAATCTTAATGTCACTTACATTTTCTTTTGTCGATTCCTCCAATTGATCCTTAATCTTTTCATACGTCTCATTACTTACTTCCAATGTCTTTGTCATACATTACTCCTTTCCGTTTATTTTATTCTTCTGTGTTCTATAGATTGCCCTTGCTATTTTAGGGCACGCTATACAATCAGGCTCCTCACATAATATCTCCAATATCTCTTTAGCACTTAACACCCTATCCTTTGCCTCATTGTATCCATGCTGTGCAATAGCCCTACCTTTGTGTAGGTCTACTCCGAGATCAGAACATAATCTTTGTAGGGTTTTAGTGTTTCTTTGTTCTAAAAAGTGCTTTGTTATTTGTTGTTCAAACAAAGCAGGTTTCATCCTTCTTTCTGAATCATCCTTATCTCCGTTTGTTTTTTGATCGTCAATCGCTAATTCATAATAATATTTAGCAATATTTGATATTAAGTTATTTAATTCAGACACTACTTTTGGTTTATTCATTCGTTCATTCGATTGTTTCATTTTATCCTCTACCCAGAATGAATAACCTGCCTGCCTTGAGCTTTTTTACCGCAAACTCACCGTAGCAAGTTTGATTAGGCTCACGAGGTATCCCACCCCACATCAATTCGCAGGACTTACAGTTATTCAACTTTGTGGATAGGCAGTTGGACTGCAACAGTCTTAGATAGTTATTCCACATATCTCGTGTCAGACTTCCACGTCACTACCCACAAAGTTATTAAACTTTAATCCCTTTTCTACCTTCACCCGTATGTAATGCCTGCGGGCTTGATTCAGGTAAATCCAATGGTGTCGTTGTTTTGATATAATCGTTTAAGAATTTTCTTACTTTGTCAGTAAGAGCCCTTAACCGAGAACTATCAAATTTATTCAACTGCGCTGCATTTCTGGCTGATTGACCGTGGATTAATTCATCCCGTGCAATCGCCAGCATCCTGTTACAGTCATTAACATTCTCGTTTTCTGTATCAGGAATGACCGGATTTTCTTCCAGCTCAATTTGACGTGGATGGGTTTCAGGTAAATCAAGATGTGGTTGAGCTAATACCCAATCGTGATACGTGTCAATCGCATCAAGATATGTCTTAAGTCTAGCCTGGTCAAAATCATTCATTTGAGATGTACCACTTGAAACAGATTTAATCAGCTCCTCAATAAACCGATTAATTCTTGCGTGCAGTCCAGCAATGTCGTGATTCAATACAAGGTCTGCCATTGTCGTTTCCTCCTTTTTTATTTTTTACTACTTATCTTTACAGCCCTCCTTTCCCAATATTTTACGAATATCTATTACTTTAACCATATAAAATCCAGAATAAGCATCATCAATAAATTTCTTTTTCTCAATCTCCTCAAGTATTACTTGCTTAATCTTTTGTTGCATTGTTGGGAATGACCAAGTTAATACTATTTTCTTTATCTTTTCATCAAGTGTCATTTATCTTCTCCTTGACAATCCCCTCGTCTCAAATGCTCCAATATCAATCTGTCTGTTCTGCGGTCTTGTGATATTCATGTAATCTCGTCCTATCATCGATATTACAGAATTGTCTCCGACATCTTTGCATGGGCTATCTCTGCCAATAACAAATGAGTTTTCAATAAACTGTGGATCAGCATTTATACTTTCATCATCCCAGTAAGGCATAATACCACCCCCAAAGTAACAGTTATTATTTCCGCTTAAAAAATCTCCTGATAAACCTTCGTAATAACCTTCACCTGGGTTTGATATGATAATGTTATTTTTAACCACAACTGAATCCGGTGAACCCCCAACATTAATCTCACCATTATTATTATGATAAAATATGTTGTTGTAAATATGCCAGTTACCCCCATTGTCTCCGCCACCAACGCCTCCCACAATCATTCCGGCATAACCTCTATGTCCGTTAAAAGCTACGATGTTATTGTAAAAGTAACAGTTTCGTATGAACTCATAGTTACCACTTGTCGGGTCACCGCCACCCAGTACCGCTCCATACATCCCGTTGTGATGAAAATAGTTATCATGAATGTAGATATTATCAATCCAATCCCCGACATTGTGACCGTAAAGCTGTATCCCTTGACCCCACTCATTGTACGCAAACTCATTCCAGCCAATATAAATATAATTATGCCAGCCATAGCCTCCCAGGTACAGCGGGTAAGCCTTTGTTGGGGCTGTTTGACCTCTTGAGTCCACGCTTGCATCACACGCATAGTTACCGTAAAAGTATAGATACTGTTGCCCGCCGTCTGCACCGCTGAAGCTGGCTGCTGACTTACCGCCATACGTCGTTGATATATCATTGCCGATGAACTTGATATGGTCACTTGAGCCTCTATTAGCCCAAGCGGTCACACTACCATTGCCCCGTAGTATAAACTTAGAGAATGTCCAATAGCTCAAATGATCTGGCTCTGACGTTCCATGCCTACGGATAGCACATTGTGTCGTATTATCCCCAATCTGTGCTACTTCGCCAGGATATGATGCTACCCCAATGTAATTATTCTCTGATCCGTTGTTGTGGTTGTTGCTCCAGAAGTCGATTACAGCGTCCCAGCTGTCGATATTAGCGTATATTCCTGCTTTTAGGTATATTATGTCTCCCGCTTCAATTTCCCTAGCCTTTTTGGCTGTACGCCATGCAGTCGCTACACTTAACCCGTCATTGCTATCATTGCCAGTCGGGGATATGAAATAGATATGATTTAACCCTATTGACCTGCAATAAAACGGTAACGAATTGCTTGTGAATCCATTGGATGTAGTCACCCTTAACGCTGTCCGTCCAGGTGCTATACTTGAGTTAAGCCAGAATGTTACACGTTCTAATCCCCTGGCAGTTGTTGGATTGTCTGTTGCTCCCCATTCAGCAAAATCAGATTGCTGATTTAATGTTGTTCTGCCAATCATGACTGAACCTGGTCTATTGCCTAAATTAACCCCCCATACCGTAACTGCTGCGCCTTTAGTCTCGCTACCTTCCCATCCAGTTTTCATTGCATCAGTAAAATCTACAAACATTATTCTTGTTTCAGTACCAAACTTCCTGGTTTTTGGTACAGGCTCTATTTTTGTTAGAGGTTTTATGCCATAGATAACCCCGATAACAATTACAGCTAACGCAAGAATCGAACCAATAAGTTTAATCATATCTCCTCCATTATCCCGACCTCGACCTCGACCTCGACCACGACCTCGACCTCGACCTCGACCTCGACCACGACCTCGACCCCGACCCCGACCACGACCTCGACCCCGACCCCGACCTCGACCCCAACACCGACCCCGACCCCGACCCCGACACCGACATCGACCTCGACAAAGAAACCTACAAAGCAATCGAA
>Ga0255052_10000616_pt1 | contig 28486 bp, 30 predicted proteins | sample JV7_2_21_MG_FD_188632 | JGI IMG/M metagenome (GOLD analysis project Ga0255052, IMG submission 188632) | Seawater microbial communities from Jervis Inlet, British Columbia, Canada - JV7_2_21 | ecosystem: Environmental > Aquatic > Marine > Inlet | place: Canada: British Columbia | collected...
CACCGAATACCGGCAATATCATACGTCTTTGCGCCAATACCGGCACAAAGCTGCACTTGATCGAGCCACTGGGCTTCGACCTCGATGAGCCGCGACTAAAGCGAGCGGGGCTCGACTACAGGGAATTTGTGAACGTCGAAGTGCACAGCAGCCTCGATGAGTGCCTTGCAAAAAGCGCCCTGCGAAAGGTCTTCGCATTGAGCACGCGTGGCGTGACAAAATATTCAGCGCCGGACTTCGCGGCAGGAGATGCTTTCTTATTCGGCCCCGAAACCCGTGGTCTGCCGGCGGAAATCCTGGAATCGTTGCCAGCGAAGCAGCGCTTGCGCATTCCGATGCGCCAGGATAGCCGCAGCCTGAACCTGTCCAACGCGGCGGCAGTCGTCATTTACGAGGCGTGGCGGCAACTGAATTTTGTCAGCGGCGGATAGGGAATGGTACCGGGCAAACTACTCGGATTTTAGCGTCCGCCCCATCAGGGCGCTGACGGCCTCGCGCGGTGGGCGCCCTTCGTAAAGAATCCTGTAGAGCTCAAGACAAATCGGCATATCGACACCCAGGTGATCTGCGACTTCGCGGACAGCTCTTGCAGCGAGCACGCCCTCGACAACCTGTTGTATCTCCTGTTGCACCTCCTCGATAGTCCTGCCGGCGGCAAGCGCCAGGCCCATTCGACGGTTGCGGGAAAGGTCATCGGTGCAGGTGAGGACGAGATCGCCCATGCCCGCCAGGCCCATGAACGTATCCTGCTTTGCACCAAGCGCGAGGCCCAGCCGGGTCATCTCAACGAGACCGCGATTAATCAGTGCGATTCTCGTGTTAGCGCCGAAGCCCAGGCCATCGGAAAGCCCGGCGGCGATAGCCAGCACATTTTTGACCGCGCCACCAACTTCGACGCCGATCATGTCCTGCGCTGTGTAAGCACGAAAGTTCTCGCCGGAGATTTCTTCGGCCACATCGCTCGCGAATTCGCTGTCGTTAGCAGCAATGGTCATTGCTGTTGGCAGGCCTGCGGCGACCTCCTTTGCAAATGTCGGCCCGGACAAAACGGCCATCGGCCGGTCCTGACCGAGGATGTCCTCTGCGACCTGGTGCGGCAACAGACCGGTACTCAGTTCGAAGCCCTTGCTCGCCCAGCAAATTCGCATGTCGGCGGCGAGCAGCGGCTGAATTGTCAGCAAGGTTTCTCGAAAGCCATGGCTGGGTACCGCAATCAGAATGTCCCGCACATGATTGAGACAGGCCTCCAGATTCAGCTCGGCACGGAGGTTTTCAGGAAAGCGTATGCCGGGCAGGTAATGCTCGTTGGCGCCATCATTGGCGATTTTCTTCAGGTTTGCGGTATCACGGTCCCATACCCGAACGAGACGGCCGCCGCGGGCGAATTGTAGCGCCAGTGCCGTGCCCCAGGAGCCGGCGCCAATTACCGCGATTGGCCGGTCTTTATCGGCGTCGTTCAGCGGCTGCCACCGTTACCACCGTTACCACCGTTACCACCGTTACCACCGTTACCGCCGTTACCACCGTTACCACCGTTACCGCCGTTACCACCGTTACCGCCGTTACCACCTTCGGCCTCAGCCTGTGCCTGGCTCTGTGCATAAAGCGAATCAAAATTGATCGGCTGCAGTACAAATTCCGGAAAGCCGCCTTTTGAGATGGCGGCTGAAATGGACTCCCTGGCGTAGGGAAACAGAACGTTGGGGCAAAAACTTCCCACAATCACGCCGAATTCTTTTTCGTCGTAGCCCGATATATGAAACAGACCAGCCTGGTGTAGCTCGACGAGAAAAAGAGTCTTGTCCTCGTGCTTCGCTTCGACCGTTATCGACAATACGACTTCACTGTGGTCGTCACCACACGGTGTGTGCGAGCTTCGAAGGTTGAGATTTGTATTAGGGGTCCATTTTCCCGACGTAAAGACGGATGGGCTATTCGGAGATTCGAACGAGAAATCTTTCAAATAAATTTTCTGAATGGTTATTTGTTTTTCGGTTTTTTTCTTTTCGGCCATTACGTTTTCCTGTGTACGAAAAAGGAATCAGGGCAAGCAATGCTGCTGCCCGACGAAGTTGTCCAGATCACCGCGCTTGTCGAGAGCGCATAACTCGTCGAATCCGCCGACGAGCCGACCGTTGATAAAAATTTGCGGTACCGAAGGACTTCCGCTCAGATGCAGCATTTCCTCGCTCAGCTCGTCATCGCCAGAAATGTTGATGTCGTCAAATGAAAGCCTTTTCTTCGTCAATAACATTCGGGCGGCCGCACAATGGGCGCAAGTTTCGTTGCCGTAAATCACTATCTGGGGCTGGGCACTCATTTGCCTGTCACCTGATGCAGGGTATGCGGCCAGGAGTCTGCGTGGTAGCGCTTTCGCAGCAGTCAAGCTCTCTGCCGCGCAGAATCCTAGGACTTACTTTTGGTCTTCTTGGCAGTCACAAGTGGGAGGTTCGCCTGTGTCCATGCGTTGATACCGCCCTTCAGGCCATAAACATTTTCGATGCCGGACTTGCGCAGGGAATCGACCACCTTGCCAGATGTCATGCCGCCATCACAGACGGCGACAATGGCCTTCTTCGCGTACTTGGCGATCTTGTCCTTGTTGGCCTGGAGTTCGTCGAAAGGAATGTTCTTGGCGTTGACGATATGGCCCCTGGCGAACGCTTCCGCGTTGCGCAGGTCGATAACGACCGCCTCCGAATTGATCAGCTTGACGGCGTCCTGCGGCTCAATATTGGTCAGACCGCGGGCCTTGCGCTGCAGCTCGGTGAAAACCAAAAGAAAGAAGCTAAACACCAGCGCACCGACGAGCAAGGGGTGGTTACCAGCAAATTCCAGGTAAGTGTTCATTATTCAGGTAAGTGAAATCGTTTGGGCCGATCATGCGCCGGAAAAAGACAGCCATTATAACAGCGCCGGCCGCCGGTACATCTACGGGCCGGGGACGAACCCGGACCTGCAGCCAGGGCCCATTTCGAGATCACGCATTGGCCTTTCTCACGGGGCGCCAAAGGATTTAGACTTCCGTGCCATGACGTTTCGGGGTTCAATTTGCAAGGGCTTCCTTGCTTTGATTCTTGCGTCCGGCCTCGTGGCCCCGGGGCTGGCACAGGAGGATGAGGGGGGGCTGGCCAAGGTCAAAGAGCGCGAGCTCGAGAACGTACGGGAGAAGATCTCGACGCTCAAGAAAAGCATGGATAAGCGAGCGGCTGACAGGGACCGCCTCACGAGCGACCTGCAGCAAGCGGAAGTACAAATAGCGGAAAGGCGCATGCGACTGAAAGAGATCGAGAGACTGAGGCAGTTCAGCGAGAAAAGAAAAGCGGAACTCGAGCAAAGGCGTTCAGAGCAGGAAGCGGAACTCGAACAGGAATCAGGCCAGCTCGCAGCGCAGGTTCGCGCTGCCTACCAGAGCGGCAATCAGGAGCGAATCAAGCTGTTGCTCAACCAGCAAGACCCGGCGACCGCCGGTCGCATGATGGTCTATTACCGCTATCTCAGTGACTACCGGGGCAATAACATCGGGAAAGTAAAACGATATATCGATGAACTGGCCGAGCTGCATCAGAGGGCGGCCGAGGAAGAAGACCGGCTGGTAGCCCTCGCGAAGGCACGATACGCTGAGCTTGTGGAGCTGAACAAGGAGCAGGAAAAGCGTCAAGATCTTCTGCTCGCACTCAAGTCGAAAATTGCACAAGAAGGAAGCGAAATCGAGCGGCTGGCCGCAGAGGAAAAGGACCTGACCCGCCTGATCGCGGAGCTAACCAGCATCCTGTCCGATTATCCGATCAGTTCAGAAGAGCCGTTCAGCCAGCTAAAAGGCCGACTAACCTGGCCTGTTGCGGGCCGGCTTGTGCATGATTTCGGACAGCCGAGGGCAGGCGGTCGCCTGAAATGGAACGGAGTAGTCTTTGCGGCACCCCGGGGACGCGAAGTTCGTGCCGTTTATCATGGTCGGGTGGTCTTCGCTGACTGGCTGGCCGGCATGGGGCTGCTCGTTATCATCGATCATGGCGAGGGTTTCATGACACTGTACGGATACAACGAAACCATCCTGAAAATCGGGGGCGAGTGGGTGGCGCCCGGCGACGTTATAGCAACGGTTGGTGACAGTGGTGGGCAACAACAGGCAAGCCTTTATTTCGAAATTCGTCAGGGAGCGCGCCCGGTCGACCCGAGGCGCTGGATTACCAAGCGGCCCAAAGAGGGCTAGACGAAGCCTGGTTCGCGGTTGATATTTCTACCGCGCAGACGCCTCGCATGGTGGCCGCATCGTTTCACGGCCTCCCGGCCTGTGCTATCGTCAATCGGCCCTGGCGAACAGCCCGCCAGGAGGCACCGAGCCGATGCCCGGCGGTGCCGCAGGAGAAGCATATGTCATTGAAAACCAGAGGCATTCTGGTGGTGGTCATCGGTACAGCAATGGGCCTCAGCCTGTCGCTGGGCGGTGGTGTGCTGGCCAAACGTGACAAGTTGGAGTCCGGAGAGCTTTCCTGGGAACAGGCCCGCCTGTTCGCTGAAGTCATGCAGCGCGTCAAGCAGAATTACGTCGAGCCGGTCGATGGCAACGTGCTGCTGGAGAGTGCGATTCGGGGCATGGTGTCCGATCTGGACGACCATTCGCAATATCTCGATGCTGAGCAGTACCAGGATATACGTATCAGTACTACCGGCAGCTATTCCGGTGTCGGGCTCGAAGTCAGCGCAGAGGACGGGGTCGTCATCGTCGTCGCACCGATAGACGATACGCCGGCTGAACGCGCCGGGATTCTTGGCGGCGATACAATTATCGCCGTAGACGGCAAGATCGTTAATTCGGATCAGCTGCACGAGACGATTGCAAAAATGCGTGGCCGTGAGGGAACGACTGTCACGGTCACGGTGACCCGGGAGGACGAGGAAAGTCCGATAGTTTTCGAGTTGCAGCGGGAAAGCATTCGGGTCGCAAGCGTTCGCCACGACATCCTGCGGCCCGGAGTCGGCTATGTTCGTGTCAGCCAGTTCAACGATGCGACGGCGAATGAACTGAGCCGGGCAATTGACGACATGCAGGATCGAAAAAACGGCATGCTGGGTGGCCTGATACTCGACCTGAGAAACAATCCGGGCGGCGTTCTCGATTCAGCCGTTGAAGTATCTGATCTTTTCCTTAACGCGGGCGTTATCGTGGTGGCGGACGGCCGGACGGTGGAGTCTCGATTTACGAGGAAGGCGAACCGTGGGGATGTGCTCGACGGCGCCGGCATGATCGTGCTGGTCAATAGTGGTTCCGCATCGGCATCCGAGATCGTCGCCGGAGCGTTGCAAGACCACAATCGTGCAATGGTTGTCGGCACCCCGACATTTGGTAAAGGGCTCGTGCAAACAGTCATGCCGCTGTCCAGAGGCCGGGCGATAAAATTGACGACGTCCCGTTTCTACACGCCGTCGGGCGATTCCATACACGAGAAAGGCATATTCCCCGATGTCGTGGTCGAAGAAACGCGGCAGCCAGCGGAAATCAGCTTTCATGCAAGCGCCGATCGTGAGCACGATGCGCAGCTACAGGAAGCACTAACGTTGCTGACACCCAAGAGCGTGATGCAAAGCAAAGCAGAATGATCGGCCGCCTTTGGCTTGTTCTCGGAGCTTCATTCGCCTTGTCGGGCATGGCCGCGGCAGCTCCAGCCCGGGCGGTGCCGCGCATAGCCATCATCATTGACGATCTGGGCTACCAACTCGAAGCGGGGCGGCGATCGATTGACCTGCCGGGCCCCGTCGCCTGTGCAATTCTGCCGGACACTCCCCGTGCGACAGCCCTGGCAGAAGCCGCTTTCGCCAATGGCAAGGAGGTGCTGCTGCATCTGCCCCTGGAGGCGATGTCAGAGGACCGCCCCACAGAGCCCGGGGCGATTCTGCTGGATATGGACAGGGACCAGCTTGCAAGCGCCTTTTCCGCAAATCTGGAATCGGTCCCGCATGCGATCGGTGTGAACAGCCATCGCGGCAGCCTGCTGACCCGCCATCCGGGGCACATGGGCTGGCTGATGGAAGAAATACGCACACATGGCGATCTTGTTTTTGTAGACAGCTACACGACGCACAAAAGCGTCGCGCTGCAGCTTGCAAAAGAAACAGGCGTACCAGCGATCAAAAGAGATGTATTCCTGGATCCTGATCGCTCACCGGAAACCGTTGCACGGGAATTCAGGCGATTAAAGGAACTGGCGAAGAAAAGGGGCACGGCCGTCGGCATAGGCCATCCCTATCCCGCGACACTGGATTTGCTGGAACGGGAAATCCCTAAACTTCGCGATGATGGTATCGAGCTCATCAGCATAAACGAGTTAATATTGCTAAAGCACAAACATATGACAGGCAACGCCGTGCTGGCGACAGGTCCGGTGAGCCGGGCGGGCGAGGAAACGCGATGAGCTGGTACGAGCAACGAATACTTCCATACGTGACCGATCTTGCCTGTTCGACAAAGCCATGCCGGAAACAGCGGGAGAAGATCGTGCCGCTTGCGGAAGGCGATGTCCTCGAGATCGGTATTGGCAGCGGTTTGAATCTTCCTTTTTACGACCAACAAAAAGTCAGGAAGTTGTGGGGTCTGGAGCCGTCTGAGGGAATGAGAAAACGCGTGGCAAGAAATCTCGAGGGCCTGAGCCTGGACCTCGAATTCATCGATCTGCCGGGCGAGGAAATCCCGCTTGAATCGAACAGCGTAGACACGGTTCTTGTGACATTCACACTATGCACGATTCCCGACACCGCAAGCGCGCTCCAGGGCATGCGGCGGGTGTTGAAGCCAGACGGTCGTTTGCTGTTCTGTGAACACGGCACTGCGCCAGATGAAGGCGTCAGGCGGTGGCAAGACAGGCTCAACGCCGGCTGGAGCAAAATCGCCGGCGGCGGCAACATGAACCGCGATATTCCGGCGCTGATCACAGCCGGCGGATTTGACATCGTCAACGATGAACGAATGTATATCCCGGGCCTGCGAATTCTTTCTTACAATTACTGGGGAAGCGCAGTGTCGGCTTGATCGCCCACATGGCGGGTTTCGACAGGTAAAATGAACCCGCAAAACGAAAACTCTGTAATAATCCGCTGCGATGAAATACAGCATAGACAAAACAATTAGACAGATTCTTTTGCCCGGCTTCGCTCTGTATTTCGCTGCAGGCAACCTGTGCTTTGCCGAAGAAACAGACACGAGTGAGTCGACGACGCTCGGGGCAGAGGAAATGGCGTGCACAATGCAGTATGACCCTGTATGCGGTGCGGACGGCAAGACCTACAGCAACGACTGCATGGCCCGGGTGGCAGGCGTGGATGTCGCATCCAGGGGTATCTGTGCGGACGCTGCGGCCTGCAGCGAAGAGTTCGAGCCGATCTGCGGCATGGATGGCAACAGCTACAGCAATGAGTGTTTTGCCGAGGCTGCCGGTGTCGCTGTCGTATCGCAGGGGTTATGTCCCGAGATTGCCGAAGCGTGTACGGAGGAGGTGGATCCGGTTTGCGGCGTCGATGGCATCACCTACAACAACGAGTGCCTGGCTTTGAGTGCCGGCATCGAAATTGCCAGCCTGGGCGCCTGCACGGTGAGCGGGTGCCCGGAAATTTACGAGCCGGTTTGTGGCATGAACGCGCGTACATATTCCAGTCAATGTGAGGCTGATGTCGATCGCGTACCGGTGCAGCGAACCGGAGTCTGTGACGTCGCCAACTGCGCGAAAGTTTATGTGCCAGTATGTGGCGCTGACGGGACGACGTTTGCCAATGCCTGCGAGGCTGAGGCAGCCGGCGTTACTACTTTTACCGAAGGCGCGTGTAATGTCAGAGCATGTCCACGCCTGTACGTCCCGGTTTGTGGCTTTGACGGGCTGACCTATGGCAACGCCTGCCAGGCGGAGCGCAACGGTGCCAGAATTCGCCACGCAGGACTTTGCGACGCACAGGGCAAGAATTGCCCGCGGGACTATCAACCGGTATGTGCGCGTGACGGCAACACTTACAGCAACGTGTGCCTCATGGAAAACGCCGGCCAGGAGCTGGCTTATGCGGGGGAGTGCCTGGGGCAATAATCAATAACTACTCGACCCCACCCATGAGTTTCTTTATGGGCTTGGTGAACAAAAGAAAAATAAGGCCGGCGCCTCCCGTCGTCAGCACTATCTGCATGTACTGTGCGGGCATCGACGCCACGTTCTCGGCATCGAACTCACCGGCAAGCAGCCCGGCGACGACATTGCCCAGCGCAGCACCCAGAAACCAGATGCCCATCATCTGGCCGACATATCTCTTCGGCGCCAGCTTGGTCGTGGCCGACAGCCCGACAGGTGACAGGGCGAGCTCGCCAAGCGTGTGGAAAAGATAAGTAAAGAACAACCAGGTCGGCAACGTCTGGTTTCCTGCGGCCACGATATTCGCCGCGCCGACCATGACGAAGAAGCCAAGCGCAAGAATTATCAGGCCGAGGCCGAATTTCAATGGCGTCGACGGATTCAGATTGCGTTTCGCAAGGGCCACCCACATCCAGGCATACACCGGGGCGAAAATAATAATGAACGCGGGATTCAGTGACTGAAACCACGTGGATAACAATGGGAATGACCCGACACTCAGCACGGTGTAACGATCAGCGAAAAGATTCAGCGAGCTGCCGGCCTGCTCAAAGCCGGACCAGAACATCGCTGCGCCGAAAAATAAAATGATGATGACCACGACGCGCTTTTTCTCTACGGTGTCAAGGCCGCCAAAGAGAAGTATATAGGCGAAGTACGCCAATGCCATAACGACGATCAGAGTGGTCGTTTGCTGAGCGATACGCACCGGATCAAACGTGAGCGCGCCACTGAATCCGAGCCCGGCAGTAATCACGACAACAAGCATCGCAAGCGAAACGGCGAGCCAGCCCTTGCGGCGCCTTTGCGCATCGCGGCTTGCGTCACCTGTCGTTGCCGGATGCTTGCCAGCCTCGCCGAGATGACGACGCGTCAACCGAAATTGCACGACACCGAATAACATGCCGACGCCGGCTGCGGCAAATCCATAATGCCATCCGAACTGCGGACTCTGGCCAAGGTAACCGCAGATAAGCGGACCAAGAAAAGCGCCGAGGTTGATACCCATGTAAAAGATTGTGAAACCGGCATCACGCCTGGCGTCGGCAGTCCCATAAAGTTCGCCGACGATAGCGCTGACGTTAGGCTTGAGCAGCCCGGTACCGAGCACGACGAGCAGGAGACCGAGGAAGAAGGTGTAAAACGACGGCACCGCAAGAACGAAGTGGCCGGACATGATGATAATGCCGCCGATAAATACCGCGCGCTGTGCGCCTAGCAGCCGGTCGGCGATCCAGCCGCCCGGCAGTGCGACAAGATAAACAGCGGCGGTATAGATTCCGTAAATGGCTGTCGCCGTCCTGTCGGTCATGGCCATGCCGCCATTCATGATCTGATCTGTCATGAACAAGACCAACAGGGCGCGCATACCGTAGTAGCTCAGGCGTTCCCACATCTCCGTAAAAAAAAGGGTAACCAGCCCTCGTGGGTGGCCGAACATTTGTGCACCGGCCTCAACGTCTCCGGTTATGGCGGTATCAGTCATAGACAAATCTCTTGGATCAGGATGCGCCTGAGAACTGCTGCGGCGCCTGTGAATAAAGGCTAAACGCCGATCTGGCCCGTTCCCCCGTAACTCGACCCCGCATTAAACACTATTTTGTTTGCCGCGCAACCACAAAGGTAATGCGCTGCACCCGGGCGGCAGGGCCAATTTGCAAAAATCGCGTTACTTAACACGGGTTTAGCTTGTCGCTGCCGGCGGGATGCTATGCTCCCGGCTGAGCCTCTTCTCCGGTGCCTTTTTCCCCGACCGAGAACATCCTGGCCATCAGGATACCCAGTTCGTACAGCAGATAGACCGGTATTGCGAGAAGCGTCTGACTGATGATATCGGGCGGCGTAAGGATCATACCTACGACGAATGCCGCCAGAAAAACATATGGCCGCGCCTTGCCCAGCTTCTCGGGTGTCGTCAGGCCGGTCCAGGTGATCAGTACCGTTGCAATCGGTACCTCGAACGCGATGCCGAAGGCAAAAACAATGGTGGTGATGAAATCGAGAAACTGGGATATATCGGTCTGTACCTCGACTCCCTCCGGGGCGACCGCCGTAAAAAAATTGAACATCAGTGGAAAGACGACGAAATAGGCGAACGCGATGCCGAGATAGAAAAGGACAATGCTTGATGCCAGCAGCGGCATTGCGAAACGCTTCTCCTTCTTATAAAGACCAGGCGCAACGAATGCCCACACCTGATAGAGCACAATCGGCATCGCAATAAAGAGTGCGACGAAGAAAGTGAGCTTGAAAGGCGTCAACAAAGGTGATGCGACGGCGGTCGCGATCATCGTATTTCCGGGCAACACGTCGCGCAACGGTTCCGACACAAGTGCGAATATTCTTCGCGACCATGGCAGCAGCACGACGAATACACAGACAACTGCCGCAGCGATTTTCAATAAGCGGCTGCGAAGCTCTACGAGATGAGAAAGCAACGTCGCCTCCTGCAGAGCTTCCTCTGGTTGGTCCGTGCTTTCTTCAGTCTCTTCGCTCACGGTGTTTCTTTTGCGGCCTTTACTTTCCCGGGTTCGCCTGGCGCCGCAACATCTTCCGGAGCATCTGTACTCTCATCGGCAACCGACGTGCCGACAATATCGTCGCCAACACCAGTGCCTGTGCTGTCAGCGTCGTGTGCAGGCGAATAAGTGTCGTCTTCCTGGTTTTGCGGTTTTACGGGAGGCGGCGTTTTAGCCCGTAATTGCTTTTCAAGATCCAGCTCGTCTTCGAGCTGACGTTTCATGACGCGGGTCATTCGCCGGGCCTGGCCCAGCCAGCTGCCGAGTTGACTGGCGACGCGCGGCAGACGTTCCGGGCCCAGGACGATGAGCCCGATAAGAAACAGAATTATCAGCTCCCAAAAGCCGATTCCGGACATGAGTGATAACCGGCTTAGGTATGATTTTCTTTGCTGGGTTCATCGACCGGCGTGTTTTCGAAGTCCGCGTCTTTCGACTGGTCGCCGATCTTTTCGGCAGACTCTGCTTCCGCTTCATTCATTGCTGATCGAAATCCTTTCACAGCGTTGCCGAGGTCCGAACCGAGCGTTCGAAGTCGCTTCGTGCCGAATATGGCAAGCACGATGACGAGAACAATCAGTAGTTGGACCGGGCCGATGTTGGATAACATCTCTACACACTCCTGGGGTCAAGCCCCTTATTCCACCTCACGACATCGTTATGATACCTCTCAAGGCGCAATAAAACCGGGGACAGACGACGTTTTTCATCGATGTTGCGAGCCGGCGCGGTGAAGCTCCAAAAGCGCAATCTGTGTCCGGCTAACTCTCAAGCCAGAACGTTACCGGCCCATCATTGACGAGCGCCACCTTCATGTTGGCGCCGAACTCACCGGTCTGGACACCGGGTAGCCGGGAATCGCAGGCGGTGACAAACCGGTCGAAGTATTCACTGCCCTTCGACGGCTCTGCGGCCTTCGTAAAGCTTGCCCGGGTGCCCTTCCTGGTATCTGCGGCCAACGTAAACTGGGGCACGGCCAGGAGCCCGAGCCCTTCATCGATGAGGCTGCGGTTCATACGCCCCTCGCCATCGGGAAAAACCCGGTAGGTCAACACGCGCTCGGCCAGCCGCGAGATGTCGGCCTGTGTATCGTCGCGATGGACAGCCACGAACACGAGAAGCCCAGGGCCTATTTCGCCCACGATTCTGCCCTCGACAGAAACGCTGGCCTCAACAACTCGCTGCAATAAACCGATCATGGATTGCTCTCAAACACTAAATATCAGTCTACTATCCAATAACGTGAGCTTCGGTGCTGGACCAGCCGTGGCAGTCTGGTCGGGCCGGGCAAGCAGTAAGGAGTATCTCTTATGCGAGCAAAAGATATCTTTGCCGCGGGTGGCGCCAGGGACGGCGGATTCGGGGCTTTTGCCCGTTGCCCGGGCCAGGGATGGGACAGCCCCGGCCGAAAGGCCGGGGTTTTTGTCATTGTGTGTCCGGGTTTCCCACGATTTATGCTTATTGTGGCTAACGAAGAGCAATATCCCCATAATTCAGTTATTTGGACATAAGTGGTAAACGGCGTGTAATAATTTGCCAAATCCTTGCGAATAGTGGTAATTCGACGCCCATCTATTCTCATTGGTTCCTGCTGGATTGCGCACTACACTATGCGGAATTCCGGAAACACTCAGGGCAGAACATGAAAAGACGGGAATTCGTGGGAGGCCTGGCCCTGGCGGCCGGTGCGTCAGCCTGCGGCAAACAGCATGTGGAAGCTGATACCGGGATCGACCGGTCGACCGAGACCTTCAAATGGAACCTGGTGACATCCTGGCCGCCGGGGCTACCGGGGCTGGGGGTGGGCGCGGAAAACCTCGCCGCACGCGTGGAAAAAGCGACGAGCTCTCGGCTGAAAATCAAGGTGTATGCAGGCGGCGAGCTGGTACCCGCGCTGGATGTCTTTGATGCCGTCAGTCGGGGCACGGCCCAGATGGGCCACGATGCCGCTTATTATCATCGAGGCAAGGTGCCGGCGGCACAGTACTTTACAGCCATACCCTTTGGGCTGAATGCTAACGAGATGAACGCCTGGCTTTATTACGGCGGTGGTCTGGAACTCTGGCAGGAGTATTACGAACAATTCAACCTTGTTCCCATTCCGGCCGGCCAGACCGGTGTGCAGATGGGCGGTTGGTTCAATAAGGAAATAAACTCGATCGAGGATCTGGCCGGACTCAAGATGCGCATTCCGGGGCTCGGCGGCGAAGTAATGCAGCGTGCCGGCGTGACACAGATTACGGTTCCCGCATCGGAAATCTTTACTTCACTCCAGACAGGCGCGCTCGACGCGGCGGAATGGGTTGGCCCTTACAACGATGTGTCCCTGGGCCTGCACAAGGCGGCTCGATATTACTACTATCCGGGTTGGCACGAACCAGGGCCGACGCTCGAACTGATCGTCAACAAAGACGCCTGGGACACCTTGCCCGATGACCTGAAAGCTATCGTGGGGCTCGCCTGCCAGGCAAGCAATCTCGATATGCAGGCGGAATACAACTACGGCAATGCATTGGCACTGCAGCAGCTGAAAAACGATCCGAACGTCGAGATCAGGCCACTGCCTGATGAAGTGCTCGAGCTCCTTCACAAACTGAGCACGGAAGTGACAGACGAGTTGTCTGCGCGTGACGAATGGTCAGCGCGTATTCAAAAATCATATGCTGCTTTTCTCGACGTGTCAGCCCAGAACCAGCTGATCAGCGAACAGGCCTATCTGAATGCGCGATCTTCCGTCACGTAGCTGCTCTTATCGGCCGTACAGTATTTCCGGCAACCAGGTAACCAGGCCGGGGAATGAGGCAAGAATCAACAATGCCAGTAGTTGAATACCGACAAACGGCATGGCCCCACGATAGATCTGCGCGGTCGTTACGGTGGCCGGCGCCACACCGCGCAGATAAAACAACGCGAATCCAAACGGCGGCGTAAGGAATGACGTCTGCAAGTTGATCGCAATCATTATCCCAAGCCAAACGGGATCCAGGCCCATGGTGAGAAGCACGGGACCCACAATCGGAACGACGACGAAAGTAATCTCGATAAAGTCCAGCACGAAGCCAAGCAGAAACATCACCAGCATCACCAGAAGCATTGCAGCGAAAACACCGCCCGGTAGCGCCTCGAGTATCGCCCTTACGCCATTGTCACCACCGTACCCCCGGAAGACGAGCGAAAATAAGGACGCGCCGATCAGGATAAGAAATACCATGCTGCTGATGCGAAGCGTACTCTGCATCACCTCTCTCAGCCGCTCCAGGGAAAGCGCGCAGCGCACTGTTGCAATCAACAACGCGCCCATTGCACCGACGCCAGCGGCCTCGGTCGGCGTTGCGAATCCGCCGAGTATCGATCCCAACACGGCGAAAATCAGAATAAGCGGTGGGGCCAGCGCGGCCAGCACCCTGCCGACGGAAAGAGCTTCATCGCCGGAGGCGGAATGGGCCGGCACAGCGGCAGGACGTAGCCAGGCGATGACGATCAGGTAGGTGACATAAAGCAAGACGAGCAGCAGGCCGGGCAGCAGCGCACCGGCAAAGAGGTCGCCGACAGATACGGTCTTTGGCGAGAAAACACCCTGTGCCAGTTGTGCCTGCTGATACGCCGATGACATGACGTCGCCCAGCATCACCAGGATGATCGATGGCGGAATGATCTGACCGAGCGTGCCGGAGGCACAGATTGTCCCTGCCGCAATTTCAGCGGAGTAACCGCGTTTCAACATCGTCGGCAACGAGAGCAGGCCCATCGTCACCACGGTCGCGCCTACTATGCCCGTGCTCGCGGCAAGCAGCATGCCGACGAGCATCACGGAAATCCCCAGGCCACCTCTTAATGAACCGAAAAGAGAGCTCAGCGTCTCAAGAAGCTCTTCCGCTATGCGGGCACGCTCGAGCGTTACGCCCATGAACACGAAAAGCGGCACGGCAACGAGCGTCTCGTTGCTCATGATGCCGAATATGCGGCTGGGCAGTGCCGACAGGAAGGCTGCCTCGAAACCGCCACCGATCACCCCGACAAAAGCAAAGATCAGCGCTGTTCCACCGAGCGAGAAGGCAACCGGAAATCCTGCCAGCAACAGTACGATGACGGAAAGAAACAGGAAGAGAGCAACCCATTCCACGGTCAGCGCTCCCTGATTGTCTGCGCGGAGCGCAACAATAACGACAAGCCCTGCAGCGCGAGCGCAACAGGCATGATCAGCAGCGCGGACTTGAGCAGCGGTACGAACGGATACGGGAGACCGCCGGAATTACGCGATACTTCCCTGAATGACCAGGCACCGGCAACGTAATCAACCGATGCATGGACAAAGAAGCCGCACAGCGGAAAGATAAAGACAAGAACGCCGAAAAGATTGACCCAGGCCCGCTGCTTGTCGGTCATTTTGCGATAGAAGATATCGACCCTGACATGCTGTTCCTGTTGCAGCGTGTAAGCGGCACCCAGCATGAACACCACGGCATGCATCCAGGTTACCGATTCCTGCAGCCAGATGAGACCCGTGCCGAAAACATAGCGCATTACGACAATGACGAAAGTTACGAGCACCATTAGAAGAGTCAGCCAGGAAGTGGCGTGGCCGACCTTAATGCTGACGGCATCGAGAAAGCTGCTGAAGCCTTTGCGGTCGCCGCTCACGATTTCGTTCGCTTTTCCAGGCGCCACAGGAACGGGATCATTTCCTTTGCCGCATCAGCGGCGCCAGAAAGTAGGTGTGATCAGAACGAGTAAAGTAAAGATTTCCAGCCGGCCTAGCAGCATTGCGGAAATCGCAATCCATTTGGCCGGGTCGCTAAGGGTCATGAAGCCGCCTGCCACGTCACCCAGGCCCGGGCCGAGGTTGTTCAATGTCGCGGCAACGGCAGAAAAAGCGGTCACCTGGTCAAGGCCCAGCACCATCATCACGAGGAGCATGACGCTGAAGACGATGACGTATATCGAAAAGAAGCCCCAGACGGCATCGACAACCCGGAACTGTACGGCCGCATTGCCGAGCTTGACGGGAATCTCTGCACTTGGATGCACGAGCCGGACAATCTCGCGAATACCCTGTTTGGCAATCAGCAGGCAGCGGATAACTTTGAGACCGCCGGCCGTCGAACCTGCTGAACCGCCGACGAAACTGGCAAATATCAAGAGAACCGGCAGCGCGCCGGGCCAGGCCGCGTAGTTAGCGGTGGTGTAACCCGTCGTCGTGGCGATCGACACCGCCTGAAACAGGCCGTTGATAAAAGTATCGCCGGCATTTGCGTAAGTCTCGGAAGAGTAGAGCAATGAGATTACGATAAAGGAAACTGTCATGAGCATAAAAACGTAGGCGCGAAATTCAGGATCCGAGCCGTAATGCTTTATCTCAAGGTGTCGCCAGGCGAAGAAATGCAGAGAAAAGTTTATGCCAGCTGCGAACATAAAGACGATAGCGACCAGATTAACCGCGGCACTGTCGAAATAACCAATGCTCAGGTCATGCGTTGAGAAACCGCCGATCGCTACGGTCGAGAACGCGTGGCAGAGCGCATCGAACCAGCCCATGCCGACAAGCCAGTAGCTGATCCCGCACAAAATGGTGAATGCGCAATAGACGAGCCACAGAGCCTTCGCCGTCTCTGTAATGCGCGGTGTCAGCTTGGTGTCCTTGACCGGTCCCGGGGTCTCCGCCCGATAGAGCTGCATGCCGCCGATACCGAGCATGGGTAATACGGCAACGGCTAACACGATGATTCCCATGCCGCCGAGCCACTGTAGTTGCTGACGGTAATAGAGAATGGACTTTGGCAGAGAGTCGAGGCCAGTCAGCACGGTCGCCCCGGTTGTTGTCAGCCCGGACATCGACTCGAAAATCGCGTCCGTAACCGACATCGCCGGCGTTTCTGCGAAAAATAGCGGAACGGCGCCGAACGCGCCAAGCACGGTCCAGAAAGAGGCAACAACCAGGAAGCCGTCTCTGAGCCGCAGGTCCTGGTGGAACTTGCGTACCGGCACCCAGATTATAAAGCCGGCGAGCAAGGTGAGCGCGAAGCCCCGGACGAACGGCAGCCAGGACTGCTCGTCGAAATACAGGCTGATAGCAATCGGCGGCAACATTGTCAGGCTGAACATCATCAGGAGTAGCCCGAGAATGCGCAGCACGACGGTCCAGTTCATCGGTTTTACCTTTGCCTAACGATGGAGGGCCGGATCATGCTCAAACGAAAGACACATCAACCTGAAACAGTTTCTCCAGGCTTTCAATCTTTCGCCTATCGGTCATGAACAGGATGACATGGTCATCGGTTGCAATAACAGTGTCGTGGTGAGCAATGATGACCTGATCACCGCGAATAAGCGCAACGATGTTCGTGCCCTGTGGCAGTTTGATGTCTTCGATTGTTTTTCCGACGACTCTCGATTCACCTTCCTTGCCATGTGCGACGGCCTCCATCGCCTCGGCTGCGCCGCGGCGCAGCGAATGGACTTTGACGACGTCACCATGCCTGACATGCGCGAGCAAAGAACCAATCGTTATTTGCTGCGGAGAAATGGCGATGTCAATGCTGCCCGACTCGACAAGTTCCGCGTACGACGGCCTGTTGATCAATGCCATGACTTTGTGAGCGCCCAGCCTTTTTGCAAGCATGGCAGAAAGGATATTGGCCTCCTCTGCATTAGTCAGCGCACAAAACACATCGACGCTGTCAACATTTTCCTCGAGTAACAATTCCTCGTCGGCAGCGTCACCGACAAGCACAATCGCCTTCGCGAGCTGCTCGGAGATATGACGTGCCCGCTTGGGGTCGCGTTCGATGATCTTGACCTGGTTGGTTTGCTCGAGCGCGAGCGCGAGCCGCAGGCCGATGTTTCCACCGCCGGCAATCACAACGCGCCGCACGGGGTCTTCGAGTTTGCGCATTTCACTCATGAACACGCGAATGTCTTGCCGGGCGGCGATGAAGAACACTTCGTCACCTTCCTGAATGACAGTGTTGCCGTCTGGTTGTAGTGACCTACCGTCGCGATAAATGGCGGCAATCCTGCCTTCGGTATTGGGAATATGTTCCTTCAGCGTCGCTATGCGTTGGCCGACAAGGAGGCCGTCGCGATCAGCGCGGGCGCCCACAAGGCGAACGCGGCCGTTTGCGAACGCCAGTACCTGAAGGGCGCCCGGGTAGAGAATCAACTGTTCGACGTACTCACAGACGAGCTGCTCCGGGCTGATACGGACATCGACCGGTATGGCGTCCTGCGTAAACAGATCTTTGGCGTTCATGTATTCGGCAGACCGGATACGCGCGATTTTCGTTGGCGTGTGAAAAAGCGTATAGGCGACCTGGCAGGCAACCATATTGGTTTCGTCGGCATCGGTCAGGGCAACAATGATATCGATGTCGCCGGCGCCCGCACGTTCCAGGACCTCGGGGAAAGCCGCATGACCGACGACCGTGCGAATATCCAGACGGTCCTGCAGCTCACGCAAAACAGCGGCACGCGTATCGACGACGGTTACCTCGTTGGCTTCTTCACGGGAGAGGTGATATGCCGCTGATGAACCGACTTGGCCTGCGCCGAGAATTAATATTTTCATTTTGCTTGACCGGCCCTAATGGTCCAACAAGGGGTCTGCGTACTGCGTCAGGATGCTGCGCCTTATTTTACATGAGATCAAGATTGGCATAGTTCAGGACGAGCCACTTCGTGCCGGCCGTTTCGAAATTGACCTCGACGCGGGCATGCGCGCCCTGTCCTTCGCAGTTCAGGATGACGCCGTCGCCAAACTTGCCATGTCGCACACGCTGGCCAAGACGAATACCGAGTTCCGCTCCGGGATGCGTTGCTCCCGTTATGCGACCCGCGGTCCTGGAACCGGTGGTCATCGGACGGCTAACCTGAACCTTCGGGCGTATCTCTTGAACGAACTCTGAAGGCACTTCGGCGATAAACCGCGATGGTTGAGAGAAACTGTCCATGCCATGGAGGCGGCGTTGTTCTGCATGGCTGATATACAGGTATTGCTTCGCGCGCGTAATGCCGACGTAGCAAAGCCGCCGTTCCTCTTCGAGGCCGCTCGGATCGGCAAGCGATCGTTGATGAGGAAACAGCCCGTCTTCCATGCCGCACAGAAACACCAGGGGAAATTCGAGGCCCTTGGCCGAGTGCATGGTCATCAGCTGTACGCAGTCTTCCCATGCCTCGGCCTGACCTTCCCCGGCCTCGAGCGCAGCATGCGAGAGAAACGCGTCGAGATCCGACATGTCTTCCGCGGGATCGGGCTTGAAACTTCGGGCCGCGCTGACCAGCTCTTCGAGGTTCTCGACACGCGTTTCGGCGCGCTCGCCCTTCTCTTTCTTGAAAAACTCGATGAGTCCGCTTGCATGAATCACATGATCGACCTTATCGGCCAGATCGAGGCCGTTCGTTTGCTCAGCCAGTTTTTTTATCAGGCCCAGGAAGGCAAGCACCGAAGCTGCCGTGCGACCGCTAAGACGGTCGCTCGCAACTGCGCCGGCAGCGCGCCACAGGGAACAAAGTTCGGCTCTTGCATACGATCGAATTTCTTCAATGCTGCGCGCACCGATGCCGCGCGTAGGGCGGTTCACGATGCGTTCGAAGGAACTGTCATCATCGCGGTGCGATATCAGGCGCAGATAAGCGAGGGCGTCTTTGATCTCGGCGCGCTCGAAAAACCGGAGTCCGCCATATACCCGATATGGCAGGCCGGCATTGATAAGCGCCTCCTCGAGTACGCGTGACTGTGCATTCGAGCGGTAAAGGACGGCTGCGTCGGCGCGTGGGTTGCCCTGGTCGCTCCAGTCGCGCAGGCGCGCAACGACGAAATCGGCTTCATCGCGTTCGTTGTAGGCGGAATAGATTTTGATCGGGTCGCCCTCGGCACCTTCGGTCCACAGATTTTTGCCCATGCGGGACTCATTGTTGGCAATGACGGCATTAGCGGCATTCAATATCGTTGCTGTCGACCGGTAATTCTGTTCGAGCTTGATGACCGATGCGCTCGGGAAGTCCTTCTGAAATTGATAAATGTGCTCCACACGGGCGCCGCGCCAGCGATAGATAGATTGGTCATCGTCACCGACGACAAAAGGAATACCGTCTTTGCCGGCGAGCATCCTGAGCCAGGCGTACTGAATAGCGTTCGTGTCCTGAAATTCGTCGACCAGCAGATGCTGAAACCGCCTCTTATAATGCGAGAGTAGCTCAGGATTATCCCGCCATAGTTCGTGAGTGCGTAACAAGAGTTCGGCGAAATCGACGAGACCACCGCGATCACAGACTTCCTGGTAGCCCTGATAGAGAGAAATAAATTGCCGCCGGTTCGGGTCGCCTTCGTCATCGAGATGCAGCGGGCGCAGGCCCTCGTCTTTCTGCGCATTAATGAAGTATTGAATCTCCCTTGGTACCCAGTGGCTGTCGTCGAGGTCGAGGCTCTTGAGAAGCCGCTTGATCAGACGCAACTGGTCGTCGGAATCGATGATCTGAAAATTCTGCGGCAGTCCGGCTTCGGCCCAGTGGCGCCGCAATAACCTGTGCGCAAGTCCGTGAAAGGTCCCGATCCACAGGTGATTTACGGGCATTTGCAACAAGCTTTCGATTCGCCCGCGCATCTCTGATGCGGCTTTGTTGGTGAATGTGACGGCGAGCAGACTCTGCGGCGAGACACCGTCGACGTCTATGAGCCACGCTGCCCGGTGAGTCAAAACACGTGTTTTTCCGCTGCCGGCGCCAGCAATAACGAGCAGCGGCTTCATCGGCGCTGTAACGGCCTGCCGCTGAGCATCGTTTAAGGACTCCAATATAGCTGTGACGTCCATCGATGGTTTTTTGGGGAAGTTTTCAAGCGGCGCGGAAGAGGCGCGCTAGTCTAGCAAAAATTGTCCCAAGCCGGCCGGCTCAAAGAACAGGTTTCGAGGCAATTTTGACCTTGTTGGACCACTAGAATCTAAAAACGAAACCCGCCAGGGTTTGAAGCTGCCATAGTATTGTGCCTTCGGAGCGAATTACACAGATGTTTTCGCCAGGGCCGGTCCGACAGAATAATTCGGTATCAGATTCCAATACCGTACCGAAGGCTCTCGCCTCAAGCCGGATTCCGAGTCTGTCGTTCGGCCGAATTTGAAAGCCTGCACCGATTGAAAACGAAAAAAAGGTCTCGCTGCCAAAGTCATCCAGACCCGGTTCGAAATGCGTCGCGCCAAGCGTGGCGGCCAAAAAAGGACGGGCGCGATCACCTTCTCCGAGATAGGTGCCACCACCATGAATGTAGTGAACATCGAGGTCGAAAGATGTACCGCTCGTCAGCAGGCCCGCTGTATCGGCCCGTGTTGCCTGTCGGGAATAGAGAATCTCCCACTGGGTATTCGCTGATTCCCGAATATCCAGAATCAGCCCGAAACTGGCGTCGTCATCGAGTTCCAGTGAACTACTGCTTGTCATGTCCTCAAACTCGCCGCCGAAAGTGTATCCGGCGAATGGTGTCAATTCGAATCGAGATGATTCTGTCTGTGCATCAGCGGCGGTGGCCGCTAGCAGCACCACACAAACAAACATGGTTTCTATATTACTCATCGATAACCGGGTGGACTCAGATCAGTTGGGGTCCATGCAGCGTTACTGTACAGCTTCTGTCTGGCCGCTGCAGCAGAAGTGAAATGGTGCCGGGCACCCGGAAAAATGCGGTGCGACCCCTTCTTAGTGTTGCCACATGAGCCCGATCACGTACTGGCTGCGATCATAGGCGATTCGCGTGTCGTTGGAGTCGACCTGTCTGTAGTTATACTGTGCCACCAGCGTCAAATCCCACGACATTCCGTAACTCGCGACCAGGCTGCCGTTCACGGACTCAAGCGTTTTGCGCCCGGTGGCGGGATTGTGAAACGCGAATGCGTTTTCGAAGTCATAGACACGATAGTACGCGCTGGCTTCCAGCCTTAACTTTCTGCCGGGCCGCCAGCTGACATCCACCTGGTAAGTATTTCGCGTGTAGTTGTTATAGCCGAGGTAGGTATCTTCACGCTCTGTCCGGAAATAGTCGAAGCCAAACCAGAATCTGTTACCAATACGCTGCCTGGCCGTCAGGCCGACTTGCAGATATTCGTATTCGATTGGCGGGTTGCCAAGTAGCTGCCGGCCGTCGAGCTCAAATGATGGCCGATCGCCGAAACGGCGGGCGTAGGCGTCTGCCGTGAACCGCAGCAATGAAGACTTCGTAAACCGGTACTGGGCGTTCAAGCCCACCAGTATGTATTCGTGATCGTATTCAGGAACGGTCGCGACGTCCTCGTAGTTCCAGAGTTGCGCTTTCAAGCGCCCGCCGAATGAAAATCTCTCGTACGACTGACGAAACCAGAGCTCCGGCCCGTAACGCAGATACGACATGCGACCCGATATGCTCTGCCCCCCGGCTACACGCTCCGATCCGTCGTCAGGGTCAAAGTAGGTATCATGGTGTTGTGCAATCGCGAACGCGCTGAATATCTTGCGTTCCCGTGATTCTTCCCGGCGGTGATACTCATTACCGAATCTGAGCTCGTGGCGGTATTCGTCGGCGTTACCCAGAACCGTATCCTGATACAAGCGCCCGGAAAAACGATAGGCCCCATAAAACAATTCGTTCTTCAGGCTGTTGACAGAGTACTTCGTCCAGAAATCGTAAGGAGTGAACATACCGGATTGCACAACCGGATTTACAGTCGGCGTATTCGGATCGGACAGATCGACATAACTTTCTGACGGCGAGCGAAAGACGTTAGAGTCGTTGCCGACACTAACACGAGCCCGAACATCAAAATCGAATAACTCTCTTGGTTCCTTGCTCGCCGCTGCGCGAAGCATGACAGGATCCGTCTCGATGACCGTGCGTTGCAAACGGATGATCGCGAGCACTGCGTACTCGCTTATTTTCTTGTTGCTTTGCTGGTCCCGCGCCATACGAAACCAGTGCAGCGCGTCATCGATATCATTGGCCGCATAACTATTCAGACCCAGGTTGTAATGTGCGATCGCTCGCAGCCGGGGTTCACGGGCGGCCTTCAGCAGTGATTCGCGGGCGCGGGAATGCTGCTGCGCGCGATAGTGCGCGATGCCGGCGTTGTAATGAAGAAGTGGCGTATTCATACCCGCTTCGCCGGCCTGCTGATATCTTAGAAGCGCCGCCCAGTAAAGATCATCGCGAAAGAGCCGGTTGCCGTCCTCAAACATGTCGTTTGCGTTTGCGGCCAGGGCGCCGCTTGGCTGAACGAGGCCAAGGCCAGCCGTGACAAGGCCAGCAACAGCCACCGCCGTATGACGTATCTTGCGGATAAAAGCCAGAATAGCCGATCTCCTGTCTGCCCAAGTCGCCAGGATGTCCGGGCCAGAGTCACAGCTTAACGATGATGGGGCCTGCAAAACTATGACGTGGCGCAAACAAATCCCCCCAAAGTGCCTCATAAATGGGGGGAATTTGACTTATGGCCGAATTACCCGCTGCAAACAGGCATTCCGGCGCATAAGCCGCGGCCGCGAGAATTACGCAGCAATTCCCTAAGGGTCAGTTATGTCATCTCCGTTGTCATCGGCCATGTCGTCGGCGCCATCCTCACTGTCGTGCTCTTCGTCATCGAATTCGTCGGTGTCGACATCGTCGCCTTCATCATGGTCCTCACCCGGCTCCAGATCATCGTCAGTCTCGCCTTCGTCGTCGTGCTCGAAGCCGTTTTCTTCATCGCCGGCAGATCCGTCACCAAAGTCGTGCTCGCCCTCACCGGACTCGGTGCCATCGTCACCGTCATGGAAGCCGCCTTCCTGATCTTCGTGATCGTCGCCGTCTTCCTGACCTTCGTGATCGTCGCCGTCGTCGTCGCCGCCAGCGCTACCCTTGTCACTGCCATCCGGACCAGGCATCTGGAGGACAACACCCTCGAGTTGAGCGAGGTTGTCCAGGATCTCCATCGTTACATCAAGGTCGTCGTCCGCAAGCGACGCTACCGGGAATAACGCAAAGCAGCTAAGCACCATGCTTGCTATCAATAGTTTGAACTCTTTCATCACACTGCTCCATTCGATACTTGCAGGCGGCCCAACGGCCTGAAGCTCCTTAAGTTACGGTCACGCGAATTCGAAAGGTTCGATCGCGATCGTCATGTTCAAGCCTGGCCAGCAAGTCTCCACCGTGTGATGTGGTTGCAATCAACGTTAACGGCAAAATGTTCTTGCCGGCCTTGAGACTTGTTACCCAGGTGATTTCCCGCTGTCCGGCAAAGCCTTCAATTTCGACACCCTGTGGAAGACTGACAGTCAGCACAGCGCCATCGAGTTCGGTCGCTGACGAGAATACGAGGTTTACGGTGCGCGGTACTTCGAGCGTCATCGCAACACCAGGTATTGATGCATCGGAGTCAGGGAGGCCCGGTGTTTTGAGTAACATGCCGCCGATAATCCAGGCAATCAGGCCTGCAGCAAGCGCGCCGCCAAAACCGGTTATGATCCAGCGGTTGCGCTGATGATTGGTACTGACCCGAGTCGCTTTCGCAAGCGCCCGGTCAAAATACGCGGCGTCGGGCATGGGCACGGGACATTCCTTCAAAAGGCTGCGCAGCCGTTGCGCGCTCTTGAGAGCTTGCCGGCAGTATTCGCAGGATTCGGTATGGCTTTGCAACACGGCCACATCTGTCTCATCCAGAGTGCCGTCCATGTAGTCATCGAGCTTTTCGTTTATATGCTCACAAGGCATCATTTTCTTCCTGGTTACCCCTTACACGTATGCGCACCTCAAAAGGTTGCATTGGCTGACAGCAGCTCCCTGAGCCGCGCCCGCGCCCGGTGCAGCCGGGACTTGAGCGTACCGACGGGATCACCCGTAATATCCTGAATTTCTGTAAGTTTATAGCCCTCAGTGTCGTGCAGGAGCACGACCAGGCGGTGCTTGTCACTGAGCTCTGCAAGCGCTTTGCCAAGCCGGATTATGTCATCCAGACGCTCCGCATCCTGCTCCGGATTGTCCGCGCAAGGCAGAGACTCAACGCTCTTCTGCGGCAGCTGAGACTCCTCAACGCTGACGAGCCGTCGGCGGGCGAAACGCCGCCGGTTATCGACGAAATGGTTGAACATGACGCGGCTCATCCATGAGCCCGGCTCTTCGATTCCTGCGAGGTTGTCGAGCTTGCCGAAAAGCTTCACCAGCACGTCCTGAAACAGGTCTTCGGCCTCCGCCTTGCTGCCCGTCAAACGGTAGGCGAGCCGGTACAGGCGCTCGAGATGCGGCCGCAGAAGACGCTCGAACGTTGCATTGCGATTATGGTCAGAAATATCCATAGGCTTATTTCGGCAAGGCCGAGTGTATAAGCCGCTTGCTATTTCACAAGAACAACGTAGTGATTATGAGACCTGGTCGAGCGGATAGTTAAATTGCGCTGGCAGGCGGTTGAAAAACTCTGTGTATCGGCGGCCGGCTAGAAGTCGACGCGAATCATAAAATAATGATCGATGAGAAGTGCCGCGAAAAGAATCATCAGGTAATCAATGGAGTACCGGAAAACCCGCATCGGCAGGGCGGTACCGGTGTCTTTCCTGAGGCGGATGGCATAAGACACGAACGTTATGCTAAGCGTGACGGCAGTAACAAGATAAATCAGTCCGCTCATACCGGACGAGTACGGTAAAAGAGTAATTAGTACGAGCAGGATCGTGTAAAGCAAAATGAACAGGCGTGTAAGATCGTTGCCATGCGTTACCGGCAGCATTGGAATACCGACTTTGGCGTATTCGTCTTTCCTGGCGATTGCGAGCGCCCAGAAGTGAGGTGGCGTCCAGACAAAGATAATAAGGAATAACAACAAAGCATCGCCGTGAATTTCGCCGGTCACTGCCGTCCAGCCGAGAACCGGCGGTGCGGCGCCTGCGGCGCCACCGACAACGATGTTTTGTGGTGTCGCACGCTTCAGAAAAACGGTATAGACAATCGCATAACCGATCAGAGACGCGAACGTCAATACGGCGGTGAGCGGGTTAACCAGAAACCACAGTATCAACATTGAGATCACGCACAAAGCTGTAGCAAAGGTGAGAGCCTGGAATTCCGACATTCTGCCTTGTGGCAAGGGCCGCCGCTGCGTTCTGGACATTTGAGCGTCGATTCGGGCATCCAGCACATGATTAACTACCGCAGCCGAAGATGCGGCCATACCGATGCCGAGCGTACCGAAGAGCAAAGCGCTGACCCCCGGCCAGTCCGGTACGGCCAGAAACATGCCGACAAGGGCCGTAAACGCGATCAGCATTACGACGCGCGGTTTCGTCAGTTCATAGTAATCTCGCCAGTCGGCGACAGTTTGTACAATGCTGATATTCAGTTGCCTGCCCTCGTTATTCACCCGCGCGCTACAAGCCTGAAGGCTTCTTGTATGCGCGTCTGAGCGGACGCATATCCTAACCGGGTATTGCGATTCAGGGAAGCGGTGCGGGGGCGCGATTCGCGGATCGCACTACCGCCGCCTCTTCTCGATGTGTGCCGCTTCAATGAGATATTCTCCGGCCGCCGGTCGGGGGCCGCCACCCCAGGCATGCCCATAGACAATCTCCAGTCTCAGCTCCAGCAAGCCCCCTGTGAAGCGGCTGTTGAGTTGTCGGTCCATATTGCGAAAGCGGCCTTTCCCCGTCAGCGTTTTCGCACGGCCAGCAAGGCTGTTTCGACCCCCAACCAGGGTCAGGTCGCGAAAAAGGGAAGCCGTGTCCCTGTAACTCACGTTCAGGAAGTCGGTATCGAGCACCGGGTCACGCAAGCCTGCGTGAACCAGACCGTCTCCGATATCGTGCATGTCTGCGAAGCGGTTGACGTGCGGGTTATTGTCGACAGTTGCCCAGGCATCCCGTAGCTCCGACAAACTCTGCGGCCCAAGTGTAGAGAAGACAAAAAGCCCGCCCTTGCGCAGCACCCGCGTGACCTCAGTAAACATGGCCCGCACATCGTCAATCCATGGCAAAAGCAGGTTCGAAAAAACCAGATCAACCGAGCCCGTTTGCACTGGCAAAGCGAGTGCGTTGGCCTGCAGCCCGAACACTCGTGAAAACCACGTCTGTTTCTTCCTGGCTTGTTGCAGCATTTTATGCGAGGTGTCCAGAACGATAACGCTGCCTCGTTTGAACCGCCGGCAAAGTTGGCGGCCTGCTGATCCGGTCGCGCTGCCGATGTCCAAAATCCATTTTGCATCGATCAGCATCGGGTCCAGCCGGTCCATGAGACCGTCTGTGGTTTTTCGGTGGACGAAATCCACGTCGTCAAAACTTGCCGCTGCGCGATCGAAGCGGCGCTGCAAGTCCCTGAATTTGAGTGTACCTGGCTGTGACTTCATCACGGCAACAAGCATAACCGTTCTTTACCGCCTGAGCCGGGCGGCTGGCAGCTCCTGTTTATGCCCAGACAGGGAACTTACGCCGACTGCGCATCGCCGTGCTCCGATGCGAGTATGCAAGCATGAAGGGAAAACCGGTCATGGCTGCAGCCAGCAGCTTAATGAGGCTTCTCTTACCGCACAGCTGTGTGATTTGTGGACTGGGCCTGGCGGAGGGTCACTTTTGCGCAGCATGCAGATCCGACCTGCCGTGGACCGGTATTGCCTGTGAGCGTTGCGGCAAGCCACGGGCTATGCCGTTGCCGCCAGGCGCGCATTGTTCCGACTGTCAGCTGCATCCACCGCCTTTTGAAAAGGCCTTTGCACCGCTTCTTTATACATTTCCGGTAGACGGCGCGCTGAAAGCGCTGAAATTTCAGCGACAGCTTTTCCATGCGCCCGCCTTCGGCAGACTTTTATTGCCTCTGCTCGCGGAAACGTTCGGGGATGTGGATGCCCTGCTGCCTGTACCGCTTCACCCAATGCGGCACGCGATCAGGGGTTTTAATCAGGCTGCTGAACTGTGTCGGCCGCTGTGCAGGAAATCCGGGTTGTCGGTGATCGGCAATGTCCGCCGCGTAAGGTTTACGAGGCCCCAAACAGGTCTTGACGGAGCCGAGCGCCGCCGCAACATGAAGGCGGCGTTTGAAGCCCACGGTAGCTTGCATTTTCGTCACCCACTCGTGGTCGATGACGTGATTACCACGGGCGAGACCTGCCGCCAGCTTGCCGGGACGCTATTGGCCGCTGGGGCAGAGAGAGTCAGCGTGCTGGCTGTAGCGCGCGCGGTACCGGCCTGAACCGCCGCCCTGAGGACTCAGTTGTAGCGGGATTTGCCGGACTCGAACAGACAGTCTGCCAGCTCCTTTTCCGGTATCTCGTCGAGCCATTCGGGACGCGCGAAGTTCCGATGAATCGCCCGGCCCAGCTTGCCGATCTGCATGCCGTCGACAATCCGATGATCGAAGGTTCCCGTGAGTGGGAGCATGGTCCGAATGACAACTTCACCATCTCGGACGACAGGTTTCTGTTCCATTTTGCCCATGATGATGACGGCAGGAATTTTGGCAGCGGGGAAGAGCGCCGCCATACCGGTTGTGAGGCCGAAACTACCGATGTCGGAGACGATGAATGATCCGAAACTGTTTGATGACAGTCCCAACCGGGGCAGTTCGATGCCAAGATCCATGCTTAGCCACTTCAGCAATTTGAACACTGCACGACGGAACGGCCAGGGAATCTTGTTAAGCAAATATTTATTCCTGGAGGCCTGCGATTCACTGCCGCCACGACTCCTTTTTGCAAGCTCACGTATGTCATGCGCGAGATCGCTTGCAGGCCTGGCGTGTGCATCATTGACAAGAACGGAACTTACACCGGCCCGACTACCGAGCATTACGGGCACCATTACGTTGAGCCGCCTGCGCCCGATAATCCTGCCTCGTCGAATAAAACAATTGAGTTCCGGGACGTCGAACGCGATTGCCCGAGCGAGTAC